>Ga0265320_10002874_pt1 | contig 11824 bp, 10 predicted proteins | sample 4827metaG_FD_202087 | JGI IMG/M metagenome (GOLD analysis project Ga0265320, IMG submission 202087) | Rhizosphere microbial communities from Carex aquatilis grown in University of Washington, Seatle, WA, United States - 4-8-27 metaG | ecosystem: Host-associated > Plants > Roots > Rhizosphere >...
CTCCTGCCTCGACCGGAGCGGGTCCGTCTACGACACGGACAAGTTCGTGTGGCTTCAGGCAAGGCAGGTTTGGACGCTCTCCATGCTCCACAACCGGCTTGAGAAGCGTGATTCGTGGCTCCGGCTCGCGCGGCACGGTGCCGAGTTCCTGGCTCGCCACGGGCGCGACGGCGAGGGGAGCTGGTACTTCAGCCTGGCGCGCGATGGGCGGCCGCTCGTGCAGCCCTACAACATCTTCTCCGATTGTTTTGCCGCCATGGCGTTCAGCCAGTTCTCCATCGCCGCAGGCGACGAGCATGCCAGGGAAGTGGCGGCCAGCGCCTACCGGGGCATCCTGGCCCGAAAGGCCAATCCCAAGGGGAGGTACTCAAAGACGGTTCCGGGCACACGCCCCATGGCCTCGCTGGCGCTTCCCATGATACTCGCCAACGTGACGCAGGAATTGGAGTGGCTGCTCGATCCCGGCGTCTTCAACCGCACGCTCGACGCGTGCATTGAAGAGGTCTTTTCACTCTTCCTGGACAGGGACAGGCAGGTCCTTTTTGAGAATGTGGCCCCTGACGGCGCCAAGCTGGACTGCCACGAGGGGCGCCTGATCAACCCGGGCCACGGCATCGAGGCCATGTGGTTCATCATGGATATCGCCGAGCGCCGAAAGGACCAGGCCCTGGCCGAGCGGGCGGTGGAAGTCGCCCTGAAGACCCTGGACGCGGGCTGGGACACAATCATGGGGGGGATCTTCTACTTCCTTGATGGGCACGGTCATCCTCCGCAGCAGTTGGAATGGGACCAGAAGCTGTGGTGGGTGCACGTGGAGACGCTCGTCGCGCTTCTGAAGGGCTACCGCCTGACGGGGAGGGAGGCATGCTGGTCGTGGTTCGAGAGGGTGCATGCGTACACCTGGGGGCATTTCCCGGACCCGGAATTCGGGGAATGGTACGGGTACCTTAACCGCCGCGGGGAGGTTCTCCTGCCGCTGAAGGGTGGGAAATGGAAGGGTTGCTTCCATGTCCCGCGAGGTCTCTTTCTTTGCATGAGGGAGCTGGAGAAACTGGGCTCGGGCCCGCAGGAAAGAGGAGCCTCATGAAGCGCGTCGCCGTGCTGCCCATGGATGACCGGCCGGTCAACTACGACTATCCGCGCTACCTTGCCCGAGCCGCCGGCATGGAGATCGTCCTGCCCCCGCGCGAATGGCTGGGGAACCCATGGCGCGACAGCCGGCACTCCGACCTTGTGGACTGGCTGGGGAAGTCGGCCCCGGAGGCGGACGCCGTGGTGGTCGCGATCGACACGCTGGCGTACGGGGGCCTCATACCCTCGCGCACCTCGTCGGAGTCGGCGGAGGCCGTGCTGGCGCGGCTCGAGATCCTCCGGCGACTGAAGGCGCTCCGTCCCGGACAGCCGATACTTGCCTCAAGCGTGGTCCTGCGGATCAACCGGTCGGATTCGAGCGAGGAGGAGAAGCCGTACTGGGCCGTGTACGGCAGCCGGATGTTCCAGCTCTCCTCGCTCGAGCACAAGGCCGAGCTCGGGGAGGCCACGGCGGCCGAGATCGGCGCGCGGGACTCGCTGCGCGCCGGGATCCCGGACGATGTGTACGGCGACTACCGCCGCGGACGCGCCCGCAACCACGCCGTCAACCGCGCGATGCTGGAGTGGGCGGCCGAGGGGGTCTTCGACTATCTCCTTCTTCCCCAGGACGACACGGCGGACTACGGATGGAACGTGGCCGAGGCGCGCAGCCTCCAGGCCCTCATCCGGGCCCGGCGCCTGGGCGACCGGGCCATCACCTATCCGGGCGCCGACGAGATCGGCTGCCTCCTGCTGGCGCGGTACGCCTGTCGGGAGGCCGGCTTCAAGCCGAGGATATGGCCGCGATACTCCGGGGTGACGGGCTCGATGGTGGTCACGGCCTACGAGGACCGGCCCTTCCAGGAGCTGCTCAAGGCGCACCTTGCGCCGCTCGGCGGGACGGTCGCCGCCTCGCCGCAGGAGGCGGACCTCGAGCTGTTTGTCAACGCGCCGGTCGAGAGGCAGGGAAATGGGGACAGCCAGTGGCTCATCCTGGAGGGGACAGAGGCCGTCCGGGCCCGGCTGCCGGAGAAGTTTCATCCGTGGCTGGAGGGGTTTGTCGGCACCGAGGGGTTCCGCTTGACGCGCCGGGAGATGCAGTCGCCCGGCCGAAGCCCCGAGGAGTTTGTCCGCGCCCTGGTCGGGGCGCTGGAGTCCGGCCGGCCCGTCGCCGTGGCGGACGTGGCCTACGTGAATGCCGCCGACCTGGTCCTTGGGGACCTGCTGCGCCAGCAGCCGCGGGCGACGGACCTGGCGGCCTATGGCGGATGGAACACGGCGGGGAACACCCTGGGCACGGTTCTCGCCCAGTCCGTGATCCGCGTGCTTGCGCTTCGCGCGGGGCCCACGCGGGAGCAGCAGGCCGCGCACCTCGAGTTCCTCTTCCTGCGTTTTCTCGATGACGACCTGTACCAGGGCCGCGAGCGCACGCGCTGCATGGTCCTGGACCTGCCGGCGGCGGGGGTGGCTCCTACGATGGAGCGCCTGCCCGGCGACAAGGCCGCCGGCATCGAGCGCAGCGTGGCCTCCCATCTCGCCGGCGGGGTCGCCGCCCTTCGCGAGCTCTTTGTGGGCGCCGGGAAGGCCCGGGACGTGCGCGTCAGCCACATCCATCTCCCGTGGCAAAGGCTCTTCGAGGTGGGCTTCGACGTGCGCGTCGACCTGGACTAGTCCCCCGTGCCCGGCACCGTGTGACCCGCCGCTCCTGATGCCGCCACGCTATCGCCGCGCCTTCTCGACCCTGGGCTGTCCGGACCTGTCGCTGGACGGGGCGCTCGCGCTGGCGGCCCTCCACGGCATCGACGCGGTGGAGGTAAGGACGCTGGAGGGCACGACGGACCTGCCGGCGCTCTTCGGCCGGCAGGGCGTCGAGGCCGTCCTGGACTCCCTGGCCCGCAATCGCGCGGTCCAGGTGCTGGCCCTTTCAACTTCGTTCAGGCTTGTGCGGCCCGGCGAGGCCGACCGCGCCGCGCTGCTTGCGTTTGTGCCCTGGGCCGAGGCGCTGGGGATCCCGTGGCTTCGCGTCTTCGACGGGGGTGAGGCCTCGGACGGCGGAGCGGTCGATCTCGCAGCGGACACGTACCTGTGGTGGCGCCAGCTGCGCAGGAAGAACGGCTGGAAGGTGGACATCATGGTCGAGACGCACGACGGGCTGTTGACGCACGCGGCAATAAGCCGGTTCTGCTCGAAGGCGAAGGGCGCCGCCGTGCTTTGGGACGCCCACAACACGTGGCGCGGGACCGGTGTCGACCCGCTCGCCCTGTGGCCGCGCATTGCGGAGCATGTCGTCCACATCCACGTCAAGGACAGCGTCAGCCGCCCGTCCGGCCGGTTTCCCTACACCTATGTGCTGCCGGGAGACGGGGAGTTTCCAATGCGGCAGCTCGCCGATGCGCTCGTGCGCGACGGGTTCACAGGTGCGGTCAGCCTCGAATGGGAGAGGCAATGGCACCCGGACCTGCCGCCGCTCGAACGGGCCCTGCAGGCGTCCGAAAGCCGGGGTTGGCTCTAGCGCGGCGCCCGCCCACCGGGCGGGGCGAGCCTTGCCCGGGCCTCCGCAAGTGTAATACCATTTATCTCCAACACCTTGAGGCGCGACTTTGCCCCCAGTGCAAGGGTCACCGCGCCCTTTGGAACTCCCAGTGCCTCCGCCATGAACCCGCAGAGCGCCTCGTTCGCCCGGCCTTCGAGGGCGGGCGCATGAACCTTGACCTTGAGCGTCTCGCCCATCCATCCGACGATCGTGTCGCGGGGGGCGTTGGGTATCGCCTTCACGGAGAGGCGGCACTTCGGGGACATGAAGGGAGTCTCCCCCGGGAAGGCGCCCCCGCGAGTAATTTCTCTTCCGACCGGCCCGCTCCTGAGCAATATGGCAGGCCCGGCAGGTGCCGCGAGGCCCCCCTGATCGCATGAAAGAAAACACCGCGGGTCTTGCGCGGCGCAACTATCCGCTGCTCCTCGTCGGGCAGTTCCTCGGCGCATTCGGGGACAATTTCATCCTGGCGGCCATCCTCGGCCCCCTGACCTACGCCCTCGGCACCGGCCGCATCACGGAAACGGTCGTCAACCGCGAGAACGCGCTCTTCGGCCTGGTCTTCAGCGTGCCGTTCATCGTGCTCGCGCCCCTGGCGGGCTTCCTCAACGACCGGATGCCTAAGACCAAATGGCTCGTCGGCGGGAACCTGATTAAGCTCGCGGGCACGGCGGCGGGGCTCGCCGCGGTGTGCTCCTTCTCGGGCGCCGTGAGCCATGCCCTCCAGGTTGGCGCCTACTGCGTCGTGGGAATCGGGGCGTGCGTCTATTCGCCGGCCAAGTACGGGATCCTTCCCGAGATCGTGCCGACCGAGCGCCTCGTCAAGGCGAACGGAACGGTCGAGATGCTCACGCTGGTGGCGATCGTCGGTGGGCTCGGCGGGGGCGGGATCCTCTATGACCGCACGCTTTCGCTGCCGGTCTGCTATCTTGCCGGCGCCGCGCTCTTCGGCGCCGCCTTCATGTGCAACGCGGCGATGGTCGCGACGCCGTTCAACCCGAAGGCCTCCCTGGCCCACAGCGCAGGGGAATTCTTCTCCAGCTTCGCATCCCTGGTCCGCAGTCCGAGGCTCCGGCGGATTCTCCTAGGGTCCGCTCTCTTCTGGTTCGCGGGCTCGACGCTGAAATCCGCGCTTCAGGGCTGGGGTCTCGGCGTGTATGCCCAGGCCGGCATCGAGAACGTGACGAACTTCAAGCTCGTGCTGCTGAAGGTCGGCATGGTGGCCGGCATCGTGTCCGGGGCGGTTCTCGCCGGCCAGCTCCACAGGACCGGGGACCTCTCCTGGGCCAGGCGGTACGCCCTGATCCTGGCCGCCGGGTTCGCGGGCCTCGGCCTTCTGGGAGGGACGTACGGCCTTGCTCCGGTTGTCCTGGTGCTCATCGTGACCGGGGCGTCGGCCGGCCTCCTCGTCGTTCCCTTCAACGCCGCCCTGCAGTCGGAGACCGACCCGACGAGGCTGGGAAAGACGGTGTCGATCCAGAACTTCACGGACTACACGGGAATCGCCGCCGGGGCCGCGTACCTGTCGCTCCTGTCCCGGTTCGACCTTAGCCCCAACGGGGACCTGATCGTCCTGGGCATCACGGTCGCCCTGATCACCCTCGGAATGGGCATGCTGACCAAGAAGCAGGGCCCCTGCTGAAACCGCGGGGGCGCGCCGTGGGCCGGCTCGAATCACGAATCCGCCGCGCGTCCGTGTTCCGGAGCGCGCAGCCCAAGAAGCTCCTCCAGCCGCTCGCGCAGGGCCCTCATGAGCGGATCCTCGCCTCCCCGGGCCCGGTCGGGCGGGACTTCGATCGCATCCCCCACCGTGACCACGGCGCGAAGAGGCGACACCGCGCGCACGCGGTCCGTCGTGTCCTCCTCGAACCGCTCGACGGTCTCGAGGATCCTTTCCGGCGCGGGGTCCGCGGCCAGGTAGCCTTCGGGATAGAAGGCGAGCTGCTGCGCGAGATAGAGCTTGCCGAGCAGCGTCCAGCGCTGGTCCCGCTCGGCCTCGGTGAGCTGGCCGGCCACCAGGTCGGGAAGAAGCGCGGTTCGAAGCAGCTTGACCCGCGCCACGACGTCCCCCTCGTGCCGGCCCCTGAGCCAGTCGTCCTCGATCGGGTTCAGCAGGTGGTCGATGAGGTTGCGGATCCGCCCGTTCAGGTCGCCCGCACCGGCGGCCCCGAGATGCTCGGCCTCCCTCTGCGCCAGGAGGGCCCCGCCGATCTTGGCCAGCCTGTCGACGAGCGCCATCCCCCGGTTTGGCTGCCAGGAAAGGCGCCTCTCGATGTCCGCGAGCATGGGCTCGATCGTTTCGACGAGGTTGCCCTCGAAATGGTATTTGATTCCGACCGGATGGACGACGACGCGGCCCGGGGGCTTCGCCGCCGCCCGCTGCCTTGCGGCGCCCCTGGCGATCATCGCGGTTCCCTCCATCAGGGGGTTGAGCCGGTCGTTGTGCCGCGAGATGACGCCCTCGGGAAAGATCACGAGCGGCCGCCGGGCGTCGGCGAGGATCTGAATCGCGCACTTGAGGGCCTCGCGGTCAAGGCCCTCGCGGTACACGCTGAACACGCCAGCGCGGGGCAGCAGCAGGCGCTGGATCCATCCCTGCATGAAGACATGCCAGCTCGCCATGATATGGACGTTCCGGCCCGCGGCGCGCCCGAGGGCCGCGATCACGAATGCATCGCCGGGCCTGCAGTGGTTCGACGCCAGCATGATGCCGTGTCCGGAGGAGACGGACGCGGCCAGCTTCTCCACGCCGCGGCATTCGACGGAGGCTATGCCCTCCCTCCGCAGGAACCATGGAAGCGCGGGCCTCAGCAGGGCCGGCCATAGATTGCCCCTGTGCGGGGGGACGAACCTGTAGGGCTTGGCGACAACGATCGCTTGCATCCCTAAGGCAGGGCCTCAGGCGGCCGGCTCCCAGCCCGGCTCATAGGCCCTGCCCCAGAGCTTCATCGCCTCGTCGTCGTGCAGGATGTGCCCGTCGGATGCGCTGCAGGCGAGGGTCCGGCCGACCCTCTGGGCGATGTTTCCCAGGTGGAGCATGGCCACGCTCTTGTGGCCCTCCTCGATCGGCGAATTGAGGGGGCCCCCGTTCACGATCGCGTCGATGAAGTTCTTCACATGCATGCGGTCCAGCCTGATTCCGTTGGCGCTGCGGGTGTCCGTGCCGGCGCCCTCCGGCGCCTCGGTGAGCTCCTTGACCTGCTTGTTCTTCTTGTCGAACACGGTGTAGTTGTTCCCCTCCAGGAGGGCGCTGCCGTCCGTGCCGTAGATGAACACGCCGCGCGACAGCCTCTCGGTCGGGAACCCGTTGCAGGACCGGCCCTCCCACGTGATCGATTTCTCGCCCGCGAACTCCCAGCCGATCATCTGGGTGTCCGGGGTCTCCCAGTCGTCCTTGAAGTGGAAGCGGCCGCCCGTCGACGTGACCTTGGTGGCAAAGTCGACGCCCAGCGCCCACCGGCAGACGTCGACCTCGTGCGTCCCGTTGTTCAGCGCCTCGCCGGTGCCCCAGTGCCAGAACCAATGCCAGTTGTAGGGTATCACGTTGCTCATGTACGGACGGCGGGGGGCGGGTCCCTGCCAAAGCTCGTAGTCGAGGGTGGGGGGGACCGGGACGGCCGTTCCGCGGCCTATGCTGGCGCGGTTGTTGTCGTACCATGCCCGGGCGTAGTACGCCCTGCCGATCACGCCCTCGCGGATCTCCTTGATGGCGGCCCGCATGTTCGGGAACGAGCGCCGCTGGTTTCCCATCTGCACGAGGCGCCCATACCTCGCGATCGCCTTCAGGAGGAGTTCCCCCTCCCGGGGGTTCTGGCTGCACGGCTTCTCGACGTAGACGTGCTTGCCCGCGGCCAGCGCCATGATGGCCATCGGCGTGTGCCAGTGGTCGGGCGCGGCGATCGTGACGGCATCAACCGACTTGTCGTCCAGGATCCGGCGAAAGTCCTTCACGGCCTTCGGCTGCGGCCCCGGCAGCTTCGCGGCCTGCCGCACGCCCTTTGCCAGCGCCCCGTCCTCCACGTCGCAGACATAGGCGACCTGGGCGTTGTCGATTCCGCCCAGGGCCTCGATATGGTCGAGGCCCCTGTTGTTGGTCCCGATGACGGCCAGCCGGACCATGCTGCCCGGGCCCGGCGTTGCGCCCGACCTGAGCCACGAGGGCAGCGCGGCCAGGCCGATGCCCGCGGCCGCGCTCTTGACTATGAATTCCCTGCGGTCTGTTAGCTGGTTCATGTTCGTTGGGTTCATTTTTTCTCGGACGCCGGGATACCGGTCCCGACGGGCAGCTCGCGTATCTTGATATTGCGGAAGGAAACCTCGTCACCGTGGTCCTGGAGCAGGATGTGGCCGACGCGCAGCTCGCCGAAGTTCGGCCACACCTTGAACTTGCTGTCGCTGACCCTCTGCCGGAACTCCGGCGTGAAGCGGGTGTACTCGAGTATCTTGCGGCCGTTCAGCCAGTGCTCGACCCGGGGGCCGCGGGAAATGATGAGCGCCGTGTTCCATTCGCCGATGGGATTCGGCCGCTTGTCGGGCGAGGGTGGATAGAGGTCGTAAAGCGAGCCGAGCGTCCGGTTGCCGTCCCGGCCAAGCTTGGCGTCGGGGTGCCGCTCGTCGTCCAGTATCTGGTACTCCAGCCCGATCGACGATCCGGGACCCTTGTTCAGCTCCGGGTCCACGAAGATCTTGATGCCGCTGTTGGTCCCGGGCGCGATCTTGAAGTCGACCATCAGCTCGAAGTCGGAATACCGGTCGACCGTGATGATGTCCCCTCCGACCCCTCCCTCGCCGCCCCCCGACGGGAGCACGGTGAGGATGCCGTCCCTCATCTGCCACCCGCCCTCCGGAAACCGGGGCCCGCGCGCGCTGCGCCAGCCGTGGGTGGTCTTGCCATCCCAGAGCAGCCGCCAGCCGTCCCTTGTCTCCTCGGGCGTCAGCGGCCGCGTGCCCGCCTCGTCCGCGCGCGCTGCGCGCGCGAGCGCTGCGGCGGCGAGCGCGAGGCCCAGCGCGATGCGGATCGGTCTCATGAGGGCGCGCGCCCCGGCGCGAGCGCGGCAAGCATCCCGCGCATGTACCCGAACGACTGGGCCAGGCCGGGCACCGGGTCCGCGGCGCCCTCAACCTCGTCCTCAAGCCCCACCTGGCCCTGGAAACGGATCTCGAGAAGCGCCGCCATGATTGAGCGGATGTCCAGCCTGCCGAAACCGAGCCCCACCACCTTGTCCTTCATGTCGCCGGCCTTGGAAAGGGTGTCCTTGATGTGGACATCGTAGAGCCTGCTGCGGCACTTGAGGATCGCCTCGGTGGAATCGACCCCCGCGCGCGCCGAATGGCCCACGTCGATGCAGAGCCCGAGCCGCTCGTCGTACGGCTGCACGGCGTTCCAGACGTCATAGGGCGAGGGGAATATCTTGTCCTCCGGCCCGTGGTTGTGGAACGCGAGCCTCATGTCGTATTCCCTCACGAAGCGCTCGGTCAGCAGGAAGGTGTCCCTGTCCGGGGGGTTCGCATAGGACGCCGTCATCGTGGTCAGGCCCGCGGCCCGCCCGCACTCAAACGCCTTGCGCATCGTCCCCTCGCTCTTGTCGAGGTACACGACACCGGTGGCGGCGATCGAGATGCCCGCGCTCCTGAACTTCTGGGCCATCTCGCGGCACACCTCCGGCGTGCTCAGCTGGATGGGCACGTGGACCTTGAACACCGCGATCGAGGTGATCTGGAGCTCCTTGAGGACCGCGATCGCGGCGTCGGTCGGAAACTTCCTCAGGGAGTAGCCCGCAAGGCCGAGGGTCAGCCCGGGCGCGGCGGCCGCCGGCCGACCCTGGGGCTCCGCCTCTGCGGCGCCAAGTCCCGGGGCGGAACCCGCAAGCGGAAGAAGAAAGCCCGCGAGGGCCGCTTTCTTGATGGCATCTCGGCGTGTCAATAGTCTCTCGTCCATGGCGTTGGTAGGGCTGGCTCTTGGGTTTGCCTCGCGCCGGGCGCCGCTTGGCTTGACTGGGGCTTGCCTTCGGCCGGCGTCGGGAGTCTCACGTTGGCGCCTTGCCGCGGCATTGTCGAGAGTGGGCGCCGCGTCGCCGGTCAGCCCGGGCCAAGCGCCGCTTATGGTGGCGAGCAGCGTGCCAAATTCGTTCCCAAAATGCTTGCGGGACGGAGGCGCCGATTTGAGTGTCACCGGGAATGTCCCGACGGCTTGCCTCAGTCTCCCTGCTGTGCGCCTGGCTCTGCGCCGGCGGCGCGATGCTGGACGTCGCCCAGGTGGCCGCGTGGGCGCGGATGTTCGCCGGCTACGCGAGGACGGAGTCGGTCGTTGCCGCGGCAAGGGACACGTTCGATCCCCAGCGGCCGTGCGCGATCTGCCGGGTGCTCAGCAGGGCCCGGGAGACCTGCGGACATCGCCCCCCCGCCATTCCCTCCGCGGGCCCCGAGAGGATTGTCCTGATCCTGGAGCCCGCCATTCCCCTTGTGGTGCGGTCCGCGCGGCCGGAGTGGCCCCGGGCGCCGATCTCCCGCGTCCTGGTGCTTGCGGCGGATGTGCCGGTGCCGCCGCCGAGGCTGGCCCAGGCCTAGCAAATCGCCACGGGCGCCATCATTCCCAGCGGGACCGTGGCCGCTGGCGCGCCTCGCCATCGCCCGTTCCGGGCGTCTCCTGCATGCTTCTCAGATCCCAATCTCCATATCGTATCCAAATGACCCTTTTCCCATCTCACCAAACCGGCACGGGGGCAAGGAATCCCCGGGACGAATTCCCGCATCGGCGCCCTAGTCCCGCCATGCTCTGGGCGCTCGCCGCCGCCGTGGCGATGACACCCGCCGTCTGCCGCGCCTGCGCCTGCGGGTGCGGCATCTACGAGGTCGGCACGAGCTCGATGCTCCCAACGGGCTCCGGCGTCATGGCCTTTGTCGACTACGACTACCAGGACCAGAACCACAACTGGAGGGGAGGCTCGGAGGCTCCCGCCGCCGACAACGGCGACAAGGACATCCGGACCCGCTTCATCACGGTTGGATTGCAGGACATGGTGAGCAGAAGCTGGGGCATCCGGCTTGAGGTGCCCTACGAAAGCCGGTCCTTCACCACGGCGAGCGGCGCGATGATGGGCATGGGAATGGACATGGGCAACGTCACGCTGGATTTCAGCGGCCTCGGGGACGTGCGCGTCGAGGGCGTCTACACGGGCCTGTCCCCCGACCTGTCCAGCGGCCTGACGTTCGGCCTCAAGCTGCCGACGGGAAGCTACACGACAAACGACGCCGCCGGCGACATAGACCGCGACACGGAGATCGGAAGCGGCAGCACCGACCTCCTGCTCGGCGCGTTCAAGCGCTTCCATGTCGACACGGACTACGGCTGGAGCGGCTTCGTGCAGGCGCTGGTCGAGATCCCCGTGCTGACGCAGGTCCAGTACCGGCCCGGGTCGGAATTCGACGCGGCTTTCGGCCTCTATTACAACGGCTGGAGGGTGGGGAAGGCGCTCGTCTCGCCCATCGGGCTGGTCAAGGGCACCGTCCGTGGACGGGACACCGGCGCGAATGCGATGAACCCCGTGGCATCAGGGTACGAGCGCGTCATGGTTGCCCCCGGGATCGAGGTCGACGTGCACCCCGTCAGGCTGTACGCCGACGTCGAGCGCCCCGTCTACCAGCACTTCACCGGGAACCAGCTGGCGTCGCCGCTGCTGTACCGGCTCAACGTGAGCTTCATGTTTTAGGCGGCGGGACCGGCGCGCCGGCGCCCTGGGGCGCCTCCCGCTCGAGCTTCATGGCGCTCGCCTCGGGATCGCCGACGCTGACGGCGAGCACCTTGGCCGTGTCCGTGAACTGGAACTCGCACTGCACGTCGGTCGTCAGGGCGAAGAACTTTGTCGTCGACTGTGCGTGCATCACGAGCTCCTGGCCCGAGAGCGTCAGCGACAGGAGCCCGTCGGGAAGCCGGCGGACCTTCACGTGGTTCTCCTTCGCCTTCCCGTAGTCGCCCACGTACGAGTCCAGAAGGACATCGGGCAGCATGAACTCCTTGTGGCGCGGGCCGCCCAGCTCGCGCACCCAGATGTTGCGGAAGCGGACGGGGTTGCCGTGGTCCTGGAGCGCGATCGGCAGGCGCTCGGGATGCGCCTTGTAGGGGACGCGGCCGATCCAGCCCGTGGGCCCGGTGAGGTCCACGTTGCTCTGAACAAGGACGCCATTGTGGAGGATGGTCTCGCGCGCCGCGGAAACGAGGTT
>Ga0265320_10002876_pt1 | contig 11819 bp, 10 predicted proteins | sample 4827metaG_FD_202087 | JGI IMG/M metagenome (GOLD analysis project Ga0265320, IMG submission 202087) | Rhizosphere microbial communities from Carex aquatilis grown in University of Washington, Seatle, WA, United States - 4-8-27 metaG | ecosystem: Host-associated > Plants > Roots > Rhizosphere >...
GCTCGGCGAGCTGATCGAACCGCTTGTCTTCGACGAGCTCGCGGAGATTCACCGGCTGCCGTTCGTCGTTCGGCAACTCGAACCCGATGCGGCTCTTGCCGGGGATGGGCGCCACGATGCGCACTTTGCGCGACAGTCCGAGCGCGAGATCGTCGGAGAGGCTCGCGATTTTGCTCACCTTGGTTCCCGCTTCGGGCGCAACCTCGTACGTAGTCACGGTGGGGCCCGGGTGGATCTCGACGACCTTGCCGGTAACGCCGTAGTCGAGGAGCGTCCGTTCGAGTTTTCCCGCGAGCTCGAACACCCGCTGCTTGTCGACCTCGCTCACCGTCGGCGGCGCGGCGACGAGAATGTCCGGCGATGGCAAACGGAAGCCACGGTTGCGCTTCGGCTCGGGCGCCTTCGGACTCCGCTTCACTTCGCGCTCGGGCCGCGTGTCGACGATGGTGGGGCCGAGTGATGCCGAGGCCGCCTCGTCCTCGTCGTCCGTGTCCGACTCCTCGCCGGCGGCGTGAGGCCCGGGTGCGGGCACGCTCTTCGGCGGAGGCGGCGTGACCGAGCGGCGCTTCGCGGTTTTCTCGGTGCGCGTGGAGACGGGCGGCGCCGCGCTTCCCGGCGTGACGTCGGCTGCGGCGAGCGCCACTTCGCGCCGGGCCATGCTCTCTTTCAACGCATTCGACAGCGAGATCGGCGGCGGACCGGTCTTGTCGATCGGCAGCCAATCGAAGTCGTCGTCGTCGCTTTCGAGCTCCGCGATGATGGCTTGATCGCGCGACGCGGTTTCGATCGTCGGCAGCTCGGAGGCGCGCTTCGCTTCTTCGCGCTGGCGACGGAGATGACGCGCTTCTCGCCATGCGAGCCCGATCTTCCGTCCGAGAGCCGCGAGGCGTTGCTCCACCATCCGCAAGAACCGGGTCGCGCGAAGCGTCCACTCGATGAAGGAGAATTGGCTCCGTCCGATCAGGATCAATCCGACGACGGTGATCCCCACCAAGAAGCTGCCGACGGCCGAGAACAGCGCCGCCATGAGCTCGCCGAAAAACAGACCGACGTTGCCGCCCGACGGCAGGCGACCGAACACCACGAATCGCGGCGCGGCGATATGAGCGAGCGCCGACAGAATGACGCCCACGACGAGATCGCCGGTGAGCCGCAGCGACGTGATCGATCCGCGGCCTTGGCGAAAAAGCGGCAGCGCGATCAAGACCAGCTCGACGGGAGCAAGCCACGCGACGACACCGAAACCGCGCGCGAGCAGATTGCCGATCGCGAGCCCCACGGGTCCCATCCAATCGGAACCCGAGACGGACGCGTCCTCGGGATCGAGATGAACGCCGGACAGCGCGAGCCCCAGATAAAGCGCCGCGGCCACGAGCAGGAGCGACGCCGCTTCGCGCGCTTTCCCGGCGGCCCTTCCCCGCGAGGACGACGACCCAGAGTCGTCGACGAGCCGGCGAGGGGTAAATAAGTGTGCGCTCATCTACTACTTCATACTACATAGACTTACCCCAGGGACAACACAAGAACGCCGCGCTGGAGTGACAGGACTTTCACGTACACTGCACGAGCTTTTCCGCCCGACGGTGGATCCGTCGTCCTCGGCCGAGTGCGCGGCAAGGGCGTCGCCACTTCGCTAAGTGGACGTATTCTCGGGCTCCCTCGTCGACGGGACCCCACCCGAGCTTGAGGTTTTTCACGCCGCCATCTTATGATGAAAACCCTCGACGAGTATTTCGCCGGGGACACGACGAGAGCCGTCGTGACTAGCACGGGGAACGGTAGGGATTCCAATGATGTGCCGCTCGCGCGCAGGGCGCCTGGTGTCCACGACGACGCTGGTCGCCACGCTCGCACTCGGAACCGGATTAGCCGGTTGCCGCACCACGACAGACGACGTTCACCGGTGGGCGAACACCGCGCAGGGGCCGACGAAGCTCGTGGCGGTACTCATCCACGGGAAGTACGCGATGGATCTACGCGTCGAGGCGGCCATGACCCTCGTGAGCATGAGGCCGCGCGCGGGTCGTCGCATTGGCATTGGAAACCTGATCGACGCACTGAACGATCTGCCGGAAGCGGAGCGCACGAAGATTGTCGCGGGGATGGTGCCGCGGCTCGACGAAGAGATCCGAAGGCCGGCCACGGGGACCGCCGAAGCGCGCGTCGACACGTCGATTCCATACAAGGACGCCGCTTACGCGCTGCTCACCAATGACGGTGGCCCGCTCATCACCGACAAGGCGCAGGTCGACGGAATCAAAGACGCCCTCACGCAATGGGCGATTACCGATTTTTCGGCGCGAATGGACGATTCGTCCCAGGCGTACGGCATGGAGCAGGTGCTTCGCATGCTCGGCGCGAATGGCGTGAAGGGATTGCCCGCGCTCATCACCCCGGACGCGCCGAAGGTCGATCGGATTTGCGACTTGGTCGCCGACCTCGGCGACGCACCGACGAAGCTCGAGGCGAGCAAGCGATTGGTCGCGCTGGCCACGGACATCAACTCCGACAAGTGGCTGAAGACCAAGGGCCCCAAGCTCGACGCGGCGAACAAGGCCGCGAAGCTCGCCCCGACCAAGGATCAATTCGCGAAGCAACTCGACCAGTACCAAGAAGAGGAGCTCCTCCGCATCTTCACCTCGATGAAGAAGATCGGTCAGAGTCCCGCCGACGAGTACATGCTGAACTTCGCCGGCGACAAGACGCAGAGCGAGAAACGGCGCGCTGCGGCGCTCGTGGCGCTCGAGGGGCATCTCGACAAGAACAACAAGAGCCAGGTGGATCGCATCCTTGCGCTCGATGGCGCCGAAGACACGCCGGACAGCGTTCGCGACGCGGCGCTCCGCATCACGGGAGAAATGCCGCGCAAGGTCGTGACCGACCGCCTCTACTCGATGTTCGACAACAAGGAGTGGAAGATTCGCTGGGTCGCGGCCGAACTCGTGCTCAAAATGAGCGACAGCTCGCAGGTGGACGAGTTCATGGGCCACCTCGCGCACGTGAAGGGCATGTCGATCACCGAACCCCTCCGGTACGGTAAACTCATCGGCGAGCTGAAGAAGGTGAAGGTCGACCCAGTCGACCTCATCGATCGATACGCTGAAGCGAAGTACCCCGCGTCCGTCCGCCTGAGCGCCCTCGGCTACTACTACGAGGGTGGCAGCAAGGCCGATCTACCGAAGGTGGATCATTACGCCGCAGACACCACCAAGGTCCCCGAATGCCTTCCCGACGAGAAGGAATGCGAATGGAAGTGCACCGTGGACACCGCCGGCAAGGACGACGAAAAGACGGTCGCGACGGTCGGGGATTTCGTATCGTTCTGCCTGAAGCCCGCTCTCGGCAAGCGAATGAAGAATCCATCCACCGGGGGAAATTAGTGCACAACATGCTTCCGTCGCGCGGCGCGACGATCTCTTGATAGCCCCCGAGGTCCGCGGAATGTCCGACGCGAACAAGAAAACAAGCCGGAGCTTTCAATGCCGCGACTCCCTTTGGGAGAAGTTCGAGCAGATGGCGCGCGAGCTCGAGTGCTCGATCGACTATCTGGTCAACGACGCGATGAAGCAGTACCTCCGGCAACGCGGCTACGGAGGCACACAGTCTCTCGCGCCTGCAACCGGAGCGCCGGCGTTGCCGACCGGAGTTCCCACGCCGCCGCCGCCACTGCCACCACCGGGTGGCGCTGCACGCGGTGGCCCATCGATGCCGCCGCCACCTCCTCCGCCTGCTCCGCGTGGTGCGGCAGGATTGCCGCCACCTCCTCCGCCGCCTCCCACCGCGACGGCAGCTGCACCCGCGCGTCGCGGGCCGCCGCCACCACCGCCTGCCGCGCGTGGAGCGAGCCGCGCACCGCCACCTCCTCCGCCGCCTCCCCAAATGTCGGGTCGCGCCGGGCCTCCGCCGCTCTCGCGACAGGGCCAGCTCTTCATTTACTACATGGGCGAGCGATTCCCGGTGACCAAGGATCGCTTCATCATCGGCCGCGGTAAGCAGACGAGCGATCTCACGATCAAGGACCCGAACGTGTCGCGCCAGCACGCGATGGTCGAGTACCTGAACGGCCAATATTACATCGTCGACATGGGCTCGACGAACGGCGTCGAGTACAACGGCCAACGCGTGCAACGTCGAGTGATCAACGACGGCGACAGTTTTCGCGTCTGCGATCACGAACTCCGCTTCGCCCTCCACTGAGCGATGGGCCGCTCGCTGCGAGCGCGCGCCTGTCTGCGTGCTCTCGGTCCTCAGCGTGGCAATCCACGCTTCCGGGCCTCACCCACGCATCCAAGCACGCGGTCTTTGCGATCGACCCATCGCTCTGCACCGCGCTTGCTGCGAGCACAGGCCCATCTGAGCGCTCTCGGTCCTCTTCGCGGGGCGCTCGCTTCGAGCACGCGGTCTTTGCGATCGACCCATCGCTCTGCACCGCGCTTGCTGCGAGCACGCGGCGCGGAATGTCGCCACGCGGGACGGCGCAGCGCGGCCATTTCAGCGCAGGGCGAGGCGGACCAACGTACCGATGACTTGCTGAAACAGCGCGGCGATTTCGGGCTCGAGTGGCCCGACCCAGCCAAAGGCCTGCGCGGTTTCCCAACAAGCGAGCACTTCGCGTGCGGAGGCGAGCGCCGATTGATAACGAGCTTCGCGATTTTTCCCGCGCGAGTAAGCGCCCTCCGCCACGTTGAGCGGCACCGAGACGAGCGCGCGCTCCATTTGATCCGCAAGCGCCGAAGAACGCCTTCGCAGCGCGGGCAACAGCGGCGCCAGTCTTCGAACCAGCTCGAGCACGACGGGATAGATCTTGAGCGTCATTCGGAACCTCCATGGGTTTGCTGTCCCGACCGGGGACGTCGCTCCCCCACCCGCGCGCGCAGGCCGGCTCCAGGCTGTTCGCGAGCGAAGCGAGCGAGCACCGCCGGCGAAGCCGGCGGCCCCGGCCTGGAACCGGCCGAGCACGCGGGTACGCTCAAAGTCCCGGCGGCGCGCCCTGGGTAGAGCTGGAGGTAAGGCTAGAGGTAAAGGTAAAGGTAAAGGAGCAGGCGCGCGGCGCTTTAGCCTTAGCCCTACCACCTCCGCGTCCTTCGCCCCCTCAAGCCGCGACGCGCGGCGAAGCGACGAACAGAACTGGTGCACGCGAGCCACCGCGTGGCAGCCCCCTCCCTCACGCTAGCCCTAGCTCTAGCTCTCCCCCGTCCGCCGGAAATCTGACTCGCAGCGGGCGAGTCGCTAGATTTGTGGCGCGTGTTACGGCGGATGGCGGCACTGTGGGGACTGTTTGCGACCGGCGCGGGGGCGCAGGGGATGCCGCCTTGGACGCAGGGCGGAGCGGTGGACCCCGACACGAAGAGCGTCGCGGTGCTTCGCAGGAACGAGCCGCTGTTCGCGGCGCCGGGACCGAACGCGGCGCGGCGCGGGGCTGCAGCGCTCGGGGCGCGCTTGCCATTTTATGGCGCGACGGCGGCGGCGGGATGCAAGGGGCCGTATTTTCTGGTCGGGCCCGAAGCGTGGGTCTGCAGTGATTTCGTCGCGCCGTCGTCGTTACCTCCCGACGTGCCCGACGCGCCGGCCTCGCACACGGACGATGGGCTGCCCCTCGCGTACTACTTCGTCGGCAAGGACGGCTCGTTCGGGTACGCCAACTTACGGAGCGCCGAGGAGACGGCACCGGCGCGACAATTCGATCCCGGGTTTTCGGTCGCGGTGAGCGAGACGGCGAACAAATCCGCGAGCGACCCGTTCGGGCTCACGACGAAGGGGCTCTGGCTACCGCTCCGCGACTTGAACCGTGCGAGGCCGCTCGTGTTCACGGGCTACGACGTCACGGCAGGCAAGCTCGACCAAGGCTTCGTCGTGGCCGAGCACGCCGCGGTGTTCGACGGCCCGAACGGACGGCGCGTCGCCCGCGCGACCGAAGAACAATTCGCCCGCGTGCCGGTGCTCGAAATCCGCGAGACGCACGGACGTCGTTGGGTGCGCGTCGGGGAGGGTCGATGGATCGACGGCGCGAGCGTCCGCGTGCCGACGCTCGCGGCGCCGCCTCCGGAAGCCCGTCCCGGCGAGCGCTTCATCGACGTCGACCTCGGCACTCAGACGCTCACGCTCTATCAAGGCGAGGAGCCGGTGTTCGCGACGTTGATCTCGACGGGAATCGGTCACGGAAAAGAAGTGACGGCGACCCCGCTCGGGACGCATCGCGTCTGGGTCAAGCTTCGCACGACGGACATGACGAACCTCGAGGACGAAGACGCGCTTCGCTATTACGCCATCGAAGAAGTGCCGTGGGTGCTCTTCTTCGAGAAGGGGTACGGCCTTCACGGGGCGTTCTGGCATCGTTCCTTCGGTCACGTGAGGAGCCACGGATGCGTGAATCTGACGCCGCTCGACGCGAAGCGCGTATTCGATTGGGCCGGGCCGCGTTTGCCCGGCGGCTGGACCGCGGCGCTCCCGACCGAGTACGACCAGGGAACCCTGGTACGCGTGCGATGAGGGGCGCAAAGTAGCGTCGTGGTTTCGATCGTTCACGCCGCCCGCGACATCGGCAGGGTCCGGGATATCTCGGGCGTCCTCGCCCGCTACGGATTCGGCGAAGTGCTCGGGCGCATGGGGTTCGGTCCGAAGCGCTCCGAGCAGCCCGATGCTTCCACCGCCGCCGACTCGTGGGCCACGCGCCTCCGGCTCGCCCTCGAAGAGCTCGGCCCGTCGTTCATCAAGCTCGGTCAGATCATGTCGACGCGTGCGGACGTGCTCCCGCCCGAGCTCATCGCCGAATTGACGAAGCTCCAGGACGACGTGCCCCCGGTGTCGTTCTCGGAGATCAAAGAGCAGGTCGAGCGATCCCTCGGCGCCGAGCTCGACGAGGTGTACGCCGATTTCGACGAGCGGCCGCTGGCGGCAGCGAGCATCGCGCAGGTCCATCGCGCGAAGCTCCGCACCGACGAGGGCCTCATGGACGTCGTCGTGAAGGTGCAGCGCCCCGGCATCGGCGAAACGATCTCGAGCGACGTCGGGATCTTGCACACGTTCGCGGCGCTCCTCGAGCGCGCGGTTCCCGAGTCGCGGATCTATTCGCCGACCGGGCTCGTGCACCAGTTCGACCACGCGATCACCAGCGAGCTCGACTTCGTCACCGAAGCCGAAAACGCGGCGCGCTTCTCCCAGAATTTTCAGGGGTACCGTAACGTCAAGTTCCCGAAGGTGTACCGGCAGGCGACGAGCAAACACGTCATCACGCTCGAGTACCTCGACGGAAAAAAGATCTTCGACGCGGTCGCCGCCGGTCACTCGGGGAAAAAGCTCGCTCGCCTCGCGATGGACATCCTCGTAAAGCAGGTGTTCGAGGACGGCTTTTTCCACGCCGATCCGCACCCCGGCAACGTGCTCATCCTCGGACCGGTCGACGATCCGACGTTCGCGATGTTCGACCTCGGGATGGTCGGACGGCTCTCGCCGCGCATGCGAGACCTCGCCGTGGATCTCATGGTCTGCGCGGTCCGGCGCGACTACGAGGGGATCGCCGACGCTCTCTACGCAATAGGCACCCCCACCAAAAAAATCGACATGCGCGCGTATCGCGCCGAGGTCGCGCTGCTCGCCGAAAAATATCTCGGCAAGCAGCTGAAGGACATCGAGATGTCGTCGCTCATTCGCGACCTGGTGCAGGGCTCGATGAAGTTCGGCATCGAGGTGCCGACCGACTTCGTCCTGGTCGGCAAGGCGCTGATGACGACCGAGGGCGTCGGGAAAGCCTTGCTTCCCGACCTCGACGTGTTCGAAGAGGCGCGCCCGCTCTTCGTCGACCTCATGAAAAAACGCTACTCGCCGGAGCGTCTCGGCAACGAGCTCATCCGGCGGCTCGAACGGCTGAGCGGCGCGACGAGCAATCTGCCCGAACAGATGCGCGACGTGCTCGACGATCTGCGGTTCGGGCGGCTCACGATCCGCACCAGCGACGCCGACGCCGGAAGCGCGAGCGACCGCCTCGGCCGTCGCATTTACTCGGGCCTGATCGGCAGCTCACTCGTGCTCTCGGGCGCCTGGGCGCTCACCGCGAAACAGCCGTACGCATCCGCGGCGCTGTTCGTGTGCGCCGCGATCTGGCTCTCCGGCCATACGGTACGCGACGCCGTCAAGGCATGGACGCGGCGATGAAAGACGACGCGCCTCGAACGCGAGCCGAGTAGACCCGCGCCGAGGCGACCTTCGACGCGTCGTTACTGGATCTTGCTGTAGAGAAGGAACGAGACCGCGAACGCGAAGAGCACGAGCGACTCGATGAGCGCGAGGCCGAGAATCATCGGCGTCTGGATGCGGGGAGCCGCTCCCGGATTCCGGCTGATGCCCTCGAGAGCGGCGGCCGCTGCCTTGCCCTGACCGAGTGCTCCGCCGAGAGCGGCGAGCGCGATGGCGAGACCGGCGCCGATCGCAGCCGCCGCCTGGACGTTGAAACTATTGGCCGCGCCACCTTCCTGCGCGAAGGCAGACGAAGAGAGCAGAGCCGTTACCAAGCTGGTCGCGATGGCCAGCTTCTTCTTGTCGAGCATTCGTTGGGTCTCCTTCAATGAACCGACGCCCGGCCCTTTTTACGGGGCCGCGTGTGTCTAGTGATGCTCCTCGTGCTCGGTTGCAAGACCGATGTAGATGCACGTGAGCAGGGTGAATACGAGCGTTTGGATGAGAACGACGAGGCAGCCGAGGATCATCACGGGAACGGGCAGGAGGACAGTCAGAAATCCCATGAAGATGGCGAGAAGAAGGTGATCCACCGCCATGTTCAGCATCAAGCGCAAACCGAGCGTGATCGGCCGAACGCAGAGCGAAATGAGCTCAATCGGGAAGACCAACGGAGCGAGGTACCAGACCGGCCCGGCGAGGTGCTTTACGTAGCCGAAACCGTTTTCCTTGAAACCCCAAAAGTTGAAGACCACGAACACGACGAGCGCGGACCCGAGCGTGATGCTGAGCGACGTCGTCGCAATCGGGAAACCTGGTAGCAACGCGAGCACGTTCGCAAAGAAGACGAAACACGCCGAGGTCGCGATGAGCGGGAAGTATTTCTTCGCGCGCTCCGCGTCCATCACGTCCTTCGCCAGGTTGTAGAAGTAGTCGAGAAACACTTCGGCGAATGTGCGGAGCGTGAGGCTCTCATCGGGGACGACGGCCGTGCCGACGTCGGCGAGCCGCGACCGGACGTAGCCGGCCACCGCGAGGAGCACGAACGCGAGCACGATCGACGTCGTGATCGGCTCGAAGTTGTGCCAGGTCGCCGGGTGATGACCGATGAAGGTCTCGCCGAGGGCGGTCGCGTTCTGGTTCAACGTCTCGCGCGAGTGCGCGAGGATCAACGTGATGAAATTCCAATGCTCAGGCATCCGCTACCCTTGCTTCCGCGCCGACGGAATCGGCCAGATCCCGGAGAGCGCGATACCGAACGGCAACGCGCCGAAACCAACTGCCAGGGGAAGCACGTCCACGTCGCCTTTCCTAACCAGCACCGCGACGAGGGCGAATAGCAGCATCGCCTTGACGAGCGCAATGAGCGCCCAACGTCCGCGCTCGCTTCGGAGATAGACGTGCACGAGCCGCTCGACGACCCACAGATTCGACAGTGCCAGCACCACACCGAGACCGACGGCGCCCATCGTGCGGAGCGCGAACCAGATCCCCGCGCCCGCCAACAGGACGGCGCCGCTTGCAGCAACGCCGAAATACGCGGCGGTCAGGCTCGGATCTCTCTCAGCGGTCGTCTCGGTCTTCATGAAACTTGGCTCGTGACTCTCGATCCTTTTGAGCTTCGGCTTCCGCTTCTCGGTTGGCTCGTTGGAGCGCGCGCCAGACGCTGCGAGCGCCCGCCGCAATTCCGAAGCCGAGCCCGACCATCGTCAGCCACCCTCTCGTACCGAGCTTCTGATCGAGCCATCTTCCGCCGAAGAGACCGACGAGAACACTGAGTGCGAGGTCGAGACCGACTGTCGAGTAGCTACCGAGTCCTTTCCAGCTTTTGTGCACCAATACTGTAAAAGAGCGGCGGTCCATTAGCATGGTCGGTGATTCAAGGTCAATGCCACACACCGTGAGAGCGTGTTCTCCGCGATACGGGATGGCGGGACGAAGACGCGTGCGGCACCCGACGTCGAGCGCGAAAGTGAGGAGCGCGCTCGGCATGACGGCGTGTGCGCGCGAGTTCGGTTTCCGGACAGTGCTAGCCTCTCGCGAATGCGAGGCTTAGTGCGCTTCCACTTTGGCAGCGGGGTCGTGCTGTTGACGCTGATCGCGGGCGCGGCGCGAGCGGGTATTCCAGCCAGCGCGTCCGCGGGCGCAGCGGCGCCTGCGACGCCATCGACTCCCGCAACGCCACCAACTCCTGCGACGCCACCGACTCCCGCGACGCCGCCTCCCGCACCGGCGACCGCTCCTGCACCGGCGACGCCCGCGCCAACCGCAACACCGCCGACCGCACCCGCTTCATCGACGCCCGCGCCGGCAGGAGCACCGCCGACCGCGCCGGGCAGAGTCCCCGAACCGCCTCCGCCCCCCGGCTACTACGTCGAGCAACCGGTGCCTCAAGAGGGCGGCGAGGCGTATCCGCCGAACGGCCCGCCGACGATCTACGAACCGCCGCCACCGGAGTTCGTGATTGAACCGCCGCCGCCCACGACGCCGCATTTTCTCGCGCCGCGCACGGCCTTTTGGTTCGGCGCGCGGGTGTCGTGGTTTGCACCGTTCGGGAGCGCGTGGACCGACGGCTTTTACGACGGCACGGGTCTCTATTACCGGCGGCGCGCGTTCGGCGATTACGCTTCGTCGGGACCGGCGCTCGAGCTCGACGTCGGCGCGCGACTGTCGCGCCGTTACAACGTGTTCGCGATCTGGGAGCACGCGTTTCTCGGCACGGGCAGCCTCGATCAGGGCTCGTTCGGCGGCCAAAAGTGGGGGAACTCGAATTTCTGGGGCGCGGGCCTCCGGTTTTCGACCAACCCGAATCGTGCCGGCTTTTTGATGGAAGTCGCCGTCGGCTATCGCGACTTTCACGCGTACTGGTCGGACGGCACCGAGCTCGCGCTCACCGGCTCTCTCGACGCACGCATCGGGGTCGGCGCCGATATTCGAGTGAATCAGTTCTTCTCGCTCTCCCCGATGATCACGCTGGGCGGCGGTTCGTTCAACTCCGGCCATTGGTCGGGACCGGTCCAATCCGGGACGGCGTTCACGTCGCAATACGACGGCAGCGCCGACTACGGCACGGTGTCGCTTCAAGTCGGCGGCCACTTCGACGTGCGCTGAGCAAGGTCGCGAACGGCTCAATCCAACCGGGGCGCAGGCTCGAACGGCGCAGCCGTTTCCGTCGACGGCGGCTCGGAGGGCAGGAACATCACGAACCGGGTTCCATGCGGAACGACGGGTTCACATTCGAGTTTGCCGCCGTGCGCCTCGACGATCTCGCGGGTGATGACGAGTCCGAGACCCGTGCCGTGTCCCTTGGTCGTGAAGAACGGCTCGAAGAGACGCGCGCGCGATTCCGCATCGATGCCGGGACCTTCGTCTTCGACGACGATCTCCACGCCGCCCTCCGCGTTTCGGGCCAACAGCCCGACCCGTCCGCCGGACGGCATCGCCTCGCGCGCGTTCCGAAGCAGGTTGTACAAGGCTTGTCTGATCTGGCCCTCGTCGATGCTCACGTTGCGAATGTCCGCGTCGCACCGGAGATCTATCTTGATACCGTGTCGTTCGAGATCCGCGCGCATGAAGTCGAGTGCGTCGCGACACACTTGGCCGATGTCTTCGTTCTCGAGGCGCGGCGGTTTGCGGCGCGCGACCGA
>Ga0265320_10002878_pt1 | contig 11816 bp, 10 predicted proteins | sample 4827metaG_FD_202087 | JGI IMG/M metagenome (GOLD analysis project Ga0265320, IMG submission 202087) | Rhizosphere microbial communities from Carex aquatilis grown in University of Washington, Seatle, WA, United States - 4-8-27 metaG | ecosystem: Host-associated > Plants > Roots > Rhizosphere >...
GACCGCCCCCTGGCGCCGCGATCTGCTGCTGTTGGCGGTCGCCTTCGGCGCCCTGTATTTCTTCGTCCTGGGGCGGGCGGCGCTCGATCCCAAGGACGAGGGACGCTACGCGGAGATTCCCCGGGAGATGATCGCCAGCGGCGACTGGGTCACGCCCCGGCTCGACGGGGTGACGTATTTCGAGAAGCCGCCGCTGCTCTACTGGGTGGTGGCGGCCAGCGAGGAGGCCTTCGGCCCGAACGAGTGGGCGGTGCGCGCGCCGGTCGCCCTTTTCGGCCTGGCGGGGGTGCTGCTGACCTATGCGGCGGTCCGGCGGATCTTCGGCCGGGCCGGCGGGCTGGCCGCCGCAATCGTCCTGGGGACGGCGGGCTTCTATGCCGCCCTCGCGCGGATCCTCGTGCTCGACATGGCCTTCTCGGTCCTCCTGAGCGCGACGCTGTTCTGCTTCATCCTCGGCGTCCGCGAGGCGCCGGGATGGCGCAGGCGGTGGTTTTTCCTGGGCCTGTATGCCAGCGCCGCGCTGGCGACCCTGACGAAGGGGCTGGTCGGCTTCCTCCTGCCCGGGGCCGTCATGTTCCTCTGGCTGCTCCTCTTCGACCAGTGGAAGAGGCTCCGGCCGCTCCACCTCCCGACCGGCCTGGCGCTGGCCCTCGCGCTCGCGGCGCCCTGGCACGTCCTGGCGGCGCAGCGCAACCCCTCCTGGGCCCACTTCTATATCGTCTACGAGCAGTGGCAGCGGTTTCTCACCACCACGGGGCACGATCGCGCCGGGCCCTGGTACTATTTCATCCCGATCGTCCTCGGCGGCCTGTTCCCCTGGATCGGGTTTCTCTGGCCGGCCCTGCGCCGGGCCGCCGCCGGCGGCTGGGCCGCGCGCCGCGCGCAGGCCGACCGGTGGTTCTTCCCGGTCTGGGCCGCCGTGATCTTTCTCTTCTTCAGCGCGTCCCAGTCGAAGCTCGCCCCCTACATCCTGCCGGTTTTTCCCGCGCTCGCCGCGATCATCGGGCCTTGGCTGGCCGACGCCTGGCGGACCAATGCCGTCGCCGCCGTGCGCGGCGGAATCCGCGTCTTCGCGGGCTTTTCCCTCCTGCTCGGGCTGGCCGTCCTCATCGTCGTGTACCTGCCCGGACGTTACAAGATCGACGCGGACATGGGACTGGCGCTGCGGCCCTACGCCGGCGTGATCGCGGCGGTCCTTATGGCCGGCGGCGGGTCGGCCTGGTACTGGGAGCGGAAGGCCCAGGCCCGCCTGGCGGTGGCGGTGATGGCGCTTACCGTCGTCGGCATGCTGGGCACGGCCGAGCTCGCCATGGCGTGGCTCCTCAAGCCGGGCACCAAGGCCCTGGCGCAGATCGTGGCCGCGGAGGCGCGGCCGGGCGACCGGATCTACCACTACCACGAGTTCTTCCACGACTTCACCTTTTACGCCGCCCGGCCGGTGGGGCTCGTCGCCTACGTGGGGGAGCTCGAACCGGAGAACGACCCGACGGTGGCGGCGAAGGCCCGTTTCATCGGCGAACCGGAATTCCGGCGCGAGTGGGAGGGTCCCGCCCGCGTCTTTGCCGTGGCCAGGAAGAAAGATGTGACGGAACTATTCTCCGATCCGGCGTTTCATAAACAATTGCTCGGCGAGACCCGGGACCATTACCTGTTCAGCAACCGTCCCTGACCCCGCCATGTCCGCGCCCACCGCCGCCACGCCGAAGCCCGCTGTCCCGCTGCTGCCTTTCACCCGGCCGACGATCGACGACGAGACGATCGCGGGCGTGGCCGAGGTGCTGCGGTCCGGCTGGCTCACGTCGGGCCCGCAGGTGAAGGCCTTCGAGGCCCGCCTTTCCGAGTACTGCGGCGGCCGCCCGGTGCGCGCGTTCAATTCCGGCACGTGCACGATGGAGATCGCCCTGCGCATCGCGGGCGTGGGTCCGGGGCACGAGGTCATCACGACCCCCCTTTCCTGGGTGGCGACCAGCAACGTCATCCTCGAGGTGGGCGCCCGGCCGGTCTTCGTCGACATCGACCCGGTGACAAGGAACATCGATTTGACCAGGGTCGAGGCCGCGATCACCCCGGCGACCCGGGCCATCCTCCCGGTCGACCTGGCGGGCCTGCCGGTCGACCGCGACCGGCTCCAGGCGATCGCGAAAAAGCACCGACTGCGCGTCGTGGAGGACGCGGCGCAGGCCTTCGGCAGCACCTGGCAAGGCCGCCGGATCGGCGCCTTCGGCGACTTTGTCTCGTTCAGCTTCCACCCGAACAAGAACATCACGACGATCGAGGGCGGGTGCCTGGTCCTCAACGACGAGGCCGAGGCGAAGCTGGCCGAGCAATACCGCCTGCAGGGCGTGGTCCGCTCCGGCCAGGATGGCATGGAGGTCGAGCGGGTGGGGGGAAAGTTCAACCTGACCGATGTCGCCGCGCGGGTCGGCCTCGGGCAGCTGCCGCATCTCGACGAATTCACCGCCCGGCGCCGCGAGCTCGCCCGGGCCTACTTCGAGCTGCTGGAGGCGCCGGCGGCCCGCCGGCTCGGCCTGAGGCTGCCGGTCGCCGATTTCACCCAGAGCAACTGGCACATGTTCCAGGTCATCCTTCCTGAGGAGCGGCTGAACGGAAAGCGGGCCGACATCATGACCGAGATGCAGGCGGCCGGCATCGCCACGGGCGTGCACTATCCCGCCATCCATCTCTTCGCCCTCTATCGCCGCCAAGGCTGGAAGGACGGCGATTTCCCGCAGGCGGAATACGCCGGCCGCAACATCCTCACCCTGCCGCTCTTCCCCGCGATGACCAGGGCCGACGTCGCGCGGGTTGTGCAGGCCCTGGCCGCCGTGGTCGGCGCCCGCCTCAAGCCATGAGCGCAACCCCGCAGCTTTCCGTCGTCATCCCGGTCTACAACGAGGAGGCCAACCTCCCGTCGCTCTTTGCCCGGCTCTACCCGGTGCTCGACGGGCTCGGCCGCAGCTACGAGGTCATATTCACGAACGACGGCTCGCACGACCGGTCGTTCGAGCTCCTGCAGGCGCAGCACGCGCGGCGGCCCGACGTCACGCGGGTCATCGATTTCAACGCCAACTACGGCCAGCACATGGCGGTGATGGCGGCCTTTGAGCGCGTGCGGGGCACCGTCGTTATCACGCTCGACGCCGACCTCCAGAATCCGCCGGAAGAGATTCCGAAGCTCCTGGCCCAGACCGACGCCGGCTTCGACTGCGTCGGCGGCCGGCGGCTCAACCGGCAGGATTCCTTTTTCCGCACGCAGGCCTCCCGGCTCATCAACGGCGTCCGCCGGCACACGACCAGCATCGAGATGACCGACCAGGGCTGCATGCTCCGCGCCTACAGCCGGCCGGTGGTCGACGCCATCGTGCGCAGCGGGGCGACCAACACCTTCATCCCGGCCCTCGCCTACACCTTCGCCAGCCGTCCGACGGAGGTCGATGTGCGCCATGAGGAGCGGCATGCGGGCGTCTCCAACTATTCCGTCTACAAGCTGATCCGGCTCAATTTCGACCTGATCACGAGCTTCTCGATCGCGCCGCTGGAGTACTTCACGATGTTCGCGCTCGGGAGTTCCGGCCTCAGCTTCGCCCTCTTCGTCGTCCTCCTCTTCCGGCGGTTCGTGCTCAACCTCGACCGCGAGACCTTCGGCGTATTCACGCTGCTCGCCATCGTCCTCTTCCTGCTCAGCGTCGCCATGATCGGCATCGGCCTGATCGGCGAATACGTCGGCCGAACCTACCAGGTCGTCCGCTCCCGCCAGCGGTATTTCGTCCGCGAGGTCCTGGAGACGAAGGGATGACGGCCGCGGCCGGAGCGGGGCGGCGCTACCTCGTCGCCTTGGGGGTGGTGGCCGCCTGGATTGTGGCCGGGATTTGTTTTCGATTGAGCGCGGACGCCTATCTCCTCCTGGGCGTGCCGCTCCTGGTCGCCTTTCAGCTGGGAGTTGCGCGCCGGCCGATTGACGAGCTATGGTTCAAGGCGCCGGGTCGGGTGCCGCTGCCGGGGTGGGCATGGCTGGCGGGCGCGGCGGCGATGGCCACGCCCCTCTACTACCTGATCCACGGCTGGTCCGCGCTGGGCTGGATCACGCGGGGGTGGATGCTGTGCGCGGTGGCCGGAGCGATTCCGCTCGCTCGTTCCCTGCCGCGCATTTCCCGCGCCACGATCCGGCCGCTGCTCCTTTGTTTCGGCACGGCGGGAGCCCTGGGGGTGACTTTCATGCTGGGCACCGCCCTGCTCCATCATCAGCTTGCGCCCCGGCCGCCGGCCCTTTCGGGCTGGTCCCATTCGCCCTGGTTCGTGGCGGGCCGGTCATTTCTCCTCTATGTGCCCGTGTGCTTCGTGCTGGAGGAGGTCTTTTTCCGCGGCGGCCTGGACAGCTACCTCGACCAGCCCGGCAAGACGCACCCCTGGTTGTCGGCCGCCTTTGTCTCGGTCCTGTGGGGGCTCTGGCACGTGCCCTCGGTGGTGGCGCGAATCCCCTCGCTGCCTCCGGGGGTGGCCAATCCGGTCGTGGTATTCGTGATCCTGCTGGGTGCGGTTTTGATGCTGCCCCTGATCCATGGCGTGATCGGCATACCGCTTTCCCTTTGCTGGCGGCGCAGCGGATTATTGTTTGTGCCCGCCCTCGTGCATGCGTTTATCGATGCCGTCAGGAACGGCCTGTTGGCCTGGCATTGACCTTCCACCCATGTCCTCGCCCCGCATCCTCTTCTTTGGCTACAGCGAGATCGGCTATGAATGCCTCGATCTCCTGCTGACCCGCGGCGACAACGTGGTCGCCCTCTTCACCCACGAGGACAACCCGAACGAGAAGATCTGGTTCAAGACCCCGGCGGTGGCTGCGCGCGCGAAGGGTGTGCCGATCTTCACGCCCGAGAAAATCACCACGCCGGAGTGGCTGGAAAGGATCGCCGCGCTCAAGCCCGACCTGATCCTCTCGGTCTACTACCGGAACATGATCAGCACGAAGGTCCTGGGGCTGGCCCCGCTCGGCGCCTTCAACCTCCACGGTTCGCTCCTGCCCAAGTACCGCGGGCGGGCTCCGATCAACTGGGCGATCCTGCATGGGGAGAAGCGCATCGGCGTGACCCTCCACCGGATGGTCAGGGCGCCGGACGCCGGGGCGGTCGTGGACCAGGAAGGCGTCGACATCGGCCCGCGGGAGACGGCAGAGGAGGCCTTCCGCAAGGTGCTGCCCTGCGCGCGGCGCGTGATCAGCCGGCAGATCGACCTCCTCCTCAAGGGGAAGGCCAGTGAGACGCCGCAGGATGAATCCCAGATGACCTACTTCGGGGGCCGCAAGCCGGAGGATGGACGGATCATCTGGACGCAGACCTCGGGACAAATCTTCAACCTCATCCGCGCGGTGACCGATCCCTATCCGGGCGCCTTCACCGACGTGGGCGCCGCCCGGCTCATGGTCTGGTGGGCAGAGCCCAACAGCGCCGCGGCCCGCGAGGCCGGCGGCGAGCCGGGCGAGATCCTCTCGGTCGATCCCCTGGTGGTGGCCACGGCCGACGGCGCCATTGAGCTGACCCGCACGGAGTGGAAGAATGCGCGCGCACCCAAGCTGAAAGTCGGCCAAAAACTCTAGCCCTTGGCTCGCCTTTTCCGGCGGCTCCCGTCTAGTCTCCCTCTCCCATGCCGCTCAAAGTCCTCATCCTCGGAGCCAACGGTTTCATCGGCAGCTCGCTGACGCACGCCATCCTGAAGCAAAAGGATTGGGAGGTCTACGGGCTGGATGTGGGCAACCACAAGCTCGGGGACTGCCTCGGCCATGAGCGCTTCACGTTCGTCGAGGGCGACGTCACGATCAGCCGGGAGTGGATCGAGTACCATGTGAAGAAGTGCGACGCGGTCCTGCCGCTGGTGGCGATCGCCAACCCCGCGCAGTACGTCAAGGATCCCCTGCGGGTCTTCGAGCTGGATTTCGAGGCCAACCTCGCGGTCGTCCGCCAGGCCGCGAAATATCGCAAGCGGATCATCTTCCCCTCCACCTCCGAGGTCTACGGCATGTGCCCCGATGCGGAGCTGGACGAGCAGGAAAGCACGATGGTCTACGGCCCCATCGAGAAGCAGCGCTGGATCTACGCCTGCTCCAAGCAGCTGCTCGACCGCGTGATCTACGCCTACGGCGTCCGCGACAATGTCGACTACACCCTCTTCCGCCCCTTCAACTGGATCGGGCCCAAGCTGGACAACGTCCTCGAGCCCAAGGAGGGCAGCTCGCGGCTCTTCACCCAGTTCATCTCAAACGTCATCTTCAAGAAGCCGATCCAGCTGGTGGACGGCGGCAAGCAGAGCCGCTCCTTCACCTTCATCGACGACGGCGTCGACGCGCTCCTGCGCATCATCGAGAACAAGGGCGGCTGCGCCTCGCGCCAGATCTTCAACATCGGCAATCCGGCCAACGACGTAAGCGTGGCCAGGCTCGCCCAGCTGATCATCGCCGCCTTCCGGCAGTATCCGGAGTACCGCGAGCACGCCCGGCAGGCGAAGGTGGTCAAGGTCTCCTCGGGCAAGTATTTCGGCAAGTACTACCAGGATATCCAGAAACGGGTGCCCTCGATCGCGAATGCGCGGAAGCAGCTGGGCTGGAAGCCGAAGGTGGACCTGAAGACCGCGATCAAGCGCACCCTCGACTACCACCTCGCGCACAAGGACTACTCTTTGGACTGACGCGATGCCGCTCCGCCTCGCGCTCAAGATCGACATCGACACCGATCGCGGCACGCGGGAAGGCGTGGCGCCGCTGATCGCCGATTGCCGGGAATGCGGGGCACCGGCCTGCTTCCTCTTCTCCCTCGGGCCGGACCAGACCGGCCGCGCGATCACCCGGGTGTTCCGCCCCGGCTTCTTCTCGAAGGTCAGCCGGACGAGCGTCGTCGAGCTTTACGGCGTCCGCACCCTGCTCAACGGCACGCTGCTACCCGCGCCGCACATCGGCCGCCGCAACGCCGGCGTCATGCAGGCGGCGCGCGATGCCGGCTTCGAGGTCGGCATCCACTCCTACAACCACTATCACTGGCAGGATCACCTGCCGAAACTGAGCTTGGAGGACGTGCGGGCCGAATTCGGCGCCGCGCGGGAGGAATTCAAGCGGATCTTCGCCCGGGAGGCGCATACGGCCGGTGCAGCCGGCTGGCAGAGCAACGCCCACAGTCGCGAGGTTTACGACGAGGCGGGCCTGCTCTACGGCAGCGACACCCGGGGCACGCATCCCTTCTTCCCGCGGATCGGCGGCCGGGTTTTCAAGACGCTGGAGATTCCGAGCACGCTGCCGACTCTCGACGAGCTGCTGGGCCGGCCGGAGTACCCGGATGACAGGATCGCGGCGCACTACGTCTCGCTCCTCCGCCCCGACCGGCCGAACGTCTTCACCCTCCACGCGGAAATCGAGGGCATGGGCCGCCGGGGCATCTTCCGCGCGCTGCTGGAGGCGTGGAAGAAGGCCGGCGTGGAGTTCATCCGCCTGGACGACCTGGCCCGGGCGCTCCTGACCGACCGGGACGCGATCCCCGTCTGCGACCAGGTCATGGCGCCGATCGACGGGCGGAGCGGGCGGGTCGCGACGCAGGCGGCCTAGCGCCGGCTCAGACGGCGGAAGAGCCAGGCGCCGAGCGCGATGAAGATCAGGTTGGGCGCCCAGAGGAGGAGGTCGGGGCGGTATTCGGGATGCCGGTCGAGCCAGCCGACCATCACCGTGAGAAAATAGTAGGCGAGGGCGAGGGTCACCGCGAGGCCGAGGTTGGCGCTGGTCTCCCGGCGGGAGACCTGGATCCCGAGGGGCACGCCGATCAGGGCGAAGGAGAGGACGGCGAAGGCCAGGGTGAATTTTTCCTGGATCGTCAGCTCCACCATCATGCGGGCGCGCCGCTCGTTGCCGTCCTCGTCCTTCAGCGCCTGATTCAAGCCGAGCGGGCTGCGTAGCTCCGCGTAGGTCATCCACTTCAGCTTCTGCCGCAGCTCGATGCGGCCGAAGAGGGTGTCGAGGGGCAGCGCCACGGGATCCGACACCTCGGCGGTCGCGACCGACGGGGAATCGGTGAAATCCTCGGGCTTCCGCTCATCCAGCCGCTCGACCTGGAAGTTGGCGAGGGTGACGAGGATCTGGTTCGTCTTCGCGTCGTAGTCGACCCGCCCGGAGGCGGCGCGCTCGAAGAGGATCACATGGTGGTTGGCGTCGAATTTCCAGAGCCAGAAATCCTTCAGGGTGCCCTGCTGCTTGTCCCCGATGTAGAGGACATAGCCCGGAAATTGCCGGATGAAGGTCCGGGGCACGATCAGGTTGAGCGGATTGGCATGCACGGCCGCGGTCAGGTCCCGCTCGTAGACGACTTTGGCGTGGGGCATGGCCTCGAAATTGACATAGAGCCCGAGGGCGGCGCCCAGGCCGGCGAGCAGGAAGACCGGCCGCGTCAGGCGGGGCATGCTGATGCCGGCCGCCCGCATGGCGGTGATCTCGTTGTCCGCCGAGAGGCGGCCGAGGGTGAGGAGGATCCCGGTCAGCATTCCCATCGGCAGCGCGAAGGAGGCGGCGAAGGGGACCAGCAGCGCGCTCAGGGAAAGAAATTTCGTGACCGGCAGCTGGCCGGCGAGCATCGGGCCCATGAGGTCCCGCAGGATATTCACCAGCATGAGCATGAACACGAGCAGGAGCACGGCCCCGGCGCAGCTCAGGAAGACGCTCTTGAAGATGTGGCGGTCGAGGAGGGTCAAGCGCGGCAGGGTTCTAACCCGGGAAGGGGCGGCGAGGCGAACCCGAAACGGGATCAGAACAGCTCGCCCTGGCCCGATGAGGCAGGATCCGTCCGCGCGAGCTGTTCGGCGGTGGCGGGCGCCGCCGCCTCGGCCGATTCCTGCCGCACGGAATTGAGGATCGGGTTCACCCGGTAGGACCGCATTTGCCCGGCCGGAAACGGCTCGGCGAAGGGAGCCAGGATTTCCCGGGTCATGGGGCCGGGAGCCAGCCACCGGTGCGCGGCCTCGTCGGCCAGCATGACGGGCATCCGGTTGTGGATCTGCGCCACGAGCTCATTCGGACGGGTGGTGAGGATCGTGAAACTCGGCGGTCGGGTTTCGCCTCCCCGCTCCCAGAGCCCGGCGAAGGTGAAAGGGCGGCGTTCGGGCAATTCGAACGCCCACGGCAGCTTCACCCGCCCGCCGTGGAGGTGCTCCCACTCGTAGAAGCCGTCGGCCGGCACGAGGCAGCGCCTTTGCTGGATCGCCTCGCGATAGCTGGGCTTGGTCAGGACCTCCTCCGCCCGGGCGTTCGTGCGCAGGTAGGCGTCCGGGGAGCCCGCGGCGAACGACGGGATCAGGTTCCACCGGGCGACCGTCGCCACCGGCTTGGCCTCGGTGTCCAGCACGAAGATGGGCACGATCTGGTTCGGCCCGATATTGAAGCGCGGGGAGGGCAGGTCCCATTCGATGCCGAAGACGGTCCGGGCATATTCCATCAATGCCGCCTGCCCCATCGCCCGGTATCGGTTGCACATGATCGAAATAGGTTCAGTTGCCTCCGGTCGCCTCGGTCCACGATCCGGCCGGCAGGGATACAGCGTAGGGAATTCCGCCGGGAGGCCAGCCCGAACCCGCCTGTGGGCCCCGGGGAGTGAAGGTTTGCCTCGGCACTTTGGCCGGCCGATCCTGTCGCACTCCCGCCATGCGCTCTGTTTTTTCCCGCCTGCTCCTCCCCCTGCTCTGCGCCGGGGCGCTTGTTTCCGCGCGCGCCCAGGGCACGAGCGAGACGATGCCCGAGCACAACCTGAAGGCCATCGTCGAGCGCCAGCGGAGCCTCCTCGCCCAGGCGGCCAAGGAAGGGGAGAAGCTCGATTCCGAGACCCTGCGCGTCCAGCTGCAGTCGATCCTGCACGACTACGAGATCCTGCTGCACGACAACCCCAAGTTCGCGGAAGCCTATGTCGCGCAGGGCTACCTCCTGAGCAAGGTGGGGATGCGGCGGGAGGCGGTCGACCTGATGCTCAAGGCCAACCAGCTCAATCCCGACATCCCCATCGTCAAGAACCAGATCGGCAACTACCTGGCCGAGGACGGGAAGCCGCTGGAGGCGGTGAGCTACTACCTCGCCGCCATCAAGCTCGAGCCGAAGGAGCCGCTTTACCACTACCAGCTCGGCACCCTTCTGCACGAGGCCCGCGACGACTTCCTCAAGAGCGGGGACTGGACCCGGGACGGGCTCGACCGGGCCGAGCACGATGCCTTCCGCCAGGCCGCGGAACTCGCGCCCGACCGCATCGAGTTCACCTACCGCTATGCCGAGTCGTTCTACGACCTGCCGCATCCGGACTGGGACGAGGCCCTCAAGCAGTGGGGCAAGCTGGAGGAGAAGGCCCAGTCGGACCTCGAGCGGCAGACCATGCGGATCCATGCCGCCAACATCCTGATCAAGCAGGGCAAGGTGGATTACGCCATGACCCTCCTGAACACGGTCACGGAAATGGGGCTCCAGGAGCAGAAACAGAAGCTGGTTGCGCAGATCGCGGAAAAAGCGAAGAAGTGACCGCGTTTTCTCGCGGCATGGCACTCTTGGATCGATTGGAACGCGCCCTCGGGCGCTGGGCCCTCCCCGGGGTCTCGCTCTACCTCGTCATCGGACAGGTCGGGATCTACCTGCTCGCCATGCTGGGCCGGATGGACGCGACACTGCTCATGTTCGTCCCGGAGCTGGTGCGGCACGGCGAGCCCTGGCGGCTGGTGAGCTTCCTGTTCCTGCCGCCGAACACGAACTTCGTCTTCATCGTCTTCGCCTGGTGGATGTTCTACCTGATGGGCAACGCCCTGGAGGCGTACTGGGGCGCCTTCCGCTACAACGTCTTCCTGCTGGTCGGCTACGGCCTCACCGTGGGCCTGGCCTTCCTCCAGCCCGGTGCGATCGTCAGCAATACATTCCTGGCCGGCTCGGTGTTCCTCGCCTTCGCCTACCTCAACCCGGAGTTTGAGATCATGCTCTTCTTCATCCTCCCGGTGAAGATCCGCTGGCTGGCGCTGTTCGCCTGGGCGAGCTACGCGGTCCTGTTCGTGATGGGATCGTGGGCCTCGCGGCTCCAGATCGTGGCCGCCGTGGGCAATTTCTTCCTGTTCTTCGGCCGGGACCTCTGGCTGAGCGCCGGGCTGGTCCGGCGGCGCCGGGCGCAGGCCGCGGTGCAGCGCTCCCGCGCGGCCGAGGAGGAAGAGCCGCGCCACCGCTGCCGGATCTGCGGCAAGACGGATCGGACGGACCCGCAGCTCGATTTTCGTTACTGCTCCAAGTGTGCCGGTTCGCAGTGCTACTGCCCCGACCACATCTTCAATCACGAGCACGTCCGGAGCGAGGATGGCGGTGCGACGGAAAGCTGAGGGCGACGCCTGGGCGGAGGCGTCCGACCTGGCCACCGTCGGGGAATGGCTGCGCTTCGCCGAGGCGCTCTACGCGCGCAGCGGCGCCGCCCTGGGCCAGGTCGCCACGAACGCGCATGACGAGGCGCTTTACCTCCTGCTGCGGACGCTCGAGCTCCCCCTGGACAGCGCCGCCCGGGTCCTCGCCCGCCCGGTGACGCCCGCCGAGCGCCGGCGGCTCGGCGCGATGCTGCGGCGCCGCCTGGTCGACCGCGTGCCCGCCGCCTACCTGACGCGCGAGGCCTGGCTGGGCGAGCACCGTTTTTACGTCGATGAGCGCGTGATCATCCCGCGCAGCTACTTCCTGGAGATCTTCCCGCGGCTGCCCGACGTCGGCGCGGGCACCGTCGCCGACGTCTGCACCGGCTCGGGCTGCCTCGCCATCCTCCTGGCCCACCGTTTTCCGCGGGCCACGGTCG
>Ga0265320_10002879_pt1 | contig 11812 bp, 8 predicted proteins | sample 4827metaG_FD_202087 | JGI IMG/M metagenome (GOLD analysis project Ga0265320, IMG submission 202087) | Rhizosphere microbial communities from Carex aquatilis grown in University of Washington, Seatle, WA, United States - 4-8-27 metaG | ecosystem: Host-associated > Plants > Roots > Rhizosphere >...
CGCGACGGAGATCGTCGAGACCGTGAATCAGCGCTGGAAGCTGGTCCTGGTCGGCGACGCGTCGATGGCCCCGAGCGAGCTCATGTCGAGCGGCCCGTGGGGCTCGCCGATGAAACGCGCCGACGGCCGTCCGCTCTCCGGCCTCGACTGGCTCGTCTATCTCGCCGACAAATTCGACCGCTCCGTCTGGCTGAACCCCGATCCGCCGCAATACTGGGCCGGCGGCACCTGCGAGGTGATCCGTCAGGTGTTCCCCATGCACCACTTGACGCTCGAGGGGCTCGGCGAAGCAGTGAACTATTTGTCGAAGGGCACCGCAGGGCAAAAACCCCGCGTCGACATCGATCCGCGAAAGGTGCTCTGAGCAGCGCGGACGACGCGCGTCGACGTTTTCAAGCCGGCGCGGGCAGGACGCCGATCTGCACGAGCAGGCCGGCCATGTCCGCGCGCACGCGATCGAGCACGATGCGGCCGCGACGCACCGTCGCGACGCTGATGCCGGCAAGAGTGACGGACCGCCCGGTTGCCGGAAACGGTCCGAGACTTCCGCGATGCGTCCCCTTCATCGTCCAGCGCCACGCGACGCGGCCGCGCTCCTCGAAGAGCGCTTCGGTGTGAAAATGGAGATCGGGAAACGCCGCGCGAAACTCGGTGGTCGCTCGAACGATCCCGTCCTTGCCGCGCCCGGTGGGGCCACCCGGAAAATCGAGGACGTACTCGTCGTCGAACTCGTTCGCGATCGTCGCGAACCGGCCTTCGTTGAACTTCTCGATGAATCGCCCGACGACGTCGGCCGCGCCCTCGGGTTCCGGCACCGAGGGCGGCGCCGAAACCCACGCGGGCGCGGGGCCCGGAACGACGCCGAGCTGGGTCAGGAGCCCGACCGCGTCGAGCTGGCCCCACAGCTCGACGATTTTTCCGGATTGGAACCGCATCACGTTGTTGCCGGTGATCGTCACCGCCTTGCCCGTCGCGGGAATGCCCTGGAAGGCGCCGCGGTGGGTACCGCGTGCGCTCCAGTGATTCGCGACGAGCTCGCCGGCCGCCACCTGTTCGGCGACCTCGATGCGAAGGTCCGGAAAGGCCTCGCGGAACCCACGGATCACGCGCTCGTGCCCGGCCAGGTCGAGCGGCGGGAAACCCGGGAAATGGAGCGTGTAGCCCGGGCCGAACAGCGCCGCGCCGGCGGCGAGGTCGCCCCTGCCTTCGTATTGTTCGATCTCGCGACGGGCGAGCGCCTTGTTTTCGTCGATGGTCGTCACGTGGGTTCTCCTTGTCGGTCTAGCTGCTCAGTCGAGTGCAGAAAGCCCCCCGCTACCGATGAGGTCGCGCATCTTCGCCACCAGGGTTTCCGGAGTGCCGTCGACGTCGTCGCGGAAGAGGCAAGCGACGCGCTCGATGTCCCTCATGTCGCGCAGGCGGTTCGCGTCGATGCCGCTCTTCGAGGCGTGCGACCGCCTCCGGGCGAGCAGCTCTTCGGGCCGAATGAACCCGTAAGCGAGGTGGACCGGAATCTGACGCGCGCAGCGGCAGGCGTTGTCGGCGTTCACGATGCCGCAGGAGCGCGACATGTACGCCTCGAGCGCCTCTCGCCCCCGCTGCAGACGTTTTCGAAACGTGCCCGGATCGACCTCGAGGATCGACGCGCACTCCGGGCCCGAAAAGCCGAACACTTCGGCGAGCGAGTACGCGAGCCGTTCGTCGCGGTTCAACGCGAGGAGCATCGCGCTCACGCAGTTGCTCATCACCTGCTCGGCGAGGATCCGGGTCTCGCTCTCGTTGAACGCGGCGGCGGGGACCTGGTCGTGCTGGGCCATGACCTGGTCGATCGAGTCGAAGCTCTCGACCATGCTCTCGTAGCGTCCGACCCGAACCCGCATGTAGTGCCGGCTCGCGACGCGGAAGGCCCAGGTTCGAATCGAGCTCTCGCCGCGAAACGAGGCAAGGCTCGTGACGATCTGGACGAGCGCCTCCTGGGCGGCGTCCTCCGCGTCCTCGGGGTGGCCGAGCATCCGCACCGCGAGCCGATAAACGTCGTCTTTCAGGAAATCGACGAGTTCCGTCAGAGCCACGCGATTGCCGGCGATCGCCGCCCGCGCGAGCTCGTCCAACGTATTTCGCTCTTCCGTCATTCGTCCGCTCCTTTCTTTAGTGGCGCCCGTGACGACGAGTGTGACCGACTTTTTTTCGCGTCGTCGTTCGGATGGAACGATGCGCAACGCCGTTCAAGACGCGCCCTCAACGGGACGAGTTCCCCCTCCGGGACGCGCGGAGCGCGGCCCTTGGAGGGGCGCGGGCGCGGAGCCCACGCGGGGCACAAGATGCGTCACATCTTTCTGTGAGCACGCCCGGAGATCTCGGCCATCTGCTTGGTTTCGCTGCGCTTCCGGTGCTCACGTACGAAAGTACGCTCCGCTCCGGTTCTCGCTCAACACGGCGCATCTGACTCGAGCTTTCCGGGCGGGTCGACTGATGTGATGAATCATCAGCCCGCGGGGGGAGGCAGCCACGTTCGATAGGGATCTGTCGAATTCCCTAGCCGAACGGAACGACTACGACACCGCGGTCGAGCGCTTCAGGTGATCGACGGTCGATGTCAGATCGCGAATGGCGGTGTCCTGGAGGCGCGCGGCTTCTTCGATTTGCTTGGCGGCCTCGACGGCTTGCTCGGAGCCGCGTGACTGCTGGCGGTGCGCGTTGGAGAGCTGGTGGACCATGCTGCTGATGGTCTCGATCGCTTGCGTGATCTGACGGCCGCCGCGCGATTGCTCCTGGCTCGAGCGCTCGACTTGTTGAGCGACGGTGCGCATGGTCTCGCCGGTCTTCATGATGAGCTCGGTGCCGCGGGCCTGCTGAGCGGTCGCGGCGGCGATCTGTTGGACCGTTTCCGCGATGCGGCCGATGGCGTCGGTGACCTGCTTCGAGCCCTTGGCTTGCTCGACGGTCGCGCGGGCGATGGCGCGCACCATGTTCGTGCTCTTCTGCGAGCTCTCGAGGATCTTCTTCAGCGCGCGTTCGGCTTCGTTCGAGACCTGGACGCCGCGGTCGACGTTCTGAGCGCCGCGTTCGACGGCCTGGATGGCGTTGCGGCTCTCGGACTGGATGGTCTTGATGAGGTCGGCGATTTCCTTGGTGCTCGCGCCGGCGCGTTCGGCAAGGTCCTTGATCTCGTCGGCTACCACCGCAAAACCTTTGCCGTGCTCGCCGGCTTGAGCGGCGATGATCGCCGCGTTCAAGGCGAGGAGGTTCGTTTGCTCGGCGACCTCGTCGATGACGTTCAGGATCTGGCCGATGGCGTCGATGCGCGAACCGAGGTTCGAGATCACCGAGACGGCTTCCTGGCTGCTCTCTTTGATGCGGTAAATCTCGCCGATCGTCTTCAAGATGGACTCGGCGCCGTGTTCGGCGTCGCGCGCCACTTCTTCGCTGAGCCGCGCGGTTTCGTTCGCGTTCGACTGTACCTGATCGATGGAGACGTCCATCTCGTTCATGCTCGAGCTGGTCTCTTCGGCCGTGAGCGAGAGCGCGTCGACGTTCTTCGCGACTTCCTTGATGGAGTACGTCATCTCCTCCATCGAAGAGACGCTCTCGCGAACGCTCTGACTCAGCTCGCCGATGTGCTCGGCCATCTCGTCGTTGGTCGCCGTCATCTCGAGAATCGACGAGCTCGACTCTTCCGCGCTCGCGGCGAGCATCTCGACGTGCTGCGAGATCTCGCGAAGCGCCGACGTCATTTCCTTGATGCTGCGGCCGGTGGTGTCGTTGAGCCCCGATTGATTCGAGGCCGCGTCTTGAATCCGGCGGACCACCTCGGCGACGTGACTGGCCGAGGCGTCGATCTCGCGGCGCCGTCGCTCCGATTCGTCTTCGAGCGCACGCACCGCTTCGGCGATCTTCATGACGCCCTCGTACACGCTCGCGAGCTCGGGAGGCGCCCCGCTCGGCGCGTCGGTACGCTTACCTAGCCGGGCGCGATCGAGCGCCTCGCGCACGCCGTCGATCGAGACCCCGCCTTTGGCGCTCCCGGACCAGACGATGACGAAAATCGCGATCGCCAAGAGCACTGCGGCGAAGGGCGTGACCGTCGGACGGATCGCCGCGATGGCCGCGAGCGCGAGCACGAGCACGAGGATTCCGTAGATCTGTCGCTGACCAAGTGGAGGCATCGCAGCACCGCTTTCGCACGGAGCCGAGCTCGCGCGAGGAAGTTCTAGAGCTTACAGGGTATTTCGCGCGACGTGCGGTTTCAAGACCTTCGCGAACCGCGCGGATCGCTCGGCTCAGGGCGTTCGCTCGGCCCTTCGGCGAGCAGGGGCGGCCCCGCGATGGGTAACAAGATACTGAACTCCGCCCCGCCACCCGGGACGTCGCGGTAGGCAATTTCGCCGCCGTGCTCGATCACGATGCGCTCGACGATGGCGAGACCGAGCCCGGTGCCGTGCTCCTTGGTCGTCGCATACGGCTCGAACAAGCGCTCCCGCATCTCCGCCGACACGCCGGGGCCGTTGTCGGAGACCGCGAGGCGAATCCGCTCCGGCGCGCCATCCGCCGGGCCGAGCGAGACGGTGATGGTCGGATGAGCGACGGCGCCGACGGCGTCCTGGGCGTTCTGAATCAGGTTCGTGAGCACCTGAACGACCTGGTCACGATCGGCGTTGAGCGGCTCGGTTCGCGCCGCTAAAACGACGATGGGTCGTTCGGGGGACTCGTGCAAACGAACCACGTCGCGCACCGCTTGCTCGAGGTCCATCGGCTTCGGATGCGGAGCCGGCAAACGCGCGAACCGGGTGAACTCCTGCACGATGTTCGTGATGCGGTTCACCTCGTCGAGCACCGTGCGCGTCGCCTCGTCGAAGTATTCGTCGAAGGCCGGATCGTTCCGGGCACGGAGCCGACGGAGCGTCTCCACCGCGGCGCGGATCGGTGCGAGCGGATTTTTTATTTCGTGCGCGACGCGGCGAGCGATCTCGCGACGGGCCGCGATGCGCTCGGTCGCGGCGAGCCGCTTTCGCAGCGCGACCAGGTCGCGGATCGTCTGATTGAACGCCGCGGCGAACTCCTCGAGCTCACGGCCGCCCTTGCCGACGACGAAGATCGGCTCGCCGGTGACGACGCGCCGTGCCTGCGCCGAGAGGCTCACGATGGGGCGCGCGAGCCCGCGCGACAGGAGCCCGGCAAACAGCAGCGCCGCCACGAACGTCGCCGTGCCGACGACGAAGATCGTGACGTCGAGACGGCGCAGCGCTTCGCGGAGCGAATCGAGCGGGCGCGTCGCGGTGACCGTCGTTCCACGCAGGATCGACAACGTCACCGTCCGCGTCAGGACGTCCGCCCGGTTTGCCGGCGCCTGGAGCGACAAGGTGAGCCCTTCTCGACCGCCGACTCGCTCGAGAATCGAATCGAGACGACGAGCGCCGTAGAGACCGATGCTCACCGCGCCGCTCGATCGCACGCAATGCGCGTCGATCGCCGGCGCGCCGCCGCCGGTCCGAACCTTGGCTTGACGCGGGTCACCGCGGAGCTCGTCCGCGAGCTTTCGATCGCGTTCCCCGACGCGCGCGCTCTCGGGTCCCGAGCCGAGGATCTCGCCGTGATTCGTCAGAAGGACGAGCTCGTCGAGGCGGAGCGCCCTGGCGAGCTCCGGAACGCGGAGACTGATCGACAACCTTTCCCCCGCGTCGAGCTGCCCGCTCTTCAGATCGACGAGGGCGGCGTCGAGCACCGGGTCGTGGTCGCACAGCGGCGCAAGCAAGGCCGGCAAATTCCGGATCTCTTCTCCGAGCTCCGACTCGAGTCCGGTGACCGCGCTCTCGAACTGGGTTTGAAAGCGCTCTTCCTCGGCGACGCGGAGCGCCTCTCGCACGCCGAACGCAAGCGCCGCGGTCGTCGCGATCGTGAGAATGCCGATGGCGATGAGCAGCCGCTGAGCCAGGGTCACGCTCGCCGATGGTAGTCGGCAATCCGTCACCGGGGACTGGCGTCGAAGGGACTCTGCTCGTAACGTCCCCCTCCGTGAAGCTCGGCGTATGCCTCGGAATCTCGCTGCTCTCCGCAGTTGCGTGCTCCAAATCGGGAGCGACGCCGCCGACTCGGGCGCCTGTCGGGAAAGAGCCGCCGCACGCCGCGGCAGAGCACGCGGCGCCACTCGACGCGTTCTCCGGACGCCGCTTCGCCCTCGTCCCGGCCGGCACGTTCGGGCCCTACGTCGGCGATCGCGCCGAGGGCACGATCGCGGCGTGGGCGGCGCTCGCGAACGGCAAACGAAAATGGTTCACCGCGCCGCTCACCGGCCCGGACGCCGCCCACGCCGAGCCGAAAATCGTCGCCGACGCGGCGCCCGAAGTCGACCTGGTCGCGGTGAAGCCTCTCGGCGGCGCTTCCAAAGGGTTCGTTCTCGTGACGAGCTCGCGCGAGTTTTCCGGTTCGCGCGTCGACGTCCTGGCGCTCGGCCCGAGCGGCGAGCTTCGCGGCGGGCCTTCGCCGCTCGCGCAGTCGCTCGGCGACGTGGTGTGGGTCGACGCGATCTCGACGGCCACCGGCGCGCTCGCGATGTGGGCGGTGCGCACCGAAGATCGCGCGCAGCTCTTCGCGGTGGAGCTCGGCGCGACGGGCGAAGCCAAGAGCGAGCCGAGCGCGCTCTTGACCAACGCGCGTTCGTGGCAGGCGACCGCGACCCCGGACGGTGTGGCCATCGCAGTGGTCGAAGCGGGGAAGAGCCGGAAAGATCCGGGGCCGATTCGCGTCTATTTCGCCGACGCCGAAGGGCGCTTGTCGAAGAAATCAGCGACGGTCAGCGACGGCGCGACGGCCGAACCGGATCTCGATTTCACGAAGATCGGCGACCACCTCGTGCTCGCGTGGACCGACGATCACGGGCTCGAACCGCGGATCTACGGCGCCGTGGTCGATGCCGCGACGGGCACCGTCGTGAAACAGCCCGCGCCGCTCGGACGTCCCTTCGGTCCTCAAGCGATGCTCCGCATCGTGCCGGGAGCGAACTCCGGTGATTCCGCGTATCTCGCCGTCGAAAATGCGATCGAAAAGCCGCTCGGGGGCCGCGCGATCCGCGTCGCGGCCATCCGCGGGGACGGCGCGGTCGGCGACGCGAGCGCTCTCGTGCGCATGGCAAAAGTCGACGGCACGATCCCCGAGTTCGCGTCGACCGGTCGAGGCATCGCGGCGCTCACCTACGCGCCGGCATGCAAGGCGGGAGCGGCGTGTGCGTCGATGGATCCGGTTCCCGCGTTCGTCGAGTTCGACGCGGCTCTCGGCCTCACCGCGTCGGAGCCCGTTCGCATCGGAGACCGCGCCGGCGCCTTCGCCGATCAGGCTTGGGGGCTCACCTGTCACGCGAATGGGTGTCTCGGGCTCGCCGATGTGCTGGAGACGCCGGCGCCCGTCTTTGCGCTCGGGCTCGGTTCGCTCGGCGGCGCCTATCGGCCCGCGGCACGAAGCGTCGCGGCGTCCCCGAAGCCGCGCGCCGATCAGGTGGCGGCGATCTCGAAGACCGACTCGATCGCGGATCTGTCGACCGCGCGCGTCGGCGACGAGACGCTCATCGCGTCGGTGAGCTACTTCGACCCCGCGACGCCGTTCACGCGCTCCAACAAGGCCGCGCCCGACGGCAAATACGAACCGATTCGCGGCGTCGTTCGCGTCCAACCCGTCGGCGACAAGGGCGAGCCCGGCGATGCCGTGATCTTGTCGTATCGCGCCCAATCACAGGGCGGCGTTTCCGTCGTGGCCGGCGACCCGGCGCGCGGCGACGCGCTCGTGGCCTGGGTGGGCATCGACAACAAGGAGCCCGAGGTGTTCGTCACGCTGGTCGGGCCCGACGGGAAAAAACGCGGGCAAAAAATGCTCACGCATTCCAAGGGCGGCGTCAGCGACGTCGCCGCGACGTACACCGGAGACGCGTTCGTGATCGCCTGGATCGACGAGCGCAGCGGCGCGTCGCAGGTTTACCTGACGAAGGTCGACGCGACGTTGAAACCCGTCGTGCCCGAGCGCGCGCTCGGCGCGGGCGCATCGACGGCGACCGGCGTGAAACTCTGCACGCGCGGGGATCACGTGATCGCCGTGTGGTCGGACGCGCGCGGTCCGGCGTCCGGCGTCGCGGACATTTTCGCGCAACGGATCGCGTCGAAGGACCTGGTACCCGTCGGCCCCGAGCGACCGGTGGCGACCACGCCGGCTCACTCCGAATCGCCGAGCATTGCGCCGTTCGCGGACGGCGCCGTCGTCACGTGGATCGAAGATGCGCCGCCCGGCGCCGAGGATCAGCCGGGGTCGCTCATGGTCGCCGAGCTCGACTCCGGCGGTGAACCCTCTCCGGATTCCATCGGCGCCGTGCCGCTCACCGGTTCGCCGGAAGGCGTGGGTATTTCGTGCGGCCCGGCCGCTTGTCGCATCGTGGCGGCGGTCACCGACGGGGACGCGGGCGGGCTCGACGCCTTCGTGTGGAAGCCCACCGGTGACCTTCGCGCCGAGCGACTCGTCCAGTTGCTCGCACGCCCGCGCGACGCGGTGGCGCCGGAACCCGTCGGGCTCGACGTGTTCTACGCCGACGAGAGCGGCAGCGACGCCTGGCTGCGTCGCATGGCCGTCACGTGGGAATGACCTCAGGATGCATCTCAGCTCTCTGTGAGCACGCCCGGAGATCTCGGCCATCTGCTTGGTTTCGCTGCGCTTCCGGTGCTCACGTACTCAAGTACGCTCCGCTCCGGTTCTCGCTCAACACGGCGCATCTGACTCGAGCTTTCCGGGCGGGTCGACTGGCGCAATGAATCAACTGGGGGGAGGCATCAATCCTTGCCGAATTCGACGCGCTGATCGCGATTCTGGAATTCGACCATCCAGCCCGGGTATTCGGGGGGAAGCGCGCTGACTCGATCGAGCGCGGCGAGCTCGTCCGCGGTGAGCTTCACCTTGGTCGCGGAGAGGTTGTCGACGAGCTGGTCTTGGGTTTTTGCGCCGATGATGACGCTGGTGATGAACGGCTTGTGGAGACAGTACGCGAGCGCAATCTGCGCGACGCTGACGCCGTGCGCGGCGGCGACCGGACGCATCGCTTCGACGCAAGCGAACGCACGCGGCTTGTCGACGATCGGAAAGTCGAAATTCGCGCGGCGCGCGTCCTCGGGCGCGGCGCTGCCTTCCTTGTATTTGCCGCTCAAGAGTCCGCCGGCGAGCGGTGACCACGGCAAGATGCCGAGCCCTTCTTCCTGAGCGAGCGGCACGATCTCGCGCTCGATGTCGCGGCTGGCGATCGTGTAGAACATTTGCGCGCTGACGAAGCGCGCCGCGCCGGTGCGCTCGGCGATGGCGAGCGCTTGCATGGCCTTGTACGCGGGCAAGTTGCAAAAGCCGACGTAACGGACCTTGCCGGCGCGAACGATGTCGTCGAGCGCGTCGACCGTCTCTTCGATCGGCGTCACGGTGTCGACTCCGTGGATTTGATAGAGATCGACGTGGTCGGTTCCGAGGCGCTGGAGGCTCGCGTCGATCGCATCGTAGATGTGCTTCCGCGACAAGCCGACGTCGTTCGGTGTTTCGCCGACGCGGCCGCGGACCTTCGTCGCGATGACCAATGATTGTCGCTGAATGCCGCCGGCCTTGATGGCTTGACCGAGAAGACGCTCACTTTCGCCCTCGTGGTAGACGTCGGCGGTGTCGATGAAATTGACGCCCGCGTCCATCGCCGTCTTGAGCTGGCGCAGCACCTCGTCGTGGCCGAGCTTGCCGATGACCGCCCAGAATCCCTTGCCGCCGTAAGTCATGGTTCCGAGGCAAAGCTCGGAAACCTGAAGACCCGTTCTCCCCAATCGCTTCAGTTTCATCGTGTGCTCCTTCGAGGGTGTGCGCCCGCGCACATGCGCGCATTCGATTTAGTCCCGGAGATCGCCACGGTCGACCCCGCGTTTCGCGCCTACCGACCGACCGCAGAAAAATTCGGCCCGCGTGCGACGGGGGTGTCCACGGGGCCGCACGGCATGACAAGATGAACGAGAATGAGAGAAGTCTCCGCAGCACGAAGGTGAACTCATGGAGATGCCAGGATTCATGGATATGATGCGGGAGGGCGGGGCCGGGATGTGGCCCTCGTTCATTCTCGGGCTCGTCGGGTTGTTCGTCGCAGGGCGGTTCGCCGCAAAGCCGGACCCGCGGGGCTTCGCGCTCTCGATCGGCCTCTGGGTGACGCTCGGCGCGACCGTCGTGCTCGCGACGTGGACGGATCTCGCCGCCACTTTTCAGTGGGTCCAAGATCCGGCGCGCACCACCGATGCGCAGTTTGCGCGCATGGTCGCCGAGGGGCTCAAAGAAAGCGCGCGACCGGGCATCATCGGCGGGATGTTTCTGACCTTGATGCCGCTCCTGGTCACGGTCGGCATTTATCGCCAGCCGAACGCCTGAGCGGCGCGCTCGCGACGGAGCAATCAGGTGCCGGCGCGCGGCGTCCGGGCTCCGACGTCGGCACGCAGGGCTTCGAAAAATACCGTGGGCTCGACGCGAAACGACGGGACGTTCGGCGGCGGATCGGTCTCGAGGAAGCGACGCATCTCGCCGAGGAGGGCGACCGCGTCGCGGCGCTTCGACGGGATGGTGCGCAAAACGAGGGATTCGAAGTCTCCGATCACGGTCTCCGGCAAGCCGCCTTGTCGCATCAGCGCCGTGACCGCGCGGAAGCTCCGTTCGGGATAGTGCATGGCCTTGACGGCCCGGAGGAGCCCATCGGCGATCGCTCGGTCGAACGAGCCGGCGCCCTGCGCCCGAACGACGACGTCGCGGATATTGACCATCGCGTCCGACATTTCGCGATACCCCGAATCGGCGTCACCGTGCAGCACCGCGACTTCGTCGTCGTCTTCGAGCACACCGTCGCGATACGCCGTGAAGATCTCGCCCACGCCGCGCATGCCGAAGTCATGGAGCTCCGCGGCGCGCAGGGCGCCCATACTGCTTGCTCCGAAAACATGACATCCAGACTCGAGCGCGTAGAGGATTTCCTTGTGCCAGACCGACGGCACGCGCTCGAAGAACCCGTCGATGATGCCGATGGCGCGCGGTCCGGACGCGAGCGCCGCGAGGACGTCGCCTTGCGCCACCGGGGGCAAATACTCCGCGTCGAGCTCCCGGCGAGCGGCCTCGACGGAGAGCGTCGGTCCGAGAAACACGACGGCGTTCACGAGACGGCGCTCGCTCTCCGCCCCGGCTGATAGGCGTGCGAATTCGACGGCCCCTCGAGCCCGGGCACGACCACGCGAGCGACGACGAAGGGAACGTCGTCGCCGCCGAGGTCGACGGCGAGGACGCGCGGGCACCCGACCGCGGCGAGGCGTGCGAGGACGTGCGCGAGATCGCCTTCGACGGAGTCGGCGTGGAACGCGGGAAGCTCCGCGAAGTTTCGAAAGCCGGCGCGCTCCGTTTCACGACGGAAGCGCTCGCCGGCGAGGTTCGACTGCATCGCCGCGTAGTACGTTCGCGACAGGTCGTCGCGCGAGCCCGCGATGACGCCGAGACGGCTCTGCGCCGCTTCGGTGAGCGCACGGAGGAGCGCCGTCGCGGCCACCGGGTGGCAACCCGAGCCCACCGCGGCCGGCGATGGGTTGAGCACGGCGTCGCGGGATCGATCGGTGAGGAGCACGAGCACCGCCGCAATCCCGACGTCGGTCGTGACGTTCCACGCGGCCACGGCGAACTCCGCGCGGTCGAATCGAGCGAGCACGTCGCGGCACGCGACGTCGGGCACGGTGGCGAGATCGAGCCGCGCGGCGTCGCGAAATTCGGTGGAGCGCGCCGCGAAGAGCGCGAG
>Ga0265320_10002880_pt1 | contig 11809 bp, 9 predicted proteins | sample 4827metaG_FD_202087 | JGI IMG/M metagenome (GOLD analysis project Ga0265320, IMG submission 202087) | Rhizosphere microbial communities from Carex aquatilis grown in University of Washington, Seatle, WA, United States - 4-8-27 metaG | ecosystem: Host-associated > Plants > Roots > Rhizosphere >...
GGCACGATGTTCCGCGTCCAACTCGACAACGGCCACATGGTGCTGGCTCATATTTCTGGCAAGCTGCGCAAGCATTTCATCAAGATCGCCGCAGGCGACAAGGTGAAGATGGAGATGAGTCCGTACGATCTCGACAAGGCGCGCATCACTTTCCGTCTGCGTGATACCAACGTGCCGCCACCGCCACCGGGAGCGCGTCGTCAGCAGCACCGCCGCTGAGCCGCCGCAGGCCGAAGGCGCGGAGATTTCCCATGAAAACCGGGCGCGCCCCACGGATTTCTGGAGAGGAACCGATGCTGCCCGCGCCGGCCGGGTTTGCCGATGCGATCGACGATTTTCTCAGCCACGTCGAATTGGAAAAAGGCCTCGCTCGAAACACCGCCAAGTCCTACGAAAGCGATCTCAAGCAGGCATCGCATCAGTTAAAAAGACTTGGAGCGAACAGTTGGACGAATGTCACCGCCCAGCAATTGACGGGCTGGCTGCATTGGTTGAGCGACAAAAAATTCAGCGAATCCAGCCAGGCGCGCAAACTCACCGCCGTGCGCATGCTCTGCCGTCACCTCGTGCGCGAGCAGGTGCGCGAAGACGATCCGACGGCGCTGCTCAGCGGTCCGAAGTTCCGGCGCAAGCTTCCGCAAACGCTTTCCGCGGTGGACATGGAGCGGCTGCTCGCCGCGCCCGCCGGCGGTGATGCCTACAGTATTCGCGACCGGGCCATGCTGGAGCTTTTTTATTCCAGCGGACTGCGCATTTCCGAACTATGCGGGCTCACGCTCCAGCAGGCGGATCTTGAGCACGGTTTCGTCCGCGTTTTCGGCAAAGGCTCGAAGGAGCGCGTCGTTCCGCTCGGTGACAAGGCCCGGGATGCGCTCCAAGTTTATCTTCTCTCTGGTCGGCCCCGTTTGGTGAAACCGCGCACCGGCAGCGAGCTCTTTGTGAGCGAACGCGGCAAGGCGATCTCGCGCAAAACCCTTTGGGTGATCGTGAAAAAATATGCGGAGCGCGCCGGTCTGCCGAAATCCGTGAAGCCACATCTCCTGCGCCATTGCTTCGCCACGCACCTGCTCGGGGGTGGTGCGGACTTGCGCGCGATCCAGGAAATGCTCGGTCACGCCAGCATCGGTACCACGCAGATTTACACTGCGGTGGAATCGTCACGGTTGCTTGATCAACACACAAAACACCACCCGCGCAACAGGGCGGGCAGGTAGCTCGTCGGAGGAAACCGCCACCAATCCGGCGATCTATGAGCCCGGCAGCAACGCTGCCGCGACGATTGCCGGATACTTTCCGACGCCACCGCTTTAACTACAAACTCGTTGAGCGGTCTGGACGGGTGGCCATTTATGAACAGCGCGCGGGCAACCACCTAGTCGCGTACGAGGTCGCACTCATTCGGGTTCAGAAAGCCCTGCCTTTCCCGCACGGGTCGTCGGAGACGCGCAATCCGCACCAAATGCGGGAGCGATACCCTTCTGACGAAGACTGGGGCTGCTATGGCTGGACGTGCAGCCTTTACGGCAGCAAGGTCGGGTCACCCGTCACAAGGTGAATGCTCGCGTGGTGTTGTTCGACGAGGCCGAGGTGACGGCGTTTATCGAATCGGTGCGATTGGACTGATAGTCACGTGTCGGCGGAGGTGTTTTTACGTTTCTTCTCAGCGAACAGAAGCGGGCGCAGATGGGATTTCCGGAGCGGTACGCGCGTACGCGCGCGCGGTACTGGTTGCAAAAGGCCTTCTCTGCACTTTGAAATTGTAAAGCTGATCAACCAATTGGCGGCGGTGAATATTGGGAATAGCTATCAGCAAATACTGTCGGTTCACACCGCCGACTATGGAGAGCTCGCCTTTTGCATTTCACTTATTGTATTAAGCAGCGGTGGAGAACATCACCCGTATTGATTCCCCTTCGAGCGCGATCATTCAACTGTCTGACGAATTGTGTTTGGTGCGCTATATGCCGTTTCCGAAGTTTTTAAGCATCGTTGGAGGACAGTTTCCTTTTACTCCACTTCGGCTGCTCGGCCAAGACAATGACCCATTGGAATCTCATCCTATCACGGCACCGCAAGTCATAATGAAGGAGTTGAGTGACCTTAGTAACAAAGAAGAGCTCCTTAAAGAGATTGGTTCATCTGCGCCCAGATGGATGCAAGACGCATTGAGCGATGCCAGTGCAACCGATGGGAATCGCGCAAACGTGTATGCACGGGCCTTTCATGGCTTTATTCGAGAAAGACGAGCTGTGAGTTGTTGGTTTGCCAACGGATTTGAATCCGCTGCGATGTGGACCGGTTTCGCACCCCAAGGAGTTGCCGTCGAAACAACACTTGGTGGGATCGAAAAGATGTTGCCTGCTGGTCGCAATTTTTTGGTTTCCGCTGTGCGTTACAGAAATCGAGGTAGATTCAAAATTGGCCATGCAAACATGGAAAAATTTCCGAACATGGTATTGCGACCGTTCCTGCTAAAGGGGCAGGAGTTTGAGCACGAGAAAGAGGTTCGCATTATCACGCGCTGTCATTCGGAACAAAAATGGTTTTCAGTGCCGGTACCTGATTTTTACAAATGCATTCGTCGTGTAATTATTTCACCATATATCGATCCCGTTTCTGCGTCGGCGCTCAAGCAGCATATTGAAGAGCACTTGGCGCGTCGGTTTGGAGAAAATGATACTCCTCCTGTATGTTTTTCCACGATCAATAGTCCCGTTCTTGAGGGTAGTGAATCGGAGGCTGCCCTCGACAAGCTCTATGATGAATATATGCCGGCTGACGATCAGTTGCCGCTGTAAACTGAATGCCGGATAGCAACGAAGGTGGGGACAGAACTCATAAAACCGGACAGTAACCGGACAGACAGATTTACCGGGAAAACCTGAAAACGCCTAAGGCGTTATTATTAAATGGCTGCCCGAGTAGGGGTCGAACCTATGACCAAGTGATTAACAGTTATTTGGTTTCCCTGTAATTTCATGTCATCAAGTGTCCGCTTCTGTCCCTACTTATGGGATTGATTACAGAGGTAAAACGTCGCATAAGTTAGCGACAAAAGGAAACAGATGAAAACTTTTCAGGATTCAAAAAGTGGCCAAGAAGTGGCCAAGCAAAGTGGCCAAGCATCGCCTTCTCGTTATCACGTCGATTACTGGAAGGAGCGGCTTTATCGGAAAACATTCACGCGCGACGGCGTGCGCCAGGAGGTGCCGGAATGGTCGGTGCGATTGCAGCACCTCGGACGGCGCGAGGCGTTTGCCCTTTCCTCGACGAATGCCAGCACGGCGGCGGTCAAGGCGAAGGCGATTGCGACGTTCCTTGAGGCGAATGGCTGGGAAGCGACTCTCACCCGGTTCAAGCCCGTCATGATCTCGAAGGCCGACGTTTGCAGCGTGGGTGAATTCTTGGCCGACGTGGGTGCGCGCAGCCACCTGAAGCCGATGACGGTGCGCCGGTATGCCGTGAAGCTGCGGAAAATGGTCGCCGACATTGCCAAGGTGGATGCCGGCGTGAAGGGCAGGGCCAAGCGGGCGAAATACGATTATATGAAAGGCGGGCGGAATGCATGGCTCGCCAAGGTGGATGCTCAGTCCCTCGGTTTGCTCACGCCGGATGTGGTGAATGCATGGCGCAATCATTATGTGGCCAAGGCCGGCTCCGATCCGATGGCGCGCAAATCGGCCGAACGCTCCGCGGCATCCTATCTGCGCTGCGCGCGTTCACTCTTCACGCCGGAAGTGACCGCCATGCTTCACGTGAAATTACCCGCCAACCCATTTGCGGGGGTGAAACTGAAAGATCCCGGTCCGCAGCGTTATCATTCGGAAATCAACCCAGAATGGTTGTTGGCCTGTGCCGGTGACGAACTGCGGCAGGATCAGCCCCAGCAATATCTAGCCCTGTTTCTGTGCCTTTGGGCGGGCCTGCGTCGCAAGGAGGCTGATCTGCTGACCTGGGCACAGATCGACTTCCAGGACGGTCTAATTCATATCCGACGCACGGTTTATTTCGAGCCCAAGACGGAGGAGAGCCAACGCGACATCGATTTGGCGCCGGAGGCGATCGATGTTCTGCGTTCGTTCAAGAAGGGCAGCACCTCGGAATTTGTTTTGGACGGTGCGCAACCGAATCCCGCCGCAACCTATGATTACTACCGCTGCGATTGCATTTGGCGCGACCTCAACGCGTGGCTGCGTGGCAAAGGCGTACTCCAGCAAAAGGCGATTCACTCGCTGCGCAAGGAAAGCGGTTCACTCATCGCTTCTGCGCACGGTATCGAGGCCGCCCGTCAGCACCTCGGCCACCGCGACATTCGCACCACCTCATCGCATTATGTGGACAAGAAAAAGCGGGTGGAGGTGAAGCTTCCCATTGGCGGCATGACGGGAAAGTTTACCGTGATGGAGTAGATGAAGCGTCATAGAGTAAGACACCCGAACCGTTCGAAAGGGTTGCGGATTGCTCGTTCGGTAAAAGAGAGATTTATGAAAATTATCTATTCAAAAACAATTCGGTGACATCTAGAATGCATTGATTATGAATGCATAAATGTAATATTTATCTATTCAGTATCTATTCATAAAAAGGCGACTAAATCGTATTTAGCGCACTTATTTCACCCTAGCAGTCCAAACGCAGGGAGCAAAGCGCGGAGCGCGCTTTCTCGGCGCATCCCAGCTATAGCAGCCTTGCCCACACTGATGCGATTCCTTTCGGCCCGACCCAGTCGACGACATTCTGTCGTTGTTCTATGCCGGCGCCCAAGACGATCTAGGGCTGTGGGTACGCGCCGTGGGTGTCGCCCTTAGTCGGGGATGCCATAATCGGCCTCTTTGATTCCTTTCTCCTTTTGATCGATGTTGCGGAGCACTTCATCGAGCGCAAGGAGTTGCCAGGAATTCAGCGGCCCGCGGTCGACTTTATCCACACGTTCCTTGAGCGTCTGATCAAGAGTGAACAAAGGTTCTAGTGATGAACGTGCGATCGCGTATTTGCGCTCTGACTGGTATTTGCCGCGACTGCCAGATGCGCTCGTTGATACGCCAAAAAGTCCGATGAGTATGTTGAGAAACACTTCGTCGGAGTCGCCAACGGAGACCAGCCAGTCGCGCAAGGTCTTTTCGCCATCCTCATTTCTCCAGAAACCCAAGAGGCTTGCAAGCCGCGGATGATGGATGAGCCGTCCCCGTTCTGCCAATGACCTTAAAGCAACCATTCCTTCTTTCTGGATCGCACGCAAATTTGCTTCTGCGAATGGAATTTCGTCGGCGGTGTGGGGACTTTTCGACAGCGAATACAGGCAATACCCAGTGTATCGAAGGAGTGGATAAACTGCTTTGGACTGGCGATAGGCAGTCAGGGCGACCTCAACACGCTTGGCCTCATTGGGTATCTTCTGTAAGAGGAATGTCGTGAAGGATTCCGTGACGAAATCATTCGGGATGTCTATAGGTAGCGGATAATTGGCGGCATCCTCCTCGGCCAGCCGCCACAGGGCTGCCAGCAGATTGCGGAGCATGTCGGGGTCGATCACATCGCGCAGAGCGGGATGGAGCTTCGTAAGCACGCGTCGGAACGTGTATTTTTTCGTCCACTGGCGCAACTTTGTCAGAACCGAGTGGCCATCGGTCAATACAGAGGGCAACGTCCCCAACTCCTTCTGGGTCGGGTACGCTGCATTGGTTGACAGGATGAAGTAAGATGGGAAATGGATTTCAGTGCAAAGCCGGCAGGTCCGCAGGTGCTCGCTTTCGTCTGAATCCCGGCCTGACCGCTTGATCTGGGGTAACAGCTTATGCAAAAGGCGGCGGCATGGCTCCGCCTGCTCGTTGGGGGCAAGGGAAATTGTGGCATCGACCTCCGTAGCCAAGCGGGTTGGCCGCTTCTCCTCTTTGGCGATGAAGTCCCCGACGGAATGATCGAAGAGCGGACTAAACAAACCGGGAAGTGCCTCCCATACAGGGACCAAATATAGACGCAGGACCTCTAGTCCGAAAAGGTCGACTAGGTCGACTTCCGGCTGGTCGCCATCGGTGAAAATCGTAAGGTGAAAACGGAAGGTTTGAAGGATCCGCCGGATCTTTCGCGGAGTATCGAGGAAGGCCACCAAGGCGGCATTGTGCATCTCGTCCCATCGTTCCCAATCGAAGGCCGGTGCAGAGGTGCTCAAAATTTCCTTCAGTCCATTAGTCAGGAACTCCTTCAATTCCGACTCCGAAAGCATAGGCAGGTGCAACGCGAATTGGACAATCTTGTCCAGGTAATCGGCAGAATACCCTTTAATCGCGAGGGCCTTTGCCACAGAGCCCTGGTCCATTAGCAGGAGGAAGTTGATCTTCGGCAACGAGGCGTTGACGCGGATTAGCTGAAACATCTGCAGGATTTGGTCAGGCGGGAGTCGATCGATGTCGTCGACGATGACAAGGATCGGCCGATCGAGCGCTTGCAACGCACGGGCGAGCCCGGCGCGGACCTCGTTGAGGCCTTCGATTTTCCCTTCCTTCAGTTTGTCACTGTATTTTTTGGCGTGTTCGCTGCCGGCTTTAAGCGTGTCGGCGGCAAGGCCGAGGAGGCCGCCGCCGGGGACGAGCGCGAGGTCGGCCACTACTTGGAGCGATTTTGCGGCGGTAGCGCCTATTGAGAAATACGATCCCAGCCGGGCCAAGCCCACCGCGACGTCTCCTGCATCTTTGCGTCCGAGCACCTTCGACGTTTCAGAGAAAAACGAATTGAAAAGCTCGCCCTGCGTGCTGAAGGCCCAAGGATTGAATTCGACGATTTCCGGAGAACCCGGTTCATTCTTCTTCTGTGAGAGGCGTTTTATGAGGAGGTTTTTGACTGAGGTCTTGCCTGAGCCCCATTCGCCGTAGAGGGCGAAGACGTTGCTGGAATCTGCGGGTGCGGCGCGGAGGATCGAGGCGAGGCGGTCGACGAAGGGCGTCCGCTTCAGCAGGTCTTCTGCGAACGTGTTGATGGCGTCGTCAACATTCGCGGTAAACTGATTGTTCATGATAGAGGAAGGAATGACAGTTCTTCGCGCACGTAACGAGTGACTACATCGCAAGGCACCTGGAACTTGCGGCGATCGCAAGCAACAGCGGCACCTTCCAGTAATTTGGGGAGAATTGTCGGCTGAGCTTTGAGGCCTGACGCCGGAAAACGGAAGCAATCTGGACTCGCGTTAGATCGGGTTTGAGCGATCCTATCAATTTCACCTGCTCGCCAATCTCGATGCTGGCGGCCTTGTCATAGACATTGAGTAGATCCAGTTCGGCAAAGTGAGCTCGAATCAGGCGCCGCTTACCGCCAAAAAGCCGGACATTAGACCGAAAACTGAATCTGACTGTTGGCTTGTTGTCGTCGAACACTACTCGAGCTGTTAGATAGCGGGTACGTGGGAGTTCGTCGTAATAGAGGTTGAGCACTACACGCCGGCCAGCACGCTTCCACGCTCTTCCCTTCTTGTTGTTACAGTCTCGGCAACATGGCAGCAAATTCTGAGCGAAGGCGGAGAATTCCGCGAATTCCTCTTTGGGTAGGTAGTGATCGAAGGTTTCGGCGAGCGGGTTCACGCCGCAATATTGGCATTGCGACTGCAAGTTGAATTCTTGAGCGTTCCTTATTTGTGCGCAGAGGCGGTCTAGTGCCTTGGTGGGGACTTCGTAGCAGTGGATAAGGTCCGCTTTTTGTCTATTTGTGAGAATCGTCCAAACTGGCAGTTGAGTGAGGTTGGCCGTTGACACTTGAAATCGCCGCTGGCGAATGCGGACTCGCGGAAAAAGGTGACGCAAACGGACGCGACGGCTACCCGATTTACCCTCAACGACATCGCGGAACGCGGCGCTGCCGTCGAATGCTGGTGGTCGCAAGTTTTTCATGTTCGACCTTTCTTGGTACGCAGGAATGCGTCGGCTTGGAGCGGCAGGCCGAGAGGGAACATTTCTTCAATTTGAGCAATAGTGTGGTTTTTCTGTAATCGCTCCAACACTTCCCGATAGGTGATGGCGACGTCCGTGCCCTCGAAAACTTCGCGAGTAATCGTGGTGAGGTTTTCGCCAAAGCACTCAATACCTAGAGGCGAGATGATCGGAATGTTACCCTGCCGTCGGAACACTCGGACTTGACGAGCCATCGTCTCCTGGAGTAGGAGCGGGGCGTGTGTTGCTAGGATAGCATAGGAGCTGAAGTCCTTAAGTAGAAGCGAAAGGGCGCGCATGAGTGCCGAAAAAATATCTGGGTGCAGGTGCAGTTCGGGCTCATCGAAGAGGACGACCGATTCGTTGCGAATGTAGGCGATGATCTCGGTGAAGGCCGCCACCATCATCCGTTGGCCCGAACTCAGACGGTCGTAGATTCCCAGGACTTCGCTCGGGCTGAATACCTTTTCCCGCGGCAGCCGCTGTTCGAGAAGTACACCGAGGATCTCGCGCCATTTTGGCAGCCGCTCCTGTTCGTTCACCCGGTCAAGCGAGTGCTCCAAACGGAGACGGATCTGTCGCTGGGTGAGTAACGACGTGTCGCGGTCTTTCGTCTGAGACCGTTGCTCGGCCCGAATGCCACAATAGACGTAGCCCAAGTTTTTGACGCTATTGCGCGGTCGGGTGAAGCTATCGAAAGCGCTGAAAGAAACTGCAATCACGCGGCTGAAACTCGGGCGACGAGGAGAAAACGATCCGCTCCGCTTGTCTTGAATGCTCATCGCCCGAGCGAAGGCCGCCATATATTGGGTTTTGCCGGTTCCGTTGCGGCCGATCAGGATCGTGCTGCGGTGCAACCCTGTGCGATGAGGGCGAAAATCAAAGGCGACTTCATGGGGTTCATCGGCTCCCCTCAGCTCGCATGAGAAGGTAAAGTTGAGCAGTTTGGGTCTCGCACGCCTGCCAAAGAACCGCCCAGCTTCGCCCAATGCCTTATTGGCCTCACTGGAGCGCAGTAGGGAGTCTTGAAAGCCGGGGACGGATTCGAATTCAGCGGCAATCAACGAATCAAAGACCACGTCGCGCATCGCCTGCAGGTAGGGCACGTAAATGTCCGGGCCCGCGTCGGCCAACGTCTCGTAATATTTCTCGTCTCCGCTCAACGAACAGAAGTTCAGATCCAAGAACTCAAACGGCGTGGGCAAGACGGTGCTGCGAACGGGTTCAGTCGTGTTCTTGCCCGTGACGCGTCGTTCGAGGATCTTCACGAAGCTTTCCAGCACCACTTTGTCCTTGGCTGCGTAGACCATGACGTTGTGGGTCGTTGTAAAACCATAGTCGTTCCAGCTGTCCTTGGCGAGGATTGCACAGGGATAGGCCGTATCGGGTGGCGGACCGCGGCGGACACTGGCAACCTTGTAGAATATCATGTCAGGATGCTTTCAGTACTGGGATCGTATTCGAAACAAGCGAGCTGACCGTCCGGGACGCAACAGGATTATTGCTTACGCTTCATATGTAGCAGAAGAACAGAGTTGTTGACCCTTTAGTTTTGCTCCCCGAATTGACATGTTGTACAGCGTTCGCTGGTGATCAGTATTAACTGATCCACTTCGCAGCAATGCATCCTCCTTCTCATCCCGATACATGAATTTAGAGATAACTCAAAAGCTCAGAGCACTCCTTCTAGGAGCGAGGGCACTTCAAGAGGCAATGAATCGCTCACGAGCCTCCGCTCCCAGCGACACCGTTTGGAAGTATACTGGTTATCGAGCGTTCATCCGAAAATACAACGCCCTCGCGCAGGAGGCGACCAAAGTCTTGGTGACCAACCTTCCGTTGAATCAATTCGATGAAGAAAAGATTCCGGGAGTTCACGATAGTAACGCGTTTCATCAACAAGAACTTTTTGAATCTGTGTATGTTGAACTCAGTGTGTTTATCGCGGCATTGGAACACGCGATAGGCGCTAACACCGACGAAATCCAGAGCCTCCGCGATTTCTTTCAGAATAATTTGCGTCGAGCAATTTTCGAAGTGCCAGAGCGCGAGAAAACGGTTCAAGACGCAATCGAAAGTCTTCTCGTCGGACGAGGGCTGAGCCGCGGAATAGACTATCTTCGAGAACAAGGGCGAGTCCCTGTCTCAATCAAAGAGGTGGTTCCTGATTTTGTGATACCACGCCTTTCACTTGCCATAGAAATAAAGCTTTCGAAAGATCGTGCGAAGAGTAAAGAAATCGTGGATCAGATTAACGCGGACATTCAAGCGTACGGAAAAGGGTACAGGGCACTACTTTTCATTGTCTACGATCTTGGGACAATTCAGGATGAAGCCGCATTCAAACTGGGTTTAGAAAAGACAGAAAACATGATCCACTTGATCGTGGTGAAACAGTAATGAATGAAATTGCCGAGAAGGCCGCCGATTGAGCCACGCTCTATCGGCTCCGTTTCACCGTCGCCGACCGGGGAGGCAAAAGCTCTGCCCGCCATACCGGTTTTGCGCCCGCCTAGAGCACCCGCGCGCCCTACACCTCGTGTTCTTCGCTGCGCTGCGACCGTGAGCTGCCGCTCACTGCGTTCGTTGTTGCGCTCGCCTAACCGGAGCACGAAGAAAACGACCAGCAAAATTTGGCCAACGAGCGAGCGGCTGAAATTGACCCACCACGAACCGATGACTTGGGCTGTGTTCATGCGTTCAGTAGAACGCAAAAAACACCCAGCACAATCGCCCGCGTCTACCTGAAAAAGGGTAGGACAATTCGTCCCGCTCAATTGATTTTTTGTTCATTTTTCAGCTTCGATTAGTCGGGTTGGTTGGCGTAGGTCATCCGCGCTTTTTTCTTACAGACGCAATACCCTCCCGACTTCGTGAGGTTCGCCGATCAGCCAAAAATCAGCCCGAAACGCGGGCGACGTCGCAGCCCCTTTTTTTCCATAGACGCAAGGCCCTAACGAGTTCGTTGGATTCAGAAGCGCGCCAAAAAATGCGATCAACCCGGCACGCATTGAACGCACTTGCCGCGCCCTTTTTTTGCAACGCCCGGAGGCGTTGCTTTTTGGTGAGACACCCTGCTCCTTGCGGTTTTCGCAACGCTGATGATTCGACGGATTTGTATCGGATTTTCCGGCTCGTGTCTGAACGACTTACACAAGGACGAAGTCCTTAGGGTATTGCGTCTGAGGTTAACCAAAGTGCGTAAGTGTTGCGAGAAACCAATCAAACTAATCGAAGCTGAGGATGCCCGAACAACGAAGTCGGGACGAATTGACCTACCCTGTTTAAGTTAGGCGGCCTACCGTAAACAGGGTAGAGGCGCGCTATTGTCGGAGCGTGACAGGCAGCTCAAAAATGTAGTCATGCAAACAACGACAAAATCATTTATCGAACGTGACGTGGCAACCAACGGGGTAGGCGGGCGCAGGTTCAGCAAAGCCAAGGCGATTGCTGGCCGACTGGGTATCTGTCCCAGGACACTCTTTCGCTGGGCAGATGCCGGCAAAATCACGCGCCACAAAATCAATGCTCGGGTTGTGCTGTTCGACGATGCCGAGGTGGTGGCGTTTATCGACTCTGTTCGCGTCGACTGACGAATGCGCGAGGCGTATATGCAAAGGATAGGATGCATTTCGCCCGTGCAACGAGTTAAAACACCTTCATCATACTGACACATGACAGCGCAACCCACAGACGAGAACCCCGTAACCGCTGTATCAAAAGACACCGACAGAGATATGGTGCTGATTGACGCGACGGTGAAACGATACCTCAGTTCTCATGATTTCAATGGACTACTGAGTCTCGCATAATACAGTGACATAGGGTTACAAAGTAAGACCCGCATGGGCGAGAAAGGCTTTGGCCAGCGTCGGGTGGCGGGCGACGCGGAC
>Ga0265320_10002882_pt1 | contig 11795 bp, 8 predicted proteins | sample 4827metaG_FD_202087 | JGI IMG/M metagenome (GOLD analysis project Ga0265320, IMG submission 202087) | Rhizosphere microbial communities from Carex aquatilis grown in University of Washington, Seatle, WA, United States - 4-8-27 metaG | ecosystem: Host-associated > Plants > Roots > Rhizosphere >...
CAGTAGCCTCTCCCTCGAGCCGGTGCGCGCCCGCGCCGCCCGGGCCACCCACGACCCGGCCTGGGTCCGCTGGACCTTGATCGGGGTGGCGCTGGCTTTTCTCGGCTGTTTTCTCCTCCTGCCGCTCGCGGCCGTCTTCGCCGAGGCGCTGGGCCACGGCCTGCGGGCCTATTTCGCCTCGTTCCACGATCCGGACGCCCTGGCGGCCATTCGGCTCACGCTCCTGACCGCGGCCATCGCCGTGCCGGCGAACCTCGTTTTCGGCGTGGCGGCGGCCTGGGCCATCGCCAAATTCTCCTTCCGGGGCAAGAGCCTCCTCATCACCCTGATCGACCTGCCCTTCGCGGTCTCGCCGGTCATCTCCGGGCTGATTTACGTCCTCGTTTTCGGCTCCCGGGGCTGGTTCGGTCCCTGGCTGATCGACCACAACATCCACATCATCTTCGCCGTCCCCGGCATCGTCCTCGCCACCGTCTTCGTGACGTTCCCCTTCGTCGCCCGCGAGCTCATTCCCCTCATGCAGGCCCAGGGAACCGACGAGGAAATGACCGCGGTCACGCTGGGGGCCAACGGCTGGCAGATCTTCCGGCGGGTCACCCTCCCGAACATCCGGTGGGGCCTGCTCTACGGCGTCATTCTCTGCAACGCCCGCGCCATGGGGGAATTCGGGGCCGTTTCCGTCGTGAGCGGCCACATCCGCGGCGAGACCGACACCATGCCGCTGCACATTGAAATCCTGTACAACGAGTACAATTTCACGGCCTCCTTCGCCATCGCCTCCCTCCTTGCGCTGCTGGCCCTGGTCACGCTCGGGCTGAAGAGCCTGGTCGAATGGCGGCACCAGCGGGCTTTGCGCGCCGCCGCCCCATGAGCATCGAGGCCCGCAACATCCGGAAGAATTTCGGCGCCTTCGCCGCCCTCGCGGGCGTCGATATCCAGGTGGCTCCCGGCAAGCTGGTCGCCCTGCTCGGGCCCTCCGGTTCCGGCAAGACCTCCCTCCTGCGGATCATCGCCGGCTTGGAGCAGGCGGACGCGGGCAGCGGCCGGGTCCTCTTTCACGGCCAGGACGTGACCAACGTCCCGGCCGGGCAGCGCCATGTCGGCTTTGTCTTCCAGCACTACGCCCTGTTCCGGCACATGTCCGTCTTCGAGAACGTCGCCTTCGGCCTCCGCGTGCGGCGCCGGAAGGAGCGCCCGCCGGAGGACGCGATCCGGGAGCGCGTGCACCATCTCCTTGAGCTCGTCCAGCTGGAGGGCCTGGGCGGCCGCTATCCCACCCAACTCTCCGGCGGCCAGCGCCAACGGGTCGCCCTGGCGCGCGCCCTGGCCGTCGAGCCCAAGGTGCTCCTCCTCGACGAGCCCTTCGGCGCGCTCGACGCCAAGGTGCGCAAGGAGCTGCGCCGCTGGCTCCGCCGGTTTCACCGCGAGATCAAGCTGACGACGCTCTTCGTCACCCACGACCAGGAGGAGGCCCTGGAGATCGCCGACGAGGTCGTGATCATGAACCAGGGCCGCATCGAGCAGGTCGGCAGCCCGCAGGAGATCTACGACAAGCCGGCCTCCCCCTTCGTCCACGAATTCCTCGGCCTGGAGGACGAGGACCTGCTCCAGCTGCGGATCCGGCAGGCCCGGGCCGCCGACAAGGACTACGCCATCTAAACCGCCTTTTCCCCTCGAACCCATCCCACTATGGCAAAGATCTATAACGACATCACCGAGACGATCGGCAACACGCCCCTCGTGCACCTCAACCGCACGGCGAAGGAGCACGGCGCGCAGGCGGAAATCCTGCTCAAGCTCGAGTTCTTCAACCCGCTCTCGAGCGTGAAGGACCGCATCGGCCACGCGATGATCGAGGACGCCCTGAAGACCGGGAAGATCAACCAGGACACCGTCCTGATCGAGCCGACGAGCGGCAACACCGGCATCGCCCTCGCCTTCGTGGCGGCGGCCAAGGGCCTGAAGCTGATCCTCACGATGCCCGAGACGATGACCACGGAGCGGCGCAAGCTCCTGAAGATCCTCGGCGCCCGCCTCGTCCTGACCGAGGGGCCCAAGGGCATGAAGGGGGCGATCGCCAAGGCCGAGGAGCTCGCCGCGAAGATCCCGAACAGCGTCATCCTGCAGCAGTTCTCCAATCCCGCCAACCCAGAGGTGCACCGCCGCACGACGGCCGAGGAGATCTGGCGGGACACCGACGGCAAGGTGGACATCATCGTCTCCGGCATCGGCACCGGCGGCACGATCACCGGCGTCGGCGAGGTCCTGAAGCCTCGCAAGCCCTCGCTCAAGATCATCGCCCTCGAGCCCGCCGGCTCGCCCGTCCTCTCCGGCGGCCAGCCCGGCCCGCACAAGCTCCAGGGCCTCGGCGCCGGCTTCATCCCGGCGATCCTGAACACCAAGATCTACGACGAGGTCATCACGGTGAAGGAGGAGGACTCCGCCCCGATCAGCAAGCAGGTGATCAAGCTCGACGGCATCCCCGTCGGCATCTCCTCGGGCGCCGCCATCTGGGCCGCCCTCCAGCTGTCCAAGCGCCCCGAGAACAAGGGCAAGCAGATCGTGGCCGTCGTCCCCTCCGGCACCGAGCGCTACCTCTCCTCCTGGCTCTTCGCCGACGTCGGCGTCGAGAGCGACTCGATCGACGACCTCCTGGGCAAGGCCTGAGCCCTCCCCGGCGGACAAAATTCCCCACGCGAAATTCCGGCCGGAGGGTTTCCTTCGGCCATCTATCTCGGCCCATGGGTGAATCCTGCTAACACCACCTTCGCAATCGTCGGCGGCGGCCTGAGCGGCGCGCTTGTCGCCGTGCACCTGCTGCGGCTGGCGGATCCGGGCACGCGCATCATTCTCATCGAACGGAGGCCCCCGGTCGGACGGGGAGTGGCCTACGGCACCGACTGTTTCCAGCACCTGCTCAACGTGCCGGCCGAGCGCATGAGTGCCTTCGCGGACCAGCCGGAGCATTTCCTGCAGTGGGCGCGGGAACGCGGGCCGGACTTTGGGTGGACCGGCGCCGTCACCGGGTCCGACTTCCTCCCGCGCCAGCTTTTCGGCCACTACGTCACCGATACGCTCATGAAGGCCGTGGTGGCGGCGCCGGCCGGAGTCTCGCTCGAATCGGTGGCCGGCGAGGCCATTGATATCGCCGAGGACGCGGGCGGAGCTCGGGTCCTCCTGGCCGGCGGCGCCGAATTCCACGTCCGGGCCGTCGTGCTGGCCCTTGGCAACCTGCCGGGAGAATACCCCATCCAGCGGCCGCTGCGCTTCTATCGGGGCCCCCGCTACGTTCACGTCCCCTGGGTACCGGGGCTGATGGCCAACATCGCCCCGGATGACGACGTGCTGGTGGTCGGCGCCGGCCTGACCGCCGTCGACATCATCGTCCAGCTTTCCCAGCTCGGCCATCGCGGCACTATCCACGCCCTTTCCCGCCGCGGGCTGCGCCCGCTGTCGCATTACTTCGGGCGGGAGGAATATCCCGCGTTTCTCACCGGTGAGCCGCTCCCTCCGACCGTGCTGGCGCTGCTGCGGCGCCTCCGGGCCGAGATCCGGTGCGCGGGCGCCGAAGGGATCGATTGGCGGGCGGTGGTGGACGCGATCCGGCCGCAATCGCAGGCCATCTGGCTCGGTTGGACCCTGGCCGAGCGCAGACGCTTCCTGCGCCACGTACGCCCCTTCTGGGAGGTCCACCGACACCGCCTCGCGCCGGCGACCGCCGCAATCGTCGAGCGCCTGGCCGCCGCCGGGCGGGTGCGGTTCATCGCCGGCCGGCTGGATGCCTTGCGCGACGAGCTGACCTGCGCCGAGGCGGTCTATCGCCTCCGGGGTTCGGAAAGGATGCAAACGCTCCGGGTCGCCAAGGTCATCAATTGCACCGGCCCGCGAACGGACTATTCGAAATACCAGCATCCGCTGCTCATTAACCTGCTGGCGCGGGGGCTGATCGACCACGACCCCCTGGCCCTGGGTCTCAACGCGCGACCCTCCGGGGAGGTGTTGCGCTACCGCGGCGGCCCCACCGGCTGGCTCTTCACCCTCGGTGCACCGCTCAAGGGAGTCCTGTGGGAATCCACCGCCGTCCCGGAGATCCGCCTCCATGCGGCGAACGTGGCCGCCTCCATGATCGCCCGCGCGGGCGCCCCTCCCGCGGCGGAGAATGCAGGAACGATCGAGCACCGATGAGATCACCCGTTGCAGCAAACGAGGACCCCGCGGGAGACTTTTCCGCGGCAGGGCGAATCTACCGCATCGAACGCCGCCGCTTTCTCGGCCCCGCCGCCCGGCATGAGCCGATCCGGATCGCCGTGTTCGGGGGCATCCACGGTGACGAACCCGCAGGCCCGGCGGCCGTCGGGGCCTTCCTGCTGGCGCTGGGCGGCGAACCGGCCCGCGCCACCGGCTACGAAATATGGGCCTATCCGGTCGTCAATCCCACCGGTTGCGAGCGCGGGACGCGGGAAAACCACCGGGGCAAGGACCTCAACCGGGAATTCTGGCAGGCATCCACCGAGCCCGAGGTGCGGATCCTTGAGCGCGAGCTCGAGCTCAGGCGGTTCGACGGGCTCGTCACCCTCCATGCCGACGATTCCTGCGAGGGCCACTATGGCTATTCCCACGGGCGGGCGATGGAGGATGCGCTCCTGCGCCCGGCCCTCCTGGCGGCCGAGCGCATCCTGCCCCGCGACAGCCGGACCACCATCGACGGCTTCGCCGCGCGGGATGGGGTGATCCACGACTGCTTTCCCGGCATCCTGGCGCCGCCGCCCGCGCAGCGGCCCCCGCCGTTCAATCTCATCTTCGAGACGCCGGCGGGCGCCCCACTCGCCGCCCAGGTCGCCGCCCACGTCGCCGCGCTCGACGCGGTGCTCGCGACCTATCGCGGCCTCATCGCCTACGCCCAGGGACTGTAGCCAATCCGTCGGGGCTTTTCAAACCGCGACTCCCTTGCCGCGCAGCAGCTTCCGGGCGTTTCCTGAGAATATCTTCTGCCGGTCTTCATCCGTGATCGGCGACTTGCGGATGTTCTCGATCACCGGAACCACGCTGGCCTGCGGAGCGTAGTCGGTGCCCAAGACGATGCGCTCCGCACCAAAGACCTTGGTCGCAAGGCCAATGGCCTCCGGCCCCCTCCCCCCGGCGCCGGTGTCGAGGTAGATTTGCCGGAACCGGGCGTTGATGTCCGTGACCCCACTCCGGTCGGCCCCCAGCTGCACGGCTTCCGCCACCAGGCCAATGCCGCCCGCGCCGCCCAGCTGCGCCACCTGCACCGTGACGTCGGGATAGGCGTCGAGAAAGCCGGAGAATGCGAGCGTGATGGTCGCCGCCGTGAAATTCCAGACGTTGTCCAGCGCCGCCCGCGCCAAGGCGGAGTCGTGGTGATGCGGCAGCGGCGGCTGGCCCGGAATGCTCGCATTGGCGTAGCCCGTGTGCAGGTAGATGTGGCTCCTGTATTTTTGGGCGGTGGCGAAGATCGGCGCGAAGGCCTGGGCCCCTTCGAGCGTGTCAAAACCGTTGACCGGCAGGACGCCGCCGATGAGTCCCAATTCGTCGTGGGCGCGGGCCAGCTCCCGGGCCGACCAGGCAATGTCGCCGGAGGCCAGGGCCGCCACACCGCTCAGGCGGTCGCCGCGGCGGCTGATCACCGCGGCCAGGTCCTCGTTGTACTCCCCCCAGAGCTGGCGCGCCTCCTCCGCGGAGAGCGCGGGATCGACGTTGAGCGTCGTCGGCCACGACACCAGCTGGCGGCTGACGCCGTGATCCGCGAGGTGGCGCAGCCGCGCCTCGATGTCGAACCACTGGCTGCCGAGCGGAAATCGGGCGCCGCCCGGGCCCCCGGCCGCCGCCGCCGGCCCGCGGTCGAGAAACCTCTCGCCCTTGTCGTTGACCGCAAACCGGGGAAATCCCTGGCGGGCGCTGAGAAACTCAACCGAGCGCGGCGAAAACCAATGGCTGTGCAGGTCGATCAGACCTTCGGTCGGGGCGGCGCCGGAGGCGCGCGGGACGGGGATGTCGGCCGCGGCCGGCTGGCTGCGCAGCAGGGCGGGAAGCGCGCCGAGGACGGTCGCGCTGAGGGCGGAATTGCGGAGGAACTGACGGCGGGTGTGCATGGAGGGAAGACGGGAGGTTGGGAACGGGATCAGACGGCCACGCCCTTTGACGCCAGGAGCGCCCGGGCATTGTCCCGGAAGATTTTCTGGCGATCGCCGGGGAAGATCGGCGACTGGTCGAGGTTGTCGATGACGGGCACGACCGAGGCGGCTGCGCCGTAGTCGGTCCCGAAGAGGATCTGCTCGGCGCCGAAGACCCGCGCCGCCAGGGCAATCGCCTCGGGGCCCCGCCCGGCCGCGCCGGTGTCGAGATAGATCCGGCCGAACTTGCCCCGGAGGTCGGGCACCCCGTCGCGATCAGCCGCCAGCTGGACGGCCTCGGCCACGAGCGCGATGCCGCCCGATCCGCCGAGCTGCGCGACCTGGACCGTGACGTCGGGATAGGCCTCGAGGAAGCCGGAGAAGGCGAGCGTGATGGTCGCCGCGGTGAAGTTCCAAAGATTATCCAGGGACCCGCGGGCCTGCTGCGAGTCGAGATGGCGCGGTGCCGGGGGCTGTCCCGGGATCTTGGCGTTGGCGTACCCGGTGTGCAGGTAGACGTGGCTCTTGTGCCGTTGGGCGACCTCGAAAACCGGGGCGAATGTCTGCGCCCCCTCCAGCGTGTCGAATCCGTTCACCGGCAGGACCGCCCCGATCAATCCCAGCTGGTCATGCGCGCGGTCGAGCTCCCGGGCGGACCATTCGATGTCGAGCGTCGAAAGCGCGGCCACGCCGCTGAACCGCCCGGGATGCCGCCGCACAAGCTCGGCCAGCTCGTTGTTGTAGGTGGTCCAGAGCAGCCGGGCCTCCTCGGCGGTCAGCGTCGGATCGACGTTCGAGGTGGTCGGCCATGAAATCAGCTGGTGCTGCACGCCATGCTGGTCGAGATGGCGGAGGCGGGCCTCCGCCCCGTCGAACATCTGGGTGCCGCGCGGGCCGGCGGCCCGGGCCCGGGGCGCCGCCGCCACCCCCGGCCGCTCGAGGGCATGTTCCCCCTTTTCATTCGTGACGTAGCGGATGCCCTTCGTCCGCGTCGAGAGGATCTCGAGGGCTCCCGGCGAGATCCAGTGGTTGTGCAGGTCGATCAGCCCGCTGGCGGGCGGAGCCGCGGGCGCGGCGGGGGCGGTCGACTGGGCGCGCAGCCGCCCGGGGAGGACGGCCGCGGTGGTGGCGGCGAGGGCGCCGAACTGCAGGAATTGGCGGCGGGTTTTCATGGGAAATGCGGCGAAACAGGTGGAGCGTGGCGCCCGGGTCAGAAGCGGTAGGTGACCCGGAGCCGCGCGTTGAACGTCGCGAGCGGCGTGCCGCCGCCGGCGTGGTCCCGCTGGCTGGTGATGTTGCCGAGGTCGAGGGCCACCCGGTATTTCGGCTGGTCGTAGAAGAACCCGGCATTGAGGTTGTACTCTCCGGGCACGGTCACGGATCCGTCGGTCGCGACGTTGTAGCCGTTGTTGGCGGAAAAGTCCGTCTTCACCCCGAAGCCCGAATCGAACTGGTAGGAGGCATAGAACGACCCGGCGGCGTGCGGCAGGTTCGTCGCCCGATAGTTGACGCCCTTCGCCGAGGTGGTCGCCCCGAGGATGTTGGTGGAATTGTTGGCGACGATCGGCGCCGGGGCGCTGTAGGTCGAATCCAGGTTTGTGGCCTCGAGGTAGTTGAAGTTGGCTCCCGCGCTGAAGTTTCGGTTAACCTGGTACCGGAGGCCGAGCTCGCTCCCCACGAACAGGCCGATGGCCTGGATCGGGTTAGCCGTGTTGGCGGCGCCGGCCGGCAGAGCCAGGGTGAGCCAGCGGGTCTGGCGGAATTCCGCGACGGTGGCCACGAGCTGGCCGGGGATGAGCTCGGCCTTGGCGCCCGCCTCCCGAAGCTCGCTCACGCTCCTGAAGTTATAGGGGTCGAGCTGGTTGGCGACCCCCGCCAGCGTGGTCGACCAGGCGGCGGCGCCGCTCGTGTTGCCGTTGACCGCCGTTACCCGGTTGTAGGTGACGTAGGCCGTCAGCCACGAAACCGGCTTGTAGCTCAGGCTCGAGGATTCCGACGGCTCCCAGACGCGGACCGAGCCGCCGATGAGATTGTTGCCCGGCACATTGGGCGAGGGCAGCGGGTTCGACAGGCTGGCCCAGGCAATCGATTCGCGCGCGCCCACGTCCCAGATGAAGTGCGAGCCAAGCTTGAAGCTCTGCTGGCTGAACACGCTGGCCCACTGCTCCAGGGTGTCGTAGTCGGCCGTCCCCAGGGTGCCCACCGCCGTCCCGGTCGCGCTGCCGCCGGGCGTCGTGGCGCCTCCGAGCGAGCTCTGCCGCACCGGCAGGTACTGCCAGAATCCCTTCAGGTAGCCGAAGTTCGTCAGCACCGGATCGGTGGCGAGCCCGGTGAACGGGTACACGTTGGCACCGAAGAAGGCGTTGCGGGTCCAGCTCGTCGGATTGCCCGCCAGGTTGTAATAGTCGCCCGTGGGGCCGTAGCCCGTGTTCTGGGTGTCTTTGAAGTTGGTGCTCGGCTCCCAGCGGTAGGCAAAGCCGGTGTTGTTGTCCTGCTCGACGTTCACGCCGAAAAGCTTGTAGAGGAACTTGGCCTGAGCCTCGACCCGGTCCTCCACGGAATTGGCGAGGATGTAGTTGTAGAATCCGCCGTTCGAGGTGGTGTCGGTCAGGTAGCGGCCATAGGTCAGGCTGTTGACGAGGACGAGGTTCTCGGAGACCTGCTTCTTCAGCCGCGTCTGGAGGTTGAAGGTGTCGGTCAGGGAGTTGAATCCCGGCGCGTTCAGCGCGGCGTTGCGCGAGATCGGCTGCGGCTGCACCACCGCCGGGTCGAGGACATAGCCGACGATCGTGCCGGCTCCCGCCGTGGAATTGCTCGTCGGGTTCCCCACCGTCGCCCCGGCGTTGTAGAAGGTCAGGCCATTGCTGCCGGTGACCTTGGAGCGCTGGATCCAGCTGCCGGTCGGGGCCCCCGAAGCGGCCAGCACCGGGGAGAAGAACGCGGACCCCACCTGGATGATCGGAGTGGCGGGGCCGGCGAGGTAGGTGCCGTTCCGGATCAGGTCGTTGGTCACGCGGTTTTGGAAATTGTTCACGATCCAGTCGTAGTGGCCGTATTCAAAGTTCAGGTCCAAGGCGGTCGTGGCGCTGGGCCGCCAGCCGATCGCGCCGAACAGGTTGTTGTAGCGGTCGCGGGCGTTCTGGTAAAACGAGTCGGTGGTGTCCGCCTCGTAGCTCAGCCGGAAGGCGAGCTTGTCCTTGATCAGGGGCGCGCCGAAGTCGACCTGGGTCGTGTCCTGCGGCTTGTAGCCGGTGCCGCCGCTGTACCATTGCCCGACCGTCAGGGTGGCCGTGCCGCGCTCCTGGTCGAAGTACGGCTGCTTCGTGATGTAGTTGACGTAGCCGGCGGTGCGCGCCGAGGGGCCGAAGATGACCGAGGCCGGGCCGGCGACGAGGTCCGCCTGCTCATAGGGATTGAGCGTGAAGGGCCGGTTGTTGGTGCCGCGGGTCAGCAGGCGGACGCCGTTCTGGTAAAGATCGCCCTGGGCCCCGCGAAAGTACGGCGTGCCGGAGTTGACGGCGGCACCGGTGAGCAGGCTGGTCGCGGGACTGTAGCGCGCAAAGTCGTTGACGCTGAGGATCAGGTCCTTCGCGAACTGCTCCGGCGTGATCTGCGCGACGCTGCGCGGCACGTCCTGGTACGGCGTGGGGAAACCGTAGAGGCCGGTCACGGGGCGGTCGGGCAGCGTCGTGGCGGTGTGCTGCTCGTCCGTGACGTTGACGGGTTCGAGCGTGACGATCTCGCCGGAACCATAAAACGAGCCGCCACCCGCCGCCGCGGGGGAGGCCGCGGCGGCGGGCAGCGCGCCGTCGGCCCGAAGGAGGGCCGAGAATTGTCCGGCAGCCAGGGCGGCCAGGACGATAGATTGGGCGAGGCGGGGGGAGGCTGGTGTTTTCATGGCGGAAGCTCGGGAGGCGGCGCTGCCGTTTGCCCTGGCTTCGTCATGGAACCATTGCTTCCCCCCTCGATCGGATTGCCGGCGATCGGGATGGCGAAGCAGGTGCGGTGAGAGGAGCTGGAGCATGGCTTGCATGACTGCTCCAGTGGTCTGGTCGCCGCCTAGATTAGGACGGCGCGCAGCATTCGATCATTTCATACTTCGTCAATCTTGATTTACTTACTAGTAATTTTAGTTACTATCCATTAACTACTTCAATTATCATATTCGTAGTCGTTCTCAAATCGTATAACCTCAGCAAATCGCCGCCTTGAATACCCACAACCTGACTGTAGATTGAAATTTCCCCGTGAAGCTTTCCAAAAAAGGCGAGTACGCCCTTCGCTCCCTCATCAATCTCGGATTCGCCGCCGAGGCGAAGCGCGCCCTGGTGCAGGCCTCGGAACTCGCCGAGTCGGAGCAGCTGCCGGTGAAGTTTCTCGAGCAGATCCTGCAGGTCCTGAAGGAAGCCGGATTCGTGAAGAGCGCCCGCGGAAAATTCGGCGGTTACGCCCTGGCCAAGCCGGCCTCGAAGATCAAGATCGGCCAGATCGTGCGCCTGATGGACGGCCCGCTGGCGCCGATCGCCTGCGTCAGCCAGTCGGCCTACGAAAAATGCACCTGTCCGGACGAGGTGCACTGCGGGCTGCGCATGCTCATGCTCGACGTGCGCAATGCGATTGCCGACATCCTGGATCGCTACTCCCTCGCCGACGTGGTCGAGGTGACGCTGCGCCGGATGCGCCGCGACGGGATTCCCATTCCCTTTTCGTCCGAGACCGAGGCCCCCGTGCGCGTACCGGCGCGCCTGGCCCGCCAGCAGGCGCGCAACCACAAGGGCGCGCGCATCTCGCCGACCGAGGGCGTCCTGCACCAGCTTCTGGGCGATTATACGATCTGATTTCCCCGGAAGTACGGGTCCACCCGCCTTCTCCTTCTTGAACACCTCCCCACTCCGTTTCCTTGCCCTGCTCCTGCTGATCGTCGGTGCCGATAATGTCCGCGGCGAGCCGATCACGCTCCGCGTGGGCTATTTCCCGAACATCACGCACGCCCAGGGCCTGATCGGCAGCGAGACCACCCGCGAAAAACGCGGCTGGTTCGAGCAGCGGCTCGGTCCCGACGTCACCGTGCAATGGTATGCCTACAACGCGGGCCCGAGCGCGATGGAGGCCATCTTCGCCGGGAGCATCGACCTCACCTACGTGGGGCCCAGCCCCGCGCTGAATGCCTACATCCGCTCGAACGGCGAGGAGATCCGGATCCTCGCGGGCGCAGCCGAGGGCGGCGCCGCCCTCGTCGTCCCGGGCGACGGCAGCATCGCGAAGCCGGCCGACTTCAGGGGCAAGAAGGTCGCCACCCCGCAGCTGGGCAACACCCAGGACGTGGCCGCCCGGGCCTGGCTGAAGCGGCAGGGCTTCAAGATCACGATGACCGGCGGGGACGTTCTCGTCCTCCCCACCCAGAACCCCGACCAGCTCGCGCTTTTCCAGCAGAAGAAGATCGACGCCGTCTGGACCGTCGAGCCCTGGGTCTCCCGCCTCGTGAGCGAGGGCGGCGGCCACGTGTTCCTCGAGCAGAACGACGCCATCACGACGATCCTCGTCTCCTCGGCCAAGCTGCTGAAAACGCATCCCGAGCTGGCGCAAAAATTCCGCGCCGCCCATGCCGAGCTCACCGCGTGGATCTCCGCCCATCCCGCCGAGGCGCAGGCCACGGTGCGCGCG
>Ga0265320_10002885_pt1 | contig 11789 bp, 11 predicted proteins | sample 4827metaG_FD_202087 | JGI IMG/M metagenome (GOLD analysis project Ga0265320, IMG submission 202087) | Rhizosphere microbial communities from Carex aquatilis grown in University of Washington, Seatle, WA, United States - 4-8-27 metaG | ecosystem: Host-associated > Plants > Roots > Rhizosphere >...
CTGCATGAAGGCAAAGTGAAGCAAATCGTCGGCGGCACGCTCGGCGAGGCCGGCCCGCGCACAAATTTTGTCTCCGATCGCTCCGCTGCCTGGTTCGCCGAACTTTACCGGCGCGACGGCCTCATCGGCGGGCACGTCATCCAACTCGGGCCCGGCAACGAGGCCGAAGCGCGCGCTGCCCTCGCGGCGTTTCCGGGCGGACTGCACCTCGGCGGCGGCGTCAACGCGCAAAATGCCCGCGGCTGGCTCGATGCCGGGGCCTCGCACGTCATCGTCACCAGCTGGGTCTTTCGCGAAGGCCGCACGGATTGGGAACGGCTTGGGGAAATAGTCAAGACTGTCGGCAAAGACCGGCTGGTGCTGGACTTGAGCTGCCGCAAGCGGGGGGAGTGTTATTTCGTCGTCACCGACCGCTGGCAGAAATTCACCGAAGTGGCGATCACGGCCGAAACGCTCAAGAAACTGGCCGGCAGTTGCGTGGAATTTCTGGTGCATGCCGTGGACGTGGAAGGTCTATGCCGCGGCATTGACAGCGAACTGGTGGAAAAGCTCGGCCAGTGGACGCCCATTCCACTGACTTACGCCGGCGGCGCGAATTCGCTGGCTGATCTGGAGGCAGTCACCCGGCTGGGCCGGGGAAAAGTGAACCTGACCATCGGCTCGGCGCTGGACATCTTTGGCGGCACCGGCGTGAAATACGCAGACGTGGTAAAGTTCAACCGTCGCCAGAGAGAACACTCAGGCGGCGGTTTATGAGGAACTAACCAACCCGATCAGGATTTGACGACTTCAATCTTGGTCGCCGTCATCATTTCCTTGCCGTCCTTTTCCTTGACGGTGCCGGTGACGGTCACCTTCTCGGCAGTGCCGCCGCAAATGGGTTCGTGCGCGGCTTTGCTCACGTCATTTTGCTTAAGATAATAATTGACGGTTTTGCCGTCCTTTTCGACCTGGACGACGTTCTGGCACTCCTTCGTTTCGTGCAGGGTGCATTTGCCGCAAACCATGGAGCCGGTGATGGTGACCTCCTTGCTCCCATCGTCCACCGCAAGCAGGCGTGAGGTTGAAACCGCGGCCAAAAGAGCGGCAGCGGCCAGAATCAGCATGGATTTTTTCATAGATTTTCTCCTTGTTCGGTTTTCAGGAATAAGACACCACAGTTAATGATTTTGTTCAATTAAATTAATGCGCCGTTTAACGCACCTGCGGCTGCGCGGCAAACAGTTCAGCGATGACAATTTGAAATTCCGGAATCAACGCCTCCGCCAGGACCTCGCTGCCGGCCAGAATGCCCTTCAGCGCCAGCCCCCATTGCGTGCTGTGATAAATCTCCACGTTGTCGTAGCGCGGGTCCACCATCCACAATCGCGGCACGCGGATGTCTTCGTATATCTGTTTTTTGATGACAGTGTCGGCGCGATGGTCGTCCGTGCTGACAATTTCCACCGCCAGCCACAGTTTGCCCGTGGCTGCCATCACGAGCGCCAGGTCGGGACACAGCGTGGTCGCCCGGGAAACGTGCACCCGCTCGCGGGGCGCGAGTAGCCGCGTGGTGACCATATTGGCCACGCTGCCGGTCATCAGGCCGTGCAAACGTTCGCAAATCGCCTCGTGCCGGGCGCCCGGCGCTGATCGCGGCAGCGACGCGCCATCCACAATTTCCTCATACGGCCGATCCATGGGCATCAGCAAAGCAGCGATTGGCGCGGTGGGCAAGCGGCGTTTTTTGTTTAAAACAGAACTTGCCACCAGCCCCACCAACCGGTAGAGTTTGCGCTCTTTTGATAAATTTATGGCTGTAAAAATTCGGATGAAACGCGTCGGGGCCAAGAATGCCCCGGTGTATCGCATTGTGGTGGCTGACGGTCGCAGTCCGCGCGACGGCAAGTTCATCGAGGAACTCGGCACCTATCAGCCGTTGAAGCCGGGCGACAATTTTACGCTCAAACTCGACCGCGCCAAATACTGGGTCAGCCAGGGCGCCCAGCCGAGCGAAACCGTCGCCAGCCTCATGAAAAAGGCGGCCAAAGCGGTTCCCGCGGCGGCTTGATAAATTTTTAATTTTTGCGACGCGATGCAGGCGTTTTTGGAATACGTCGTCAAAGGCCTCGTGCAACATCCCGAAGCGGTGAGCATCACGCCGGTGGAACGCTCGGGTGTGACGGTTTATGAACTGCGGCTCGACCCGTCGGATGTGGGCAAGATCATCGGGCGGCAGGGGGTGACGATCAACGCGATCCGTTCCCTGCTTTTGGCCGGCAGTGCCAAGCGCGGGCTGCGCTGTTCGGTGGAAATCGTGGAAGATAATAAATAGGTCGTCCTCGTCCTCGTTCTCGTCGGCGCGATTCGAGGACGAGGACGAGGGCGAGGACGATGGAGTGAAAATTGACGTATTGACCCTGTTTCCGGCGATGTTTGCCGGACCGCTCGACGAAAGCATCGTCAAGCGGGCGCGCGACACGGGCCTGGTGGACCTGAAAATCCACAACCTGCGCGACTGGACGCACGACCGGCACAAGACCGTGGACGACCGGCCGTTCGGCGGCGGGCCGGGGATGCTGTTGAAGCCGGAGCCGATCTTTGAAGCGGTGGAAAGTTTGAAGCGCGAAAAGACGCGCGTGATTTTATTGTCGCCCGCGGGACGGCCATTCAATCAAGCCATTGCGCGCGAGCTGGCGCAAGCCGAAGATTTGCTGCTCGTCACCGGCCATTACGAGGGCTTTGACGAGCGGGTGCGGGAGACGCTGGCGGACGATGAGCTGTCCATCGGCGATTACGTGCTGACGAACGGGGCGCTGCCCGCGATGGTGGTGATCGACGCGGTGACGCGGTTGCTGCCCGGAGCGCTGGGCGACGACGAAAGTTCGCACGACGAATCCTTTAGCCACGGGCTGCTGGAATATCCGCAATATACGCGGCCGGCGGATTTTCGCGGGATGAAGGTCCCGGACGTTTTGGTGTCCGGCCATCATGCCGAGATTGAGAAATGGCGGCGCGAACAGGCCAAACAGCGGACGCAGGAACGAAGACCGGATTTGATGGAATGAAGCATAAAGCGTGAAACGTAAAACGTGAGCCGAACCCGGTAGATTCACGTTTCACCCGTCACGCATCACAAAAGAAATTTATGAACCAGGCATTACAGGACAAAATTGAATCCGAACAGTATCGCAAGGACGCCCCGAAATTCGCGGTAGGTGACAACGTGCGCGTGCACACCAAAGTCGTGGAAGGCGACAAGGAACGCATCCAGATTTTTTCCGGCGTCGTCATGGGCAAACGCGGGCACGGCCTGAATGAGACCTTCACCGTCCGCCGCATCAGCTACGGCGAGGGCGTGGAGCGCGTGTTCCCGCTGCATTCGCCCCGGGTGGACAAGATCGAAGTCGAGCGTCAGGGCTCGGTGCGCCGCGCAAAACTCACCTATCTGCGCAAGCGCCTCGGCAAGGGCGCCACGCTGGTAAACGAAAAACAGGAAAAAGTCGTGGCGGCACCGGCGAAATAGTTCCGCGAATCCATTTTATCAGGGCGAAGCGAAAGCTTCGCCTTTTTGTTTGGGAGGTTCGAGGCAAAACGAGCTTCACACGCAAGAAAGCGGCGGAGGGCCGCCGCACTCCAAGGCGCTGCGCGCGACACGATGATTCTTGAAACACGCGAAGCGTCTTGGAGTGCGCCAGCCCTCTCTTTGCATTACCCACAATTCCCGACAGCATTCCGTGAATCCCAAAGGGATTCTGTCACTATCCTGGCTTTCGCTACTGGAGCAGGAATTTGGCTATTTTGCGGTGGGTGGGTAGCGAATTTCCGAAGATTGCCTCGGGATTTTCCTTTAAATTCGGTTTGGTGCAGACCTACCCCCTTCCACTGTGACTGGAGAGTGCGGTATGATCTGAGCCGTTGTTATGGCCAAACCATTTCTCCAGTGCCACCGCCGGTTCAAGAACGGCAAGGACCATTGTTACTGGAGCATTGCGGAGAAGGTGCGAACGCGACGGGGTTGGGTGCAACGGCACCTGCTGTATCTGGGAGAGATCAATGACAGTCAAAAGGCAGCTTGGACAAAAACGGTGGATGTCTTTGACGCGCCACGCCAGCAAACACAGGAGCTGGCGCTGTATCCGGCCGATCGCGCGATTCCTGAACACGCCGCCGAGTATGGGGTTGCGGCTCAAGTGAGTTCGCGTTGCGACGGCCGCGCCAGTGGGGCGCCTGCTGGGTGGGCTGCCAGCTGTGGGATCAACTCCATCTGGACCAGTTCTGGCAGGAGCGACTGTCCGACTCCCGCGAGGGAACTTGCTGGCGCCATGTGTTGGAGACCTTGACGATTTATCGGCTGGTTGATCCAGGCAGCGAATGGCGCTTGCACCGGGAATGGTTCAAGAACAGCGCGCTGGCGGACTTGCTGGACGAGGATTTTTCCCTGGCGCAGAAGGATAATCTGTATCGCTGCCTGGACAAGGTGCTTAAACATCGCGATCCGCTTTTCCAACATTTGCGGCGGCGCTGGGAGGATCTGTTCGGGGTTAAGTTTGAAGTCCTGCTCTACGACCTGACCAGCACGTATTTTGAAAGCGATCCGCCGTTTCCCGAAGGAGACAAGCGCCGCTACGGATACAGCCGTGACAAGCGTTCGGATTGCGTGCAGGTGGTCATCGCGCTAGTGGTGACACCCGAAGGTTTTCCCCTGGCCTATGAAGTAATGGCCGGCAACACCGCCGATCGGACCACGCTGCGGGACTTTCTGGATCGGATCGAAAAACTCTACGGCAAAGCCGAACGAATCTGGGTGATGGACCGGGGCGTTCCCACCGAGGAAGTGTTGGCGCAAATGCGCCAGAGCGATCCCACGATCCATTATCTGGTCGGAACTCCCAAAGGCCGGCTGGGGCAATACGAACAAGAGCTGCTCAAAGAGCCCTGGCAAGTCGTCCGCGAAGGAGTGCAGGTCAAGCTGCTGCCACAGGACGCGGAGCTGTACGTGCTGGCCCAAAGCAACGACCGGGTGAACAAGGAACGCGCGATGCGGCGGCGCCAGCTCAAGGGACTGGTCAAACGGCTCAAGGAACTGCAGCAAATGAAGCCCGCTCGCGACGCGCTCCGGCTCAAGCTGGGAGCGGCCAAAGCCCAGTTTCCAGCGGCCTGGCGTTTGGTGAACGTACAGGTGCCCAAAGCCAAAGCGGTGGCTGAGGGGCAGAGCGTCCAATTCAAACTGCGCACCGACAAGTTGCGCCAGGTGTGGCGGCGGGAAGGCCGCTATTTGTTGCGCAGCAATCTGAGCGGGGAAGATCCGGCCAAGCTGTGGCAGTTTTACATCCAACTGACGCAGGTGGAGGCGGCGTTCAAGGATCTGAAGGATGATTTGAGTTTGCGTCCCATTTTTCACCAGTTGGAAGAGCGGATCGAAGCGCATATCTTCGTGGCGTTCCTGGCCTATTGCTTGCATGTGAGCCTGCGGGCGCGGCTGCGCGTGCTGGCACCGGGACTGACCCCGCGCTCGATGCTGGAGAAGTTTGCCGCCATCCAGATGCTCGACGTGCATTTTCCGACCACCGATGGACGCGAGCTGGTGTTCTGCCGCTACACCCAGCCGGAGAAAGACCACAAGATGCTGCTGGCGCAACTGGGATGGGAACTGCCACCCCAATCACCCCCTCGAATCACGCAAAAAGGTGAATTGATAAAAGAATGAGTTTGGTGCAGACCTTTTGGAGCCGCTCCCCTGTTTTCAACCCTTTGCTCCTCCTTGCCCCTCCAGTTGCGAAAGTCGGGTTATAAACATAGGTGTTCGAGGTTGGATGTTTTTTCAGTTTTTTTATACAAATTCCCCCGCAACGGTGTCTATGCAATGAAATCGTGAGTGATTGGCGCGAAAATCTGTACACGCAAAAGGCCGCGGGGTTGATTCTCTACGGCCGCGCCTTGGGCCTTGGCCATGGCGAAGCCGAGGATGTTTTGCAGGAAACCTTCATGGCTCTCCTGCAAATGCCGGAGCCCCCGGTCGAGATCGAACATTATTGCGTGCGCAGTTTCCGGAATCGCGCCCGGAATTACCGGCGTTCATTGTGGCGGCGGCTGGCCCGCGAACTGGAGTCCAGCCGGTGGTTCGAGAAAGAGCCGGGAGAAAGTCCGGCGGAACGCGCTGCAATGCAATGCCTCGCCGCGCTGCCGGTGGAACAGCGTGAGGCGATTGTCTTGAAAATCTGGCACCGGTACACCTTCGAGGAAATCGGCGGGATCTTGGACATTTCTCCGAACACCGCCGCGGGCCGATACCGTTACGGATTGCAGAAAATCAAATTGTGTTTGGAAAGGAATGCGTATGAAAGAGATGAACGAGTTGGAGGCCCAATTGAGTTCCTGGCGACCTCGCCGTCCCTCGGCGAGAATTAAACGGCGGCTTTTTCCCGCCCCACTCGTCCGGCCGGAACTGGTCCGGATGCTGAACTGGCTGGCGCCCGCGACCGTTTGCATGTTGCTGGCCGTGGCGGCGATCCGGCAGGAAAACGGCTTTGCGGTTGCCTCGCCCCGTCAAGGTTCCTTCGTCACCACGATTCTGAGCAATTCCAGCGCCATTGCCTACCTGCCCGGCGGGTCGTCGCAGATTGAGCAGAATAATTTGCCCGCCACTTTGGGATGGACAAACCATACACGTTCCATTTCTACTGATGGTTTTACGCCATCCGTCAAAACCAACGAATAACGTTCAAAAATGGAAAAGCAAAAACTGAAGACTGCCAAAGTCCAGCTCGCAAAACCGCCGCCCCCCGGCCGGCCGTCGGTAACCCTGGAGGTGCCGCCGCTCTTCCGAAAAATTGACTGGCTGGCCCTGATCATCACGTTCGTGGTGATCTGGACCGTCTATTTTCTGACGCTTTCACCCGAGCAAACCCTGGAGGATTCCGGTGAATTGTGCACCGGCTCCTTTTACGCAGGCATTCCGCATCCGCCGGGTTATCCCTTTTGGGCGATCTATTCATGGCTTTGGACCAAATTGCTGGTGGTGGGAAATGTCGCGTGGCGCGTGGAAGTGGGTGAAGCAACCGCCGCTGCGCTGGCTTGTGGCCTGGTGGCGTTCATGGTTTCAAGGGGCAGCAGCATGCTCATGGAAGGGATTGAAGAACTCGGGAACGTCGCCGGCCGATGGGAGAACGCCATTTGCGTGGTCTCCGGAACGGTCGCCGGTCTGTTGCTTGGCCTCGGGGGTGTCATGTGGAGTGAATCGGTGGCCATCAATCGTATTTCCCCCTTCGGCGTGCCCTGGATGATGATGGTGTTGGTCTGCCTGTTGCGGTGGATTTATGCGCCGCACCAGCGCCGCTACCTCTACGTTGCGATGTTCTTCTTTGGCATTTGCCTGACCATCCACCAGACGCTGCTGGTGGCCGCCATGGGAATTGAAGCGGCCATCATTGCCGCGCAACCCAAACTGGGACGCGATGTGCTGCTCGGCAATGCCGTCATCTATCTACTGCTCCTGTTCGCCTTTGCCCATCAGTGGGTGCCTTCGCTCCTTGAAGCCCTTGGGAATCCAATCATTGCTGCCTTATTTCACATCATTGGTATCGGTTCACTCATCGGGTGTGCAGTGTTGACCATTAAAACCAAAAGAATTCTGACCGAATGGTTGCCGTGCACCGTCATGCTCGTTTTGTGGGGGCTCGGCGCCATGTTTTACTTGTACGAACCGATCGCCGGCATGACCGACCCGCCGATGCAATGGGGTTACCCACGCACGGTCGAGGGGTTCTTTCATGCGCTGAGTCGCGGCCAGTATGAAAAAGCCAACCCGTCGAACCCCTTTGCCGATCCCGGACGATTCATTACGCAACTGGGCATTTTGGTCGGGGACGTGGCGACCGAGTTTAACTGGGTCGTGGTGTTTCTGGCGCTGGTGCCGTTGTTGTTCTTCTTCAAAATGCAGAAACGCGAACGATCGTGGCTTATTGGCCTGGGTTCTATCTACTTTTGCATCGGTGTCCTGCTGATGGTTCTTATGAATGTGACGCCTGACCGCCAGACGGCGGAGTTGAACAAGGTGTTTTTCATCACTTCCCACGGAATCATCGCCATCATGGCCGGCTATGGTTTGGCGCTGGCTGCCGCTTACATGGCCACCCATTTCGGCCGGTTTCGGGTTGTCGGCCTCACGCTTGGCATCGTAACCCTGGTGCCGGCTTTTCTCACCTTCTACAACGGTGTGAGCCATACGTTCTATGGCGAGGTGGGCCAACTATCCTACGGCTTGATCCTGGTCATGTTCATTTGCCTTGCGGTCGCTTTCGTCCTGGCAGCCTTGGCTGCACAATATTTCATCCAGACCCGCGACTCGGCCAATCTGGCCGAAAGCGACCGGGTTTATTTCCTGATGTTTACGTGTGCCGCCGGCCTTTGCCTGAGCACGGCGGTCATCATGATTTTCTTCCAGAAGGACAGTTTGAGCGTCAGCCAAATTTGGACGGCTTTGGGCCGCATATTCACGACCAATCAGTACAGCCTGCCCGCCATCGCCGGCCTGCTGATCCTGGGCGTGGTGGTGGCATTCGTTGGCAGCCTGTTTTTGTATCGGCAACGTGCCCCTTTGGCGATCACGCTCGCGCTCTTCGCCATCATGCCGTTGTCCTCCGGCCTGTCCCACTGGGCCCGCAGCGAGCAACGGAATCATTGGTTCGGTTACTGGTTTGGGCACGACATGTTTACCCCGCCGTTCCCTGGACCGGACGGCAAACTCACATATGACGCCAAATTGCGTGAACAGGCCATGAAAGGCCCCAATGGTCGCCTGATCTATCCGGAAATGGACCGAAACACGATCCTCTTTGGCGGCACTGATCCCGGCCGTTTTTGCCCCACCTACATGATCTTCTGCGACAGCTTTATTCCGCACGACTGCCTGCCGGCCCAGGATCAGAATTTTGACCGCCGGGACGTTTACCTGATCACTCAAAACGCCCTGGCCGACGGCACCTATCTCAATTATCTTCGCGCCCAGTATTTTCGCAGCCAGCAGATTGACCCACCGTTTTTCAGCGAACTTGCCCGCACCCTGCTCAAGGACGAGCCCTATCAGACCAATCTCCTGGGTCGCACCCTGTCTCCGCTGGACACCTATTTCATGGGCCGCGGCGCACGCATTGAAAAGCGCTGGCGTATCTCCAGTTCGTGGTTTAGCGGCAAGGACTTCGTCAATCTGTCCGACCTGTCATCCCAACTGCACTCCAGTCAGGATGCTTTTTCCCGGTGGCTTTATCCAAAACTCAACAAATCGACCCAACAACTGATCACCAGCAAAGGTGACGATAATAATCTGCGCGCCGCGTTGGCCGAGGAACTGAATCGCCTGCTCGAAGGTCCGTCCATTTATGACGCAAGCCGGTTCGCCCAGGTGAAAATTTCGGACTATCTTCAACAATTCATTGCGCAAAATCCCCAGGGCGACACCCGCATCCGCCTGAACCGGCTGTTGTTCGAGGCCGCCTACCCGGCCGACATCGCCAAAAGTCTCGGCGGAGTTTATCCGGACCGCGAAATTTACATCCCCAGTCCCGAGGATTCACAGCGTTGCTTTCAGGATTACATGGAGGATGTGCAGCGCCGGATGCAGAGCGGCCAGATGATGCAGGGTGAGGATGTGCACGTGGATCCCTCGGGCAAAATGCAGGTCAGCGGCCAGGTGGCGGTGATGATGATCAACGGTTTGTTGTGCAAGGTCATTTTTGATCGCAACCCCAACAACGAATTTTACATCGAGGAAAGTTTCCCGCTGCCGTGGATGTATCCGTATGAAACACCCTTCGGCATCATCATGAAAATCAACCGCCATCCCCTGCCGGAACTTTCGGACGAGGTTTTTCAGCGGGACCACGCGTTTTGGAGCGCCTATTCCGACCGGCTCATTGGCAACTGGATCACCTATGACACCTCGGTCAAAACGATCGTGGATTTCATCGAAAAGGTTTATTTGCAGCATGATTACCAGGGCTTCAAAGGCGATCTCCGATTTGTCCGGGATGAATCGGCGCAAAAAGCGTTTTCCAAACTTCGCAGTTCCATCTCCGGCGTTTACGCCTGGCGCCTGGGCTCGCAATGTCCGGAGGAATACCGCCAGAAATCCCCCGCCGCCGTCGAGTCCCTGAGACGCGAAGCTGATTTTGCCTTCAAGCAGGCGTTTGCTTTTTGTCCGTACAGCCCCGAAGCCGTTTTTCGTTACATCAATTTCCTGCTTCAATATGGACGTGTGGAGGATGCCGCCCTTATCGCCCAGACCTGTCAAAAACTCGACCCATACAATGACCAGGTGAGGGGGCTCGTGAAACAGCTGGGTGAATTCAAAAACCAGGCCGAGACCCGGAACCAGATCGAAACCCAGGTGCAGCACATGGAAAACGAAGTGCGCACCAATCCGGCCAATCTTCAAAATGTCCTGTCGCTCGCCAGCCTCTACCTCCAGATGCAGCAGACCAACCGGGCGGTTGAGTTGCTGGACCAGGCGCTGGGAAATCCTCATCTGGATGCTGGCGCCGCCGGCTTCATTGCCCAGGCTTACGCCCAAATGGGCAACCTGGCCAAACTTGAAACCGTCATTGAAAAACTTGTCGCCATCGCGCCCGACCAGCCTGAGCCCAGGTATGACCTCGCCGCTCTCAATGCCGTGATGGGCAAACCGGACCAGGCCCTGCAAAACCTCCGCAAGTCGCTCGACCTTAGCGCCCAGCGCCTCAAAACCAATCCCGCCGCCCGCGATCTCTCGGTCGAGGTGCGGAAAGACCACCGATTTGATGGAATGCGGAATTTGCCCGCCTTCCAGCAAATTACCCCCCCTTAGCCGGGCGCAGCATCCCAGTTGCCGGTTCAGGAATAATCGTTTACCCTGTCAGCTTGAAATTATTTCGAGCTGAACCAACTGCATGAAGAAAACGGCTACACCAACGCCCGCACCTGAAACGGAAGATACGGTGACGCCCGCCGGGGCCGCCATTTCCGCCCCGGAACGCACGCCCGAACAATGGGCCACGCTCGAAGAGCGGGCCGCCAAGGCCGACGAACATTGGGAACGTCTGCTGCGCACCGCCGCCGACCTGGAGAACTTCAAGAAACGCGCCGCGCGCGAACGCATCGAAGCCGGCCAATCCGCCAGCGCCGCGCTGCTGCAAAAATTATTGCCCGTGCTCGACCACTTTGAAATGGCGCAGGCCGCGGCGCAAACCACGGAAGTTCCGCGCGCCGGGACCGAGTCCTTGCAAGCCGGAATCACCATGATTCAACAGCAGTTGAAAGGAATTCTCGCCGAGTCCGGTCTGGAGGAAATTGACGCCAACGGCAAAGTGTTCGATCCGATGTTGCACGAAGCTGTCTCGCAACTGGAATCCGCTGACGTGCCCGAAGGCCAGGTTCTCCAGCAAATTCGCAAAGGCTATAAATTGCGCGAACGCCTGTTGCGTCCGGCCACCGTCATCGTTGCCAAGAAACCGGCTGCTTGATCACGTTTTACGTTTCAAGTTTCACGAACATGTCCAAACGCGATTATTACGAGGTGCTCGGCGTCGGCCGCGGCACCAGCGACGAGGAGATTAAAAAGGCCTACCGCAAACTGGCCGTCAAATTTCATCCGGACAAGAATCCGGGGGACAAAACCGCCGAGGAAAAATTCAAGGAACTCAGCGAAGCTTACGAAGCCCTGGGCGACCCGCAGAAACGGGCGGCGTACGACCAATACGGCCATGCGGCGTTTGATTCGCGGGCGCGGGCCGGACGAGGCGGAGGGTTTGGCGGCGGATTTCATGACCCTTTTG
>Ga0265320_10002886_pt1 | contig 11788 bp, 5 predicted proteins | sample 4827metaG_FD_202087 | JGI IMG/M metagenome (GOLD analysis project Ga0265320, IMG submission 202087) | Rhizosphere microbial communities from Carex aquatilis grown in University of Washington, Seatle, WA, United States - 4-8-27 metaG | ecosystem: Host-associated > Plants > Roots > Rhizosphere >...
TTCGATGACCAGCAAAGGGGGATTGTAAAAGTTATTGATGTTGGTGAGTCCCCCGTTATGCGAGTTGATGGTCGCACTGTTGTTGGTAATCGCCCGCCGCAAACTGGCGATGGTATTCGTCAACGTTGGGTTGGGCATATCCATCCGCAAGGTGCCGGTGCAGAAGTAATAGTCCCCGCTGGCGCCATTGGTATGCTCAAACAGGGCCGACTTCTCGATGCTGATGATGTTCGTCGGAATGGCCTCCATGTCATGGCGAAATATAACGGCCGCGTTATACGGATAGGGCCACGGACTGCACCTGACGACCGGCAGTCCGGCGGACTGAAACGCCCATTGGATGGTGTTTCTCAATATACTATAAGCATACATCCCTGGCGCCCAGCCGCCATGGCCGAGCAAAGGCTGCATGGCAGCATCATAAATGAAGTAACCCTTGCCGTATGGTTTTACCAGGATGTACGGGATGCCCGCGTCGCCCAGGCCAAGGACGGTGGCGCCGTTGGCCTGAACCTGCCAAATCATATGCGGAAGACCGGGATCTGATGCGTCCGGATCTTCACCCGTAAAACGGGTGTACACCGGCCAGGATATTTCCTCCGACGACTCCGGCATTTGCCATTGGACCTGCCCACTGGGTAGCTGGCTGAGGATCGGATGATTGGAAATCTTTGAGAAGGTGTCGTCGAAGTACCAATTTGTCAGGCCAGGGTTGACCATCTGCACCCCCATGGCATTGGCAATGGCAAAATCTCCGCGGGTGGTTCCATTGGTGTTGCGCGTAAACGAGGAGCCGCCGACAAACAAAAAGCCGCCGGCGGCAACATAGTTGGTCAGGGCGGCAATTTCACTGTTATCAATCGCTTCCGACCCCAGGCTGATGAGGATGGGATACTTGGGGGAACCGTCGGTATTGGTCAGGACCCCGGCCAGAATGTTTGAATCACCCACAACCGTGTAAGCGGTGCCATCGGAGCGCAGGGCTTCCTTGACGGTATCCGGCATGACAAAGTAATGCCACTGCGTGATGTACCACTGATTGCTGGTGAATCCCGGTCCCGTGGGAGTCGCACCCGTCGCCGGCATGGATTCCAGCGCGCGCGTCAATTCGGAATCATGGATGGCAACGATGGGCTGTGTCCCCTGCCCAGGGGCGGTGCAGACACAGAGACAACAGAAAATTACCGCAATAAAATATTTCACTCAATGTTCCAAGATTCCGCCTTTATACAACTGACCTCGCACTCTAACACATTGGCGATCAAAAGCAACTGACAGCAAAGTGCTGATCCAAAGGCCAATATGAAAGGTCAAGCAAAAATCCTCAATCAGCATGCAGGTTCAGCAGTCCGTCAAAGAATACCTTCTTTCGTAACAGCCGGGGCTTGCCGCGCCCTAACGCAGTGACGGCGGGTAATGAGGCTCAAATTTCTTTGGAAACAATCATTGGTTTAGTGCCTCCTCACGTCGGCTGCTGCTTCTCTAACGGGCTTTTATGCCCGGGAAAACTAAAGCGCAATCCGCCTGGACGAAAAAAGAGTTTGCCCCGGAGCACGGATTGCCTCAATCCGCAGCAGCTATGGCATTCCAAATCCGCTGCGAGTCGAGACAACTCGCGCTCCGATCCGGGGATTCGGACTTCAAATTAGGCCATTGCCGACAATGAGGCACCCCGGCCAACAAAAAAAACCGCTCTCTCCCGCAGAGCAGGAGGAGCGGCTTTGAATTTTGTAATGTTTTGGCTTTGGGCCAGTTATTTCTTCGCGGCCTTGGCTCGTTTTTCCTCAATCGCCGCCTGTGCCGCAGCCAGACGCGCCACCGGCACGCGGAACGGCGAGCAACTCACATAGCTCAAGCCGGCCTTGTGGCAGAATTTCACGGAATCGGGGTCGCCGCCGTGTTCGCCGCAGATGCCCAGCTTGATGTCGGGCCGGGTCTTGCGACCCTTGGCGATGGCAATTTCAATCAACTGGCCGACGCCGGCCTGGTCAATCGAGGCAAACGGGTTCTTCTTGAAGATTTCCGCTTCCTGGTACGGCGCCAGGAAACTGCCGGAATCGTCACGGCTCATGCCCAGACCGGTTTGCGTGAGGTCGTTGGTGCCGAAGCTGAAGAACTCGGCGGTGTGTGCGATTTCATCGGCGGTCAGCGCGCCGCGCGGCACTTCGATCATCGTCCCGACGCTGTAGGTGAGCTTCACTTTCTTTTCTGCCTCCACCTGCTTGGCGACCGTGTGGACGATTTCCACCTGCAGGTCGAGTTCCTTCTTGAACCCGACGAGCGGGATCATGATTTCCGGTTTGCACGGGAGCTTGGCCTTGACGCATTGCGCGGCGGCTTCAAACACGGCCCGCGCCTGCATCCGGGTGATTTCCGGATACTTGATGCCCAGGCGGCAGCCGCGGAAACCGAGCATGGGATTGAACTCGTGCAATTCGTGGACGCGCGCGATGATTTTCTCCACGGGAATGCCGAGCTTGTTCGCCAGATCCTGTTGCTGCTCCTTGGCGTGCGGCAGGAATTCATGCAGCGGCGGGTCGAGGAAACGGATCGTCGCCGGCAGTCCCTTCAATTCCTTGAAGATGCCGAAGAAGTCGTCGCGTTGATACGGCAACAGCTTGGCGAGCGCGGCTTCACGGGCTTCGACGGTGTCGGCGAGAATCATCTCGCGCATGGCGTCGATGCGATTGCCCTCAAAGAACATGTGTTCGGTGCGGGTGAGGCCGATGCCCACGGCGCCGAAGGCGACGGCGTTGGCGGTCTGTTCCGGCGTGTCGGCGTTGGTGCGCACGGACATGCGGGTGAATTGCGAGCACCATTTCATGAGCTGGCTGAAGCTCTTGAATTTTTCGGTCGCCTGGGCGGCCTTGTCGCCATGGATGAGGCCGGCGACGATTTCCGACGGCGCGGTCTTCAACTGGCCGGCATAGACGGTGCCGGCGGTTCCATCAATCGAGAAGTAATCGCCTTCCTTCCAGGTCTTGCCGCCCACGGTGATGGTCTTGGCATCATAATTGATTTCCAGCGCCGCGACGCCGCAGACGCACACCTTGCCCATCTGACGGGCCACGAGCGCCGCGTGCGAGCTGACGCCGCCGCGCGCGGTGAGGATGCCCTCCGCCGCAATCATGCCGCGCAAATCTTCCGGCGAGGTCTCAATGCGGACGAGCAGGACTTTTTCACCCTTCTCGGCGGCAACCACGGAGCGATCGGCATTGAAATAAATCTTGCCGCAAGCTGCGCCGGGGCCGGCCGGGAGACCGGTGGCAATTGCCTTGGCCTTCTTCACCTCGGCGAGGTCGAAGATGGGCGCGAGGAGCTGGTCGAGCTGGTCGGCCGGATTGCGCAGGACCGCCGTCTCGGCGTCGATCAATTTTTCCTTCACCAGGTCGAGGGAGATCTTCAACGCGGCGGCGGCGGTGCGCTTGCCGTTGCGCGTCTGGAGCATGTACACCTTGCCCTCCTGGATGGTGAACTCAAAGTCCTGCACGTCCTTGAAATGTTTTTCGAGCGTGGTGCGGATGTTGTCGAGTTCCTTGTACGCCGCGGGCATTTGCTTGGCCAGCTCCGCGACGGGCTCGGGCGTGCGAACGCCGGCGACGACATCTTCGCCCTGGGCGTTGATGAGAAATTCGCCATAAAATTCCTTGGTGCCGTTGGCCGGATTGCGAGTGAACGCGACACCGGAGCCGGAGGTTTCGCCGGTATTGCCATAGACCATGGCCTGGACGTTGACAGCGGTTCCCCACTCCGTCGGGATGCCGTATTTGCGGCGATAGACAATGGCGCGATCGTTCATCCAGGAGCCGAACACGGCGCCCACGGAACCCCAGAGCTGCTGCCAAGGATCCTGCGGAAATTCCTTGCCGGTGTACTCCTTGATCAGCGCCTTGAACCGGTTCACCAGTTCCTTGAGGTCCTTGACGGTCATCTTCGTGTCTTCGATGTCCTTGTGATAACGGTCGTGCTTGAGCTTGTGGATGACGGTTTCAAACGGTTCGTGGTCCTCGTTCGGGCGTTTCTGCACGCCCATGACCACGTCGCCATACATCTGAATGAACCGGCGGTAGCAGTCCCACGCGAAACGTTCGTTCTTGGTCGCCTTGACGAGCGCCAGCACGGTTTCGTCGTTGAGGCCTAGGTTGAGGATGGTGTCCATCATGCCAGGCATGGAATCGCGCGCGCCGGAGCGGACGGAGACGAGCAGCGGCATGGCCGACTTGTCGCCGAATTTGGTGCCGATGACCTTCTCAATGAAGGCGATGCCTTCTCGGGCCTGCGCATCGAGAACCTTCGGATAAGTCCGCTTGTTGTCGTAATAGTAGGTGCAGACCTCGGTGGTGATGGTAAAGCCCGGAGGCACGGGGAGGCCGATGCGGGACATTTCGGCGAGGTTGGCGCCCTTGCCGCCGAGCAGGGGTTTCATGGAACCGTTGCCGTCCGCCTTTTTGTTGCCAAACAGATAAACGTATTTCGATGTTTTAGCCATAATTGTCTAATTCCAAATTTGTTGCGCTCTCACTCTCGCAGGGGAATTCCGCTGAAATGAAGCGGGTGGAATCTAGCAAACGAGCGCCCGGTGTCAACGAACGAAGCCGAAAAGACAAAATCGGGAGCATCAAAAACAAAAAGTGATGGCTACCGGCGTTAAACCACAATAAATCGACCAAATTTATGAACGTTCGTATTTTGATTCGCAATCCTTATGAATCTGAAATGCAACAATCCACTCTTTGTCCAGGCAGTCCAACTTTCGGCGTGACGGCAAAAAGCCCAATCCGGTTCCGGTCCCGGAAATTTAACTTCATATCATCGCATCAAGATGCGTTGATTTTTAATTTGCATTGAAAGGGGTTTGCCTTTAGTTTGCTGACCATTAAACAGTTTTAGCCAATGCCGGACAAAATTGAACAACTTCAACGTCTGCTGCGCGAACGGATCGTCATCCTTGACGGTGCGATGGGCACGATGGTGCAGCAACGCAGGCTCACCGAGGCCGATTTCCGGGGTGCGCGGTTCGCAGACTGGCGCGGCAAAGACCTCAAAGGTCTCAACGACCTGCTTAACGTCACCCAGCCACAGGTCATCGAGGACATCCATCGCCAGTATCTCGAGGCGGGCGCAGACATCATTGAGACGAATACCTTCAATGCCCAGTCCATCTCGCTGGCGGATTACGGGCTGGAATCGCTGGCCTACGAATTGTCAAAAGCCGGTGCGGAATGCGCGCGGCGCGCGACCGGCAAGTTCATGGCTGCGCATCCGGACCGGGTTTGCTTCGTTGCCGGTGCCATCGGGCCGACAACCAAGACGTCCTCGATTTCCACGGACGTGAACAACTCCGGCGCGCGGGGCACGAATTATGATGAATTGGTGAAAGCCTACGGCGAGGAGATAAACGGACTGCTCGATGGCGGAGCCGACTTGCTGCTGGTCGAAACCATTTTTGACACCCTCAACGCCAGAGCCGCCTTTTTCGCCATCCGGAAAGTTTTGGAAGAACGCGGGATTGAGCCATTCCCCTGCTCTGCCACAACCGGCCAATCGGCAATCGGCAATCGGCAATCGACAATTCCCGTGCTGGCTTCCGTCACGTTCATCCAGGCCGGGAGCAATCGGGGCGTGACCGGCCAGACCGTCGAGGCATTCTGGAATTCAATTTCCAACGTGCCCCTGCTCTCCGTCGGCATGAACTGCGCGCTGGGTCCGAAGGAATTGCGCCCGCTCATCGAGGAACTTTCCGGCCTCGCGCCGATTTATGTCAGTGCCTATCCGAATGCCGGCCTGCCGAATCCGTTGCTGCCGACCGGCTTTCCGGAAACGCCCGAGTCGCTTGCGCCCCAACTCCGGGAATGGGCACAAAACGGCTGGCTGAACATCGTCGGCGGTTGCTGCGGCACCACGCCGCCGCACATCAAGGCCATTGCCGACGCCGTGCGCGGCCTGCCGCCGCGCAAAGTGCCGAGCATCGAACCTGCGCTGCGACTCAGCGGACTGGATGCGCTGACGATTCGTGGAAATACAATCCATGGCACATCCTCCCTCACCCCGGCCCTCTCCCCAATGGAGAGGGAGAATTGTCGCCAGTCGGTCGGCGAATCGGGCATAGCTGGCATTTCCGGGAGTCAAACTTCGCTGTCCCCTCTCCCCGGGGGAAAGGGTCAGGGTGAGGGCGATTCAACAAACGCGTCCATCAATTTCATCAACATCGGCGAACGCACCAACGTCGCCGGGTCGCCGAAGTTCGCCCAGCTCATCAAGGCCGGCGATTTCGAGGCGGCACTGACCATTGCGCGCCAGCAGGTCGAGAACGGCGCGCAGGTCATTGATGTCTGCATGGACGAGGGAATGATTGACGGCGTCGCGGCCATGACGCGTTTCCTCAACCTGGTGGCTTCCGAGCCGGACATTTGCAGGGTGCCGGTGATGGTGGATTCCTCGAAATGGGAGGTCATCGAAGCCGGCCTGAAATGCCTGCAAGGCAAGGGTATCGTCAATTCGATTTCGCTCAAGGAAGGCGAGGAGAAGTTTCTGCATCAGGCGAGGCTCGTCCGCCGTTACGGAGCGGCGGTCGTGGTGATGGCGTTCGATGAGCGCGGCCAGGCGGATTCGTTTGCGCGGCGCACCGAGGTCTGCAAACGCGCCTATGATTTGCTCGTCCAGCGGGTCGGCTTCCCGCCGCAGGACGTCATTTTTGATCCCAACGTGCTGACCGTCGGCACCGGCATGGAAGAGCATGCAAATTATGCGGTCGATTTCATCCGCGCGACGGGTTGGATCAAGCAAAACCTGCCGCTGGCCAAGGTCAGTGGCGGCATCAGCAACATTTCGTTTTCGTTCCGTGGCAACAACGCGGTGCGCGAGGCGATGCACAGTGCGTTTCTTTATCACGCCATCCAGGCCGGGCTCGACATGGGCATCGTCAATGCCGGCATGCTGGCCGTTTACGAGGAGGTTCCCAAGGATTTGCTCGAACTGGTCGAGGACGTCCTGCTCAACCGCCGTCCCGACGCCACCGAACGCCTCATCAAGTTCGCCGAATCCGTGAAACAAAAGGGCAAGGCCGAGGTCGTCGAGGATGCGTGGCGCCAGGGCACGGTCGAGGAGCGCCTCAGTCATGCGCTGGTGAAAGGCATCGTGGATTTCATTGACCAGGACATCGAGGAGGCGCGCCTGAAATATGGCCGGCCGCTGCTGGTCATTGAAGGCCCGCTCATGGCCGGAATGAACGTTGTCGGCGACCTGTTCGGCTCGGGTAAAATGTTTTTGCCGCAGGTGGTGAAATCCGCCCGCGTCATGAAGAAGGCGGTGGCCCATCTGCTGCCGTTCATGGAGGCGGAAAAGAAGGCCGCCGGGGGCGTGCACAAAAACGCCGGCAAAATCCTCATGGCCACCGTCAAGGGCGACGTGCATGACATCGGCAAGAACATTGTCGGCGTCGTCCTCGGCTGCAACAATTACGAGGTCATTGACCTCGGCGTAATGGTGCCGTGCGAGAAGATTTTGCAGACCGCCCGCGAACAAAACGTGGACATCATCGGCCTGAGCGGACTCATCACGCCGTCGCTCGATGAGATGGCGCACGTGGCCCGCGAGATGGAACGGGAAGGCCTGAAACTGCCGCTGCTCATCGGCGGCGCCACGACCAGCAAGGCCCACACCGCGGTGAAAATTGCCCCCGGTTATAGCCAGCCGGTGGTCCACGTCCTCGATGCCTCGCGCGCCGTGCCCGTGGTCAGCAACTTGATCAGCAAGGAACATCGTCCGAAGTTTGCCGTGCAAATTCGCGAGGAATATGACCGCGTCCGCGCCCAGCATGCAGGGCAGGCGGTAAATCTTCTCCCGCTGGAACAAGCCCGTGCCAACGCGCCCCAACTGAAGTTTGATGATTTGCCGAAACCGGAATTCACCGGCGTGCGGGTGCTGAATTCTCATTCCGTGGCTGCGGACGTGAGTCCGCGGCAAATTCTTTCTCCCATCCAATCAGCCGCCGATTCACATCGGCGGCCACGGGTCGAATTGAAAGACCTCATTCCTTTTATTGACTGGACGCCGTTTTTTCACACCTGGGAATTGCGCGGGGTTTATCCCAAGATTCTCCAGCACGAGAAACACGGCGAGGAAGCCCGCAAATTGTTTGCCGACGCCCAGGCGCTCCTGGAAACAATTGTCACTGGAAAATTGCTTGCACCCCGCGCCATTTACGGGTTTTTCCCGGCGAATCGCATCGGCGACGACGTGGAGCTTTACACGGACGACTCGCGCTCGAAGGTGCTGGCCACATTCCATTTCCTCCGCCAGCAGATTGAAAAAGGAGACGGCACGCCAAACTGGTGCCTGGCGGACTTTGTCGCGCCCAAGGACACATCGCTTCACGTTTCACGTTTCACGTTTCGCGATTACCTCGGCGCCTTCGCCGTCACCAGCGGGCATGGGTTGAAGGAACTGGTCGAAAAATTCAAGGCCGACCACGATGATTACAATGCCATCATGGCCGAAGCGCTGGCCGACCGGCTGGCCGAGGCGTTTGCCGAGTTTCTGCACCGGCGCGTCCGCGAGGAATGGGGCTACGGCAGGTCTGAAAAATGGACCACCGAGGATTTGATCGCGGAAAAATACCGCGGCATCCGTCCGGCCGCGGGCTATCCCGCCTGTCCCGACCACACGGAAAAGGGGATTCTCTGGCAGTTGCTGGACGTGGAAAAGCACGCGGGCATCAAACTGACGGAAAGCTTCGCCATGTGGCCCGGCAGCAGCGTGAGCGGGCTCTACTTTGCCCATCCGGAATCGAAGTATTTTGCCGTGGGCAAGCTGGGCCGCGACCAGTTGCTCGATTATCACCTCCGCAAGGGTCTGACCCTGCAGGAAGTGGAACGCTGGCTGGGACCGTATTTGAATTATGATCCGGCCGGGCCCGCGACCTCCGCGTGCGGCTGCGGACAGACGCATTGATTTACGGCCAACAAGACTTGTATTTCGCCGAAACCAGCTTAAATTCAGGCCATGAAGCACGATGTCGTACCGGTGCAAATCAGGGGAATCCTTCCCGCCAATACTGGTTGCGCGTTATTTGTGGGCAATGACGAAAAGGTTTTTGTCATCAACGTCGAGCCGCAGATGGGCGCGGTGATCGGGATGTTTTTGCGCCAGACCCCCAAGGAACGCCCCCTCACCCATGATCTGATCAACCGGATTTTCCAGGGCTTCGGCATCAATGTCGAACGCGTCGTCATCACGGATTTGAAAAACTCCACCTACTTCGCCCGGCTCATTTTGCAGCAGCAAAACGAACTGGCCCGGAAAATTGTCGAGGTGGACGCGCGCCCCAGCGATTGCCTCGCCATCGCCGCCGCGCAAAAGAAGCCGATCTTTGTCGCTTCCGAGCTTTTTGAACAGGTCGAGGACATGAGCGAAGTGCTGAACCGGATCAACGAAACCGGCAGCGAAGCTGAATAAAATGCCCGCCGCCAAGACCTCCCCTCCGCTGGCCCTTGTTTGCGGCGACGATGAGTTTGCCGTCAAGCAACGCGCCAAACAGCTCTATCAACTCTGGGGTGAAGAGCTGGGCGGCATGGACCACGAAATCATCGAGGCCGCCGTGTCCAACAGCGGCGAGGCGCTCACCGCCCTGGGCCGCCTGCGCGAAGCGCTGCACACCCTTCCCTTTTTCGGCTCCGGCAAGGTCGTGTGGCTGCGCGACTGCAATTTCCTCGGCGATGAACGCGCCGCGTCCGCCTCGGCCGTCACCGAGTCGCTGAATGAACTGGCCGGGGAACTGAAAGCATTCAAATGGTCGGGCGTCCGGCTGCTCATCAGCGCCGGCAAGGTGGACAAACGCAAGACCTTCTTCAAAACGCTCGATAAAATCGGGACGATCGAAAACTTTACCGGCTGGTCGGTGGACGACCGAGATTGGGCGGAGCGGGCGGAGGCCGCGGCCCAAACCGCCATCCGCGCGCGCCGGAAGGAAATTTCCGGAGAGGCGCTGGCCGAACTGGTCAATCGCGTCGGGCCCAACCCGCGCCAGCTCGACAATGAGGTCGAGAAATTGTGTTTGTACGCCGGGGACCGGCCAAGACTCGAAATCGCCGATGTGGTCGCCATTTGCACGCGCAACAAGACGGCGCGCGCGTTTGCGCTGGGCGACGCTTTGGGCGACCGCGACCTGCCGCGCCTGCTCCGGCGTCTGGATGAGGAATTGTGGGAGGTCAAAACGGATTCGCAACGCTCCGAAATCGGTCTGCTTTACGGTTTGATCTCCAAGGTGCGCGCGATGCTGTTGTTGAAGGAAATGCTGCGCGAAGGCTGGATCAAGCCGGAGATGGATTACAACCGTTTCAAGGCGCAGTTGGAACACGTCCCGGCGGACCAGTTGCCGGCGGATCGGCGCTTTAATCCGCTGGCTTTGAATCCCTATGTGCTTTACAAAGCGTTGCCGCAGGCAAAAAAATACAGCCTGCCCGAACTGGTCCGGGCGATGGATTTGCTGTTGCGCTGCAACCGGCGGCTGGTGTCCAGCGGGTTGGACGAGGCGCTGGTGTTGCAGGAAGCGCTGGTGCAGATTGTCCTGCCGTCCGCGGTGGCGGCATAAAACATGCAAATTTTTTGAGAATGCCAACGTCGTCTGCAAAATTACTGGTGCTGGTGGGCAAGGAGTTTGCCTGCGTCAAGGTCTCCGGCCGCGCCAATTTCACGTTCAGCCCCGATTTCAAGGTGTTGCTCGCCGGATTGGCGCAGAAAGGCTACAGCCATTTCATCATCGACCTGTCCGAATGCGTGCTCATGGACAGCACGTTTCTCGGTGTCCTGGCCGGGTTCGGCTTAAAAATGAACCAGGCGACCGCCCCCAATCAACGCGGCATCGAACTGTCCAATCCCAACGTCCGTATCACCGAGCTGCTCGAAAACCTGGGCGCGCTGCCCCTGTTCAAAATCATCGCCGGCCCACTGTCGTTTCCCAACGACGTTCAAACCAGCGCCCCGGAACCGGCCCACCCGACCCACGAGGAAATCACCCGCACCTGCCTGGAAGCGCATAAAACCTTGATGGCAGTGAATCCGGACAACATCGCCCGCTTCAAGGATGTGACCCAGTTCCTGGCCGAGGATTTGAAAAACCTGGAAAAGGGGAAGTAAATTTCTGCAGAGCAAGCGTAGCGGCTTCGGTAGAAAGCCATGCTTTCAATTTTCCGGGATAACGGCGCTCTGCCGAGACGCCAAAGTCATCCGCGCTGAACCTCACCTCACCCCGCCCTCTCCCCTCCATCCGATGGAGCGGAGAGGGAGTATCATCGAGCGGTGGGTTTGAAAAGCGACGACAATCATGGGGGTACTTCATCGGCTGAGGCTGAACGTCCGTTTGCCGTTCCCTCGCCACTCAACGGGGAGTGAGTCAGGGTGAGGGGTGAGTCCGCGACTTGACCTCCATCCTTCGTGCCTCGTGGAGGGCTAATCAGCATCAAACCGGAGCCGGAGCCGGCGTTCCCAAACCGGGCAAAGTCGGCGGCACGGGTTTGGCCGGGGCTTCCGGCAGCGGTGTGCCGGCGGGCGCGCCCATCAGCGGCCCGCTTTGCGGCTTGGGCGGCGGCGGCGTGAACTTACCGGTCTGGATGATTTCTTTCACCTGCAGACGGTCGAGGGTTTCATATTCGAGCAGCGCATTGGCAATCAATTCCAGCTTGCTGCGATTGTTGAGCATGATCGTCTGCGCGGTCTTGTAGCCATCGTCAATGAGGCGTTTGATTTCCTCGTCGATCTCGCGCGCCGTGCTTTCGCTGTACACTTTCGG
>Ga0265320_10002887_pt1 | contig 11787 bp, 8 predicted proteins | sample 4827metaG_FD_202087 | JGI IMG/M metagenome (GOLD analysis project Ga0265320, IMG submission 202087) | Rhizosphere microbial communities from Carex aquatilis grown in University of Washington, Seatle, WA, United States - 4-8-27 metaG | ecosystem: Host-associated > Plants > Roots > Rhizosphere >...
AGCGCCAGCCGGTTGGGCGAGAGGTCGATGGAAGAGCGGGACGAAAACATCAGCAACCATCCGCGAGGTACGTGCCCGACAGCGGCTCGGCCAGGCGAGCCAGGTTCTCGGCGGCTCGAGCTCGCCATGTCGGAGTGCACGTGAAACGAGTGACCATTGGGGGCCGCGTTTCAAAGCCCGCAATACTTCGCGCCCACCGCCTGAAGCCACGCGCCGAAATTCCCCTGATACGTATTCGGGTTGCACACGGCCCCCACCCCATTCAGGGCTTGCGTGACGCACGCGTCGGCCGGCGTGAACGCCGCGCACGCTCCGGACTGCGCCTGGACATCGCACGCGTCCATGGCGTCCGCGCAGTGATAACAGACCTGCGTCAGGCAGTCGGTCAGGCACGCGCTGTTGTGATTGCACGTCGCGCTGACGTACGGCGCGACACACTCGCGAACGCCGATTTGCGCGGAGAAGTCGTACTCGAACGCGGCCAAACAATTGGAGCACGGCGAGTTCGCGCCCAACGCAAGGCAAGACGTGGCATACGGGCCGCCCGAACAGGCCGAGGCCACGCTCAGCAGGTCGTCCTTCGAACACACGTGCTGGCGCACCGGCGCGGCCAACTGCAGGGCCGCGGGGCAGCCTGGATAGGGCGCAGGGCAGAGCATTTGTTGGCTGGTGCACGCGCGAGGCTGCACGCCAAGGTCGCACGTCGAAGGCGGTTGAAGAGCCGTGCAGTCCGCGCACGCGTTGCCCCATTCTCCGCATTGGGTGTCGATGAAGCCCGCGTGACAGACGCCATTGGAATCGCAGCACCCGAAGGAGCAGCTTTGCGCGCACATCGTCCCGCCGTCGGGAGCCACACACACGGAGCCGCCGCACGTTCCAGCGAAGGTCGTGCAGTCGACGCACAGTTGCCCGTTTGCGCCGCACTGCGAGTCGCTGCTGAGGACGCAGTTACCGGACGGGTCGCAGCAGCCTTGGCAGCTGAGCGAGTCGCACACCGGTCCGCCGTCGGGCAGCCGACGAGGCGTGCACTGCTGGTTCGAGCAAAGCTCGCCCCGCTGAAGGCAGTCTTGGCAGTCGGCTCCGAATCCGCCGCACATCGTATTGGCGATCCCTTGTTGGCACGCGCCGAACAAGTCGCAGCAACCAGTCGGGCACGTCTCCACGTCGCACACGCTCACATCGGTCTTGTCGACGCAACCTTGACCGATGCACTGGAGGCCGTCGGCCGTGCAGTCGGAGCACGCGTCTCCTCCCGTGCCGCACTGCGCATTGGCGGATCCGGGCTGGCACCGATTGAGCGCGTCGCAACAGCCGTAGTCACACTGACAGAACGCGCTAACGGGTATCGTGCACGACTGGTCGACACACGTGAAGCCCACGTCCGAACAACTCTGGCAGCCGTCGCCGCCGACTCCGCACATCGCGTCGCTCGTGCCGGGATGGCACGTGTCCGCTTCGTCGCAGCACCCGTCGGGACAGCTCTTCGCCGTACATGACAGACACCGCCCGTTGTCGCAAGCACCGGATGGCGGGCAGGCCCGACACGAGGTCCCAGCAGCGCCGCACGCGTCGTCCGCATCGCCGAACCGACAAGCCCCGTTCGCGTCGCAGCATCCGGCCGGGCAGGTCGACGCGTTGCACAGCGCCGGCGCGTGGCACGTCCCGCCCGCGTCGGCGTCGGACGGCGCGCACGATCCCCCGACCGACGTGCAGTCGGCGCACTGGGCGCCACCGTGGCCGCAGGCGTTCGGCGCCATCCCGACCAGACATTGATTGCCCGCGCAACACCCGGGGCAGTTTCCCGCATCGCATGACCGCGAGCATTGTTGCCCCGCACACACCGACCCGGCCGCGCACGACTCGCACGCGGACCCTCCCGAGCCGCACTTCGCCCCGTCGGTGCCCGGATGGCAAATGTCGTTGGCGCAGCATCCGCGGCAGGTGGCCGGGCCGCAAGGCCCAACGACGCTCATGCCATCGGACGACAGCATCGTCGCGTCGGCGCTCGCGTCCACCCCGGGCGAGCCCCCGTCGCTCGAAGGGAGCTTCTTGGTCGCGTCGGCGCTCGCGTCCACCCCGGGCGAGCCCCCGTCGACGCTCGATGGCTCCGCGCTGCCGCCGCATCCAGCAGCGACGAGGAGGCCGAAGAGGGGCGCGAATGCGGCGCCGACGAGCCTCATGGACCCCTCACATTCCGCAGTAGCGGGTGCCGACCGCCTGTAGCCATGCGCCGAACTTTCCTTGGTACGTCGTGGGGTTGCACAAGGCGGCCGGCCCGCCGAGGGCTTGTGTGACGCAACCGTCGGCCTGGGTGTACGCCAAGCAGGTCCCAGACAGCGCTTGGCTCTCACACTGCGCCGTCGAGGCATCGTCGAGGCACTGGTAACAACTGTACGTGACGCAGTCGACGACGCACGCGCTGTTATGGTTGCAAGAGGCGTCGACGAGCGGCGCGACGCACGCGCGGATCCCGATTTGCGCCGCGAAGTCGGCGTCGAATGCCTGCAAGCATGTCGCGCACGCCCCATTCGACTTCGACTCGAAGTCGAAGAACGCAGAGCACGTGCCGGCGCTCGGCCCGTCCGAGCACGCCACAGCGGCGTTCGCCAAGTCGTTCGCCGAGCAGACCTTCTGCGCGATGGGGGCGGGCTCTTGAAGGCCAGCGGGGCAGCTCGGGTACGCCGCGGGACACTGGGTTTGCCGACTCGCACAAGCGCGCGGAGCCACGCTGAAGTCGCATGCCGACGTGGGCCGCAGGGCCGTGCAGTCCTGGCACGCCGCTCCCCTTTCGCCGCACTGCACGTCGGCAAAACCGATCTGGCAGTTTCCGTTGGCGTCGCAGCACCCGTCGCAGCTCTGCGGACAAGGCACGGAACCGTCGGGGGAGCTACAGAGGCCGGAGCCGTCGCACGTGGCTCCGTACTTCGTGCAGTCGAGGCACGGCGCGTCGTTGCTGCCGCACTGCTTGTCCGCCGTGCCCGGCACGCAGGCGCCCGAGGACGGGTCGTAACACCCAACACACGGCGGCCCCGAATCCGTATCGTGGGAACCGCATTGCTGGTTCAAACAGAACCCCGGCAGACAGCTCGTGCAGATCGCGCCCCCGGTCCCGCACTGCGTGCTCGCCGAGCCCGGCTGGCACTGCCCGTTTTCGTCGCAGCAGCCGGAGGGGCAAGTCTGCACATTGCACGCGCCCCCGTCTGCCGTGCAACGCTGGCTGGAGCACTGCGAGCCGGACGACGTGCAGTCACGACAAGTCCGGAATAAGCCGCACTGCGAATTCGAAGTACCCGGCTGGCACTGCCCGTTCGAATCGCAGCACCCGAGGCACCCGAGGCACCTAGGACCGGGAGCGCAGACTTGGCTCAGGCACTGCATGTAGGCGCCGATACCCTCGCAATCGCGGCAGAATCTACCGGATTTCCCGCACTGGCTGAGCGAGGTGCCCGGTTGGCAGACGCCCTGCGTATCGCAGCAGCCCGACGGGCAGCTCACCGAGTTGCACTTGGCGCTGAGGCACGGCCCCTCGCACATGCACTGTTGCGACACGCACGATTCCAAATCCGGACACGTCTGGCAAGAAGCGCCGCCCGCCCCACACGCGGTGGGATCTACGCCGGGCTGACAGACGCCGTTGGCGTCGCAGCAGCCCGACGGGCAGGTGGCCGGGGTGCACGCCCCTACGGGCTCGCAGGCCCCGCCCGATCCGGCGTCCGACGCGCAGGTCGAGGCGAGCATGGTGCAGTCCGCGCATGCGCCGCCCTGCTTGCCGCACGCGGTCTGGGAGTTGCCGGCGAGGCATCGGTTCGCCTCGCAGCATCCGGCGCAGCTCGCGGGGCCGCACGGCGTGGCGCACTGCCCTCCCAGGCACACTTGGCCTTTCGAGGAGCACGACTGACAGGCCGCGCCAGACGCTCCGCATTCGATTGCGTCGATTCCGGGAAAGCAAACGTCTTGCTCGCAGCACCCGAGGCAGTTGCTAGGGCCGCAGGACGCCGCACGACCCGGAGTCGGCGTCGTCGCGTCCGCCGTTGCGTTCACCGTCGCGTCGGCACGCGCGTCGTCTGCCGCCGGGGGACCGCCGTCGCTCGCCGTGGACATGCCGGCGGAGTCCGCGGAGCCGCCGCACGAGCTCGTGAGCAGCGAGAGACCGAGGATGGCCGAGGCTGCGAACGGATGACGGGCTCGGGCGGGCATGCGGATGGGTCTGTCTCGCATCGTAGCGCGAGCGCGAGGCTCAACGCCCTCGCCCGGCCCATCCGACGAGCGCGGCGCGCATTGCCTGGTGCAAGTTGAGGTGGAGCCGGTCGGGGTAGTACGCGCCGAGCTTGTCGTCGAACGCGGTCTCCTTCCTGGACCCCACCGCCTGTTCATCCTCCACGCAATTTTGCGTGAAGCCACGAAAAGCGAAAAAAAAGCGCGCCTCACGCTCGCTACGGACCCCTGCCCAACTAAAGTTCACCCGCGTTCATGCAGTGTGCGGTCGTTTTGGCGCTCGGAGATCCGCGCTCGTCGGATGCGGCGACCTGGATCGACGCCGTCGCTTGGCTCCGCCAAGAGTTGGCCGAGCGCGGCTTTCGCGTCAGCGTCATCGACGGCGAAGACGTGGAAAGCGACCTGTCCCACGCCCTCGAAGGTGTCACGCGACAGGACGACGTCTTCGTGCACCTCAGCGGCCGACTCGTCGGTCGGGGCGTGGTCCGTACCGCCGGGGGGCGTCGGGTGCGACTGCAAACCCTGGCTGACGCGATCGCGGCCCAGGCGGGGCCCGATGTGTCCCTTTTTGCAGAGCTCCTTCACGACGACGGTGCGAACGACATGCGAGCCGCGACCGAGCACGTCGCGTCGATCGTCGCGGATGTGGGCGCGCACGCGCGCGGATATGCCCTCGTTGCCGCCGTGCGCCCGGCGTCTGCCGCCGTCGAAGGACTCGCGCTGACCCGCCTCTTCATCGATGTGGCCCGAACGGCGGCGCCGTACGAAGGATTCGTGTCGTCCGCGGTCTACGAGCGGATCGCGAACGCACCCGAAGGCCGCGCGCGCGCCCAGCACTTCGCGTTCGTACGTGGCGCGTCCGACCGACCGCCGCGATCGTCCACGTTCCGCCCCTTGCCGTCGTTCGCGTCCGAGCCACTCCCGTCGTTCGAGTCCGAGCCTTTGCCGTCGTTTGGGTCCGATCCGCTCCCGTCGTTCGAGTCCGACCCATTGCCGTCGTTTGCGCCGGAACCCCTGCCATCGTTCGCGTTCGAGCCTCTGCCCTCGTTTGCGCCGGAACCCCTGCCGTCGTTCGCGTTCGAGCCTCTGCCCTCGTTCGCGCCCGAGCCCCTGCCCTCGTTCGCGCCCGAGCCCCTGCCCTCGTTCGCGCCCGAGCCCCTGCCCTCGTTCGCGCCCGAGCCCCTGCCCTCGTTCGAAGCGGCACCTGCCCCGGTCTCGGGGCCCGACCTGTCGCTCGACGAGCAGATCGCCGAGGCAACCGCGGCCGGGGACAGCCGGCGCGTCGTGAAGCTTCGTCGCGAGCGTCTCCGCACCATCGAGTCGGGGCGGCTGCGCGTACGCGAGCTCGTGTCGATCGCGCGCGTCTTGCAAGTGGAGCTCGCCGACGCCCCGGCGGCGATCGAGGCGCTCGAGGAGGCACGCGCCATCGATCCGACGCGCGTCGGGGTGATGCAGGCGCTGAGGCGCGGCTACGAACGTCGCGGGAGTTGGGAGCAGGCATTTGAAGTGATGGGGGCGCTCGCCGACCTCTCCCCTTCGGCGACGGATCGAGCCGAGTTGCGTGTCGCCCAAGCGCAGGTGGCGCTCGACCAGCTGCACGATCACGATGGCGCGCTCGCGTTGCTCCAGAAGGCGCTGGAGAACGACCCGAACCACGAGCGCGCGCTCGCTGTGTTCGATGCGCTCCACGCGCTGCGTCCGCGAACGGTCGACGCCGCCGAAGCGCTCGGCTCGGTCGACGGGTCCGACGACTGGGAGAATCCGCGAGTCGCGAATGCCGTCCCCGACGTGACGCCCAGGCAAGACACCGCACCGCACACTGCCTCGAACGACGACGCCCTGGACGAGGCCTCCCCGCAGCAGGCCTCCCCGGACCCGGCCTCCCCGCAGCAGGCCTCCCCGCAGCAGGCCTCCCCGGACCAGGCCTCCCCGGACCAGGCCTCCCCGCAGCAGGCCTCCCCGCAGCAGGCCTCCCCGCAGCAGGCCTCCCCGGACCAGGCCTCCGCCAGCGTCTCCGTCGAGAGCGATGCCCTCGCGTACAGCGAGGTGGCGGAGGGCGAGCTCCTCGCCGAGGCTTCCGCCAGCGAGTTGGCCTCCGACGAGCTCGTCGAGGATCCCGCGGACCCGTCGATCCACGCCAGCGCGTTCGCGAGCCATTGGCGCGAGGGGCGAACGGACGCGGCCTTCCTCGCCGCTCTGGCCCTCGAAGAGCTCGGCGCCGCCGACGTCGACCAGCAGATCCTGGTCGACCAGTTTCGCTCGGTCGCGCCCATTCGGGCCCGCGGAATGCTCGACGAGAGCGCATGGGACCTGCTCCGGGCCACCGGGCCGCGCGACGCAGTCGCCGCGCTGTTTGCGGGGGTCGCGCGCGCCGCCGTGGCGATGCGCCTCGAAGATCTGACGGCGCGCAAAGGACTGGTCACGCTCGACCCCACGACTCGCCTCGACGAGAAGAGCACGGCATCCATCGTGCGGAGCTTCCAGTGGGCGGCGCGCGTGCTCGGCGTGCCGTGCCCGGCCCTCTACGTCATCGACGACGTACCGGGCGACATCGCGGCGGTTCGTGCCCCCGAGCCGTCCACGGCGCTCGGGCCGTCGGTGTTGCGGGGGCGTTCGGCGAAAGAGCTCGCTTTTCTCGCGGGGCGACACCTGACCTATTACCGCGCCGAGCATCAGGTCCTCGTCTACTTCCCGACGGGCGAAGACCTCACTCGCCTGCTCCTGGCGACCATCGAAATCGGAGCGCCGGGCACGTTGCCCGACGGCGGGGACGACGCGGTCGGCGCGCTGCGCGAAGGCCTCCTGCGTCAGCTGACGAGGGCAGAGCACACCGCGATCGCCATCGCCAGCAGGCAACTCGACGGAAAGGTGGATCTCGGCGGCTGGGCGCGCGGCATCGAAGTGACCGCGGGCCGCGCGGGGCTTCTTTTGTGCGGCGACCTCGCGACGGCAGCCAGCTTGGTTCGGTCGGAGTCGCGTCCGATCGGCGGGCTGACCCCGGACGACCGCCGCCACGATCTCATCTCGTTCGTCGTTTCACCCGAGCACAGGCAGCTCCGCGCTCGTTACGTCGTCTCCGCGCCGGGGGACACGCAACCTCCGGCACCCGGAGCCCGCGCGTCGGCCGCGCTCCAAATACCGTAGTATTCCTCGCGCGGCCGCCGGCGCCATCGCTTGGTCTCGGCAATCATCACCCTTCTACTCGTGGGAACCCGGTCGTGGGGCGGACGTCAGCCCCCGTAGTCTTCGGCGCTGGTCGCGTCCTTGCCCTGCGCGACACCGGCCCCGTTCAAGGCCGCGCTCACGACGATCGCAACGGTGAAGTTCGCCAAGAGCGCCCAGAGCGCCGTGTATCCCGGGATGACCAGGCCCCCGATGGCCAGCGGGTACACGTTGGCCTTGAAGGAGAGAGCCCGCGCCATCCACGTGCCGAGCGTCATGCCGGTGATCCACCCCGCGAGGAGGCCCCATCTGTGAAGTCGCCGCGTGTAAAGACCGACCACGACGGCGGGGAATGTTTGGAGGATCCAGACGCCCCCGAGCAGCTGTAGCTGGATGGCGTACTTCTGCGGTACGAGCACGATGAACGCGAGCGCGCCGAACTTGACGACCAGCGACGCGACTTTCGCGACGGTGGACTCTTCCTTGCCGGCGCAGCTCGGACGCAGAAACTCCTTGTAGATGTTGCGGGTGAAGAGGTTTGCCGCGGCGATCGACATGATCGCGGCGGGCACGAGGGCGCCGATGGCGATCGCCGCGAACGCGAAGCCCGCGAACCATGACGGGAACAAGTGGAGGAAGAGCGCCGGGACCGCGAAGTTGGGCCCGTACTGCTGAAAGCCGCCCAGAAACGCGGGCACCTTGTCGACTTTGGCGGCGACGGCCATGTACCCGAGCAGGGCGATCAGCCCGAGCAAGAACGAATACGCGGGCAGCATGGCGCTGTTGCGCCGGATGACCCCCCGGCCGCTCGAGCTCAGCACGCCGGTCATCGAATGGGGATACAAGAAGAGAGCGAGCGCCGAGCCGAAGGCGAGCGTCGCGTACGCGCTGAACTGCCCCAGGGTGCCCGCGCTCGGTGGCGTGAGGAGCAGCTTCGCCGGCGGAACGGCTGCGAAGATCGCCGAGTATCCGCCGAGCTTCGCCGGAATGATCATCACCGCCGCAAGGACGGTGACGTAGATGATCGCGTCCTTGACCACAGCGATGAGGGCGGGCGCGCGCAGCCCGCTCTGGTAGGTGTATGCCGCAAGGATGACGAAAGCGCCGACCAGCGGTAGCTCGGCCATCCAGCCGCTGCCCTGAATGCCCATCGCCCCGAGCACGACTTGGATGCCGACGAGCTGGAGCGCGATGTAGGGCATCGTCGCGAGAATGCCCGTGGCAGCGACGGCGAGCGCCAGCGCAGGGCTGTCGAAGCGACCGCGCACGAAGTCCGCGGCGGTGATGTACCCGTGGCGGTGCGACACGCTCCACATGCGGGGCATGACCATGAACACGAACGGGTACGCGATGATCGTGTAGGGCATCGCGAAAAAGCCGATGGCGCCCTGACCGAACACTAGCGCCGGTACGGCGATGAACGTGTATGCGGTGTACAGGTCGCCGCCGAGCAGAAACCAGGTGACGATGGTCCCGAAGCGCCGCCCGCCAAGACCCCATTCGTCCAGTTGATGCAGGTCCGCGCGTCGCCAGCGCCCGGCAAAGAAGCCCAGCACGGTCACGAGCAGGAAGAGCGCGGTGAAAACCGCCAGCGCGGGCCCGTTGATGCCGTTCATCGGTCACCGCCGCGGATGGCGAAGTAGACGACGGCGGTCAGCGTGGCGCTGATTCCTACCCAGAGAAACTGGTACCAGTAGAAATACGGAATCCCGCCGATCCGCGGCTCGAGCGCGTTGTAGAACGGCACCCAGAGGGTGCCGACGAAAGGAACGATCAGGAGCAACTCCCAGCGCCAGAAGCGTCGCACGGCGGCGGAGTCTATCGTGGATGACGGGGCATGCGAGCTTCGACTGCGCGGGCGTGCGCTTCGAACCCTTCGAGCCGAGCCAGCGCACACACCGCTCGACCCTGGCGCGCCAACGCGTCGGGACTGTACTGAATCAGCGATGTCCGAGTGACGAAATCGTAGACACCGAGCGGGGATCCGAATCGCACCGCGCCCCCGGTGGGAAGTACGTGCGAGGGTCCCGCGAGGTAGTCGCCCATGGCTTCGGGGGTCGACGGGCCGATGAACGCGGCGCCTGCGCGCCCGATGCGCGCGAGCAACGCGTGGGGGTCGACGACGTGCAGCGCGAGGTGCTCCGCGGCGAGGCGGTCGGCGATGGCGGCCATGCGCTCGCGCGAGTGCGCCACGAACGCGGCGCCGTTGGCCATGGCGGCCCGCGCGATCGGCGCCCGCGGCAGGGTGGCCATCTGCTCGTCGACTTCCCGGCCGACGCCTTGCGCCATCAGATCCGAGGCGCACACGAGCATCGGATACGCCGCCTCGTCGTGCTCCGCCTGCGACAACAGGTCCGCGGCGATGAGGCGCGGATCGGCCTCGTCGTCCGCGACGACCAGAATCTCGCTCGGCCCCGCGATGCCATCGATGTCGACCGCACCGAACACCAGGCGCTTGGCGCAGGCGACATATGCGTTGCCCGGGCCCACGATCTTGTCCACCCGCGGCACAGTCTGCGTTCCGTAGGCGAGCGCCGCGATGGCCTGGGCGCCCCCCGCGTCGACGATGGCCCCGATGCCCGAGAGGTACGCGGCCGCGTAGAGGGGGTCGTCGCTCTCGTCGCCCGCAAGCGGCGTCGCGAGGATCGTCTCGGGGACCCCCGCCACCCGCGCGGGGATTGCGGACATGAGGACACTCGATGGGTAGCGCGCCTTTCCCCCCGGCGCGTACACGCCCGCGCGCGCGACGGGCAGAACGCGTGTGCCCAGGGTGATCCCGTCGTCGTCGTACCGGAAGCCGGGGTCGATCTGCCGCTTGTGGAACGCCCGAATGCGATCGGCGGCGAGCTCGAGGGCGTCGCGCACGTCGGGCGCCAGCCGAGCGAGGGCCGCGGCGCCCGGGTAATCGCGCAGGACCAGGTGCGGGGCGCGCCGACCGAAGCGCTCGTTGTAACGCTGAACCGCGGCGTCGCCTTCCGCGCGGACTGCGCCGAGGATCTCGCGCACCGCGGGCTCGACGCGGGCGAAATCGGCTTCGCCGCGGTTCGCGAAGCGATCGAGCGCCGCATCGAACTCGGGCGAGCCGTCCAGAAACGTCGCGAGCATGGCGCCCGATCTCTAGCACGCGTACGATCGCGCTCGCGATGGCACGCACGCGGGCATGCGCCATCCTCGCCGCGCTCGGCGCCCTGGCCGGCGCGTGCGGCGCGCGCGCCGCCTGCGACGGAGTCGCGTGCGCCGCGGCCTGTCCGCGGGATGCCGCGCGGGACCCGACGGGGCGGTGCGCGTGCGCTCCCGGACACGTGCTCGTCCTCGGCGCTTGCGTCCCGCCCGCGGTGGGCGACGCCTACTGCGGCCGGGCGGCGAAGGCAGGCGTCGACGGGTGCGTCTTTCGCGCGTGCGCCGAACGCGAGGTGCTCGATGCGGCCACGGGCGCCTGCCTTCCGAAAACGACGATAGAGGCCGCCAGCGCCATCGCCTGCGCGGACGGGGGAGCGCTCGTGGTCGCCGACGGACACGCCGCATGCGTCGCCGCCGAGGCCGCGTGCCCGCGCGGGACGCGACGCGCTGGGGCGGTCTGCCCCCGACCCCCGAAGTGCCCGCCCGGGGCGCTGGCGAGCGAGGGCCGGTGCGAACCGGTCGTGACCATCGGCGTACGGAGCGACGTCCCACGGGTCGACCTTGGCTCGTGGACCGCGGTCGTTCTCGGCGCCGACGGCGGCCCGGGCAAGCCCGATCTCTGCCGTCCGCTCGCGATGCGCCCCGACGCGTTCGGCCTTTCGCCAGGCACGACGGGCACGGTGACCTTGCGGATCGCGATCGCCGCGCCCGATCAAGACATGACGCGGCTGCACGCCCACACGCAAGCGCAACTGACCACCCCGGAGTCGACGCTCCCGGCTCCGGCCCCGGCCGCCTCCGCGGCAATCGCAATCGTGGAGGAAGCGGTCGCCACGCTGATCGAGCCCTTGCGCGGCCTCGGCGGCGAGGCGAGCACCGCGATCGTCGTAGTAGAGGTGACGTGCCGGGTCAGCAGTCTTTGAGGTTCGAAATTCGGCGGCAAGGATGCTAGCGTGTGCGAGCTTCATTTCAGGCCCCAACGCGGGCGTGCCCGACCATACGTGCGAGGCGAACTACGTGGACAGTGATCTCGCGGACGCGGTGGAGGCCATCAAGGCAGTATTCGCGAAGCGAAAGCTTCCCTGCTCGTTCGGCAAAGCGCCTCAAGCGCTCGTCGACGATCTGCGAAAGCAACTGCACGTGCCCTCCCGTTATCGCAGTTTCTTGCTGGCAGCCGACCCGGAGAGGTTGGAGACGGTGACCCCCGTCGAGCGGGTGCGGCTCATTCCGTCCGCGGAGCTGATCAAGGCGCAGCAGCTCGTGCAGACGCCCGGCGAAAACGGAGCCCCA
>Ga0265320_10002888_pt1 | contig 11783 bp, 10 predicted proteins | sample 4827metaG_FD_202087 | JGI IMG/M metagenome (GOLD analysis project Ga0265320, IMG submission 202087) | Rhizosphere microbial communities from Carex aquatilis grown in University of Washington, Seatle, WA, United States - 4-8-27 metaG | ecosystem: Host-associated > Plants > Roots > Rhizosphere >...
GCAGGTGCTGCTGCGGCTCTACCAGGCGCAGGGTTGACTGGCCGCTGAGCAAGTTGGCGTTCCCTTTCCCCATGAAGACAAAATTCCGCTCCCTGCTGGCAGTTGGCGTCATCCTGTGGTCAATTGCTCCCGTCATGCGTGCCGCCGACCCAGGGCCCGTTCCCGATTCCGAAAGCGGCGCCGCCAAGGAGAAACGCTTGGAGTGGTTCCGCCAGGACAAGTTCGGCCTCTTCATCCATTGGGGTCTTTACGCCATCCCCGCGGGTTACTGGAAGGGCGAGCGCTCACCCGGCATCGGCGAATGGGTCATGCACCGGATGAAGATCCCCGTCGGGGAATACGAACAGCTCGCGACGCAGTTCAACCCCGTGAAGTTCGACGCCGACGCCTGGGCCCAACTCGCCGCCGACGCCGGCATGAAATACGTCGTCATCACCTCGAAGCACCACGACGGCTTCGCGCTCTTCAAATCGGCGGCCAGTCCCTACAACGTGGTTGATGCCACACCGTTCAAGCGCGACATCATCAAGGAACTGGCCGCGGCGTGCGCAAAACACGGCCTGCGCTTCGGTGTCTATTATTCCCAGTCGCAGGACTGGCATGAACGAGGCGGCGCCGGCAACAACTGGGATTTCCCCGAGAACGCCGTGAAGGACAAGGATGGCTCTTTTGACCAGTACCTACACAGCAAAGTTGAGCCGCAGTTGCGCGAGTTGCTCACGAACTACGGTCCGCTGTGCCTTATCTGGTTCGATACGCCGCAACTGATGACCGGCGACCGGCCCAGGCGTCTCACCGACATCGTCCGCACCCTGCAGCCCGCGACGCTCATCGACGGCCGCCTCGGTGCCGTCGGCGACTACCGCAGCACTGGCGACAATGCCATCCCTCCGACGGCTTCCGATGACGCCTGGGAGGTGCCCGCCACCTTCAACCACACCTGGGGTTACCGTACTGACGATCATGATTGGAAATCTCCGGGTGAGCTGGTCTTTAAGCTCGTCGACATCGTCAGCAAGGGCGGCAACTATCTGCTCAACATCGGCCCGACTTCCGAAGGCGTCATACCCCAGCCAAGCCAGGACAACCTCCGCGCCGTCGGTGCTTGGCTCAAGCTGAACAGCGAGGCCGTCTATGGCACCAGCCGTTCGCCCTTCGGCGAAGAATTTGGCGACTACGCCGCGACCCAGAAGGGCGACGACGGCAAACCGCTCTTTCTCGCCCACAGTGAATGGCGCTGCACCACCAAGCCCGGCAAGCTTTACTTCTCGGTCTTCAAGATCGGGCGTGAGGGATTCGTGCTGCCGGCGTTCAAGAATGCGATCAAATCAGTCACGCAAATCGACGAGACGGGCCGCCGCATGCCGCTCAAGGTTCAAACCGGAGCCGACGGCATACGCCGGATCAACGTCCCGCGCATGGCTGTCTCCGACACGATGGGTGCCGTGATCATTGTCGAAATCGAGGGCGACACGGTCGTACGCTGACCAGTCTTAGAAGTTTTCGCTGGCAATCGGGTCCGAGCGGTTGGTTTCGGGCAGACCGGGGCTGTTGTGCACCGTGAGGCCGGTGACGTTCTTGAGCACTATCGCCGGTGTGCCTGTACCATGCGGCAACTTTGCCCAGTCGAGACTGACATCGGTCACGTCGTCGAGGATCAAAGTCGGGCGCAAATCCTCTTTCGCGACGCGGAGCTCGACCCGGGCCAGGGTGAGATTCTTCACGTGCCGGGCGAACAGGCCCCAGCTCGGCATGACGCCGAGCCGGCCCGGCTCGGGGTAGCGGTCGCGCTCGTAGGCCGGCACCTCGCGCGCGGCCTGTTCCCTCGTGCCCCCACCGATAAAATCGATGAAGATGTTGGTGAGTGCGATGTCCTCCACCGGGTGGTCGGGCTCGCCCACGAGCAGGATGCCGCTCTGGGCGGCGACGTTGTGCGCCACGACGTTGTCGATCTTGATCCGCCGTGCGGTGCCGATGGCGATCGGGTCCGGCCCGCGCAGGCGGGCACCGAGGCGGATGTAGATGGGTGCGTTATTGATGTCGCGCATCGTGAGATTGGAGATGGTGATGTCTTCCATCAGCCCGCCGTCCACCTCCTCAAGCGCGAGGCCATGGCAGAACTCAAACACGCAGTTCGTGATCGTGAGGTTGCGGAAGCCACCGTTGGCCTCGGTGCCGAGCTTGATGCGTCCGGTGCCGCCGTTCTTCATCACCTTCGTCTGGCGGGTGCCGTCGAGCAGCGTGCCCTCGTCGTAACCGCTCACCTGGCAGTTGGTGATGGTGATGTTCTCCGTCGGCATGACGCGCCCGAGGCCGAACGACGCCTTCGGGCAGATACCGTCGTCGTACGGCGAGTTGATGGTGCAGTTCGCCACCCGGACGTTTTGGCAGCAGTCGAAGTCGATGCCGTCGCGGTTGGTGTCGATCTTGAGGCCGTCGACGGTCCAGTTCTGGACGCCGGTGGCGAGGATGCCAAAGTGGCCGCCGTGGTAGATCGTGAAGTCGCGGAAGATGACGTTGCGGCAGTTTTTCAGCGCGATGGACTTGTTGCCCACGCCGGCCGGCAGCGTGTCATTTCCCGGATAACCGAAGGGCCCGGGCTTCAGTGCCGCGAGGGCGGTGCGGGCGGTTTCCGGGAGAGGAAAGGCCACACGGCTATTGCCGCCCGGTGCGCCGACCTCCTTGAGGGCCGCGCGTTCCTCGGGGAGAAAATCGCGGCGGCCGCCGCCCTTGCTCAAGCCGCGGCCGAAAATCCGGCCGGGCCCGAGAATCGCGATGTCGGTGAGGTTCTCGCCCCAGATCAGGCTGTTGTGCCAGTGCGCGTGGCCAAAATCCTCATACAGGTCGGTGACCGGGTTGGGCTCGGGCGGGTCGTAGCCTGTCGCAAGATCGCCCGTCGGCTCCGCCGCGACAACGGTCGAACCGGCGTCAAGGTAGAGTACCACGTGGCTCTTCAGGTGGATCGAAAAACTCAGGTAGTTGCCGGCCGGGAAATACACCGTGCCACCGCCGGCCGCGGCGGCCGCGTCGATGGCGGCATTGATCGCCAGCGTGTCGTGAGTGGCGCCATCGCCCTTCGCGCCAAAGGTGCGAACGTTGAACCGACCGTCGGCAACAGGAGCGGTGGATACCGTGGTGGCACAACCGGCAAGCAATGACAGCACGACCAAGGGGCAGAGAAACAACCGGGGGTAACGCATAATGGCTGGACGCTATCCGGGCCCACGTGCAGGGCGAATTTTTATTAAGCTTCCCCTGGTTAAAAAATCATCGGACGGTGGGAAATCCCTGTCATGTCGGCGCGGGCGGGTTGACTCGCCACCGACTGGCGCCACGAATGTCCGCACCATGTCTTTGCCCACCCAGTTCACCGGCGTCACGGTTCACACCAAAGCCAACGTCTATTTCGATGGTCGCGTCGTCAGTCACACCGTGCTGATGCCCGATGGCGCGAAGAAAACCCTCGGGTTGATTTATCCCGGCAGTTATCACTTTGGAACCGGCGCCCCCGAGCGGATGGAAATCGTGGCCGGTGCCTGCCGCGCCACCCTCGACGGCACGAACACCCAAAAGGAGTACGCCGCCGGCACCAGCTTCGATGTCCCGGGCAAAAGCGGGTTTACGATCGAGGTGCCGTCCGGGCTCTGCGAATACATCTGCTCGTTTCTGTAATTCTTGAAACAGAGCTGGCGGGTGCGCCGGGAGCCGCTAGGCTCGCCCCATGCGCTATCTTCAGATGGTGGCTTTGTTTTTGGTGCTCGCCCCCGGCGGAATGCTGATCGCCGGCGACAAGCTGCCGGACGGCCTTTACGCCGAGTTCACCACGCCGCGCGGGGTGATCGTCGCCGAACTTTACTATCAAAAGGTGCCCATGACGTGCGCCTCCTTCGTCGGCCTCGCCGAAGGCTCGCTCGCGCCGAAGGAGGGCAAACCGTTCTACACCGGCCTGACCTGGTATCGCGTCGTGCCGGGCTTCGTCATCCAGAGCGGCAACCCGAATCTCAAGGATACCGGCGACGAGAGCATTCCCCACAAGTTCCCCGACGAGTTCGTGCCGGGCCTGCACCATGACGCCGCCGGGGTGCTCTCGATGGCCAATGCCGGACCCGACACCAATGGCTGTGAATTCTTCCTCACCCTCGGGGATGACACCCGGCTGAACTACCTCCACTGCGTTTTCGGCCGCGTCATGCGCGGACTCGAGGTGCTGCCACAGATCAAGCAGAACGATGCCTTCTCGATAAAAATCCTGCGTATCGGGAGCGCCGCCCGGACCTTCAAGGCTGACGAGGCTGCTTTCAAAGCTCTCGTCGCCGCGGCAAAGCAATACCACGGCTCGGCCGAACCCGGCCCAACCACGCATTTCGACGATCCGGACAAACTGTTGCCCGCCGACCCGCCACGCGCGAAGAACTTCAACTTCAAACTCGCCAACTTCGAACGCACCACGGGTATAAAAATCGCCGCGCGCCTCTTCACCAAATCACCACCCGCGAGCGAGGACACCCAACCCGGCGCTTACATGCATGCTCTCGCCGAAAGGCTGGGCGTGGCGAAACGCGGCGCCCTCGCCGCCTACTTCGCCGCGGATGACGACTGGCGCGTCTGGATTGGCGACGAATCCACGTCCGCTTTCCTCGGTCGCGCCAGCTCGCCCCAGGATCTGGTGCCGGACGGCGCCTTCCACCAGGTGAAGGAAGCCTTCCTCAACGCCACCCGTGCCGCAGGTGACGCCGATTTCGCCCGGCAGCAAAAAGCCGCTGCCCCCGACAAACCGCCGCCGCCCGCCCAGCATTTGAAGCTCCAGACTGATGCCGTGCTCGACGGTCTAATCCTCAAACTCGAACCAAAATGAAACTCCACGCCCTTGCCTCTTTTGCCCTGCTCACCGCCCCGCTGCTCGCCGCTGATCCATCCGTCAAGGACATCGTCGCGCAAAAAGTCGCTGCCGAATATCCATCACTCGAGACCCTCTACAAGGATCTGCACACTCACCCCGAGCTTTCCCTCATGGAGGAAAAAACCTCCGCCAGGGTCGCCGCCGAACTGCGCACCGCCGGCTTCGAAGTCACGGAAAAATTCGGCGGCTTTGGCGTCGTCGCCGTGCTGAAGAACGGCCCCGGACCGGTGGTCCTCGTCCGCAGCGACATGGACGCGCTGCCCGTCCAAGAGGAGACCGGCCTGCCCTACGCGAGCACGGTGCGCACCAAGGATCTCTCCGCCCGCGATGTCCCGGTCATGCATGCGTGCGGCCACGACATCCACATGACCGTGCTCACCGGTACCGCCCGGATGCTCGCCGCCCTCAAGGACCGCTGGTCCGGCACGCTCGTCCTGATCGGCCAGCCAGCCGAGGAACTCGGGGTCGGTGCGCGCGCCATGCTGACGGCCGGGCTCTATCAGAAATTCCCGCGGCCCGACTTTGCCCTCGCGTTGCATGACAACGCCACACTGCCCGCCGGCACCGTCGGCACAGTTGAGGGTTTTCTCTATGCCAACGTCGATACGGTCGACATCACCGTGCGGGGTGTCGGCGGCCACGGCGCGTATCCCCAAACGACGAAGGACCCGGTCGTACTCGCGGCGCGCATCGTGCTCGCGCTGCAAACCATCGTCAGCCGCGAGACCCGCCCCACGGAGCCAGCCGTTGTCACAGTCGGTTCCATCCACGGTGGCACCAAGCACAACATCATCCCCAACGAGGTGAAGCTCCAGCTCACCCTCCGGTCCTACTCCGAAAACGTGCGTCAACATACGCTGGAGGCAGTCAAGCGCATCTGTCGCGGCGAGGCCATCGCCTCCGGCCTGCCCGACGACCTGATGCCGGTTGTCAGCATCGCCGAAAACGAATTCACCCCTTCCACGTACAACGACCCGGCGCTCACCCGCCGCCTGCGAGCCACCTTGCAGGACTGGCTCGGTGCCGACCACGTGGTGACCGCAGACCCCGAGATGGGCGGCGAGGATTTCAGCGAGTACGGCCGCACCGTGGACAAGGTACCGCTCTGTCTCTTCCGCCTCGGGGCTGTCGCGCCGGAGAAGATCGCTGAAAGCCAGCGCACGGGAGTCTCGCTGCCCTCGCTGCACTCGAGCAGGTTCGCCCCCGTGCCCGAGCCGACCATCAAGACCGGCGTCACCGCGATGACCGCCGCCGTGCTCGAATTGCTCGCGAAAAAATAATCACCCCCGCCATGCGCCAATACGGTATCCTGCTCATCCTTGGTCTCGTCCTCGCCTTCATCGCCTTTCAGGCGCGCACCGGAATTCTCCGCCGGAAAAACCCCGGCGAGCCGGCGAACAAATATATGCGGCAGATCATGGAGAACCCGCAGCTGAGCGACAGTGATGCCGAGATCCTGCGTGCGAAATACGACACCGCCCATCTCAACCCCTCCGGCCTGCGCTACATTGAACGCAATCCCGGCACAGGCAATCCGGCGCCGACCGGCAGCGAGGTGGTCGTGCACTACGACGGTTACCTGCTCGACGGAACCAAATTCGACAGTTCGCGCGACCGCGGCACGCCGTTCACCTTCCGTGTCGGTACGGGCCGCGTCATCAAGGGGTGGGACGAAGCCTTTGCCACGATGAAAAAAGGCGAGAAACGCACGCTCATCATCCCCTGGTGGCTGGCCTACGGGGAGGAAAGCAAGGGCCCGATCCCCGCGCGGGCCACGCTCGTCTTCGACGTCGAACTGCTCGACATCCGGTAGCGCGTTTCGCACGTTATCCCCGGCCCACTGACTGCGAAATTCCACCCCGCGTGCTCCCCGACCAGTTTCAACAGAACCATGGTCTGCTGCCTGAATTGTCTTTTTGCCGCGCGGGCGGAAAGGCAAAGCCGATGGAACAAATCGGGATACTGTCCTGTCGCTGCTAGTCCGCCACTTTGACAGCCTACACCCCAATCAAGCGCAGATGAGCAGGAAGATGATCATTGCCGGGGGAGGCATTGGCGGAATGGCGGCGGCGCTGGCCCTGCGCCAGGCTGGTATTGATGTCACGATCTACGAGCGGGCGCCGGCTTTCAGCGAAGTGGGTGCGGGCATGAGCCTTTGGCCCAACGCCAGCCGCGTGCTACAGTCGCTCGGCGTCCTTGCGCCGGTGGTGGCGCGAGGCGAAACCGTCACCCAGTTCAATTTGCTGCGCCCCGACGGCACCACCATTTCGACGATCCCGATGGACGGTTTTTCCACGCCGGCCCTTTGCATTCATCGGGCGGATCTGCACCAGGTTCTGCATCAGGCCTTGCCCGCCAACTGTCTGGAGTCCAACCAGACTGTTCAGTCCTTTGCGCAAAGCGCCGGCACGGTCACCGCCAGGTTTGGCAGCGGGCTTGAAGCCCGGGCCGAAGGCCTGATCGGGGCCGACGGCATTAACTCCGTCGTCCGGTCGCAGATTCACGGAGCCGCCAAGCCCATTTACCGAGGTTACTGCATCTGGCGGGGTATTGCGCCCGACCTGGGGGTGACCATCCGCGGGCATATCAGTGAAACCTGGGGTGCGGGGCAGCGATTCGGCATCCTGCCAATGGGTCAGGGGCGCATCTGTTGGTACGCCACCCGCAATGGTCCTCCGGCACAACCTGACGCCGCGGAAGGGCGCAAGCACGAGATTCAGGAACTGTTTCAGGACTGGCACCATCCGATTCCGGCGCTGATTGAGGCCACCGAACCGGCTGACATCATTAAAAGCGATGCCCGTGACCGGAACCCGCTCCGAAAATGGGGCGTAGGGTGCATCACCCTTTTGGGTGATGCCGCCCATCCCATCACGCCCAATGTCGGCCAGGGCGCCTGCATGGCGATCGAGGATGCCGCCTGCCTTGCCAAGCTGCTGTCCGGCCCAACTGACGTGGCCGCCGCCTTTCGCTCTTATGAAGCGATGCGGAACCCCCGCACCGCTTATGTCGCGCGTCAGGCCCGGCGCATCGGGATGATCGGGCAATGGGAGAATCCCTGGATCGTGAAAGGACGCAATTTCATCACGCGCCTCGTCCTCGCGCGTTCGCCCGACGCCCAACTCAACGCGGTCTATGCGTATAAGATATAAATTGTGCTCCGCGGCCTTTCCCGCGGCAGTGCAGTGTCAGCCCGCGGCCCTTCCGGTCATGGGCCTGCCGGTGCCGCGTTGAAATATCTGCCCGGCCTGCTCTTGCTTCTCTGGCTTCCCCCACTGGCGGCGGCCGTGGTTAGTGGTCCGCTGCTCATCGTGGATTCATCCCAGTCGCGCTTTGAAATCTCGGTGAAATCCACGATCGATTCGTTCGTCGCCGAGCTTCGGGATTTTGACGCGTCCATTAGGGTGGCAGCGCAGACGGGACAGGCAGAGGCGGCTGTCTTCCGGTTTAATTTCGCCTCGATCAAGACGGGCAAGGCGGACCGTGACCACGACATGAACGAGTGGCAGCAGACCACCCAATTTCCCGAAGTGGTGTTCACGCTCACCGCACTTGAACCGGCGGCGGGGGGAGGTTTCCTCGCCCGCGGCCAACTGCGTTTCCACGGCGTCGAACTGCCCGTGAGTTTTCCGGTTGCAATCGAGCTGAAGAATCCGGTCGTCACCCTGGACGGTGACGCGGCAATTGACACCCGTGACTATGGCCTGCCGGTGATCAAAAAATATCTGGTCCTCAAGGTCGATCCGGTCGTGCACGTGCATTGCCATTTGCAGGGGAGGCTCGCCAGTTCGTAACCCCTGACGGAAGCTGGATCAGTTCCTCCTCGCATCCGCTTCCCCGGCCGGTCCTCACCGGCACGAGAACAAAGCGTAGCGCATGCAACCTGTTTGGTATGCCGTCAGGATGCGACAGGCGGTGATGGCAAAAATCCTGTCACTGGCGCTGGCATCGAGCATAAGCTGCCAATAGCGCCGGCGCGTAAGCAGGCGAAACATCATCCGGCGGATGACCACCCTCCAGGTTCTTTTCACCTGCGTGCTGAGATCCTCCACCAGAACTTCGGAAAAACCGGCGGCGCCCAGCAGGCTTTTCAAGTCCTGGGTCGTCACCAATGCCGCCTGCCGGCCCTCCCGGGAAATAGGCTCTAGCAAATGGCGCTGCGACCAGCCTGACACGCGCTCGGCCGCCAGCCAAGTGCAGACGACCATCTTTCCGCCCGGTCGAAGCACCCTGCGCGCCTCACGGGCGAAACTGCCCCGGTCCGGCATGTGCTCAATACTCTCCAACGACAACAAGGCATCAACTGATCCATCCGCAAGCTTCGCTTCCGCCCAATCCTGCACACGAATCTCAACCGAGCCGCGTGAGATGGAGCGCTTTTCGGCATAACTCTTCTGGGCCGCCGACACCGTATAGCCGACAACGTTCGCGCCATAGATCTCCGCCGCAAGCCGGGCGGTGCCGCCATAACCACATCCAACATCGGCCAGGCGCGCCCCCGGCGACAAATCGAGGCAGGCAAGCACATGGCGGCTCATTTGTTCCGCCGCCTCGGCCGGCGACTCTTTGCCACTGAGCCACAACCCGTGATGAATATGCTCACCCCAGATGTCGCGATAAAAGTAATCGAGCGAGTCATAGTGCCGGGCAATGATCTCAACGGGCGGGATGGCCGGCCGGTTGTTGTTCGGGTCTGACGGGTTCATGTTTGACGGTCGTGGACGAGAAGCAGGCCAACTAATTCACGCACATACAACTCAAAGCACGCTGCTTAACGAAGCTATTCTGCCGGCGGAAAAGGGATGAGCTTGTCATTGCTGGCTTCTTCCAGGCATCGGGGATTTGGTGACGTCCGCAACGGCCTGCCGACTGGACAAGGCGCAGATGGAGAATTGAAGTCTGCGCCATGCGCCGCGATTCACGATCGGCATGGCGCATGCGTCCGCACTGGCGTTATCGTGTCAAAATCCAAATTTCCAGGGACGACGATATTACAGGCCCAGCAGACTGCCATTGCGTTTGAGCCAGCGCTCCGCCTCGCGCCAACCCGGGCAAACCTCCCCGACCCGGGTCCAAAACCGGTCCGAGTGGTTCATCTCGTGCAGATGCATCAACTCGTGGTAGATGATGTAGTCGCGCACGGTTTCGGGGGTCTGCACGAGCCGCCAGTTCAGCGAAATGGTCCCACCGGCCGAGCATGACCCCCAGCGCGAACGCTGGTTGCGCACGGTGACATGCTTCACATCCACGCCGGTTTCAGCGGACAGCTCCCAGGCCCGCGCCGGCAGCTCGATCTTGCCGCGCCGCGCAAATTGCGCCTCCAAGGCCGGGCGCAAATCCCCTTCAACGGCCGGCACACGGAAAACATCCGCGGCCACGCAAACGGTGGGCCGTTCGCCGGTGCTGGCCTGGCGGATCTCGGTCAGCTCGCCGCGCCACAACACCCGGGTGCCCAAGGTCCAGATTTCCGCAGCGCGTGGTTTGCGGGCCAGCCGGGCCCGGGCCCGTTCAAGCCAGTCACGATGCTGCTCCACAAAGCGCTGTGCCTCGCGCTCCGAGCCGTGGCCGGGAATCGTGGCCACGCCCACTCCATCCCGGCGAAGGGTCAGCCGGTAGTGGCGGGCCCGCTGGCTGCGGACAAAAATGATGTCCGGTTTCTCCGCCGCGGTTCGGGCTTCAAAATATTGCTGCTGTTCGCCGCTCACTGGGGCACTTGGCTAGACGGAGTTGCCAGCCGACGCCAGCCGTGAATGACCCGCCGATGAACCTGGGGATCATCTCCGGTTTCGCCCCACCCGCTGGTCGGGACCCCGCCCAAGGCCATTTTCATCCCTCAGCGTACGGGCGTAAGTGCCGTGACGGCAGAATTCGCAAGTACCTTGTAACACATGCCCCGCGCTGGAAAATACAGTGAAAGCCGCCGTTCACCCGGCCACTTTTATTCTCATTGCTTGCACCACCGGCCGACATCCATACTTTCAGGCCTCAATGATGCAAGGGTTGCTCATTTCCTTCTCACACCGAAAGCACCGTACGCGCGCCTTCACCTTGGTTGAAGTCATGGTCGTCGTGGTGATTATCGGCCTGCTGGCGGCGATGTCCCTGCCGACCTACCGGCATATCACGATGCGGTCGAAGACCACCGCGCTGGTCAATGATCTCCGGGCCTTTTCGACCGCCCTGGTAACTTATAATCTGCAGAACGGCCACTGGCCGGCGGACAGCGCGCCGCAACAGATTCCACCTGAACTGGCCGACGCCCTGCCAAACGGCTTTGCCCTGAGAACTCCCATCGGCGGCGTTTATAAATGGAATTATGACGTTTCGGCCGACGGCATCACCGCCAAGGCCGCTCTCATCATTGAAACCTCGGGCAGTGAAGTGATGACCGACGACGTCGATTTGCTGGAGATGATCGACAAGGAAATGGACGACGGAAATCTCACCACCGGCAGTGTCATGCTCGGGTCCACCAACTCGCTGGTCTACATCATAGAGAAATGAGCACGCCCTATCGAGTGACCCTGGTTCAGCTCAAGGCCGGTGCAACCGCTCTGGGGGCGGTCGGCGACAAGGTGGAACTCGGCCAGCAGACCGTCGAGGAAATCTACCGGCTGGCCGGAAACCTCCTCAAGCTGGATGTCTCGGCCAACCCCAAGGCCGAGCCCGGCATCATCGTGCAGCGGGGGGACAAAGGCTGGCGGATCGCGGTTCACTCGGGCCGGCTGTGCGTGCACAAGAGCACCTCTTTGTTTGATGAATACTGGACGGTGGATAACCCGCAGGGACTCGCCCATCTGCCGCCTTTCATCGTGAGCAGCGCCGCCCCGTTTGCCACCAAGCAGCCGGGCCGGACCCATTCCAACCCGCCCAAGGGCTTCAA
>Ga0265320_10002894_pt1 | contig 11772 bp, 9 predicted proteins | sample 4827metaG_FD_202087 | JGI IMG/M metagenome (GOLD analysis project Ga0265320, IMG submission 202087) | Rhizosphere microbial communities from Carex aquatilis grown in University of Washington, Seatle, WA, United States - 4-8-27 metaG | ecosystem: Host-associated > Plants > Roots > Rhizosphere >...
TGGTGATCAGAGCCGTTGAAATTTAGTTGCTGTTGGGTTTGGTAATAGTGTACGAAGTGCCTGAGCTCAAACAGATAGTTCTCGTAGCTAACAAAGTTGCCCTCAACTTTGGCAATCGGGAATGGCACAACCTGTGTTACACGGTATAAAAAGGTGTTGTATTGGTAAAAATGATAGAGGGCCAAGCTGCAATAGACCAAAAAGGCTACTATAGCAGCGGTGGCCAGACTCAGCGTTACTACTACTATTCTGCGTTTAGAATGTTGCAGGGGGTAGATATATTTACGGGCGCCTTTTAAAACCTCTTCACGGTGTTCGGTAATAGTTTCATTGGTAATCCTTGGAACATTTTCAATGACCTGTGGCTCAGCCGGCGGCTGTAGGGGGTGCAGAGTCATCGCCCGCTCGGCCATTGAATCAGGAATAAGTTCGCGCACCTTTCGAGTATGTCGCGTTAACTTCAGTTTTTTAAACCTTTTCTTGACCATAAACCTCTTTAATAGTTAGTCGTTATCGGACAGGGGCCGCTGAGTCGGGTGCACACCAAGTTCACGCAAAATATGAACCATCTCCCTCTGGACTCGCGCCGGATGATGCACGTCGTGGATAACTAAATCACCCACATATGTCTGCACAATTATTGTACCAAAGCCCAGCATTGTTTCTTGCAGGCCGGCAATTTGATAGTTTATCATTTGGATTTGCTCCAGTCCTAAATCGACAACATTAACTTGAAGCAGGCTGCGCGTTTGCTGGATAAAACGCTGGTTGGTCATGATATAGACACTGAAGTACCAGCGGACCCAGAATGGCAATATAAGTATTGCCCCTAACACAAAGCCAGCAATTAGCCCACCAATAAAGACACTGTATTCCGGTTTAATTAGGGCTGGGATTACCCCTATGAGCAAGCCAGCCATTGCCAGAATAAGACCTTTGCGCATCACTACCGGGTGTTTTCGGAAAACCAGCAGAGTTTCTTCATCATCAAACTGTTCTTTGAAGTGTCTCTTTTTATTAGATTTTTCGTCGACTTCCGGCTCTGGTTCGGCCGACTGTTGTTGGCTCATGCCTATATTGTAACCAAAGATGGCTCGAATAGTTAGATTGGTCTTGTTTACAATTTTACAAATTTCCGCACTGCAGTAATTCGTAAAATTGAGAGAAGGAGGCGACTTAGGGACCGAAAGTAAGTTAAAATACTAACTTACGGAGGTCGATGCGTCGACTCCGACGAAGCCCCTGTAGTTCAATGGATAAAATAGCTCCGTCCTAAGGAGAAGCTAGAGGTTCGAATCCTCTCGGGGGCACCAATTTTATTCAGATTGTAGAGTCAAATGTTCGTGGACTGTCTTGTAGGAAAACAGTTCATCATCTGTAAACCAATGCTCAATTTCTTGTTTAGCTTCCCCTACGTCGCCGGAGGCATGAACAATATTAGGCAAGCCAACTTTCCTCTCATTGGCGTAGTTGATAGTCATATGAGCGTAATCGCCCCTAATAGTGCCTGGTGCAGCCGCCTTTGGTTCGGTATCGCCCACCATCTTTCGCACTACGCCTACTGCTTCAACACCCTCTAGTACCAGAGCTATGACCGGGCCGCTCATCATGAATTGGCTATTCTTTTTATAAACATCTTCGCCTCGTCGGGAAATTAGCTTACTAACCGTCTCATAGTGATGATGATAGTGAGCTTCGTCCGGTTGCATCATTTTTAAACCGATGATTTTAAGTCCGGCTTTCTCAAATCTGGTAATGACTTCACCGGCAATGCTTCGCTTGATGGCATCGGGCTTAAGTAAAACTAAGGTTCTTTCCATATTGAGAATGATTATAACAGATAGAGGTGTTGATTCAAATTGAATAATATATGTGCTCACGGACTCGATTTTCTTTTCTCTGTTAGAATAGGCTAATGAGCTACGAACAAGCCACTGCGGAATTTCTGGAATACCTAGAACTGGAGCAAAATCGCTCACCAAAGACCATACAAAATTATAGTCATTACCTTATCCGTCTTAGTGATTTTGCCGGTGATATAAAGGTAGAGGATATAAATCCGGAATTGATTAGAAAATGGCGTTTATGGCTAAACCGCCTGGGCACTAATACTAGCGATGAGCTTTCAAAGACCACACAAAACTACCACCTAATTGCGCTAAGAAGTTTCCTTAGATTTTGTATTAAGAGAGGTTACACTGCCCTACCCCCCGACCAGATAGAACTAGCACGGACTACCCGCCCCCAGGTGACTTTTTTAACGCCGGAGGAGCTTGAGCGCCTAGCTTCCCAGCCCAATACGTCCAACCCTACTGGTCTACGCGACCGGGCCATTATAGAACTTTTGTTTTCCAGCGGACTACGCGTTAGTGAGCTGGTGGGGCTAGATCGTGACCATATTAACCTGAAGCGACGCGAGTTTATGGTACGTGGCAAAGGCCAAAAAGATCGGCCGATCTTTATCAGCGCCGAGGCAGCGGGTTGGATAGACCAGTATCTGCAAAAACGCCAAGACAATACCAAGCCCCTTTTTATTAGATACAGTGGGTCTAAAAAAGTAGATTTATCGGGTAATTTTCACCGTTTGACGGCCCGTAGCGTGCAGCGAATGGTGGCCAGATACGCTCGGCTAGCCGGAATTACCAAACACGTTAGCCCGCATACGCTGCGGCATTCTTTTGCGACGGACCTTTTGATGAACGGGGCTGACCTAAGGAGTGTGCAGGCCATGCTGGGCCATAGTAACATCGCTACCACTCAAATTTATACTCATGTTACAGATCCCCACTTAAAAGCCGTTCATGAAAAGTTCCACCGAACAAAAAATAATTAAATAAGCCAAAAACATAACTAATTTTATTTGACTGTCAGCCGTTATAGAATTTGCTGTAGCGATTCTTCCCTCGCAAAAGCTTTAGCTAGTACCCCAACAACCAGGAAAGGTGGGTGGATCAATGTTCGGCAAGACCAAGCTGCAAACATGGGCAGCTTTGGGCGGCTGTGTCTGCGCCGCCACCGGGTTTGGAGCCCAGAATTCCAAGAGTGCCCCGGCCAACGAATCAGGAGCGACAACCAGCTGTTCCGATTACAACTTGATCGACGTACACGGTTCAGGTGCAGCCTCGTACACCGAAAGTCCGGCCGGGAGCGTCCTGGCAGAGCAGCTCCAGATGAGTTTGTCGCCGAAGCAAGTGGAGGTGGATACCGTCCCGTTTGAAGCGGCCGGTGGCCCAATTACCCTGGCGGGAGCGGCTTTGAAGTTGCCGCGCGGCTACCACCAGTCAGTAGTGAAAATCAAGAACTGGCTGCGGGAATGGCTTCAGGCTCTACCCGGGGACTGCCCGAACGCCAAGGTCATCCTGGTCGGCTACAGCCAGGGGGCACAGGCGGTAGGCGACGTCTATCAGGAGCGAGCTTGGAAGCAAGTGGTCGGGGTTGTATTGTTCGGAGACCCCTACTACAACCACGCTGACAGTTCAGACCGCTTCGGGCTCAACTTCCAGCCGAAGCAGAGGATCAAGACCAAGCTGGACGGAGCCCTGGTGGGGCGCAAACCAAGGGATGCCTTCAACAGCTCCCTGGTGCAGAGCTACTGCCACCAAGAGGACTTCGTATGCCAGGCTCCCCTGAGCAAGTACGAGCTGGTTCGATACGGCAAGAGCCAGCATAACAACTACACCGGGTTCGGGGAGCCGGAGAAGGCGGCCAAGTACCTGATGGGCCTAATTGGTTCAAGCGGCAGCCCAAAACCGTCGCCCAAACCACTGGGCAAATGGCCCACCAACCGTCACGATGGCCCACCGGCTCTCTTCTTGATGCTGGGAGCCAACTTCATCAGTCCAGATTGGTCGAGCTGTGACCCGGCTTACTGCATCGTTGGGTCCGATAACACGGTCTACGTGTTTTCGGTCGACCAGGGCATCAACGAAAAGGGGACAATCCCTCTTGGGTACACAGACCCCGCGGAGGGACTGGGGGAACTAAAAGTTCCAAAACCGGACATCGACAAGCTGCTGGCTCCGTGAAGAAGCAAGACGCCCGGGTGAGCGGATTTTCACGCTCACCCGGGCTAGGCGAAGGAAGAATTGTAAGACCCCGCTCGTGGGTCTTTTAATTTTAACCTTGGGGTGTAATAATTAAGCGTAAGAAGTTATGAAAAAGACTCAAAGAGGGTTTGGAGATATAAAGCTAATAGGAATCGGTGTATTGATTCTAGTGCTAATCGTTGCTGGCGGATATGCTTACCATAGACGTAGTGGTTCTTCTTCTAATTCTAATACGAGCATCTCGGTGGGTTGGTCTCTGTACAAAAGCGATAAGTATGGGTTTGAGTTTAGTTATCCTAATGATTGGGGTGGCCCGACTACGACAGAGGTAAGTAATTCAGCAAGTAAGCAGTATGTGGTTGCCTTCCCCACCGATTCAACAAAATCGATAAAAATTGAGATGGACTCTGGTCTATCCAACAATAAGGATTGCGACCCGGGCAAGGGATGTACAACAGGTGAGGTAAGCAAAGCTTATATAGAAAGTAGGCTGAAGAATGATAAATCCGACTTGGCTGCTAGTGATACGACTTCGTTTGCTAACGTTGTTAGTGTTCCCAAACAAGTAAGCGGATTGAGCGTTTATAGGATAGTGAGTGTTCCAAAGATTAAGACTGATGCTGCTAGGTTAAGCTATGTAGTTACCAGCGCAGGCGTTAGCTGCCCTCAAAACGGCTTTGCCCCAACTAGCACTGAAGGCTGTGTTACAAAGGATACATATGTTGTGGCCGATCAAGTTATAAAGAGCCTGCAATCACTTTAAGTTCTACTTATTTTAATAAGCTCTAGCATTTTACTTATTAGCTAAAATATTCTAGGATAGGTTTATGATCTCTTTTGATCCAAGGTCTAAGTAAACCAGCTCCTCTCATACGTAGTTCAAGAAAGGTAGGTGATTCCCGTGAAGGGGATCCGTATCACCGCGTGCCTCGTGGCACTGGTGCTCTCGTGCCTCGTCGTCGCTTCGGTGACGGCATCCGCGCACGCAATCACCAAGAACGACCCACCGGTTGTCCGGTACAGCGATGGGTCCCTGACCCTCGATGGCCAGCCCTACTTCCCAATCATGGCTCTGATCACTCGCTGCCCAAGTAGCGACGTGATCAATCAGATGGTCAAGGTGGGCGTCAACACCGTCGACGGCTATGCCCTCAGCTGTGGTACCGGCAAGGGTACGCAAGAGTTCGTCGACAAGCTTCACACCGCTCTTCAAGACCGCGTGAAGTGGATGGAGCATGACACGAGCGTCGGCTACTGGCCGACGGGACTTCCCGAGCTGACGAAGTGGCTGGCTCCCATCCAATGGGACACCCACGACGGCCAGCAGCTCAAGTCGTGCAGTGACCACTCAGCAGTCTCGGTCTACACGGGAGTCAACAACCTCAGCAAGAGGGGGCCGGTGATCCTGCGAATTCCGATCGCTGTCGCTGGCGGTCTCGACGGCCAGGACGTCAATTGCCTGACCGGAGCCCGTGTCTCGGCTCTCCTCTGGGGAGCCGTGGCAACCACGAAGCTCGTTGGTATCGAGTACCTCGCACAGGACAAGGGACAAGATGCCCCGCTGTTCGACGTTCCGACCAGCGTGCAGGCGCAGGCACCGAAGGATGCAGCCCTGCTCAAGCTGATCCTGCCGGCGATGGAGAACGGCACCGTTGTCACATCGCAAGTCAACGTGACCGGCGGCGTGAAGGTCGGAGCTTGGAAGTACAACGGCTCGACCGTCATCGTGGCCGTGAACATGGTCGACACACCGGCTTCTGCAAGCTTCACACTGCCAAGCTCACTGAAGAACGTTCGCGTTCTGAAGGAGACCAGCGGGGTGAAGATCAGCGGCCGGAAGTTCACCGACCATTTCCCTGGGCTGAGCAAGCACATCTACGTGGTGCAGTAAGACGCAAGGGGGCCTTCGGGCCCCCAACCGTCTTTCTAGAAAAGAGGAGTTGAATCAGGAGATCTTACAGAGCCCGCAAGGGCTCTTTCTCTTTTTATTAGGGCAATCTAGAATCGTCGAATTCGTTAACATAGGGATTTGTACATGTAAGGAAGAACCCTGGACTCCATGCCCCTACCCACCCAGTACCACTCCCCCATGAACCACTCAAGCCAGTTCGGAAATTAGAACCATATTGGGTATCCACGTGACAGCTTGTCGAACCAGAATCATCAACACCGCCGCCGGAAACAGATATAGAATAGCTTCCATCTCCACCACACACTATCCATCGGTGGATGCCATCTGCACAGGGACCGGGGTTATAGGTAGCGCTGTTTCTGCAATACCATAAGTTATAATATCCTGTGCTTGAAGGACATTGATTGGGTCCTTCATCCCAAATTGCTCCTCTATTGAAGGAGTTTTCCCGAATGGGTGGATGTATGGTGAAACATTGACTGGCGCCTGCGAGGAAACCCCACGGATCAGCGCCGGAAGAAAACTGTACGCAGTAATTACCTACTCCTAAACCAACCGACCCACTGCTGCCTACCCAGCCTCCTGAACCAATTGACCCACAATTAACCCCCGAGCAGTCGTGAAGGAGGTAGTAACCTCTGCCGGAGTTAGCGGGTGGACAAGAACCAGACCAACTAAAGCCACCTGATCCGTTACGGTTGTCATACGCAGATACGTTTGCGCTACAAGATGCATTGCCATTTTGTCCTGGGGCGTAGGGGGTAGCACACGCCTGATTACTGGCCAAAGCCCCCCAAGGTGTAAGGCTATCCGTTAAGGTCAAGCAGAACTGGCTGGTTCTAAGTCCAGGAGTTGTACCACTTCCGGTTCGGCTCGTAGAACTGAAGCCACCATCGGTACTGCTTGTAACGCTGTAGGTACCAAGATTAACGTTACCAAGAGCTGGACAAGCACCGGACCAGGAGTAATTAACAGCAGCATCCTGATTGTCACTAGCGCTTACGCTAGCAGTGCAAGCAGGAGGCAGGATGGGACGAGGCCCTCCTCTGCTAAAGACAATTGTTTGTGGTCCCGAAGAGCGGCCTATTGGATCAAAACATTCTACTGTGAACGTTTTGGTTGAATCATCTTGAGGACCAATGCTCATGGTTTGATTCTGAGTAGCTATTGGAGCGCCGCTGGGGTTATTGTAGCTGGTAGTTGAGGTCCAGTTGCCGGTTAGGTCGCAGCGGCTGGCATTATTAGCCGACCAGCTAACAACATAAGGTGCGTCGGCAGAAATAGATGCCGGGCCGGATATTGAAGCTGCTGGTGTTGGCCAGGCAGTGACAGTTTGAGTACCACCGGCGTTATTGATGGTGGAATAAGGCGTATTACCACCACCTACCCTGCTACAAAGCATGCTGAAGCTTGTAACGCTTGAGATAGGACCAAAAGTTTGAGGACGACCGGTGCCATTAAGTGCTGGATTTCCAGTAAAGTCCATGACCGTAGTTTTATCGGGCGGGCTGGCCCATCCAGGCATACCGCCGCTGGCCGTGCAAGAGGTAGCATCGGCGGTTGTCCATTTAAGGGTGACGTTATTGCCACTATCTATGTAGGTTGTGCCCTTGTGGGTGGCATCCGGGGTGGATTCGTTATAGTGCTTAGCCGTTCCATTGTTGGCTATAGCCGGGAAGAGAGGGGTCTCGTTGGCTGGGCCGGTGTTACCAGTAATGGTCAGATCCAGAGATGGAACGGGGTCGGATACGCAACCACTGCCAGCGCAGGCGCCGGCATCGTGACAAACGTTGGGAGGAGTATCAAAACTGACGTAGCTATAGAAGCTAACAGTCTGGACAACGCGCTTACAGAGCGCGTTGGCCGTACGGACTGATTGTTCTGGAATGGAATCACTACTTGAGGAAATATTGGTATCTATGCCGCCACCTGTGGATGACAAGCTGCTGGTGTCTACCCTGGCCTGCAGGCGCTTGGCAACGCCACCTGATTGGGCAGTGGCGTCAATCACAGCCTGAACATTTATAAACTTAAGGGTTTGCGTCCATATGTCATTGGCCCGTATTTTTACATCAGCCTGGTTATAAATTGGCGTGACTTTCATATATACATAATCCAGGGTGTTGGGAGATATTGAAGTGCTAAGGTCTTTAATAATCAGATTACAGGTGTAATCAGACTTGTTATTAGGCACACCGTTGAAATCAACCACTCCAGACGTAGTCCCAACCGTAGTTGTACAGCTAACCGGCAAAACGCTGCCGTCCGCAAGTGACGCGTAGGACGGGTGCGGTATGGTCCCGCTACCGCCACTGTTTTGGGGGTATAGAAACAACGTTTTAGAATTAGCCTGGAGATTTGTTAGGTCGCCGGTGGTAGGGATTGGATAAATACTGACTCTTAACATTGGTATGAAGTTGTTGGCAGAGGAAGTCCAGCTAGTGATGTCAGTAAAGCTAGGGCTGTTGGGCGGATAGCCGGTGACGCTGGGGTTGCTAGGTTGCCAGGAGAGCATGAGTTTATCAAAAGAACCGCTGAAGGCCGAGGTAGTAACTTTCACCACCTGCGACTTATTAGAACTAATCTGCTGATAAGCCAAATCTGTTGGAGTAGGATCAAGTATTAGACAGGTGTAGTGAGTCGAGGCCGGGTTATCTTTAGCCAAGTTTGAGTCGTTATAAAATGGACCGGGTGTTTGGGCGTTGCCTATAAGGGTACTGGCGCCGTTACAGTTTGCAGAGCTGGCATACGGATGTAACAGCGCTCCGGTTGCCGGATCTTTTTGTCTTAAATAGCCCGCCACGTCATTAATGGCTGATTGGGTGGCATAAGTAGCCGCAGCACTAAATTGGCGATTGGTGGCATTGCTCAATGTGCGGCTCATTAGACGGGCGAAGCCAATACTTATAAGTGTTACCACTATAACAAGAATGGATACAACAACTATTGACGCCATACCCTCCTGAGACTTGCGGTGCATATGCCCAATTTTACTACGCTTGAACTTAAAATACACCACTAGTGTAATCCTCTGAAGACAGCAGTGTTGATTTGACTGACAGCACAGAATTCACCGCCCTTGGTGATTTTGCAAACAGGTGCCGTGGGGTTTGTCAGATCCATAAGATCATCATCGCCGTAGGCTACCACTATATTTACGTTGTAGATGTTCGGATTTTGGGTATTTGGGTTGGTGATACTTATATTGGATAACCTCATCTTCTCACCTAGCAACTCCGTAGGGTTATTCAACCTAAGGCTAGGCGGAGTACAAGCACCCAGGGGCACTGTGTCCGTGCATGGCGTGGCACAGGCCGAACTACCGGGCAGTACATCTTTGAGTACCCCAAAATTGCCTCCGGAGCCATTATATGGATGATTGGGCGCCGAATGATTTGGGGTTGCGCTAAGTCCTATTTCATAACCAAGATTATAGGTATAACGAGCATTGCCGATGCAGAAATAGCTATAGCCGCTAGCGCTATCGGTTTGCGGCGGTGAAACATTAGCCGCAGTCTGGAAATTACCGTCTATATCCTGAAAGATGTGAGTGGCAATTTCTTGGGTTTGAGCCAAGGAGACACCCTTATAGAAGATATGGCCAATTTGTAAGAAGCCAGCCAGAGCAACCAGCAATATGATTGAGAAAACGGAGGTAGCAATTAAAAGCTCAACAATAGTAAACCCGCTAGGGTTCATGCGAGACCTTGATAGGCTGAACTTGTGCCCAAAAACCCTTTTCATCTTAGCTATAATCATAAGCTATTTAAGACTGCTTTTCCAGAGGTATTTAGTAGTGCTGTTTCGCGCCTTCCCTACACGTAGGCTGCCACTCAGACGGAAGCTGCAGACAGTAACTGTCGACCTTCTGGGGGTTAGGCGTGGGAGTTTGGATCCAGGCGTATTGCCCAATACTGCTATAGCAATCTTTTTGAAAGGTGGTACCCACTAGACCGCAAAATTTAGCAGACCGAGTAAAATCAAGGCCATCAAGCGCCAAAATGTTAAAAACTGAACCTATGACACAGTTACTGGTGTATGGTTTAGGGACTTCCTGACATAGTAACCAGGCGTTAGATTCAAGATCGCCGGCATCCTGGCCCTTAAGTAGTAAAGGCTGCCAAGCCTCCCCAGAAGCCGACAACCCTAAGCTCTCTACACAAACTCCTGCATTCGGCCCGGCTGCTACGCAAGCCTGAGCCGCCTTACGAAAGTCATTATTATATAAATTAAATAAGTAACCTTCTTGATTCATATAGCACTGGGTTACGTACTTTTCGGCAACGTTGTCGCACGGCGCCATGGGGTCAGTCTTAGAAAAGGTGCCATTGTCGGTTATTCTACTAACATAACCCCATTCGTTCTCCATAAATGCTCCTTGCCAGCAGCCAGTTTGAGCTATCTGGTTGCCAAATGCATCGCATTGGTCAAGAGCCGCGGTCAAATTGTAATCTACGTCTTCCATTATGGCGTGGCCGATGCCATGGTAGCAGAAATGTTTCTGGTTATATGTGTAGCTAGAGCTTGCAAGGATAGGCCGGCATAGCTCGTCAGCTAAACTGCTGGCCGAGCTGCCTTTAATTTGGTCCTCGGCCTCTTCTATATAGCCGTGCATACAGCCGTTATTAAAGTCGCTTCCACACCTTAAAAAGGCCTTGGTGTTCAATCCATTTGATAAAAATATTTGTTTTCCTACATGGTGTGCTCGCAAATGATTATCGCCGGGTAAGTAATTGGCAATGTCGTGGACATAGTAATTTAAACTTGCCAGAGCTGCCTCCGGCCCCACATTTGCCGTTATGCTTTGCAGACCCTGGTCTATACATGCCTCCGTATAACACTGAGCCAGCCACTTGGTAGTTAGGGTCTTGATGAATCTATCGTCAGGCGAAGCCTGCGCGGCCGGATGACGAGCGTCAGCTAAATTAATGGCAAGGATGGCAACGACTATAGCCATTAAACCAAACAGGAACCTGCTGCGCTGCTTGGCTCTTAGCTTCAGCGACCCCAGTCCGATCATGTGTATAGTTTTAAGCTGTCAAGCACCGTCTGCCAGGTGGTGATGTTTTGAGTCCAATTATCCTCTGTTACCATCAGTGAAAAGTAGTAGATAGTGCCAGGACCAAGCACATAAACAAGCTTGCCTTTCATGGGCTTTATTGTCGGGTCGGCGTTAGTTATGTCCAGGTCAAAACTCCAGGCATTCTTCTTTATATTGGCATTGGTAAATTTATGAGGTGCACTGAGCGTTGCATCGTAGCCCGGGTAGCTGTCAAAAACTTGTTTTTTAATAGCGTCTATGTAGTCCGCGCTGTAAGAGTTTTTGACGGCCCCGGACATGAAATCGTTAATGCCCTTTATATACTCCGCATCGTTAGTGTGGCTGTCTTTATAAGAAAATACGAATATGTAGCTGAGCGGATAATTGCGCGAGCCAAAATGTGCAAAAGACTCAGTACTGTAGTTTTGGTCACTTTTTTTAGCTGTGGCGGTAAACTCCGACGGTTTTGAAAATAACATACCTCCGGCCTGCACGGTCGAAAATTCATCGCCGTTAGCATTTTGATAATTGTATTTAGTCACACTGCTCCCGCCGACATTGATCAATCCTGTAGTCAAAGTTAAGTAGCCTATAGTGCCGAGGATGGACGCTACTAATAATGTGATGATTAGAGGAACTTTCCTTGGCCTTTTGCTTTTTATACCAACAACAAGAGCTACTATTAATCCCAGTGGTGGGATTAATAGTGCAACAATAATGGCTAATATCGGAGATCTTTTGAGGTTCCTTATTGAAGAGCTTTTGGACGATGT
>Ga0265320_10002896_pt1 | contig 11766 bp, 9 predicted proteins | sample 4827metaG_FD_202087 | JGI IMG/M metagenome (GOLD analysis project Ga0265320, IMG submission 202087) | Rhizosphere microbial communities from Carex aquatilis grown in University of Washington, Seatle, WA, United States - 4-8-27 metaG | ecosystem: Host-associated > Plants > Roots > Rhizosphere >...
GCACGGTCGCCGTGCTGGACGACGACGTCACGGAGGACGGCGCCGCGTTTTTGGTCATGGAGTTGCTCGACGGAAAGAGCATCGACGCGCTCGCGGACCAACACGGGGGTCGCCTTCCTTTGGCTCACGCGCTCGGTCTCGTGCACCAGCTGCTCGCCGTGCTCTCCGCGGCTCACGAAAAAGGGATCGTTCATCGCGACATCAAGCCCGCCAACCTTTTTCTGGATCTCGCGGGGCAGCTGAAGGTGCTGGATTTCGGAATCGCGCGCATTCGCGAAGCGACGGCGAGCCACCTAGCGACGGGAACGGGGACGACGCTCGGAACGCCGGCCTTCATGGCGCCCGAGCAGGCGCTCGGCAATGTCGGTGAAATCGACGCCCGCACCGATCTTTGGGCGGTCGGGGCAACCCTGTTCACTCTTATCTCCGGACGTTTAGTGCACGAGGCCACCAACGCCGCGCAGCTCCTCATTTACGCCGCGACTCGCCCCGCTCGCACGCTCGACGAGGTCGCGCAAAACGTCCCGCCGCGAATCGTCGACCTCGTTGCGCGAGCCACCGCGTTCGACAAAGCCGCTCGTTTCGCCTCGGCAAACGACATGCAAGAAGAGGTAGCTCGAGCGTGCGCGGAGCTGTTCGGCCGAGTTCCTCACCCTGACGAGCTCGCCCCGCTCGTTCGCGGCGTCCAGCAGCCGGCGAGCGCCCCGCCATCCGTGCTCCCGACGGAACCGAGTGGCCCGAGCGCCGTGGGATTGGTCGACTATGGAATCACCGCAGAGGCGCGAGGGCCCGTCGCATTTCCAGGAAGCACGTCGAGCCCGGCCATGATGGCGGCACTGCCGCACGCCCGAAAACGCCGGGTCGACGCAAAAACGACGTTCGCCATCGTCGTCGCCTGCGCCGTCGCCGCGGCCGCGTGGTGGTTCTGGCCGCGACCGGAGTCCGCGCATCGATCGGCGGAGCAACCGCCCGCGCGCGACTCCGCGCCATCGACGGTGGGCGATCCCGCGAAGCCAGCGAATGGCGAGGCGACGGCCGATCCCGCGAAGCCGGCGAATGGCGAGGCGACGGCAACGACTCCCGCAGCTACTTCAATCGTCGTTCCGGACAACACAGCGCCGACGATCGTGCATCCCGATGATCCATCCAAGCTGCGGCCCCCGTCCGAAAGCTCGAGCCACCACCGGTCGAGTGGCGACAAGGCCGGCTCGTCAGGATCGAAGGGAGCCGCGCCATCGACGCCGAGCCCTCACGAAAACCCGCTGAGCATGCCAATCCAGTAGACGGTCCGGCGCACCGAGGGGACCGAAGGCGGTCGTTTTCGGCGTGATCGTGTGCGCTCCGCTCGCGTCGGCGGCAAGGGGTCAGGATCGTGCGCCGACCACTTCGGCGTGCGGCGCATTTCACCGGACCGACGCTGACGCGAGCGGGAAATTACGCTCACCGGCTTGAGGGTGTGGTGAATTTTTCAGCGGAGCGGCAAGACAATCGATGGATTCAAAGGACTCTGACATGACTATTTTTTGGATTCGAGAGCTCTGCCGCGTGAACGATTGATACGACACCATTTGGCGCGACTATCGATTTAGCGTCGTATCGCGCGACGCCAGCGACCATTCCAGCGGCGTTCAAGAGCGGGCCCCCGCTGTTACCGCCATGGATCGCTACCGATACCAGGAGATGGTGAACCAGCGAAATCGTTCGTCTTGTCGTTACCGTTCCCTGCGCTACGTGTACATTCTCATGCGGCCCCGCCCAGAGCGGGAAACCAAGCAAGGTTACGGCGTCGGGTGACGAGGTTGGCGATCGCTCCGCAGCGAAAGCCGCCGGTGAGTTGATCGGAGCGGGGACGAGCGCGAGATCGAAATGTGGGGAGACAGTGACTCGATCTATACGAAATCGGCGGCCCGGTGACCATGCCGGAATCGCTTCCCACAATACGGCTTCGCCTTTCTCGTCTCGGAAGACATGTTCGGAAGTCACAATACCGTGGCGTTCGAGCGAGAACCCGGTTCCGTGGAACAAATCGTTTCCGTCCTCGTCTTTCGCCACGATTGTCCAGAGCGCATTCTTCGCGAACGCCGGTATACTCGCCGACGCACCAGTGAGATGTACGCCTGGCTCATTGGCGAGCCGTGAGAACGCCATCGCGTACCACAGGTAGATCGGGTCCTGCGCGCCGCGGACCATTCGAAGGTACGCCAGTCTGCCGCGTAGGTAAGCACGGAGGTTGACCGGAGGTTGACGCCTCGAGAGGTACGAGAACTTTATGTGGAAGGCTTCGTTTGCAAGTTTCTCCCCATCACGTTCCCATGCTCGAAGCGCGCCGCGGAGCTCGCGCACGTACGCGCGCCGCACGTTTACTCGGGTATTGACTGTGAGACCCGTGACCTCCTGTCGCATGCGGCGATCCGCGTAGCGAGTTTTTTTGGGATTCACTGAGAATCCACTCCCTGTCACCACGTTCAATAGCGCCGACCCAATCTCCGGGGGAAGCGCAAAGGAGTTGGCGAGAATGGCCTCCGGAAAAATGGTGGCGTTCGTCGATAGAGTGATGTCGTCGGCGTAGCGCGTGTACGTGCAGCCACTCGCCCGCGCAAGAGCCACCATCTGCTTGTCCAGCCCGCGACAGACTAGGTTCGAGATGATCGGCGACGTCGGCGCTCCCTGCGGAAGTTTTCCCTGATAGCAACACAGGTGCGCGAGAACTGAGGCCACGTTGTCGGGGAACCGAAACGGGGCCGCCCGAAAGACTCCTCGGACGCGGCCAAAGTTGATTGTCGGAAAAAAATCCGACAGATCGAAGTTGAGGAGTAAGCGACGTCCGACGTGCGTCTTTGCATTCGTCGCAACCGACCGCGCCGGCGCGAATCCATGGACCATTCTCGCCGGGATGTAGACGGCGGCTATGCAATCGTGGACCAGGCGCTGAAAGGCACCGATCGGGTTTGGTGGCGCGAGAATCACCCGCTCGCCGCCCCCTTTCTTTGGGATCGTGAAACATCGGTAGGGATGCGGGGCTCGGTAGAGCAGGTGCGAGAGTCTGCGGCTCGATGTGCCGAGAAGCGTAGCCAGTTCGTCGAGCGTCCGTAGCTTTCGAAAGAGCGCGACCTGTTCGGGTGTGACCCGCATCGGGGAATGCTCGCTTGGAAAAAGGGCCGCATGCCCCGCCGGGGTTTTCCCTTGCCCACCGCGCCTAGTGTAGTAGCGGCGTACAACCCGTGGCGTTACGGGCTTTGGTGCTGACTCATTGGTTTCACATGGCCGCGTTACGCAGCCATCTATTTAAACCCACTTGATTGACGATGCATGCGGCCGTTTGCATCTTAACATGGCGCGTGCCAAAGGAGCACGCGCCTAGTGCCGTCATGTCTCGCCCGTGGTGGACGCCGCTGCTTCGCTGCCCGGTGAGAGTCGCTGCAGCAACGCTGCTAGCTCGGCCTCGTAGCGTTCTTTGTAGCGTCCTGGGTTCTTTAGCTCCTGTTGGAGCCACGCGACGTGCAGTGCGCAGTCCGCGTCGGAAGCCCAGTCACTTTCTTCGCGCGCGTTGCGCCCGAGAAACGCGCTGAGAGCGTATTGTAAGTGACGTTGCGCAGCGGGCATGAGACCGAAATCCCTCTTCGCTCCGAGCTCTCCGAAGCACAATTGAAGGTACTTGTGACTCAGTGGGACGAGTCGCGGGAGCGCTGCTTGTGATCTGGGGAAGTTGTGCGCCGGATTCTCGGACAAGTAGAAAAGCTTGGGGCTCCCGAGTCCCGTCGCGTCCGCTGAAACTTGTCGCCACTTTTCAGCGTCGCTCATTCCTTCGTCGAAGGAGTAGTCAACTACTTGGGCAACAAGGATCGGCGACGTTTCCTGAAAATTGTCGCACGTGCTGCTGACGACCATCGTAAATGGCGTCCTTTTTACTGAGCACATGAGCTTGATGTCATTCAGACTCGCGTCGGTAATGTCGGAGGCCGTTGCCCGGTTGAATATCTGGTTCTTGCGCCGCATTTGGAAGCTGGCCGCTGTGAATGCTTCCGGGATGAGCAGATCAGCGATCAGGTCGCCCTGCTGCAAATCAGTTGTCCCGGTGGCTCCCTCGATTGGTTGCCGCGCCTCGTACATCCCCATGGGTCTACCGTCGCGAGTACTTCCAGACCTGCCTCTCGCGATCGAGGTCTTCCTCGAAAGCGTCGCTAGACTCTCGCTCAGCTGCTTCTAGAGCGTCAATCGCGTCTGCGGCCACGACGAACGTCTCTTCCGGCGTCGTGAGCAATTGAACCGGGTCGCGGAAGAAGCGCTCGGTCAGAGGTGAATCGACGACGAGCAAGGCTCGCGCTCCAGGGGCGACCGCGATCAACTTCTCGTAGCCTAGCGTTTCCGCGACCCTCGTCTGCGTATGCGAGGGTAACAGCGACACGAGCAACACGCGCACAGTGGTAAACACTGCGTCGAAGTTCGACGCAGCCCGGATCTGCGTCGGCGATGCGCTGGAAGCGTATGGCTCTTCTCCCAGGGCGATTCCGACAATCTTCTTGCCGGTCGTAGGTGATAGCGGGCCGCTTGGGTCTCGCACAACACGGTTAGCTCGCCGAATTGCATCCTGCTCCACGTCGGACCAAGTTGCCTGCGTCATGTTGCCCCCTTATTGAATCGCTGATCGCGCTGTGCCTTCGGTATGAGACTCCCGAATACACGGTTCAATTCGATATTCGCCTCGCGGAATGCGGCCTCGATAGTCGCGCCCTCCGGTTTGCACGGCTTCGTGATTCGGGTCTCGATTTTGACGGCGCGCTTCTGAATCCCAGGTTCCTCTAACGCGCCAAGCCCTATCGCCACCGTAAGAAGACCCTCGGCGCGTGGTTCATCGAATCGCAAGGCGAAAGACGGAGCACCGGATACGTGGAAGCCTGCAAACGGCGCGAGCCATGGAAGCATCGTGGCGAGGTCTTCGAGATCGGTCCACGCGCTGGTTGCGTCGTCGCCTTCCCGGAGGACATCGACCTTTGCAAGCTCGATCCTAGATGCGACGGGCTCGGCTTTCAGGGTGCGCTTGCAGAACGTTGAGAACTCATCGTATTCGCGGAGCACTTCAGCAAGAACGCCCGGATTGCCGCCACGGCCACTGAATGACGGGTAGGTCTCGGCTCGCCTCCGCCAATTGAGGTAGAACCGGTCCGACTGGATCTGGATCACGAATTGTTCATCGCGGCGGATCAACCAGACCCGTAGTCGTGGCAGCCCCTCGGGCCCAAATGGCAAGTCCGGAGGTGTGACGAGAGCCGGCTTCAATTCCCTGCCAGGATACTCGGCGGAGCGTTCGTTCCAGTACGTGCCGATCACAAGCGGATCGAGTCCATCGAGTGGATCGAACAATACGCCGCAGACGACTTCGTCGATTGGAGGGCGACTCAGCTTTTCGAGTAGCGCCTCCGCGCTCGGCGCCGTCATGCTTCCCAAAACCCGAGCGTATCCATAGACATTCCCGCGCGCACGCCGAAAATGCTGATTCCGTCGAACCTCTGGATATTGCTCCATTCCCTGACCCTCGGCCGTACGGTCTCCGCCCGACTAGTAGCCTTGAGGTCGCGAGAACGACTGATCCGTGCACCTCGGAGACTCCGACTTGCGCCGCAGTACGGCCCGGGACCCGACTACGGCGCGAGCAACGTGCACTTCATCAGCGATGGCGACACGTCGTCGCAGGTCGTCGCGGAACCACAGAGTGAACGCGCGCACGAGCAACGGGCGACGGCAGTCGAGCCGGGTGCGGTGGTGCATTCGCCGGGGAGATTCGCGCATTCGAAGGACGGCGGGGAGACGCATAAAGTCTGTGGGCCACCTTGAGAGGGCACGCGACCGGCGGGACACCTTCCGGCATCGGCGAGAAACAGTGCGCCTCCTTCGACCAGGTGCTCGACGCAAACTTGGCCGCGCTTGCACGACGAGCAAGTCGTCGTCGAGGCGTCGCCGCTCGGCGCGTCGGCTTGCGCGTCGATGGGCTCCGCCATCGCGTCCTTGCCGTCGTTTCCACCCGACGCATGAGAGCCGGATGAGCCTCCCGTAGCGCTTCCTGAATGACCGCCGCTGCTTGCAGACGATCCGCCGGTAGCGCTTCCGGATGATCCGCCGCTTGCACCGGACGATCCTCCGGTCGAAGAACCGCCGCTTCCTGCGTCGGCGGCGGGCGCGGCGCCGCTACTCGAGCATGCGAACAGGAACCCGTGCGCGATGAAGAAAAGCCAAGCCCCTCTGTTTGCCATGACGAATGATGAGCATGAATCGTACCGGTCGAGAAGTACGCGAATGGTCTCGACTGTCGTGGAGGCGTTGTGCCGGTGTGTGCCACGCATTGCCGCCATCGGACGATCCGGTGTAGCTCCGATGGCGCGTGACACCTGGATCGCGCTCACCGGAGATGGCCACCTATGAAGAAGTTTCTCGTCCTGTACAAGGCACCGATGTCGTCGTTCGAGCAAATGAAGAAGTCCACACCAGAGCAGCAGAAGGCCGGTATGGAGACGTGGATGGCGTGGAGTAAGAAGGCGGCGCCGTCGATCGTCGATCTCGGAGCACCGCTCGGAAAAAGCATGCAGGTGACCAAGAGCGGCGTGTCAGCGGCGAACAACGAGCTGGGCGGATATTCGATTCTACAAGGTGAATCGAAAGAGGCGGTAGCTGCGTCGTTGAAGGAGCATCCGCACCTGATGATGCCGGACGGCTCGATCGAAATCATCGAGTTCATGGCGATGCCCGGCACCTGAAACCGCCGCCGCGCGCGACCGGCCTCAAGAATTCGCGGAGTGGTCCGTTCTGACTGGTACGAGAGCTGTCGAGCTTCGTGATGAGTCAGGAGCACGATGCGAATCGAACAGCGAATCAAAACCAACGGCAAATGGAGCGTCGAGGGGCCGGCTTCGACGCCCTTCAGCGCACAATTTGCGCTCGTCTTCGGCACGCCGGCGGCCCTCCGCTCGTCCGAGCCGTGGCGAGAGCTCGCGGAGCACTTTCCCGGAGCCCGGCTCGTCGGCTGTTCCACTGCAGGGGAGATCGCAGGCGCACACGTGCTGGACGACTCGCTCGTCGCGACGGGCGTGGCGTTCGAGCACGGTCACGTCGCGATCGCCGCCGCGCAGCTCTCCGAAGCGACGGATGGCGTCACCCTCGGAACCCTGCTCGCCTCGCGGCTACCCCGTGACGGGCTCGTCCACGTGCTCGTGCTGTCCGACGGATTAAAGGTCAACGGCAGCGCACTCGTAGCGGGCCTCACCTCGGAGCTCGCGTCCGGCGTGGCGATCACCGGGGGTCTGTCGGCCGACGGCGCTCGCTTCGAACGCACGGCGGTGTGCCTCGACGGCCCGGAGCCCTCGGAGCAAGTGGTCGCGATTGGACTCTACGGAGAGAAGCTCCACGTCGGCTACGGTTCGCTCGGAGGCTGGGACCCTTTCGGGCCGGAGCGCCGCATCACGAAGTCCGAGGGAAACGTGCTGTACGAGCTCGACGGCGAGCCGGCCCTCGATCTCTACAAGCGCTACCTCGGCGACCACGCCGCCGCGCTCCCCGCGAGCGGCCTGCTTTTCCCCCTGACGATCCGAAATGCACTCGGAGACTCCACCCCCGTCGTGCGGACGATCCTCTCCGTGGACGAGAACGCACACACGCTCACCTTCGCAGGCGACGTGCCCGAAGGATACCGAGCGCGGCTCATGCGCGCGAACTTCGAACGACTCGTCGACGGGGCCTCCGGCGCGGCAAAAATCAGCCAGACCGGTCTCGGAACGACCAAAGCCGATCTCGCGCTGCTCATCAGCTGCGTAGGTCGGAAGCTCGTGCTGAAGCAGCGGATCGAGGAGGAGGTCGAGGCGGTTCGAGAGGTCCTCGGTGCGGATACCGTCATGACCGGCTTCTATTCTTACGGCGAAATTGCCCCGTTCGGGGCGTCGGCGGGCTGCGAGCTCCACAACCAGACGATGACGATCACGACCATCTCGGAGCGCTGAGGCGCATGCATCCGCTCCTCGAACGACAACTCCGCAAGGCCTTCCCCGGCCAGCCGCGGGAAGACGAGGAGTTTCTCCGGTTCGTTCGGGCGGTCGACGACGCTTACGGGGCCGCGGACGAAGATCGCAAGCAGCTCGAGCGCTCCTTGTACCTCGCCTCCGACGAGCTCTTCGAGCGGAACGGTCGTCTCGAGAGCGAGCTCGAGGAGAGGAAACGCCTCGAGGTCGAGCTGCAGCTCGCCGAGAAGCTCCGCGCCGTCGGACAGCTCGCCGCGGGCATCGCGCACGAGATCAACACGCCGATCCAGTTCATCGGCGACAGTCTCCATTTTCTCCGGGAGGCGTTCGCCGACATCGAACGGCTACTCGAGGTGTATGAAATGACGTCGCTCGCGTCCCCGGACGAACGCGGCATTGCGGAGTCGATACGCTCGCTGATCGACGAGATCGACCTCCCGTACTTGCGAGAAGAGGTGCCGCGGGCCGTCGCCCGGTGCGGTGACGGCACCGAGCGCGTCGCCCGGATCGTGCGAGCGTTGAAGTTCCTCGCCCACCCCGACTCTCGCGAGCAGGAAACGGCGGACGTGAACGCGGCGATAGAAAACACGCTGATCGTCGTCGCCAACGAGATCAAGTACGTGGCCGACGTATCGCTCGCGCTCGACGCCAGGCACAAGGTGCGCTGTCACGTCGGTGAGATTCAACAAGTGCTCTTGAATCTCCTGGTCAACGCGAGCCACGCGATCGCGGAGCGCTATGGTGATTCCGGCAAACGGGGCACGATCCGCGTCGCGACGCGCGACGAGGGAGGCGACGTCGTCATCATGATCGGCGACGACGGAAATGGCATCACCCCCGCGGCGCGGGCCCGAATCTTCGAACCGTTCTTCACGACCAAGCCGGTCGGCAAGGGAACGGGGCAGGGCCTGTCCATTGCCCGCACGCTCGTCGTGGATCGCCACGGCGGCCAGCTCACGTTCGACTCTACGCCGGGAACCGGCACGGTCTTCACGATGCGGCTCCCGGTTGAAGGGAAGTCGAAGGCCGCTTCGGCACCGCGTTCGACGCGAATTTCCGCGCCCGCCTGATCGAGCCGCGGCGCGACTCGCGGAGAGCGCCGCTCAGGCCGCCAGCGTGGCGAGCGGCGATGTTCGTCCGTTCACCGGGAATCGAAGCTCGAACGTCGTGCCGCGGCCGACCTCCGTCTCGAACGTGAGCTGTCCGCCGTGCTTGTCGCAAATGACGGACCGCGCGATCGCGAGACCCTGGCCGGTGCCCTTCCCAACCGCTTTCGTGGTGAAGAACGGATCGAAGACGTTGTTCCGAATATTCTCCGGGATGCCGCCGCCGGTATCCGAGATGGCGATGACCACCGACGCGCCGTCGAGCCGGGTCCGGACGGTGATGAGCCCCCGATTGCGCGTCCCTCGAACCTTGTCCCCGATCGCGTGGGCCGCGTTCACGATGATGTTCAGCACGGCCTGGTTCACGTCCCCGGCGTGACAGCTGACGAGCGGCAGCGGCTGGAACTGCGTCTCGACGTCGGCCACGTACTTGTATTCCGTCCGAGCGATCGTGAGCGTGCTCTCGATCGCTCGATTCAGATCGACCGGCGTCATGTCCTTCTGATCGGGGTGGGCAAATTCCTTCATCGAGCGCACGATCACCGCCACCCGCTCGAGCCCTTCGAGCGAGCGTTCAACGGCCGGGGGCAGATTTTCGAGCAAATACGGGAGATCGACCTCTCGCTCCGCTTCGGCGACGGCGTCGACGAGGGCCACGGCGGACTCTTCGGCGCCGATGGCCCGGCAGACGGCCTGGTATTGCCCGATGAGTCCCGCCAGATCTTTGGTGGCGTCGCGCACGAAGTGAATGCTGTCGCTGACGAACTGTACCGGTGTGTTGATCTCGTGCGCGACTCCGGCCGCCAGCCTGCCGACCGATTCGAGTTTTTGGGCCTGGCTCAGCTCGACCTCGAGTCGCTTCTGACGGGTCACGTCGAAGCTGATCCCTCGCAGTGTCGCGCCCGCGCCGCCTCCCGATGTGTGCACGATGCTGTGGAAATAGACGGTCTCCCCCGTCGCCGCCGTCGCGCGAACGTCGAGCTCGAGGTCCTTCGCGGCTTCGGAGCGCCCGAGCTCCTCGAGCTGTTCGCGCATGAAAGCTCGATCGTCGGGATGGACGGACTCCCAGAGCGCGCGGCCCTGGATGAACGAAATCGGTTCCACTCCGAGTGTTCGCGTCACCTGCGGCGAGATGTACGAGAGCGTGAGGGTCCGGGCGTCCATCTCCCAGGGAATCGCGTGCGTCCCTTCCACGAGCGTCCGATAGCGCTCGACGCTCGCCGACAGCTCCGAGGTGCGCTCCTGCACGAGCACGTCGAGGCGCTCTCGTTCGCGTTCGCTCACTTTTCGGATCTGTTCGACCAGGATCGCGATGCTGGCTTGCATCACCGTGAAGGCGCGCGACAGCTGCCCCACCTCGTCCGCAGACGGATCGGGTCTCGAGTTCGCCGTGAGGTCTCCATTCGCCACGGCCTGCGTCGCGCGGACGATCGCTCGAAGTCGCCCCGCGAGCGACGTCCCGATCGCCCAGGCCGCGAGGATGCCGCAAGCCAGTCCGGCGGCACCGACGCTGGCGGCGACCCGACGGATCTCGATGGTCTGAGCGTGCACGCGTTCGGTGTCGAGCTCGAGGATCAGGGTCCCCGTCGGTCCTTCCTTCGACACGACGGGGGCGAACGCACGTACATAGTGCTCGCTCGCTTCGACCCGGATGCCGGCGACGCGGATCGGAGGTGGGACATCGACGCCGAAGAAGTCACCCGCGAGGTACAAGAGGCGGCCGTCGGACGCGTAGAGCGCCAGCGCGCGAACGTCTCGGTCGGCCATCATCGACGCGAAGACCTCGCGGATCGTCTGGCGATCCTCGAACGCGATGCCCGAGGTGACCTCCTCGCTGGTGAGTCGCGCGTACGCGGACGCCTTGCTCTCGAGGGTCTCTTGCAAGACAGCGATCTGCCGTGCGGGAAAATACAGGGTCATGAAGCCGACCAATCCGACCGATAGCGCGACGACGAGTGCGAACACCTTGGCTTTGATCGACGACAGGCTCTTGCGCATGGGCTGGGCCGCGATCGGGGTCGTGGCTTCAACATGAAGAAGACGGCCGCGTGGCGTTTTCCTGAAGTGTGAGGCTCGCGTTCGAAACGACTCTTTGGGCTCACGGAGTCGAGCTTTTCGGCCGTTCCTAAGACGAGATGCGGACATGGCCGGCTCATTTCGCGGTGCTCGCTGGAGCAGCGCTCGCCGGCGCATGTTCGTCGGAATCGTCCACCGCGGTCCCGTCGGCGGAGGCCGCCGTCGCGACCGTCGCCTCCTCCGGTGCTCCCGCGCAAACGATGCGCCTCGCCGACAAGATCAACCCGCGCCTCCTCCGCCGGTTCCAGCCCCTGCCGGCGCACCTCGGACCGGCGGAAAGCGCTGCGGTCGTCGATCTCGGTCGCATGCTGTTCTTCGACGCACGCCTGTCGGTGGACGGTCAGACGTCGTGCGACAGCTGTCACGATCTCGACCGGTACGGCGTCGACGGCAAAGCGACCTCGACGGGATTCCATCAACATCACGGCAAGCGCAACTCACCGACGGTCTACAACGCAGCCGGTTTCTTCAGCCAATTCTGGGACGGCCGCGTCGCGAACGTGGAGGCTCAAGCCAAGGAACCCATTCTGAACCCGGACGAAATGGCGATGCCCGACGGCGCGCACGTGGTGAAGGCCGTC
>Ga0265320_10002897_pt1 | contig 11764 bp, 11 predicted proteins | sample 4827metaG_FD_202087 | JGI IMG/M metagenome (GOLD analysis project Ga0265320, IMG submission 202087) | Rhizosphere microbial communities from Carex aquatilis grown in University of Washington, Seatle, WA, United States - 4-8-27 metaG | ecosystem: Host-associated > Plants > Roots > Rhizosphere >...
CAGCCTAAACTATCTGTTCATCCCCGCCAGCCGCCCGGTTACGGTCGGACCCGATCAGTTTGGCATCAATTTCAACGCCTATCATTGGAATGCCTTGAGCTTGGAAGCGGTGACGAACGGGATTATGGATTGTATGATTGCCGACACCAACGGTCTGACCTGTCGCGTGTTGACCTCCACCGACCTCATCCAATGGCTGCCCATCTCAACGAACAGTGTCGGTCCCAGTAATTACTTTGAGGCATTCCTGCCCATAACCGGCGAATCTTCGCGCTACTATCGCACAGTGATTCCGTAAGCTGCCGGTTTCGAAATAAGGATTATGAAAATAAAAGTATGTCGATGCTTTCTGGGGTTGGTTGTCACACTGCTTTGCCTGCCACGCGTTGTTTTCTCTGCCGGAGTTGTGAACAGCCCGGACGACGCGGCTTTACGGGCCGCCCTTGCCGGCGGCGGCACGGTGACATTTAACTGTGAGGGAACCATTGTCTTGACCGGCACGCTCGCCGTCGCCAGTAGCACGGTCATCAATGCAACTGGTCATGCCATCACCATCAGCGGCGGCAATGCCGTTCAATTGTTCAGCATCAGCCCCGGCGTGATCGCTTCCTTTATCAATCTGACATTGGCGAAAGGTTATGCGATGGGCTCCAATGGCATGGCGGATCCGCCGGTTACCAATGGCCAGCCGGGCATGGGCGGGGCGATCTTCAACAATGGCGGCACCGTGGCGCTGACGAGTTGCAACGTGGTGAGCAACAATGCCACCGGCGGAGCGGGTTCCAATAGCGGGGGAGGCGATGGGTTGGGTGGGGCCATTTACAATCTGGCAGGCACTCTGGCGATAACGAATTGCAGTTTTATCATAAATGGCGCAACTGGCGGCGCTGGCAACGGTGGCAGTTATCCTAGTGGTGGCAATAATGGTGGCGACGCGTTCGGCGGTGCGATCTACAGCTTGAATGGCAGCATGGTAGTTGAGAACTCCTCCTTTGCCCTACACACAAGCCAAGGAGGAAAGTCAGGCTATTATGATGGTGCCGGCCAATGCGGCAACGCGAGCGGCGGCGCCGTCTGTTCCGTTGGCGCAACGGTGAATTTCTATCACTCAACCTTCACCGGAAATTTTGCCGGGGGGACAAATTATGGTGTAGCCGGTTCGGGGATGGGCGGGGCCATTTTCGCCACCAACGGCGCAGTTAACTGTATTGGTTGCACATTTGAAAACAACACAGTCAATAAAACTAACACCGTCAACTCCGGGATCGGTCTGTTTTATCTGCTCCACGGTGTTGCTCAAGGCGGCGCGATTTGGAGTCAGGCGCCTTTGTCGGTATCGCAATCCGCATTTTTTTGCAACAGGGCTTGGGGCGCTGGGAACGGTACCCTCAGTAGCAGAGCCGGCGAAGGCAGCGGCGGGGCGATTTACAGCGGCGGTACACTTTCCCTGTCAGGTAGCACGTTTGCGACCAACGCGGTCCGAGGTGGGGATGGTGGATTAGCGGTGTCTGCGTACAATTGCGCCGGCGGGGCTGGGAGAGGCGGCGCTGTTTGCAGCGTGGGAACCTTTCTGGCCGCCACCAACTGCACGTTTGTGGCGAACTTCGCCACGGGTGGCGCGGGTGGAAACGTGAGTCGTGATGCCGTCTCGGGAGGAGATGGGGCGGGCGGCGGGCTTAATATCAACATCGGGACCGCAACTTTGGTAAACCTGACGTTTGCGTCCAACAGCGCCACAGGTGGTGCCGGCGGTGGTGGCGGGCCGGCCGGTTCTTCTTCCGGCGGGGCCACATGCAACGCGGGTGGAACGGTGACCCTTTACAATACCATCGTGGCCAGCAGCATCTCCGGCAGCAATTGTTGGGGAACGTTGTTGGATTCAGGATACAACCTCAGTTCTGATTCCAGCGCAGGATTTTATGCGCCAGGCAGCCTGAACAATACCGATCCTATCCTGGGCCCGCTCGGCAACTACGGTGGGTTCACCCTGACGCTTCCGCTGCTCGCTGGTAGTCCGGCCATCGATGGCGGGAACACGGCCACCGCTCCGGCCACCGACCAGCGCGGGCATGCCCGGCCCTACGGCGGCGCCGCTGACATCGGTGCGTTTGAATCGTCCCCACCGTTCTTCATTGGTGGACAGGTATCAGGGCATACGCTGAAAGATGAAGTTACCATCGTCATTGGCTCTTCCAATCTGGGGACCACCAATCTGGGAACCTATGGCGTGTCAGCCTTTGCCGCGGGCCCATACACAGTCACTCCGACCAGCCCAAACTATCTGTTCATCCCCGCCAGCCGCCCGGTTACGGTCGGACCCGATCAGTTTGGCATCAATTTCAACGCCTATCATTGGAATGCCTTGAGCTTGGAAGCGGTGACGAACGGAATGCTGGACTGTATCATTGCCGACACCAACGGCCAGACCTGCCGCGTGTTGACCTCCACCGACCTCCATCAATGGCTGCCCATCTCAACGAACAACGTCGGTTCCAGTAATTACTTTGAGGCTTTCCTGCCTTTAACCGGTGAACCTTCGCGCTACTACCGCACCGCGATCCCGTAAGTTAAGGATTAGGAATTACCGTTCATCGGGCAGGACGTGCAGTTCACCGGCGCGTTCGAGGCGTAGAATTTCCGCGCTGTAGCCTTTGCGGAAGTTCGGATACTTGAACTGGCAGCCGAGTTCCATTTTCAACCGGCGATTTGACACTCGCTTGTTGGTCACGCCGCGCTTGCGGTTTTCCGCGGTATTTTCGGGTTCGGAGGGCGGCGGATATTTGCCAACCGTGCCGGCCAGCCATTGGAAAAAATTCGCCTGGCTGACAGGTTCGTCATCCACCGCATTGTATATCTCGCCGGCGCGGCCACTCTTCAATGACCCGATGATGCAACTGATCAAATCGTCGCGATGGATCATGTTCATGAACCGTGAGCCGTCACCTTCAATCCGCGCCTCGTTCTTCAGAAACTGCTTGAAGCCATGGCCGCGGTCCGGCCCGTAAATGCCGGCCACGCGCAGGATAACCGCCGGGAATTTCTTTTCCTGCGCCACCGCCAGTAAATTTTTTTCCGTTTCCAGGAGGACTTTCGCGGTTTCCACGAGCGGTTCGGTGGGGCTGGATTCCTTGACCTGCGAGCCGTCGGTCTGGCCATAGACGCTCGTGCTGCTGGTATAAACAAATTTCTTCGGCGGGTTCGAGGCCAGCCATTCAACCAGGTTGCGCGTGCCGTGGAGATAGACCTGACGGTAGTTTTCCGCGTCGCCGCCCGCGGCGACACAATTCACGACCCAATCAAATTCGCGCGGCAGCTTCGCCAGCGTTTCCGGTTGGGTCACATCGCCGAACAACGGCTGGATGCCGGCGGCTTTCAATTCGTTTTCCGCCGCGGAGCTTCGGCGCAGGCCGGAAACCTCGTGGCCCTGCCGGGTCAGTTCCGCGCCGAGCGGAAGACCGACGTAGCCGCAACCCACAATCAAAACACGCATGGCATTTACGATATGCGATTTACGATTTACGCGCGCGCTAAATTTTCAGCCGCGTAAATTGAATATCGTCAATCGCAAATGGCATCAGTCCATCACCGCCGCGAACCGCAGGCCCCGCGTGCTGATGCGGAGCTGTTTGAAGCCGAACTCGGTCATCACGGCCTCATAAATCGCCACGCCGGTGAGAATCACATCCGCGCGCAATTTTGGCAGGCCGGGGATTTCCTTGCGCTCGGCCAGCGGCAACCTCCACAGCCGCCGCCGATGCGCCTTCACCTGTTCCAGGCTCAGACGCGTGGCCTCGATGCGCTCGCGGTCAAAACGGTCCTGTTTGTTTTCGATGCGCGCCAGGATGCTCGTGGTGCCGCCCGTGCCGACCAGCTGAATTTCCCCGGAGGAACCACGGGCTTCCCGCCGCAGGGCCGGATCAATCTGGGGACGAACCTCGGTTTGCAGGAAGGATTTCAGCCAGCCACGACAGGCGGTGAATTCGCCGCGGGTGGGCGGATCGCTGTGCGGAAATTTTTCCAAGAGCCGGACCGTGCCCAGCGGAAAACTGTGCGCGAAATGCTTGTGCTCGCCCTGGCCGAGAATGAATTCCGTGCTGCCGCCGCCGACGTCGAGCAACAACAATGGCTGGCCGGCGAGTTCGGCGTCGGTGGTCACACCCTTGAACACCCATTCGGCTTCCCGCTCGCCGGAGATGATTTCCACCTTGAGATCCGACGCGCGCTCGATGGCATTGGTGAGGTCCCGGGGATTCATCGCGTCGCGCGCGGCGCTGGTGGCAATGACGCGGATGGAATCGGAATTTTTTTCGCGCGCCGTGTTGGCGAATTCCCAAACGGCCTCGGTGGTATGCGCGATGGTGTCGGGCTGGAGCCGGCGGGTTTCATAAAAGCCCCGGCCCAGCCGGGTCTGGCGGCTTTCCTCATGGACGGGGCGCACGTCGCGACCGGACACATCGGCCACCAACAATTTGATCGAGTTGGTGCCGACATCAATGACTGCGCGGCGAATCGGTTCCATGAACGCGCTTAGATTATGCGGCGCAGTTGGATATGCCCAAGCGAAAAAAATCGTCACTGCGATCCGAAACCTGGATTAAAGGCGGCTTTTTACCATGAATTTACAGCCTTGGCAGGGTTTGTCACAAGATTGTAACCTTTCCCCGCCGGGGGCCAACCTATCCTGTGGGCGTTTGACCCTTTGAAAAACGACGCATGAGCCACTTCAAGCCAGAGCATTCATCAAATCGGGCCGGGCTCCAGCAAGACCGGGCGGACGCCGCCCCGGTTCCAGCCGCCGATGTTCTGAAACATCTGAGCGATTCGTTGCACACGCAGTGGCGACGCTATCGCAAGCGGCTCAAGCGCTGTCAGAAACATTTTTCGGAGGACGCGGTGCACGCTTCGCGGGTGGAAACCCGCCGGCTCCTCTCAACCCTCGAGCTGCTCGGCGCGTTCATTCCCGAACATGACCTCCAGAAGGCCCGCCGCGCACTCAAGCGTTACCTCAACGTCTTTGACCGGCTTCGCGATACACAGGTCCAACTGGTTTATGTGGGCCGGATGGCCGGCAACTTCCCGGATGCGTACGCATTCCACGACTGGTTGCGGGACCGCAAGACCCGTTTCATCCGGGAAACCCGCAAGGCCGTCAAACATACGCGGACCAAGCGTTTGGCCCGGTGTCTGGCGGCATTCGAAAAAGAAATCCGGCGCCAACGCAAACGAATCAAGGATAAAGAAGCGTTTGTCATTGTCCTGCGGGCGATGAACCAGGCGTTTGCCCGGGTCGCGCGACTGTGCCGGCACGTCCGGGCCGGAGACACCAAAACCATTCACCGCACGCGGATTGCGTTCAAACGCTTCCGTTACATGGTCGAGGCGCTGGCGCCGCTGTTGCCCGCGGTCACGCCCGATCATCGCCGCGCCATGCGCGGCTACCAATGCATGATGGGAGACATCCAAGACATGGAAGTATTGCTGGCGGCGCTGGACAAATTCGTGCAAAAGGAGGGGGTCAACATCAGCTCGGCCCGCCGGTTGAAAAAGGAGCTGGTGCGCTGGCGCCAGTTGCTGATCCAGGTCTATTTGAATGCCGCCGGCCGGTTGCGGCGTTTCTGGCCGCCGCCCGGACTGAGACTGCCAAAAGCGAAAAAACAAAGTGCATGAACCTCTATCTGCTTCGTCACGGCATCGCCGCCGAACCGGGAGTGGCCGGTTACGAGCCGGATTCCGAGCGGCCCCTGACCTCAAAGGGAAAAACCCGACTGCGCGACGCCGCCCGGGCCATGCAGGTGCTGGGCCTGTCCTTCGACTTGATTCTTTCCAGTCCGTATTTGCGTACCAAGCAAACCGCCGAGCTTATCGCCAAGGATCTCAAGTTACGGAAAAAACTGGCCTGTTCCGACGACCTGACTCCCGCCGGCAATCCCCGGTTGCTCATCCAGGAGTTGAACCAGTTCCGACCCGAACCGGAGAACATCCTGCTCGTCGGCCATGAGCCGTACCTGGGCAAGCTCGTCGCGTTGCTGGCGGCCGGCAACACCAGCCTGGAGATTGATTTTAAAAAGGGCGGTTTGTGCAAATTGGAGGCGGAATTCCTGCTCTATGGCCGCTGCGCCAAACTGGTGTGGCTGCTCACCCCGCGACAGATGGAATTGATGATCTGATCCTGATGTGCCAGCAAAGTGCACGTGAGGTTTGCACCATCATTCATCTGCTCCCAAAACAAACAAGCCAGCTACGGATTTGCGCGTTTCAGATTGTTAAGATAAACTCCCGCCCATGGAAAAAGCCACCTCCGGCCAACGCCCGCGCACTTGTCGCGCCTGCGGGAAGAAATTTGAATATCCCGTCAAAGGCAGCGCCGCCACGCGGTATCATTGCGCGGACTGTGTCATCCTCCCCCCTGACGTGCGCAAAATCCTGGAACGACTCAGTCTCCGCGTGACCCAGCTCGAAAACCAGTTGCGCCGGCTCCAGGAAAAATCTGCCAACATGCCGGTGGGCAATTGATGCCAGCAAAAAGCAAGGCTGAAACCCATTCCGCTCCCGGTGGCATTCATTTCGGAAAACGCCGGTCAAATTCTTCGTGCGAACCGATCCAAAACCAAAGCCAGCCATCGTCGTAGCGTCGGGCCACGGCGCGATAATTTCGGGTGACGCGAACTGACCACGCGCGTCCATCGGAACGCAGGCGCTCCAATTGCAAACCGGGATGCGCTGGATTATCCAGGAACTTTTGAAAAGCGTTTTGAGCCGCCTGGCGAACTTCCGGGGAAAGGGCGTGATACAACCGCCAGAAATCGGTTGTGCCACGCGAAGTCACTTTTTACTCCGCAAAGATTTGTCGTTCAGCGTCAGAAAACTTCCAGGCTTTTGCGGATATTCGGCGTCCAGTTTGTCGAGCAGCGAGGCAAGCGCTGGCCGCGGCGTGTCGTCGTGAAGAATGGCGTCCCAGCCGTCCGGCGGAAACGCGTCGGGACACAGCGCAGGAATATCCCGCACCAACTGGCGGCGTGCCTTGGCCGGCAACCTGGCAATGGCTTCTTCGATTTCCTGTAATGATTTCACGATTGAAAAATGCGCCGAAAGTGCTGGTCTGTCAATTTAACCCGCCTTCGTTCGTACCAACGCATCGAGGCAAACCTTGGCTTTACCTTTCAAGGCTTCGCGTTCTTCCCGGCTCAGGCCCCGGGGATCAAACCGGTGGCGATAATGCAGGCGGAGCAATTCCTGCAGCGGCCCTCGTAATTGATGCGAGGCCGGGTGCGTCAACGCTCTTTCCAGCCAGGCCGAAAGCGTTTCGCCCGGGTGCCGCGGCACGCCCTGTCCAGCCAGTCGTTTTTCGAGCTGGTAAAATTCCGAATCCAACCCCGGCCACGAAGTTATATCATCGGCGATTGCGGACGGTTTTCGCTGCCGGCGATTGCGGCGACGCCGGAAAATAATCTGCCAGAGCAGCAGGGCCAGCACGGGGATCAGCGCCCAGAGAAAGTATTGGCGCACGGGGGTTTTGCTCCAGCGGAATTGGGAAATTTGAAACCAGATCCAGGACTGGAAATCCGAAAGCCATTGCAGGGACGAGGCCCGCTTGTTTTCCTCGGCCACCCAGGAGGCGGGTGTGGTATCGAAATCCTTCCAGGTCATTTCCTGTTCGTCCCAGACCAGGCACCAGGCATGCGCATCGCGCTCTCGGACCACATAACCGTGACCGGCGGTTTCATGCACGGCATAACCAACGGCGTACCGGGCCGGAATTTTCATCTGCCGCAACAGCAACACGGTGGCCGTGGCGAAGTATTCGCAATGGCCGCTGCGGGTCTGCAGCAGAAACCGGCCCAGGGGTGTCTCGTTGGTGCCGGCTAATTTCCCCGGTCCCAGCCACAGGCTGTAGCTGAATTTGTCCTGGAAAAACCCATGGACCGCCTGCAACACCTGCTGTTCCCGGGGCCCGGAAGGCTTGATTTCCGCCATCACCTGTTCGAGCGCCGGAATTTCCTCGGACGGCACGGCGAGATCCTGATTGGTGGGCGGAGAATCCATCGTGATGCCGGGGCCGTAATTTGCGTCGAACACCATCAGCCCCGGTCCTTCTGCCAGCACGGCGCCGAGGCTGTTTTTTTGGAGGATGTACGCGTTCAGCTTTTCGAGCCGCGCGCTGCCGGTCGGGAGCGGCAGCAGCCCCAACGGATTGTCTGATTCCCGTGAACGGCCGTCGAGATAACAGGCGATGTTGACCGTCGTCACGTTCGTTTTGCCCGGCAACAATTCCCAGGTGGTGTTATTGGTCAGGGACTGTATTAATTCGAAGTCTTTCCGCGCCACCCCGGCGGCCCAGGACCGCAACCGGAATTCACGATAACTGGCCTCCCGAAGATAAATTGGCGGCGACCCGCCAGCTGGCATTTTGAGGCGGATGACAATTTTGCCGGACGACTTCAAGCGCCCGACCTGGCCCAGGGCGGTAACATTTTGCTCGGGATCCACCTGGCGGTGGAAAAAAGTTTCCAGCCATTGCGCGTTGTAATTTTCGACCGCCCGCTCCAAACCGACGAGTCCCCGCTGGCCAGAATAACCAAACCCCGCCGCGGTTAGAAACATTGCCGCCCAGACTGCCGCGTGGAAGCGCCGGGAACGTTGCGCCCAGAGCGCCCACGCGACCAGTCCGCACAGACCCACAAAAAAAGAGGCGCCGCCATTATTGGCATGAAAGCTCGCGGAGAACAGGCACACCATGAAATAGGGGTAGGAAACATTCATGCTGCGGACGGGCTCCGGCGCCTCGCCGCGTTGCCGCCGCTTCCGTGAACGCCAGCGCAAAATAAATGAAATGGTCGCCAGTGAAACCGTTTCCCGGGTGCCGAACGTCTGGGCCACGATGAATAAATAAAGGGTCATCGGCAGCCAGCGCAGCATGGAGTTGGCAGTGCGGACGCTGGAAACGGAAGCGAACTTCCCGGCGGCCGCCGTGGATCCATGCAGCAAACTGCCCAGCGTGGCCGGGCCTTCATTTTCGGAAAAGGCATAAATCGCCGCCGCCAGTGTAAACAGCGTGCAGAAGGTCCAGATGCGGCTGAAATCCGCATCCGACAGATCCCAGCGCGCGCGAATGAACCGGGCGCTTTCAATCACGACCGCCATGACGGCGCCAACGATCAAAAAATCCGTCTGCCAGCCCCAAAAAAGCAGCGCCGCGCCGAGCAGCAGTGGCGGGGTCTTCATCACGGGCGTTCCCGGACTGGAATCAGGCGGCGTCATGAAATTTTCATCCCTTCAACTCCGCCAATCCTTGTTCAATCCGCCCCGATTCCAATACCTGGAAACGGTCCGGCTCGTCCCGCAAGGGTCCGGCGTCCAACTCCGTTCGCCCGGCCGGGGCGATGACCAGCACCAGCACCGGCACCCCAAGAAGGCGCAACTTTTCCACCAGGCGGCGCCGCGCCTCATCCCAGGCCAGCAATACACAGACACACCCGCTCACCACCGCGACGTGGTCGAGCACAAGATGCTCCAGCGATGGGAAGGATTTGTCGCTGCAGCCACGGACTGCGGCCAGGATTTCCAGCATCTGGTCCGCCTGCCCCAGGCCGCGGCCGGCGGTGAAACAATACGACTGCGACCCGACAAACAGCAGGTCGAGCAGCGATTCCTGCGTCAGCATGGTGCAGGCAAACGAGGCGGCCACGGAAACCGCTTCCTCCAGCAGTTCGCTGTGCGGATCCCCGGTAAACGTGTCGAGCACCAGCGCATGCCGCACAAAAAATTCGTCCTCAAATTCCTTCACAATCGGTTTGCCGATCCTCGCCCAACTGCGCCAATGGATGTGCCGCAACGGATCGCCCCGCCGATATTCCCGCAGCGCCACAAATTCCTCGCTGCGGCCCACGTTCGCCGCCAGCGCCACGCCGCCCTCCTGGTATTTCATCGCCCCCGGCAGTGCGATGGGCGGAAGCGGATACCGTTTGGGCAGAATAAGCACCGTTTGCGGCGCCGGCGCTTCGACAAAGGACCGAAACAGTCCGAGCGGATCCGGGCGGGCCAGAGTCAGGCTGGACAGACGCAGGACGCCGCGCCGCAGGGGCATCAGTTCGATCCGCGCCTCCGCCTCCCCCCGCGGCGGCAACGGCGGGACCTCCGCTTCCTTCATCGTAGCCACTTTGAAGGGGCTGGAGCGACGGCGCTGGCTGAAGCGGAAGGAACGGACGCCATGCCCTTCGGCCATTTGCACCGACCGCCATTCCTGGAAGGTTGGACGCGGGTCGGCGGGATTTTCCAGCAAAACCAGGCCGCGTCGTGTCCTGTCCGTCAGGTTTTTTATCACAATGGAATAAACAAAGGGCCTTCCGACGGTGCCGAACCGGGGCAGTTGCCGCATCGCAGAAAAGCGCATCCGGAAGAACCAACTGCAAACGAAGGCCGGAATCAAGAGGGCCAGCGCCAGGGTGAAAATCTGGTAGGCGACGGTGTTCTCCACGTCCAATCCCGACGCTCCGCCAACGAACAAGGCGCCCAATATGCACAACCCGGCGCGGGTGAATCGCCGGCCGGCCCAATGCCACAACGATGAGGAAACGCGGTAGAGCCGGTAAATGAATTTTAAAACGAGGCTCACGCCGGCACTCGCATTTTTTTGACGATTTCCTCGACCACACCCCGCGCCGTCAGGCCGGAAAAACGCGCCTGCGGTTCCATCACCAGCCGATGGGCAATGACCGGCACGGCAAGTTCCTGGATTTGTTCCGGGGTGACGAAATCGGCCCCGTCGAACAAGGCCAGTGCCTGGGCGGTTTTCATCAGGGCGATGGAGGCGCGCGGGCTGGCACCGAGTTGCACGCCGGTGGCCGCCCGCGTGGCACCGGCCAGATCCACCGCATAACGTTTCAATTCGTCGCTGATGCGAACATCCTCCGCGGCGTGTTTGAGCGTCAGCACGTCCGGCAGCGTGGCGCAGGAATGCAATTCCTCCAGCGGATGATTGTGCTGTTGGGCCGTCAAAATGGCGACCTCCTCGGCGGGCGACACGTAGCCGAGGGTGAATTGCATCGCAAACCGGTCCATTTGCGCCTCCGGCAACGGATAGGTGCCCCGGAATTCAACCGGATTCTGCGTTGCGATGACAAAGAACAATTCCGCCAGCTGCCGCCGCTCGCCATCCACGCTCACCTGGCTCTCGCCCATCGCTTCCAGCAACGCCGACTGGGTGCGGGGCGAGGCGCGGTTGATTTCGTCGGCGAGCAGGATGTTGGTGAACACCGGCCCGTCGTGAAAATGGAACTGCTGGTCGCGCTGGTTGAAAATCGAAACACCCAGAATGTCCGATGGCAGCAGGTCGGGCGTGAACTGGATGCGTTTGAACTGCGCGTCGAGGGAACGGGCGAGGGCCTTGGCCAGCGTGGTCTTGCCGGTGCCGGGAAAATCCTCCAGCAACACGTGCCCGCCGCTGGCGAGCGCGGCCAGCAGCTTGCGCGTGGCCCCGGCCTGTCCTTGCATGATCTTGCCGATGTTGTCGGCGATTTTGCGGTAGGTCGTGCGGGCGGCTTCAAAATGGGTGGGTGTCATCACTTCTGAAATTAACCGGTGGTGCCCCAACCGGCGAATAAAATTTATACCTCATGCTCATGCCTCACCGAAGCAAAAGCGCCAGCCCACTCTTTGCATTACCGACATATCTTTCGTGCATGCAATGGTTCGTCGAGTTAGTCATTGACTGGCACAGCGTACATGATGTGCGCGGGCCTCGGTGCCTGACGGTTCCTCACGCCGA
>Ga0265320_10002898_pt1 | contig 11763 bp, 11 predicted proteins | sample 4827metaG_FD_202087 | JGI IMG/M metagenome (GOLD analysis project Ga0265320, IMG submission 202087) | Rhizosphere microbial communities from Carex aquatilis grown in University of Washington, Seatle, WA, United States - 4-8-27 metaG | ecosystem: Host-associated > Plants > Roots > Rhizosphere >...
CATACTCGGAGGCGACCCGTTCGACATCCACCTTGGCGATCCGGTTCAGTTGCACGCCCACGCGGCGCGCTTCCTTCTCCAGGTACTTCTGGCCGATCTCGATGGATTTCGCCCGCTCGGTGGCGTTGATGACGGTGCGGATCTTGTTGCGTGCCCGCGGGGTCCGCACGAGCGCCAGCCAGTCCTTGCTCGGCATGTGGCCCGGCTGGGTGAGGATCTCGATCACGTCGCCGTTGCGCAGCGCGTATTTGAGCGGGACGATGCGGCCGTTCACCTTGGCCCCCACGCAGGTGTGGCCGACCGCGGTGTGGATGGAGTAGGCGAAATCGACCGGCGTGGAATCGCGCGGCAGCACGATCACCTTGCCGCGCGGCGTGAAGGTGTAGACCTCCTCGCGGTACAGGTCCACTTTCAGGGTGGACATGAACTCGTTGGAGTCGCGCATCTCCTGGATCCACTCCAGCAGGTGGCGCAGCCAGGCGATGCGCTGGTCCTCCTCGTCCCCCGCGCCTTTGCGGCCTTCCTTGTACTTCCAATGCGCGGCGATGCCCTGCTCGGCCACGCGGTGCATTTCCTCGGTGCGGATCTGCACTTCGAAGGTCTGCCCGTTGGGGCCCATCACCGAGGTGTGCAGGGACTGATACAGGTTGGGGCGCGGAATGGCGATGAAGTCCTTGATGCGCCCGGGAATGGGACGCCACTCGTTGTGGATGACGCCCAGGGCGGCGTAGCAGTTCTTCACGCAATCAGTGACGATGCGCACGGCCAGCACGTCGTAGACCTGCTCGATGGTGATCTTCTGCCGCTTGAGTTTGGTGTGAATCGAGTAGGCTCGCTTGATGCGGCCCTCGATGCGCGCCGGAATTCCCTCGCGGCGAAGGACCACGTCCACGTGGTCCTTGATCTGCTTCAGGAACTCCTCATTGCCCTGGCGGCGCGATTCGATGGCGGTGACGATCTCCTCGTATGCCGCGGGCTCGAGGTGCTTGAACGCCAGGTCTTCGAGCTCGCCGCGGATCTTGCCCATGCCGAGACGGTGGGCGATGGGCGCGTAGATTTCCAGGGTCTCCTGCGAGATGCGCTGCTGTTTGTCGGCCGGTAGCGCGCCCAGGGTGCGCATGTTGTGCAGCCGGTCGGCCAGTTTGACGATGACCACGCGGACGTCGTCCACCATGGCGAGCAGCATCTTGCGGACGCTTTCGGCCTGGCGCTCTTCGCGCGAGTAGAACTTCAGCTTGCTCAGTTTGGTGACGCCATCGACGCAGTGCGCCACGTCGTCGCCGAACAGCTTGCGGATCTCTTCGGGAGCCACGCCGGAGTCTTCGATGACATCGTGCAACAGACCGGTCTGGACGCAGACCAGGTCCATGTTCATGTCGGCCAGGATGAGAGCCACGGTCAGGGGATGGAAGACGTAGGGCTCGCCGGAAGCGCGCACCTGCCCTTTGTGGCAGTCGACGGCGAAGCGGTAGGCTTTTTCGACCTGCGCGAGGTCCTCGCGCGGGCGCAGGACCTGGAGCCGGGCCTCGATCTCACGGTACAGGCGTTCGACCTGTGCGGGGCTGCCGGCAACGTCTTCCGGCGCTTGAACTTCCTGGGTAGGCTCGGAGGACATAAAACAAACAGGCGGCGCTGATCGCCGCCTGTCTCCAGTATACCAGTGGCCAGTTAATCAGGCCCGCGCCGCTTGCGCGCTACTACTGCCCCGCCGCGGCGGGGGTAACATCGGCCGTTATGCCGGCCTTCAGCTTGCGCATGTCGAGCGTCTTTTGCATCCACAGATCGGCCTGACCGACGTCCGCTTTGTATTCCTCGGGCGTCGCCGCCAGGTCGGCGCGTTCGCGATAGAGCAGGTTGAGGTAGGCCATCGCGTCATCGTACTTGGGATCGATCTCGAGCGCGTGATTGAGGTTCCCGATGCCGGCATTGATCATGTCGAAATACTTGGCGCGCAGCTCTTCGCGGGCCTTCTTGTCCTTCAACGGACCGGGATCCTCGGGCCTCATGCCGGCCTTGGCTCGCGCGACGCTGAGAGTGGGATACCACTTCGCCCACGCGATCACGCCCAGGCTGTAGAGGGCGGTCTTGTTCTTCTGGTCGACGTCGGACAGCCGCTGGTACCAGGTCTGGGCCTCGTCCAGCTTGGCGATCTTCTTATCGAGGTCCTTGATGCCCTGGGTCTCGCTGTAGTTCAACTGCGCCAGGTACTCGATGGCCACGGCGTTCTTCGGGTCTTCCTGCAGCACCTTGTTGAACTGATCCTTGGCGGCCTGGAGCATCTTCTCGTTGTCGGGCTCGTCGGAGCCCGGGATCCATTGCTGGAAGTAAGCGATCGCCAGGTACAGCCGGGCGGTCGGGAACGTGGGATCCAGCTCGATGGCTTCCTTAAACTTGTCCACCGCGTCGGAATACCGCGCGTTGCGGAAGGCCTGCACGCCCTTGTTGAGATCGTCGCGCGCTCTTAGCTTTTTGCACCCGGTGCCGGAAACAAGCACCAATGCCATGGCAAGCGCAGCTACTAAATAAGTCCATTTGCGGTTCATGCTAGCTCCTCCAGCTTCACTGCCCGGATTCTACCTTTTGGGTCATCAGACCGACCTTGTCGATTCCGGCGGCATGAGCGGTGTCGATGACGTTCGCGACCGGCCCGTATTCGAGATCCGGATCACCCTTGACGAAGACGACGCGTTCGGCGCGGCTCTTGAAGATGTCTTCGAGGCGCGTCTGAAGGTCGGCTTCCGTGACCGCATCCTGATTGATCTTCATCGATTTGTCTTTCTCAATCGAGATGACCACGGTCCGGAGGTCGGACTGGCTCGGCTGCTCGTTCGGTTTCGCGGGCTGCGGAACCAGCGCGCTGAGTCCCTTGGGCGTTACCGGGGCGATGACCATGAAAATAATCAACAGCACCAACAACACGTCGATGAATGGCGTGACGTTCATGTCGCATTTCAAAGTACTGGTGCCAACGGCCATTGACATAAGACTATCCTCCTTGAAAGCACCCAGCCCGTTAGAGCTAGCGCTTCTTATCCTCGACTTGATCGGTCATCAGCCCGAGTTGATCGACCCCGGCTGCTCGCAGATTGTCCACCACTTCGACCACCTTGGCGTACTTGGCCCGCGAATCGGACTTCACATAGCAGGTCTTGTCCTGGCGGCCGGAGATCAGGTCCTTGACCTTGGGCGGCAGATCCACGGCTTCGGTGCGATCCTTGCCGAGGAAGGTCTTGCCATCGCGCGTGATGGCGACCACGACCGCGTCTTCCTTCTCGGCGTTGGCCATGGCGATCGGGTTCTTCGCCTTGTAAAGGTCCACGCTGACGCCCTTCGACAGCATGGGGGTGATGACCATGAAGATGATAAGCATCACGAGCATCACGTCCACCATGGGCGTGACGTTGATGTCCGCGACGGGCGGCGGCGCCTGAAATTTTTTCATTTCCGTTCCCTCCCGACTCAGCCCAGCCTGTGCGCTTGCGGGGAGCCCGTCACCGGACTCCCCTGCCGCGCAATTCAACTCGCTGGGTTAAATCCGTAACGTTACTTCGCCACCTGCTGCTGCGACCGCTTCAGGAAGTAATCGATCAACTCCGAGCTGGAATTGCCCATCTCGACGTCGAACGCTTCGATCTTGCTGGTGAAGAAGTTGAACATCCACACGGCCGGGATAGCCACGAACAGACCGACAGCGGTGGTCACCAGGGCTTCGGAAATACCGCCTGCCACGGCGCCGATACCGGTGGACTTCTCGGCCGCCATGCTCTTAAACGCGTTGATGATGCCTGCGACGGTGCCGAACAGTCCGACGAACGGAGCGGTGGAGCCGATGGTTGCCAGGTTGCCGACGCCGCGCTTCAGCTCGGCATGGACAATGGCTTCGGCGCGCTCGAGAGCCCGCTTGGAGGCCTCGATCTCTTCGCCCGAAATCTCGGAGCTGAGCTGATGCGCACGGAACTCCTGCAGACCAGCGACCACAACCTTAGCCAGATGGCTCTTCTTGTAACGGTCCGCGATCTTGATGGCCTCGTCCAGCTTGCCGTCACGCAGTGCGCCGGCAACCGCCGGAGCGAACTGCCGCGACTGCTTGCGGGCAGCGCTGTAAGCGATCAGGCGGTCGATCATCACACCGATCGACCACGCGGACATCAGGAACAGGATAATGACGACCGCCTTCGCCAGGCCGCCCATCTGGTGCCAAAGCGCGACGACGTCCCAACCAACCGCCCCTCCAGCTTCCTGGAGCAGCAGCAATGCCCAAACTTGAGATGCTAGCAACATTGTTCTTTTTCTCCTGCGAGTTGAATTTGGCTGGGACGGACCTTATGGCCGTCCCATGCCGTCTTGTAACCTTACTGGCTCAACGTGAAATTCACGTCGATTTGGGTAATGACCTCAACCGGCTCTCCGTTGAGGAGGGTCGGATGATATACCCACTGCGAAACGGCAGCCTGCGCCGCCGGCACCAGCAGCGGGTGACCGCTGACTAGCTGCAGATTCTGAATGGTCCCGTCGCGGCCGATGATGGCCGTGAAGACCACATGGCCCTGGATGCGCGCCTGCTTGGCGAGCGGAGGATAGGCGGGATTCTGTCCGCGAACCTTCGCGGCAGCCTGCACGTTGCCGCCCACGCGGACGCGAGTGACCTTCGGCGCGGCCGGGGGAGGAGGCGGGGGAGGAGGAGGAGCCGCGGACGCAGCGGAGCTGATGATGCCGCCGAGAACGCCGCCGGCCGCTCCGCCGGGTACGCCGCCATACACGCCGCCGACGACACCAGCCGAAGGTGGCGGAAGCTCGTCTTCCTTAATCATCGCGATCTGTTTCGGGATCACTTTAGGCGCCATCAGTTTGCCGGAATCGAACTGGCGTGGGATGACCCGGATGACTTTCGGGGGCGCCATAGCGGGAGGCGGAGGCGGAGGAGGCGGCGGCGGGGGCGCCGTCAGGAAGCTCGTCAACTGCCCCTTTGGAAGGGCGTCGTAGTAGATCAGCGGGATGAGTACCGCTACTCCGATGATCGAGCACTGGATCAGGAAGGAAACCACGATCGTCCAGGGCTTATTGGTCTTTCCCTTGGTGTCGAGGAGGCTTTGTTCAAACATTATCGATACCCCTTTCGCGTCTTTCCGCTACCGGCTTGCGCCGGGTCCAACCGAACGCCTACCGTGCCGCCTTCACCGAACCCCGCCGCGCGGGTTGTACCGGCGATACCCCAACCGGAGCCGAGGGCCCGGAGGACGGCTTCTTCCGCTTCTCCACAAAATCCTGCCAGAAAACCAGAATCGGACTGGCGATGAAGATCGACGAGTACGTTCCGATGATGATCCCGATCACCAGCGCCAGTGAAAAGCCATGCAACACCTCGCCGCCGAACAGGAACAGCGCCAGAACGGTGAGGAAGGTGAGACCCGAGGTCAGAATGGTCCGGCTCAGGGTCTGATTGATACTGCGGTTGATCAGTACGTCGAGCTTCTCCCGGCGCATGATCTTCAAGTTCTCCCGGATGCGGTCGAACACGACGATGGTGTCGTTCATCGAGTAGCCCACCAGGGTGAGCAGCGCCGCGATGACCGTGAGGGAGATCTCCTTATTCAGGAGAGAGAATATGCCGATGGTGATGAGCGTGTCGTGGAACACCGCGATTACTGCCGCAGCGCCGTAAATCCACTCGAACCGGAAAGCGATGTAGACCAGCATCCCGGCCAGGGCGTACAGGGTGGCTTTGACGGCCTGCCAGCGCAGTTCGCCGCCGACCTTGGGGCCGACGATCTCAACCCGCTTCACCGTGAAGGGCGCCAGCGCGCACTCCTGAGTGAGGGTGGTGATGACCTGGGGGGTGACTCCGGGAACGCCCGAAAGCTGATTGAAACTGGTGAGGAGGCCAGACTGCTCCCGGTCGCGATAGGCGACGATGCGTCCGACCAGGTCCTGAAGCTGCTGATCGTTGAGCGATACGCCGTTGCGCACCAGGGGGTCCTGCAAACGGCTGACCAGCGCCGAGGCGCCCGCGTTGTTGAACTCGAGCTTGCCCTGGGCATCTTGGGGAATGAAGGTCGCCTCGAGGGTTTGGGTCATGGCCGCACGGGCCGCGGCCAGTTCCTGATCGCTCTTCAGTTCGGTGCCGATCAGGACCTCGTTGGAGGCGCCGCCCACGTTCTGTACGGTGACGTCGCCCTTGATGTTCTTTTCGAGAGCGGAGCGGATGCGGCCATCCGGCGGGGGCCCCGAGAACTTCACGTCCATCAGGGCGCCGCCACGGAAGTCGATCCCGTAGCGCGGGCCGCCCTTGATGCCGAGGCTGGCAAAGCCGGCAACCGTCAGTACCAGGGAGGCGATGATGAAGGGCCACTTCTTGCCCAGAAAGTCGAAATTCGTCTGTCCAAAGATTTCCATGCAGTACGCCTGCCGGTACCCAAAGAGTTGGACACCGGTTCAGATTCCTAAGTTCCCGAGCTGGACCAAAAAAAGTGGCCTGCAGCCCTAAATGCTCAAACTCGCTACTTCCCGCTGGCGGCCGAGCGTCCAATCGAACATGGTCCGGGACACGAAGACCGCCGTAAAGACGTTGGCGATCAAACCGATGACCAGGGTCACGGCGAATCCCTTAACCGGTCCACTACCGAACATGAACAGGAAAGCGCAGGATACCACCGTCGTCACGTGGGTATCGATAATGGTCAAAAAGGCCTTGTTGAAGCCCGTATCGACCGCTGCGATGACCCCCTTGCCGGCCCGCAACTCCTCGCGAATGCGTTCAAAAATCAGCACATTCGAGTCCACGGCCATACCGATGGTGAGGATGAAACCGGCGATACCGGGCAGGGTCAGAACGGCGTCGAAGTAGCTCAAGGCGGCCAGGAGGATGAAGGCGTTCAGGATCAGCGCCAGCACGGCGTTGATGCCAGCCTTCTTGTAGTAGACCAGCATCGCGATCACCACTGCCAGCAGCCCAACGGCTCCGGCCGTGATCCCCTCGCGGATAGAATCCGCGCCCAGGGATGGACCTACGGTCCGTTCCTCTTCGTACTGAATCCCGGCCGGCAGCGACCCGGTGTTCAGGGTCAGGGCCAGGTCCGAGGCATCCTGCTGGCTTGCCATGCCCTCGATCACGCCCTGATCTTCGATTCTGCCCTTGATGACCGGGGCGCTCACGATACGGGCGTCGAGGACGATGGCCAGACGGTTCCCGATGTTGGCCTCGGTGAAGCGGGCGAACCGCTTCGCGCCGTCGTTATTCAGCGTGAAGCCGGTCTCCCAGCGGTTCATGGAGTCGCGTTCGGGCTTGGCGCTGCGCAGATCGCGGCCGGTGATGACCGGCGTACGGCTGAGCAAGTACCAGGCTTCACCCTGCTCGCCAGACCGCGGCTTTTCCTTGACCAGCTTCGTATTGAGCGGGAGCACGCCACCGTGCTTCGACAGCGCCTCTTCCTGGCTGCGGAACGGACCGTCCTTGACCTCGCTCAGTTCGAGCAGAGCGGCGGCCTGCATGATCTGCTTGACGCGAGCCGGATCGTCCACGCCCGGCAACTGGACCAGGATCTCGTAGTCGGCTTCGGCGCGGCCGCGCTGCTGGATGGTGGGCTCGGTGAGTCCCAGGCCGTTGATGCGGTTTTCGATGGTCTGCATCGTCCGCGTCACGGTCTCCTTCTTCATCGCGATCAGCTCGCTCGGCTTGAGGTTCATCTTGTAGTCGGTCGAGCTGACGGGGCTGAGCATCCAGCTGGCGAACTCGGCGGTGATCAGGTCCCTGAAGTCGCCGGTCTTCGAAGACGGTATGCCATGGATGTTGATCTGGATGGAATCGGCCTGGTCGACGGTCTGCGGGTCGTTGCGATCGATGCTGGCGTAGTCGATGCTGCGTTTGCGCAGGCTGTCCTTCATGGTCTCGATGGCACGATCGGCCTCGGCCTTGATGGCGTCCTGCACCTGGACCTGCAACACGAGGTGGCTTCCGCCCTTCAGGTCGAGCCCGAGGTGGATGTTGTTCTTGAGGTTGGCCTGCAGGTCGTCCTTGCTCTTCGGTAGCCCGATGATGCCGTAAACAACCAGCAACAGAATGGCCAGAATAATGATTGCGCGAGTTCTAACGCCTTTGGTCATCTCACCTTCCCAATAAACTTACTTCTTGACTTCCGTGGCTCCGGAGAGCACGCTCGTCACGGCGCTCCGGGCGATCTGCAACTTGACGCCATCCGGTTTCACCCGCAGCACCAAGGTTTCGTCGTCTTTGATCTCAGTGATGGAGCCGATGACGCCGCCGCTGGTCAGGACGAGACTACCATTCTGCAACTCCCGAAGCATCTTCTGCTGAGCCTTCTTCTGGCGCTGCATCGGGAGAAAGAGCAAAACATAAAAGATACCGAAGATCAGGAGAATCGGCAAGAAGCCCACCAGGGGATTGCTTGCCTGCGGACTCGGGGCGAGGTTCGCAAGAAGAAAGAGATCGAAGAGCACGCGTTATCCTCTCATCGCCATCGTTCGGCGCTGTAGCTGCAGCAAAATTCTCTATGGAAGAGACGCCGAGGACTGCGGGAACCTATTCCTGTCGAACCGGCGCGGCGCGGACGGACTCCAACCACTCAGAATACGTTCCTATCATAATACAGTGCCTGATCTGCCGCATCGTGTCAAGGTAATGCTTGAGGTTATGAATGGTTCCTAAGGTGGAGAACAGCATCTCGCCTGCCTGGAAGAGATGGCGAAGGTACGCACGCGAGAAGGTGCGGCAGGTGTAGCAGGCGCAGGCTGGGTCGAGTGGCGCGGCATCGTCTTTGTAGCGCGCGTGCTTGATGACCACGCGGCCCTCGGAGGTGAAGAGGCAACCGTTGCGGGCGTTGCGCGAGGGCATCACGCAATCCATCATGTCGACGCCGCGGGCCACGTACTCGGGCAGCTCCTCGGGCAGACCGACTCCCATGACATAGCGGGGCCGGTCGCGGGGGAGAAGCGGCGCCGTGGCGTCGACCATTTCCAGGCTCAACGGACGGGGCTCGCCGACCGACAGGCCGCCGATGGCGTAGCCGTCCGCGTCGAGCGCGGCCAACTCCGCGGCGCAGCCGGCGCGCAGGTCGGGGTACATGCCTCCTTGGACGATGGGAAAGAGCGCTCCCGGAGGCTGCTCGACGCGACGGTAATGCTCGAAGGCGGCGCGCGCCCAGCGGATGGTGCGGTCCATGGCGCTGCGCGCGGCTTCCTGGGTGGCGGGGTAGCCGATACACTCGTCGAGCGTCATCATGACGTCGCTGCCGAGGGCGAGTTGGACGTCGACCGTCGATTCCGGCGTGAACAGGTGCGCGTCGCCATCCAGGTGGGAGTGGAACAGGACGCCTTGGTCGGTCACCTTGCGAAGGCCGCTGAGGCTGAAGACCTGGAAGCCGCCGGAATCGGTGAGGATGGCGCGCGGCCAGGACATGAAGCGGTGCAGACCGCCCAACTGGCGGATGGTCTCGTGGCCCGGGCGGAGGAACAGGTGATAGGTGTTGGCCAGGATGATTTGGGCGTCGAGCTCCTGGATGAGGTCGCGCTGGGTGACGCCCTTGACGGTGGCCTGCGTGCCCACGGGCATGAAGACCGGCGTTTCGACGTCGCCGTGCGGCGTATGGAGCACGCCGGCGCGCGCCCCAGTCTTCGGACACTCAGCGAGGATTTCGAACGAGACGACGCGCAAGAGACTATTCTAGCCGGGCGGCTTTGGAGACTGTGAAGGGCCGTGCAGGTCCGGACAGGCCGACCGCTACGCCGGTTGCAGAACACCAGCAGATGTCCCCCCGGCCCGATGGACTGCGCCTATGGCGCGCGACCGACTCAGCCCGAGCGAATTGGAGAGGCCTTGGCCGAAACGTGAGGCGGAGTTCATAGCGACCCGGCAGGGCCTCGGCATCGACTACGCTCGGAAGCAACGCGCCCACGAGCCGTTCGGTGGCGCGCATGGGATTGACCGCATGGCGCAGTGTGCCGCGCCGCCGGTGCGACACGGGCCGAGCAGGATTCAGTGAGGAGGAGAGCACTCAACGCAGGACAGCGATCTTCATGACCCGAAAAGACGTGGGCGGTCCTAGCGGGTGGTCAATCTCGCTGACCAGATAGAACCCGTCCGGGTTGGACGCAAGAAAGGCCGTCCCATACGGGGCCTTGAGTTTTTCAAGCCAGAGCAGGTCACCCGCCCAGCTATACCTGGCGAGAAACAAGTCGTTGCCCCAGGTGACACCGGCTGCGAGATAGCCATCGCGCAGAGCGACCAGATACCACTCCATTCCGATTGGCCCCGCAATGTCGGGAGGGATGTCCCTGGTCCATTCGCGCTTGAAGTTTGTATCGAAGGCGGTGAGGTGGTAGTGGGCGGCGTCCATCCCTGGGGGAAAATCATAGCCGAATACCGCGCACGCCCCGTTCGGACCGGCCGCAACAGTCGCTACGTACCCGCGCAGCTTCGTCTCACGCTCAAGTGCACCGACTGCGTCCAAGCGCAGCAGATGCAGCTGTTGCGTGGCGGTAGGCCTCGGATACTCTCCTGCCACAACGCAGCTTTTTCCGTCTTCCATGGCCGCCGCGCTCGGACCGTCGAGCCATTTCCAGAAGCGCCGTCTCCAGCGCACCTCGCCGTTCGGGCTGATCTTCTCCACCACGAGTGGGTCCTGATCGCCAACCACGAGGAGATTACGGTCCGCCAGAGGGGCGACACGCCAGAATATAGGTCCATCGGGGGCGGAAATGCGGACTGGACTCCCAACCGCCCCTGGCTTCAACAGCGGTGCATAGAACGCGCCCAGAGACTCGCTGTCGCGGCCCCGGACGCGATGCACGGCGACCAGGAAACCAGCAGGGCCGTCAGGCAGGACGACGGGATAATACTCCGCGAGGTCCGTCTTTACATTCGCGGGGACATGCGCTTCGACATCGACCGCCGACTGCTGATCGCCAGATCCGTCAATGCGGAATAGCGTCGTCCGGCGGGTGTAGTCGCGGCTGCCGGTGAAAGCGCTGGTCAGCACCCAGAGATCGCCGTGCCCGTCAACGCCGACTCCTTGAAGGAAGAACACGTCCGAGAACGCGCCGAATTCCCGCTCCCAAAGCACGCTGTAGTTTGCTGATGGCTGGGCGCTGGCGAGGAAAGCCGCTGCCAGCAATGCGATTAGGGTTCGCGGGAGCATCGCCGAGATCCGCCTCGTCATGTGCGGCGTATGGAGCACGCCGGCGCGCGCCCCAGTCTTCGGACACTCAGCGAGGATTTCGAACGAGACGACGCGCAAGAGACTATTCTAGCCGGGCGGGCGGAAGCGGCGGCGGTACGTTCGCGAACAGCGCTTGCGCGCTGGGCCGCATGAGGACCATGAAAGTGAACACGCCCAGGACTGTGCCGTAGGGGAGGAAAAGGCAGTTGATTCCGGCGATCACCAGGCAGAACAGGCGATGGCGGCGTTGGGCGAGGAAGCGGCCGGTCAGGGCAAGGCAGGATGAAAACCCCAGGCCCAGCAGGAGGAGAACCCCGCCCAGGGTCGTAACGATGTAGCCCACGATGGCGGGAGGGCCGTCACCGCCGGCCCCGAAGACGGTGGGGTTGGAGAGTAAGAGGGCGCCTATCACTACGTACATGAGGGCGAAGCAGGAGAACAGCGCGTTGATTCCGGCGTTGACGTAGTAGAAGAAGGTGAGCAGCCGGAGGTGCTCGGTGTCCTTATCGATGAGTTCGCCCATGGGAGTTCATGGTAGCGCGCTGGGAGGCCGGATGCGGGTCCGCTCCCTGGCGGTCGCGGCTCGGTAAGC
>Ga0265320_10002901_pt1 | contig 11757 bp, 8 predicted proteins | sample 4827metaG_FD_202087 | JGI IMG/M metagenome (GOLD analysis project Ga0265320, IMG submission 202087) | Rhizosphere microbial communities from Carex aquatilis grown in University of Washington, Seatle, WA, United States - 4-8-27 metaG | ecosystem: Host-associated > Plants > Roots > Rhizosphere >...
GTTGAGATAGTTGAAAGGGAACAGGCCGGAGACGGCGATCAAAAGGCCGCAGGCGGTGGCAATCAGCGCCTCGGCCACGCCACCGGTGATCTGGCCGGCCGCGGCGGCAATGTCACCACCTTGCAACGAGGCGAAGGTGGCCATCATGCCCGTCACCGTGCCGAGCAGGCCCAGGAGCGGGGCGGCGGTGATGCAGGTGTCGAGGGTAGGCAGGCCCTGGCTAAAGCGCTGCATTTCCTGATTGGCGGCGCGGGTGAAGGCATTGCCGAGGGAGTGCTCCTTGTGGGTGATGGCGTAGACCAGGATGCGGGCGACGTAATCCTGGCTCTTCTTGCCCAATTCCACCGCACCTTCGATGTCGTTGGCTTCCACTTTCTCCAGCATCTTCTCGACCACCTCGGGCTGGCGGCGGCTGTTTTCCCGGAAGAGGAAAATCAGACGCTCAGCCACGACCGTGACGAGCAAAAAGGAAACGACGATAATGGGCCACATCATGAACCTGCCGGCATGGAACAATTCCATCGGCGTCTTATTCATGAGGAGCTCGAACGCGAGGGGCATATGTACAGGGATCATAGTGCGATAGGGTGATTAAGTTTATCGTGAGACTGATTGGGCTATAGAAAAAATGCAAAGCCGACTGCCGTGAGGGAGGCAGGTTGCCTCGTCAGGGTCGGGACGAAGGCCGCCGGAAAACTGGGCAGGGAAAGCGGGAGCGTGATGGAGCGGGAGTAAATTTGAGGTGATCACCAGTCCGTGGTGCAAAGGGTTTGATGTTAATAACACCGTGCAGTGTCGAAATACTTCATGAGCCAGGTAAAATTCAGGATACGAATGTTGCTGAGAACCGCTTTGGGCTGTCAATGCGCTTTCTTGCGTCGCACGAAAAAAAACGGCGCAGAAATTGAAGAAAACCTGTGCAATAATTGTTGGCTGCCCGACTAGGGATCGAACCTAGACTAAACGAGTCAGAGTCGTTTGTGCTACCATTACACCATCGGGCAGTGGACAATCTGGATTTTGCGCGCAGCACGGGGAATTTTGGCCCTCCTTCGCCGTTGAGCAGCTGAGGACAGGCAGTTTGCAGCTGGCCTGCCAGCCGTAACTCCTGGAAGTGAAGGCTGGAGCCGGCGATGGGATTCGAACCCGCAACCGCCTGTTTACAAAACAGGTGCTCTACCATTGAGCTACGCCGGCACGGCGCGTTGTGCGCAAAAGAATCAATATGACTGGCAAACAACACTGTTTGGTGGCTCCCCGGGGACTCGAACCCCGAACCAATTGATTAAGAGTCAACTGCTCTACCATTGAGCTAGGAAGCCGGCAAACGAGGAGTGGGCAAACGTTATTATCGGCCGGGGCTTGTCAACCCCATTTGCGGACTTGAGCCGTTCACTTGATTTCACTCTGGAAATCAGGATGAAATTCCGCCTGGAATGGCGATGCCCCCGGTCCATCCGGGAGCGGCGAGTTCATGCAACAAGCGCAGTCCCGGTGCCGCCTGGAGCAGGCGTGGCACTACATTGATCAGAGCCGCGATCGTCGCGTCATCGCCCGCCACGCCGCCGTTCACCACCACGTTCAGATCCGGGCGGCCTTTGATCTGGATCACGTCCCGCGGCTCCGGTGCTTCCAGATACATGCTGATATCGAGCACGATTTTCTCTACGCCGGCCTGCATGCCCACGGCATGCTGGTGGATGCCGCAGGTTTGTCCGGCGGCCACGTTGAAATGTTTCGTCTGGATGTTGCGCTGCGCCACTACCGGCTCGCTGTGTTCGATGATACCATCCAATTGCCAGCCCATCGCATGGGCCAGCAAGGCGACCGACTCGCGCAGGCCGGCGTGTCCGGCCTGTCCCGTTTGCAACTTGCGGTTGAAAGCAACCGGATTCTGGCCGCTGCCAATCTTTGCCTGCAAGGGCTGCCGCCGCGTGGTGGCGTCAACGACCCGTTCAACCCGGATGCTCTCCACGGTGCGACAGACCCCGGTCAGGCAGATGGGGAGCAGATCCATGACGAATCCCGGGTTCACTCCCGTGGCCACGATCCGCGCCTTCGTATGCCGGCACAACACATCCAGTTCCTGGGCCACCGCCGGCGACTTCAAGGCGGGGAAAATCAGCTCCTCGCAGGTGGAGGCCACGGCCAGACCGAGTTCCAGGGCCGGGCGGATTTGCTGTAAAGTGGCAATGACACTCGATGAAGCGGTATGCAGAATAACCTCGGGCTGCGCTTCACGGAAAAGTTCCTCCAGAGTAGGGCAGACATTCAGGCCGTCCAATCCGCCCAGGCCGGTCAGCTCCACGAGTGAGTGGCCGTATTTCTTGGGATCATTGTCCACTGCACCGACAATTTCCAGCCACGGCAACCCGGCGGCCAGCTTGAGCGATTCCAACCCGATGGGTCCCAGTCCGAACTGCGCGACTTTGATCTTCCTCATTTGGGGCAACTTGCCAGAAGGCGGCAATCGTGTCCATGGGAATACGGTTTTCGCGGGAGCCAGCGCCCTGCATTGACTCAGCCGGTGGCCGGCGGATGATGCCGGCAAGAATCGCATGAACCAGTCAATCAATCCTGCATTGTGTCTGCCGCCGGCGCGGCCGGCGATTGCTTGGGGTACGCGCACCTGGATCATGGGCATCCTCAACGTCACGCCCGATTCCTTTTTTGACGGTGGGTGCCACGATTCGCCAGCTGCAGCCGTCGAGCAGGCGCGGCGGATGGCTGCGGAAGGCGCAGACTGGATCGATATTGGCGCGGAGTCCAGCCGGCCCGGCGCGGCGCCCGTTCCGGCCGACGAGGAATTGCGTCGGCTCCTGCCGGTCGTCACCGGGGTGTGCGCGGCTTGCCCTGTGGCGGTTTCAGTCGACACTGTCAAGGCCTCGGTGGCCCGGGCGGCGCTTGCCGCCGGCGCAACCTGGGTCAACGACATCTGGGGCCTGCAGGGTGATCCGCAGATGGCCGCGGTCGTGGCGGAGGCCGGGGCGCATGTCGTCATCATGCACAACCAGCATGGCACCGCTTATCCTGACGGAGTCCTGGCCGGGATCAGCCGTTTTTTCGAAACCTCCGTGCGGCTCGCCACCCAAGCCGGGATCTCGCGTGACCGGCTGGTGCTCGATCCTGGCATCGGTTTCGGCAAGACCCCGGCGCAGAACCTCACGGTGCTGCGGTCACTCGGCGAATTGAAGCGCTATGGCCTGCCCGTGCTGCTCGGCGCGTCGCGCAAATCCGTCATCGGCCATGTGCTCGGCCTGCCGCCCGCGGAACGGCTGGAGGGCTCGCTGGCGACCACCGTCGCTGCGGTGGCGGCGGGCCTCGATGCCGTGCGGGTGCATGATGCGCGCGCGCATGTGCGCGCCGCCCGCGTGGCCGATGCACTCTACCGGATTTCCCATGGATAAAATCTTCATCAACGGTATCGTGTTGTTTGCGCGCCATGGCGTGCACCCGGAGGAGGCCGTGCTCGGCCAGCGTTTCATTTTTGACGTGGAGCTGCTCCTCGACCTGCGCCCGGCCGGGCAGTCGGACCAGCTCGACCAGACGGTCGACTATGGTGCGGTCATGGCGTGCATCAGCCGGGTGACCGAGGCGCGGCGCTGCCGGCTCCTTGAGGCGCTGGCGGAGGTGATCGTGCAGGAATTGTTTGCGGCTTTTCCAACGGTGCGCGCCGTGCGGCTCCGCATCAACAAGCCGTCGGCGCCAGTGCCGGGCATGTTTTCCTCGATGGGCATCGAGGTGCTGCGCGAACGATGATCCGCGGCTACCTCGGGCTGGGCAGCAACCTCGGTGACAAGCGCGGTCATCTCTCCGCCACGCTCGCCGCGCTTGGCGGGGTGCCGGGCACCGAGGTGCGACGCGTTGCACGTTCCTATCGCACCGCGCCGCTGGGCCCGGCGAATCAGGACTGGTATCTCAATACCGTGGCCGAGATCGCCACCCGGTTGACGCCGCAGGAGCTGCTGACCCATAGCCAGCGGATCGAGGAATCACTCGGCCGCGTACGCCGGGAACGCTGGGGACCGCGCACCATTGACCTCGACCTGCTGTGGTTCGAGGGCCTGACGCTTCGCACGGAAAATCTCACACTGCCGCACCCCGGCGCCCACCAGCGCAGCTTTGTGCTTGTGCCGTGGTGTGAACTGGCCCCGGGCCTGCAACTGCACGGCGAAACACTGGAGCATTGGCGTGCATTGGCCGATTCCCTCGGTATCGAGGAGGACGTATGAGCCGCCGCGGACTGGCGGTGCCACACGCCGCCCCGGCCCCAGCGGAGGCCTTTGCGCGGCTGGCCAGTCGGTCAGGCGTATTCTGGCTGGACAGCAGTCTGCCTCGTGCCGGAGACGGACGTTTTTCCATCATGGGTTGCGAACCGCGCTGGACTTTCACCGCGCGCGGTCCCGCTTGGCGGCTGGAGTTTTGCGGCAGCGGTGCCGAATCGGGTTCCCAAGCGCCGCTCGAACGGCTGGAGGCCTTGCTACAGACGCAACAGGTGACGCCGGCGGCCGGGGCCGACCTGCCGTTCTGGAGCGGTGCGGTCGGCTGGCTGGGCTATGACCTCGGCCGGCAGTTTGAACGGGTCGATGGGACGGCCGAGGACGATCTGGGCATGGCGGACATCCGGCTTGCGTGGCACGACTCGGCGGTAGTTTGGGATCACCAGTTGGAGAAGGCTTGGCTGGTGGGCGCCGACGGCGACCGGCCGGCAAATGTGGCCTTGGCCGAACTCGCCGGATTTTTGCAGGCGCCAGCGGTGATGCCACTGGCGCCGGGCGATTTCCCGGGAAAGGGCCGAGCGGTCAGCAACATGTCGCGCTCCAGATATATGGCGGGGGTCGCGTCGGTTCAGGAAGGCATCGCGCGGGGAGAATATTATCAGCTCAACCTGGTGCAGCGATTTGCCTGCGAGCTGTGCGAACCGCCGGCAGCGGCCTACCTGCGGTTGCGCGCGCTGAATCCCGCTCCTTTCGCCGCATATATCGAGGCGGGCGACTGGACGGTGCTCAGCAGTTCCCCGGAGCGGTTTCTGGAAATGACACCCGAACGCCGGGTGCGCACCTGCCCGATCAAGGGCACGCGGCCGCGAGGTGCGACTCCGGAGGCGGACGCAGCGCTTCGCGTGGAGCTGCTGGCAAGTGAGAAAGAACGGGCGGAGCTGCTGATGATTGTCGACTTGCTCCGCAACGATCTGGGACGCGTGTGTGAGTTCGGCAGTGTAGCGGTGCCGCGGCTGCATGCGCTGGAGAGTTTTGCCACGGTGCACCATCTCGTGGCGGAAGTGACCGGCCGGCTGAGGCCCGAGGTGACCTTGGGCGGACTGCTGCGAGCCGTTTTTCCTGGCGGTTCGATCACCGGGGCGCCCAAGATCAGCGCCATGCGGGCGATCGACCGGCTGGAACCGCACCGGCGCGGACTGGGCATGGGCGCCCTGGGCTATATCAGCGCGCACGGGCGGATCGACCTCAACATCGCGATCCGCACTATTCTGTGCCGGGGTGCACGGGCGTATGTGCCGCTCGGCGCCGGCATCGTGGCGGATTCCGATCCGGCGGCAGAATATGCGGAAACCCTGGCCAAGGGTAGCGCGCTTTTCTCGGCGCTTGGGGTACGTGCGGATGAAGGACTGCAGATGCCGATCAACGGGGAGGTCCGGTCGGCGCCGGAGGACCGGATGACGGAACTGCCGGCGGGCGAGGGCGTGTTCGAGACGGTGTTGATCCGGGAGGGGGCGCCGGTATTCTTTGACGAGCACTGGACACGGTTTGAAGCAGGATGCCGCTGGCTCGGCATGGTGGCTCCCGCGACCCGGGAGGAACTCGCGAGCTGCGCTCGACAGTTGGCGCTGGCAAATCAGGTGCACACCGGGGTGCTGCGCTTCGCAGCGTGGCGGCAGGACCAGCGGATCGAATGGCGCGTCGACGTCGGTCCGCCACGGTTGCATATGGCAAAAGTGCATTTCACGATGGCGGACGGCGGGCCGGTCCTGCCCCTGGCCGGTCCGGATCGAGGCTGCAAACACTTGGGGCGTGAGCAATGGACCGCGGCGCGGCGCGTGGCGAGGACGGCGGGTTGGGACGAAGTGCTGCTTGGCGATCTGGCCGGCCGATTGGTGGAAGCAGGTGGTTCAAATGTTTTTTTCGTCATGGATGGCGTGCTGCATACGCCCAGCCTGGCGGTCGGGCCGCTCCCGGGAATCATGCGCGCCAAAGTGCTGGCATTGGCGGGGGCGCAAGGCTGGCCGGTGAGGGAAGGGGAGTTTTCCGTCCGCGACCTCGCCGCAGCGTCTGAAATCTGGCTGACCAATTCGCTGATCGGTGTCCGGCCGGTCGCTGCGTTTGCCGGCCGTCAGCTCGATTCCGCCCATCCCGTCCTGCACCGCCTGCGCGAAGCCTGGCGCGAGGCACATGGCTGGGACCCGATGGTGATCGTAAACCACGGACAGTGAGTGCGAACGGAGTCGGCGCACTTTCCCCTTGCCAAGCGTGCGGGCGTCCTCTGTTTTGCTCCGCTCTCCTCATGCAAAAGACCAAAAAGTCCGTTGCCAAGCGCTTCAAGATATCCGGAACGGGTAAGCTGATCCGCCGCACGCCCGGTTTCCGCCACTTGCTGGCCGCGAAGAGCACGAAGTCCAAACGACGTGCCTCCCGCGACAAGCTCGTGGCTCCCGGCCATGCTGCGCCACTCCTCCGCTGTCTGCCCACCGGTCTCCGGTAAGCTGTTGCGCAAAATCCCAACCCAGCCAGGCGGGTGAATCCTAACGAGACGACCCGCCGGCCCTAAACCACCCATATAACATGCCTCGTGTCACTAATGCTCCCGCGTCGCGCAAGCGCCGCAAGAAAGTGCTGAAATACGCCAAGGGCTATTTCGGCAACAAGTCAAAGCTCTTCCGCTACGCCAAGGAAGCGGTCCAGCATGCCTGGCAATATGCCTATATCGACCGCAAGAAGAAGAAGGCGAACATGCGCGGTCTTTGGATCGTGCGCCTGAACGCCGCCTGCCGCGAAGGTGGCATCAGCTACAGCCGCTTCATCGAGGGCCTCAAGGCCGCCAACATCCAGCTCGACCGTCGCCAGCTCTCCGAGATCGCGATCGCCGACGCCGTGGCGTTTACGGGGCTCATCAAGCAGGCCCAGGCCGCGTTGAAAGCCAAGGCAAGCGCCACCAAGGCCTGAGCAAAAACGCGAGCCGCTGGAGGCTCGCCTTCTGGTCCCAAGACCATTTTCTGAAGGACGGGACTCCCCGCGAGCCCGTCCTTTTTTTATTTCAGACTACCGTCTGCACTGATTATCCTGGAAACGCGTCATTCTGAGCGAAGCGAAGAATCCATGATCGAGTCAAAGCGCACATCAACTGATGGTTCCTTTGCGTTGCACAGGATGACAGACCCGGTGTTTTATCCGTGCTCATCCGAGTAATCCGTGGTTAATCCCATTCTCTCCATGCAAGCCACCCTTTCCGCCCTTCTCGCCAAAGCCACGGCCGAGTTTGCCACGTTGAAGACGCGTGCTGACTTTGAGGCCGCCAAGGCCCGATACGTCGGCCCGCACGGTGAGTTTACCGGCCTGATGAAACAGATGGGCGCGGTGCCCAAGGAGCAGCGACCGGCCATGGGCAAGCTGGTCAACGAGGCCAAGACCCGCTTGCAGATGCAGTTTGATGCCACGCTGGCCCGCATTGGGGACGCGGAGATTGCCGCACAACTCGGGCCGGCCATCGATCCGACCCTGCCCTCGACTGACGCCGGCCCCGGCACCAGCCATCCGCTGACACTCGTGCGCGAGGAAATGTGCCGCATCCTGCGCAAGGCCGGCTTCACCGTCGTCGAAGGTCCCGAGGTCGAGACGGAGTATTACTGCTTCGATGCGCTCAACACACCCTCCGACCACCCGGCGCGCGATGCGCAGGACACGTTCTATTTTCCCGAGAAGGCGCACTTTGGTGGCATCACGAAGAAGGTGCCGGAGGAAAAATACCTGCTGCGCACCCACACCTCCTCCGTGCAGATCCGCACCATGCTCAAGGGCCCGCCGCCGATCCGCATCGTGTCGCCCGGCCGTGTTTACCGCCGTGATACCTCCGACGCGACGCACAGCGCCAACTTCCACCAGATCGAGTGCCTCTACGTCGACAAAAACGTCACCGTGCGCGACCTGAAGGCCTTGCTCGACTACATCTTCGCCTCGCTGCTCGGCAAGGATACGAAGACGCGTTTCCGTCCGCATTACTTCGGCTACACCGAGCCGAGTTTCGAGGTGGATCTTTCCGCCCAGCATCTGCCCAAGGTCAACAAGGAGTGGATCGAGATCGGCGGGTGCGGCATGGTTGACCCGGCGGTGTTCGAGGGCGTCGGCTATGATCCGGCGGTGTGGACCGGCTACGCTTTCGGCATGGGCCTCGAGCGCCTCGCAATGCTCATGTATGGTATCGATGACATCCGTTACTTCTACCAGAACGACCTTCGTTTCCTGAAACAATTTGCCTGAAGACATCGCCCGCGAATTACACGAATTTACACCATCACTTTCCCCTTTCGCGTTAATTCGCGTCATTAGCGGGCCACTCTCCCTCAATGAAAATCAGCCGCAACTGGCTCCGACAATACGTCCAGATTTACGCTTCGGCGGTCGAGCTGAAGCGCGCCATCACCTTCCTTGGCTTCGAAGTTGAGGGCGTGGCCAGCACCGGCCTGCCGCCCCTCGAGCTGGTGGTCGTGGGCGAGATCAAGACGCGCGACAAACACCCCAATGCGGACAAGCTCTCCGTCTGCACGGTCGATGTCGGACCGGATCACGGGGGCGTGCGCACCATTGTGTGTGGCGCACCCAATTGCGACGCCGGCCGGCGGGTGCCGGTGGCGCTGCCCGGCGCGGTGCTGCCCGGCGATTTCAAGATCAAGCAATCCAAGATCCGCGGCCAGCAGTCCGACGGCATGATGTGCGCCCCGGATGAACTCGGCCTCGGTGAAGATCATGCCGGACTGCTTCTGCTCGATCCGGCCGCGCCCATCGGCGCACCCCTCAACCAGGTCATGCCGGAAGGCGACACGGTGTTCGACATCGAGGTCACGCCCAACCGGCCGGACGCACTCAGCCACATGGGCATCGCCCGCGAGCTGGCCGCCTGGCTCAAATACGATGTGCAGTTCCCCGAGATCAAATTTCGCGGCGACACGGATGGGATTTCACGGCCGGATATCCTCGCCGGCATCCGGGTCGATGCCCCGGAGGACTGCCCGCTCTATTGCGGGATTGCCATCACTAGCGTGAAAGTCGGACCAAGCCCGGCCTGGATGCAACAGCGGCTGAAGGCCGTCGGCGTGCGTCCGATTAACAATCTGGTCGACGTGGGCAACTACGTCATGCTTGAACTCGGCCAGCCCTTGCACATTTTTGACGCGAAGAAGATTGATGGCCGCAAGATCGTGGTTCGCCGCGCCGCCGACGGGGAAAAGCTGGTCACGCTCGATGGCAAGGAACGGGTGTTGAACAGCCGTATGGTCGTCATCGCCGGTGAAACCCAGCCGATGGTCGTGGCCGGCATCATGGGTGGCGCCAGCGCCGAGGTTGATGCCACCACGTCTGACATCGTCCTTGAAGCCGCCTATTTTAGACCGCAGTCGATCCGCTGGACCTCGCGCCGGCTCGGCCTCGCGTCCGACTCCTCTTACCGTTTTGAGCGCGGCGTCGATCCGCACAGCACCCTGGAGGCGGCCTACCGGGCCGTTGATCTGATTCTTGAAACCGCCGGTGGCACCGTCGCTGGTCCGTCCTTCAAGGTTGGCGGCGACCGTCCTTGGCAGCGTGAGATCACGGTCACACCGGACTACATTCGCGCCCGGCTGGGCTTTCAGGTCAGCGATGATGACATCCGGCATTCGCTCGAGGCCCTCAACCTGGCCATCGTGGGTGAAAACCTGAAGGCCGGGGCCATTGAGTGGACGGTCAAGATTCCCAGCTATCGCGGCGATCTCGACCGGCCCATCGACCTCGTCGAGGAAGTCCTCCGGATTTTCGGCACCGACCGGATTCCCCCCGCGGTGTGCACGGGCCCGGCGCTCGTCGATGGCGACGACGATCCCATCGTTGTCTTCAACCGCAAGGTCACGGGCTACCTGGTCGGCCAGCATTTCCACGAGGTCGTCAATTACACCCTGAGGGCGCAGCACGAACTGGCGACCTGGGTTTCGGCCACCTCCGCGGCGGAGCTGGCGCTGGCCAATCCGTTTGCGGATGACCAGTCACACCTGCGCCCCACGCTTGTGATGGGCATGCTGGAATCGCTCAAGCTGAACCAGTCGCGCGGAGTCGCCGCCGCGCGACTTTTCGAAACCGGTCGGGTATTCATGGAACTCAACGGCACAGTGCATGAGTGTGTCGGGGCTGCTTTTCTGCTTTGCCATAATCCGAAGGAGCGCGTGTGGCTCGCCCGACCAGAACCCGATTTTTATGCGGTGAAGCGCCACATGGAGATTCTGGCCCAACAGGCGGGGATCGATTTGAACCGCACTGGATTGGTGCCGGTGCGCGGTGCTTTCTGGGGCTGGCAGGAGGGCCACTCCGCCGCCACCGGCGAAATGAAGGAAGGTTGGACAGCGCGCTTCGGCCTGCTGAATCTTGCGATGGTCCGCGCGGCCGGCGTCGAGGGCACCGTCTGGGCCGGCATGTTCGCTATTTTGCCGGACAAACTCCGGGCCATCACCGGGCAGCACCGCTACCAGCCGATCAGTTTGTTCCCCGCGGCACTGCGCGACATCGCCCTCGTGGTTGATGTCGCGCGCCAGGCCGCCGAAATCCGTTCCGTGCTGCTCAAGGTGGCGCAAGCCGCCACCGGTGGCGCCTTCGTGGTAGAATCGGTCGAGCTATTCGATGTCTATGAAGGCCACAGCCTGCCGGAGGGAAAGAAGAGCCTGGCTTACTCCTTGTCGTTCCGCTCGGCTGAGCGGACTCTGACGGACGGAGAGGTCAACGCTGCCTTTACCAAGCTCCAGCAGGATATCGCCGCTGATGGAACCGTGTCGGTGAGAGCCTGAGTCGCCTTCAAACAGTTCGTCCGAAGCCCGAACGGGCCAGAAACTAAGCGACCACGAGTGAGAGGAGAAACTTGCGCACATCGGCCGTCACTGCCGTGGACAGATTGGAGACCGCGAGGCAGAACAGCCAGCGAACCTCTTCGTCCTGGGCCTCGTTCAGCGGATGTGTCTGGGTGCCGTCTTCCATTTTTTCCGAGGATTTCAGCTTGAGTTTCAGAACCGGCCGGGCGCCGGCCTTGGCGTCAGTCGGCGCGTCTTTTTCGATTCCATAGGTGGAAAGTTCGGTCAGGCCGGTGCTCCAGCGCACGCCATAGTCATTCATCCGAAAATCGAAACTGGCCACGTCGCCGCCCGGCACTAGGCGCCACACGGTGAGCAAGGAGGAGTTCTTTCCCCGGTATTGCTCCTTGTGACGCCCGGAGCGGTCGGGCTTGGCCTCGACCGGGACGAGCGATGTGCCAATCATGACCGGCTCCAGCAGCTGGAAGTAAGCCTTCTCTGTCTCTGCATCGGGAAAGTTGAACACCAAACCGCACGTGGCATGTTGCGAGTAGCTACGGAAGTGGGCGACCGTGCAGGGGAGTTCGAGCTGATAGGTGCCAAGGCTGAGTTTGATCCGACAGGGGTCGTCGGCAAACGCGACCGCAGCCAGATTCAGGTGAATGTTTGCCCCGGTCGCTGAGAGATCGACCAAGGTCGCCGTCCAATCCTTCCATGCAGTG
>Ga0265320_10002904_pt1 | contig 11745 bp, 10 predicted proteins | sample 4827metaG_FD_202087 | JGI IMG/M metagenome (GOLD analysis project Ga0265320, IMG submission 202087) | Rhizosphere microbial communities from Carex aquatilis grown in University of Washington, Seatle, WA, United States - 4-8-27 metaG | ecosystem: Host-associated > Plants > Roots > Rhizosphere >...
GAAGGCTCCCAATCGCCCGGTGCCGCGCCATCGCTTCGATACCAAGCGCAACTGGGCGCTCGTACGCGCGCTCATCGAGGATCCCGGGGCCGAGGTGCAGTGGATCTTCATCCAGCACAACCTGGCGGCGCTGCTGTTTCGCGAGGCGGTCGCGTCGGGCGAGGACCCTGCGGTGCTCGCGCGCGCCGCCTACGTGCTGCGTGAGCCGAGCGACGCCGAACCCCACGATGATCACATGCACGTGCGCATTTACTGCGACGCCCGCGATCGCACGTTCGGCTGCGTCGACAAGGGGCCGGTGCGGTGGTTGAAGAAAGCGTGGAAGTACATGGCGCCGCCGTTCGGCCGCGCGCCCAGCCGGCCCGAGGACGCGGCCTGGACGCTGCTGAAGACGATGACCGGCGAGCTACCGCCGCTCTTTTTCCGCGCCCCGCTCACCAGCTGACGAGCCGGTTGCGCCGCCTTTACCGTTCGGCGTCGGCGCCGGCAACGTGACGGCGGTCAGTCCCAGCTTGGCGACCACGAAGTCGAAGTCGGCACGACGGAGCGCGAGCGCGGGCTGCGGCGCGAACAGGCTGAGCACGATCGCCTGGCGCGGGCCCTCCGGCGCGAGCGCGCGCACGAGGTAGAGCTGCACGAGCGCCTCGGAGCGGCCCGCGGCCTGACCGTCGAGCTCGATGCCGTCGCGCGCGCCGGCCCGCGCGGCGATCGGGCTCCCCATCTGCTTCTCGAGCGCCCGTCGATTGGGCTCGGCCACTTCGCGCGCGTCCTTGGCCGGCGTCTCCGACACCGCGACCGAGATGCGGCTGCCGTCGGGGTGCAGCAGCAGCACGAGGACGTTGGGGAACCCGGTGTGCGTCGACAGCGTCCAGCCGGTCGGCGCCTCGACGGCGATGCCGTTGCGCGCGCTCACGAACCGGCGATCGCTCGGTGCCGCCGCGCTGGCCGGACCGCCGAGCAGCGCCACCGCCGATGCGAAGCCGAGCGCGCGGATCATGATGCGGGTGCGCGTGAGCGCTCGAGGCTGCATCACGCCAGCATAGACGACGCCCGACGCTGGCGCCCGCGCACGGCTCGTGGGTAAGGGTCACCCCAACACTCGTTGAAAGACCGTGCGCGGCCGTTTCGCCTTCGGGTTCGCTCATCAGACTTGCGTGGCCGCAGCGATCTCGCCGCACACGTGTCGTTCCAAGACACTCAGCTGAACGGATAGCCAGCGGTTTTTACATTGCCTGGAATCTATTCAATAGATTACATTCGAGTGCATCAGATGAGGAGAACACTTTCAAAAGATGAGAGTGAAAATCCTCAGCCCGAGAGAGGCGCGCGAAACTCCGTGCTGCTCGACGAACGCGAGCTGCAGGAAATCGAGCGCAACTGGCCCAACGGCCTGACGTCGCGCCAGATCGTCGACGTCTTCGAGACGCGCGGGATCCGCTTCTCCGAAGCGACGCTACGCAAGTACGTGCAGCTGGGCCTGCTGCCCCGCTCGGTCCGCGTCGGGCGCAAGGGGAAGCACCGCGGTTCGTGCGGCGTCTACCCGGCGCAGGTGATCCGGCGCGTGAACGCGGTCAAGGGAATGATGGCCGAGGACCGGACGATCGAAGAGATCCAGCGGTCGTTCGCGCGTTTCAAGGAAGACATCGAGTCGGTGGAGAGCGATCTGCGCGATCTGATCGCCAGCTTCGAGCGCGAGGCCAAGATTCCTTCGCTCGACGCCGACGGACGGCGCGAGCTCGAGCGCGACATCACCGAAGCCAAGCGCGCGGCGGGCGAGCTCGTCCGCCGCATCAGCACATTGGAGCGACGAATTTCAAACCGAGCCGCCGAAGAATCGGCGGGCGGCACCGCCGTCGGGGGCGGGCACGACCTCTACTGACCGGCGCCTGACAGCCGGAACCGAGGAGACAGCAATGGAAGACAACAGAGACTGGGAGGGCGAGGTGGCTGGCGAGGGCTCCCTCGAAGAGGAAGATTCGCCGCAGCCGGAGGTCGCGCGCATCCGCCGCAAGGTGCATGGCGCCGGCAGGGACGGGCGTGTGCGCTCGAAGACGATCGCGCCCAAGCGCCTGACGCGCGACGAGCGTCGGCTGTCGGAGCTGCTGATCTATCCCGACGACGTGGAACGGCCGATGACACGCGAGGAGTGCAAGTCGATGCCGCGCCCATGCCCGTTCGTGAGCTGCTCGCACCACCTGTACCTGGACGTGAATCCGGAGTCCGGCGCGATCAAGCTCAACTTCCCCCACCTGGAAGTGTGGGAGATGGCGGAGACCTGCTCTCTCGACGTCGCCGACCGCGGCGGTATCACGCTGGAGGAGGTGGGGGCGATCCTCAATCTCACGCGCGAGCGCATCCGGCAGGTCGAGGTGCGCGGTCTGTGCAAGATAAAGGACCACACCGGGAACGAGCTCGGGCTACCGCCCGAACGGTAAACAGCAAATCGTGCCCGGACCGCGAGCGTCGGACCGCGGTCTGCCGCTATAATGGTTCCGGATGGAGCTTAGAACCTACACGTTCATCGACGTCCTTCAGCCCAAGCTCGCTGGTTTCTTACAGACGGTTTCGCAAGGTTTCCTGCCGCTGGAGCGGCAAGCCTCGCTGTTCGTCGAGGTGGCGCCCGGTATCGCGATCAATACGGTGACCGACGTGGCGCTCAAGCGCACGCGGGTCGTCCCCGGGATGCAGATCGTGGAGCGCGCCTATGGTCTGCTCGAGATCCATTCGAGCGATCAGGGCGAGGTCCGCGCGGCGGGCGCCGCCATCCTGGAGCACCTGCACCTGTCCGAGGCCGATCGGCTGGCGCCGCGCGTGCTGTCGCGCGAGATCATCACTGGCATCGATGACCATCAGTCGGCCATGATTGACAAGATGAGGCACGGAGACATGCTGGCGGGCGGCCAGACGCTGTACACGCTGGAGGTTCACCCCGCGGGCTACGCCGCGATCGCCGCCAACGAGGCGGAGAAGCGCGCGCACGTCAACCTGCTCGAGATGGTGGCGTTCGGCGCGGTGGGACGGCTGTGGCTCGGCGGCGGTGAAGAGGAGATTCGCCAGGCGGCGCAGGCGATCGATGATGTGTTCGCCGGGCTCGGCGGGCGCGCGGGCGGGGCCTCGTCATGAGCGAGCAGATGGTCACGCCGCTGGACGCGATCGACGCCGCCATCGCCGAGCGCCTGTTGTCGGCGGCGCTGGCGTCGGGTGGCGACTACGCAGATCTCTATTTCGAGTATCGCTCCGGCGCTGACTACGTCTTCGAAGAAGGGCGCGTTCGCACCGTCGGCCGCGGCGTCACGCTGGGGCTGGGCGTGCGCGTGCTGCGCGGCGACGCCACCGGCTACGCCTACACCGAGGAGCTGTCGGACGAGCGCATGCTCGAGGCGGCGCGCACGGCCGCGCAGATCGCGTCGAGCGGCGGCGCGCCGGGGCCGGTGGCGATCACGCAGATCGTGCTGCCGAATTTCTATTCGGTCGCGCGCCCGTCGCTGGATCACCCCGGCGTGGAAAAGGTCGAGCTGCTCCGGCGCGCCGACAAGGCCGCGCGCGCCGCCGACCCCCGCATCGTCCGCGTCGAGGCGTCGATGTCCGAGGAGTGGAAGGAAGTGCTGGTGGTCAGCTCCGACGGGCGGCTCGCGCGCGATCGCCAGCCGATGCTGCGCTTCAACGTCAGCGCCGTCGCCGAGGAGGGCAAGCAGCGCCAGGGCGGACGCTCGGGCGGCGCTGGCCGCTTCGGCATGGAGTACTTCCTGCGCCCGGGGCAAAGCCCCGAGGAGCACGGCCGTGAGGCGGCGCGCCTGGCGATCGGGATGCTCCACGCGGTCGACGCGCCCGCTGGTTCCATGGAGGTGGTGCTGGGCGCGGGCGAGTCGGGGATCCTGCTGCACGAGGCGGTGGGGCACGGCCTGGAGGCGGACTTCAATCGCAAGCGTACGTCGAACTACACCGACCAGGTCGGCCAGCCGGTGGCGTCGGCGCTGTGCACGGTGATCGACGACGGCACGATCGGTAACGCGCGCGGATCGATCAACGTCGATGACGAGGGCAACCCTGGCCGGCGCAACGTCTTGATCCAGGACGGCATCCTCGTCGGCTACATGCAGGACCGCATCTCGGCCAAGCACTTCGGCTCCGAACCGTCGGGCAACGGACGCCGCCAGAGCTTCCGCCACGAGCCGCTGCCGCGCATGACCAACACCATCATGTCGCCCGGCCAGGACGATCCGCAGGACATCATCCGCTCGGTGAAGCGCGGCGTGTACGCGAAGCACTTCTCCGGCGGGCAGGTCAACATTTCGAACGGTGACTTCGTCTTTTCGCTGACCGAGAGCTATCTGATCGAGGACGGACACATCACCGCGCCGCTCAAGGGCGTGAACCTGATCGGCAACGGCCCGGACGTGCTGCGCAACGTGACCATGCTGGGCAACGACTTCAAGCTGTCGGACGGCACCTGGACCTGCGGCAAGGACGGCCAGTCGGTGCCGGTCGGCATCGGTACGCCGACGATGAAGATCGCCGAGATCACCGTCGGCGGGACGCGCACCTCGTGAGCGCCGCGATTCCGCAGATCCCGTCGTCCGGCGGTGCCACACCCGCCCGCCGGCGCCCACTGCCCGATCCCAAGGCGTGCCAGCGCATGGCCGAGCAGATGCTGTCACTGTCGATGGCCGCCGGCGCCGACGGCGCCGAGGTGCTGGTGCGCGACGGCACCGAGATGGAGGTCAAGATCCGTCTCGGCGAGCCCGAGCTGATCAAGGAGGCGGGCAGCCGCGCCCTGGGCCTGCGCGTGCTCAAGGACCACCGCGCGGCCGTCACGTACACGTCGGACTTCGCGCCCGACGCGATGGAGCGCCTGGCGCACGAGACCGTGGCGCTGGCCGCGCTGGCCGAGCCGGACCCGACCGGCGACTTGCCGGCGCGTGAGGAGATGGCGCGCGAGGTGCCCGAGCTCGACCTGTGGGACGAGGCCGTGCTGAGCATCGACGTCGCCGAGGCCATCCGTCGCGCGCGCCTGGCGGAGGCGGCGGCGCGCAAGCTCGACGCGCGCATCACCAACTCGGAGGGCGCGGTCTTCGGAAGCAGCGTCGGCGCGTCGGCGTTCGCGACCTCGGCGGGATTCTCGGGCTCGAACCGTGGCACGCACGCGTCGCTGTACGTGCAGCCGATCGCCGACGACGAGGGCGGCAAGAAGCGCAACGGATCCTACTGGACGGCGTCGCGCTTCATCGGTGCGCTTCTCGACGCCGAGCAGGTCGGGATCGAGGCGGCGCTCCGCACGGTGGCCAAGCTCGGCTCGCGCAAGATCGCGACCTGCGAGGTCCCGGTGGTCTTCTCGCCCGAGGCGGCGCGCGGCCTGCTGGGCCAGTTCGCCGGCGTGATGTCAGGCGGCGCCGTGTGGCGCAAGAGCACCTACCTGGCGCAGCGCGAGGGCACGCCGGTGGCGTCGGAGCTGTGCGAGATCATCGACGACCCGCTGCTGCGCCGCGGCCCGGGCTCGCGTCCCTACGACGGGGAGGGCCTGGCAAGCCGCACCAACGTGCTGGTGGCGGGCGGCGTGTTGCGCACGTTCTTGTGCGATGTGTTCGCGGCGCGCAAGCTCGGACGGCGGTCGACCGGATCGGCGGGGCGAGGCATCGGCGGCGGGCCGCACGTCTCGACGTCGAACCTGATCCTGCGCGCGGGTCGCACGCCGGCGCGCGAGATCGAGCAGCTCCCGCGCGGCCTGTACGTCACCGACCTCATGGGCTTCGGCTTCAACGCGGTCACCGGCGACTACTCGCAGGGCGCCTCCGGCTTCTGGCTCGAGCGCGGAGAGCGCGCCTTTCCGGTCAGCGAGATCACCATCTCGGCGAACTTCGACGACCTGTGGAAGGGGATCGACGCGCTCGGCGACGACCTGGACACGCGGTCGTCGGTGCAGACTCCGACGTTCCGGGTCGCGAAGATGACCGTCGCCGGGAAGTAGGCCGCGGGCGCCTGGCTAGTCCGCGCGCGCGGCCAAGATCGGCGCCAGCGCGGCGATCACGAAATCGTGCAGCGGCCCGTTCGACGCGATGATGCCGCGGTGGTTGTAGAGATCGGGCTCGGTGTACGCGAGCGGCTTGCCGTCCATGTCGGTCATGCAGCCGCCGGCGCCGACCAGGATCGCTTCCGGGCCGCAGGTGTCCCAGATCTTCGTGCGCCCGCCCGTGTAGACGTAGAGATCGCGCGCCGCCTCGGCGACGAGGCCGATCTTGAGGCCGACGCTCCCGACGTTGATCTCGTCGTCGATCATCAGCGCCTTGCGGACGGCGTCGACGCGCGGCGTACGGTGCGACTTGGACGCCACCAACCGGATGCCCGGCGGGCGCGCGATTGACGATGTGCGCAGAGGCTGCGGCGGCGCCGACGGCGTGTCGCGGAGCTCGAGCCAGGCTCCGACGCCGGCGATGCCGGTGTACGTCTTGCCGGTGACGGGCTGCGCGACCGCGCCAATCTGGGGCCGTCCGTCGACGCAGAGGCCGATCATCACCGCGAACCCGTCGTCGCCGAGGATGAAGTCGCGCGTGCCGTCGATCGGATCGACCATCCAGACGCGCGCGCGGCCCAGGCGCGAGCCGTCGTCGGGGATCTCCTCGGACAGGATGACGTCGTCGGGGAATGTCGCGCGCAGCTTGGCGACGATGAGCGCGTTGGCGGCGTGATCGGCGTTGGTGACCGGCTCGTTGCCCGCCTTGCTGTCGACGACCAGCTTGCCGCCGCTGCGCAACCCCGCCACCAGATCCGCGGCCTCGAGCGCGATCGCGCGCGCGACCTCGAGCTCGTGACGATAGTCGTCGTGACTCACCCGAACCTCGTCAGATCACGTTCCAGCGCGCGGCGCCCCGCGAGCAGGACCAGGCCGGCCACCACCAGCAGCGAGCCCGTGCCGAACACCGGCCACTTGAGACCGCCGAAGTGATCCGATGCCAGGCCGATGAAGTAGGGCGAGATCGCGTCGCCCAGCAGGTGAATCGCAAGGACGTTGACCGCGAACCCCTGGCTGCGCACCGCGGCCGGCAGGACGTTGGCGATGGCCGCGTTGAGCGGCCCGATGCTGAGGAAGATCAAGAACAAGGTGATTCCAATCGACGGCCAGAAGATAGCAGGCCGCGACGACAGGATCGCGAGCGCTGTGAAGGGCAGCGACGCTATCAAGCCGTATCCGGAGAGATCGAATGCCGCCGTGCGCGTGCGGACCCCGAGCCGCTCGTTCAGGCGGCCACCCACCAGCGTGCCCAGAAACCCGGCCAGGCAGAGGATGCCGCCGAACAGCACGCCGGTCTGGTCGAGCGGCAGGTGGCGCTCGCGCTGGTAGAAGGTCGGCATGAACACCGCGAGCCCGCCCAGCGTGAACGTGTAGATGGCCTGAGCGGCGTTGTTGTAGATGAAGCTGGGGCGCGAGAACATCAGCGCCAGCCCCTGCGCCGTCGACAGCCTGGACTCCGATGGCGCGGGGGCGGCGTCATGCGCGCCGCGCGGCGGATCTTTCAGGAAGAACAGCGACAGCGCCAGCAACGCGCCCGGTCCCCCGGCGACGAAGAACGCCGGGCGCCAGCCCAAGTGCTGGCCGAGGACGCCGCCGAGCGCGAACCCGACCGCCGAGCCGAGCGGGATCGCCGCATAGAACATCGAGAGCGCGCGCGGGCGCTCTCGGGGAGGGTAGAAGTCGGAGAGCACGGGCGGCGTGACCACGGCGTAGCTGGCCTCGCCCACGCCGACCAGCGCGCGCATGAACAGAAACACCGCCAGGCTGGGCGCGAGCCCCGAGCCGAACGTCGCCACGCTCCACACGAGGACGCCCACGGCCGCGATCGGCAGTCGCGCGCGCCGGTCACCGAGCCACCCCGCGACCGGTGACACCGACGCGTAAGTCAGGATCAGGACCGTGAACAGGAGACCGGAGTCCGAGTCCTTGAGGTGGAGGTCCGCGGCGATCTTCGGCAGCATGCCGCTGGCCAGATAGCGGTCGACGTAGTTGAGTAAGTTCAAGCTCGTGAGGACCACGAGGGCTGCTCGAGCCGAGCGGAGCCGCGCCATGGCCGATGGGTACCACGTCGTCGGCACTAGTGGTAGATTCCGCCGCCATGAGCACCCTCAATGACATTCTGCTTGCCCCCGGAAATCGTCCGAAGGTCGTCGTCGACTGCGTTCGCCTGATCGACGAGGAGGTCGACTCGAAAGGGGGGCTCACCGGGCTGGCCGTCAAGGGCGCTTACGCGCTGGTCAAGGCGGTGAAACCCGGCTTCGTCTCCGAGGCCGTCGACAACATGCTCGACGATTTCGTGAGGCGCCTCGAGCCGTTCTACGCCGCCGCGCAGGCGAAGAACGAGCCGATCGGCCCGGCCCTCAACGCGCGCGCCGGCGAGGTCTCCGAAGCCCTGCTCGCGATCAGCGACGAGCGTTCCCAGCGCGCGAAGAACAACACCCTCAAGAAGGCCTACGAGAAGCTGCGCCCGACCGGCAAGAAGCACGTCGAGGCCGCGGTGCCGCGCGTCGGCCGCCTGATCGCGAAGTACGCGACCGCGCCTGCCACAACGGCTGCTCCTCCGGCGCCCTGAGCGCAGCGCCTGAGTGGTCTTGGCCGAGCGGCCTCGACCGGGGCTGTCCCGGCGCGCCGCTCGCGCTTTTCTTTTTTCGAGGGCGTCACAGGCTCGAAACAACCTTGACGCCGGCCCCGCGATGGGGCACCCTTCGCCGCGTTCCAAAACACCTGATGCGGGGTGGAGCAGCCTGGTAGCTCGTCGGGCTCATAACCCGAAGGTCGCGTGTTCAAATCACGCCCCCGCTACCGGTCGGCCCGTGAGTCGTGAGACTCACGGGCCGTTTTTCTTGTCCGGTGATCAGGCCATCAGCGCCGCGCTGGGGTCGAACCGTGCTCTTCGATCAGCTGCACGATCTCTTCATGCTTGAGCCACCGCGCCATCCCTGCCGCGGTGCTGTTCCAGCTCGTCCCCCGCAGGGTCGGATCCGCGCCGCGTTCTAGCAGGAACGTCGTGGCTTCCTGGTGGCCCATGCTGGCCGCCGCGTGGAGCGCGGTGGTGCCCGACGACCAGTGGCGGGTGTTGACGTCGGCGCCGCGCGCGAGCAGCGCCGCGAGCACGTCCACGCGGTTGAGGCCGGCGGCGAACAGCAGGTTGTCTACGGCCACGCCCGCCTCGGCCAGCACCCGCGCGCTTTCATATCTGCCTCGTTCGATCGCCCAGGACATCGGCCCGCCGCCCGTCCAGAGGTCCAGCCGGGCACCCGCGCGCACGAGGACGCGCACGAGGTCCGCGTCGACGCCCGCCTCGATGGGAAATACGCTGGTCAACGCCATGGCCAGCGTCGTCGCGCCGCGACCGCCGCCGTAGAAGTTGCCCGCATCGTTTGGGTCGGCACCGCGATCGATGAGGAGCTGCGCGACGGCCGGCGCGTTCGAAGGTGTGCGCTGCCTCGGCGACTCCGTGCCGTTGGCGCCGCAGTAGAGTAGCAGCGTCGCGCGGTGCACGCGTGGCGAGCGCCAGTGGACCAGGTCGGGCTCGGCGTCCAGCAGCTCGCTCAGCGTTTCGAGATCGCCGAACGCGACCGCGTCGGCGGCTCGCTCGAAGAGCTCGTCGCGCTCTCGCTGCTCGTCGGCGGGCAAGGGGTCACCGAAGGGCGTCCGGCCGAGGAAATTGGTTGCGGTCCGTGAGCCGCCGGCAGCTTGCAACGCCGCCGCGGCGTCCTGGTCGCCAGCGGCGGCCGCGACGTGCAGGGGGGTATCCCCCACGGCGTCGACGACGTTCGGGTCGAGCCCCGCCTCGAGCAAGAGCGGCACCGACTCCGACCGTCCATTGCGGATTGCCCAGCTCAGCATCAGGTGGTCGTTTGGTCGATACTTTGTCGCGAGATCGGGATCCGCGGCGACGAGGCGGCGCACGTCATCGGTCGCGAGCCGCAGGCACGCCGCGATCACGCGATCCACGTCGCCGAGCTCGGCGTCAGTCGCACCTCGCTGTCGCAGGAGCTCGGCCGCCACGCCGTGGGCGGTGCGGATGGCGACGGCGTACGCGGTGCGGCCCTCGCTATCGCGCTTGCCGACGTCGACGCCGCTCGATAGCAGGACGTCCAGCATCGACTTCGGTCGGCGCAACAGGATCGCGGCGTGCAGACAGCTGCCGCCGTTTCCCCACCAGCGGCCAGCGTCCTCGGGCTGCGCGCCGTATTCGAGGAGGCGCGTCGCCATGTCGGGACGGTCATGGAAGACGGCGACCTCCAGCGCCTCGCGCGCCTCCCACATCGTCGGGCCTGCCGCGAGCAAACGTTCGAGACAGCCGAGGTCGCCGCCCGCGACCGCGTCCGTGAGCGGTATCGGCGGCCCCGCGGCCCCGTACGTCGGAAGCAGTGACGCCCGCGCGTCCAGCAGCACGCCCACCAACTCCGCGCTGGCGACGTCGCGCGCGGCGCCTTGCAGCGCGCAGCGGAACCCGCCCGGCGCCTCGTAGGACTCGATCTCATCGTTCGGGTTCGCGCCGAGCGCGATCAGGCGGGCGGCGATGCGGGCCCTCCCCGCGGCGATCGAGGCGTCGCCGCGCCCATGACGGCTCGAGCAGCAGGTGTAAAGGGCAGTCCACTGGCGCTGCCCGCCGCGCGCGGTGGCAACCGACGGACTCTCGTTGAGCAGCGCCAGCGCCGCCGGCGCGTCACCGAGCGCCGCCGCCAGGTGAATCGAACGGCGCGGAAGCCCCGGGCGCAGCGCCAGCGCCGCCCGCACCGTAGCCGGGTCGCCCGCGGTCGCGGCGGAGAGCACCGCCTCGAGGTCGGCGTCGACGCCGAGCTGCGAGCGCTCGAAGTGCTGCCTGAGATCGGGCCAGCTGACAAATCCCGCCTCGCGGGCGATCACCAGCTGTGCGTCGCTGAGCGTGAACGGCGAGGCGAGCGCCTGCGCGGCGTCCTGGCGGCGCGCGCGGGGAAGATGACGGACGATCCGCAGCGCCGCCTCGACGCTGCCCGCACCGTGCGCGCGACGCAGTTCCTTGGCGCGCTTCCGTTGCTGTTCGAGGTTGATGTCGCGACGCGGTTCGGACGTGTTGGACATGAGACCACCTTCCGTATCCGGTGTCCGCATCGCCGGAAGGAAGACAGTCAGTGGCCCGGGGCACTCTGACGACGACTCGAGACGGGCGCAGCCCTTCCCGCGGACCGGATGCACTCTCGAAGGTGCGGGCGCGAGTATAGCTCGGCGGCCTGGTACGCGAGGAGCGAGAACGGTCCTTGTGAGCGAAGTCGGGCCTGCGTCGCCAGCCTCACCAAGATCTCCAATGATCCCGCGATGTCCAGCGCGCGTAGCACGCCCCCGCTACTCTCTCAGAGCAGACTGAGACGTCGAGGGCACCGGACATTCTGTACCCGGTGCCCTCGGCGAACATTCGGAACGGCGCGAGCGCGCGTCTCAGCACGTCGCCGGCTGCGCCCGGGTCGTCGCTCTCGACGCTCCACGTGCCGACAAGGACCGGTGGAGTCGGAGAGGGCGTGAGCGGCGCCCGGTCGCAGCCCGCGAGGACGCCCAGCAGGGCGCAGGGGAGCAAGAGGATGAGGGCTCTTCGACGGCACCCTCGTCCGATTGGCGCCCAGCGGAGACGGGCTCACGATCCACGAGGTCAAGATGCCGCTGGATGCCTCTCCCAGGTCGAAATTGGTGTGCGGAGGTCTGGCGATGCCGTCCGTCTGGACGGCCCCCGTCCGGTACAGGATCACGGAGGCGCA
>Ga0265320_10002911_pt1 | contig 11727 bp, 4 predicted proteins | sample 4827metaG_FD_202087 | JGI IMG/M metagenome (GOLD analysis project Ga0265320, IMG submission 202087) | Rhizosphere microbial communities from Carex aquatilis grown in University of Washington, Seatle, WA, United States - 4-8-27 metaG | ecosystem: Host-associated > Plants > Roots > Rhizosphere >...
TCTGCGCCGGGCTGGACCGCGCAACGGGGGGCTCGGTGGAGCTTGCCGGCGAGAGGCTCGACTCCCTCGACGAGGATTCGCGCGCGAGGGTGCGCAACGCCTCCGTCGGGTTCGTCTTCCAGAACTTCCAGCTGATCCCGACCCTCACCGCCCTCGAGAACGTGCTGGTGCCGCTCGAGCTCCGCGGCGAGAGCGGGTGCGAGCCGCAGGGCAGGGCGCTCCTTGAGCGCGTCGGGCTCACGGCCCGCGCCGACCACTATCCGGTCCAGCTCTCCGGAGGGGAGCAGCAGCGCGTCGCGCTTGCGCGGGCCTTCATCAACAGCCCGAAGATCCTGTTCTGCGACGAGCCCACCGGGAACCTGGACGGCGACACGGCGGAGTCGATGGTCGAGCTCATCTTCGGCCTCAACCGCGAGCGGGGCACGACCCTGGTGCTCGTGACGCACAATTTCGAGCTGGCCGGCCGCTGCCAGCGCATCCTGCGCCTCAGGAACGGCGCGGTGGCGTCCGACGAGCCGACCCGACCGGTCTCCTGACCGGCCCCATGAGCTTCATCCTCAACATGGCCTGGCGCGATTCCCGCGCCTCCCGCCGCCGGCTCGCCCTTTACTCGCTCTCGGTCGTCCTCGGGATCGCGGCCCTCGTGTCGATCGGCTCGTTCAGCGCGAACGTCCGGCACGCGATCGACTCGGAGACGAAGGGCCTGCTTGGAGCGGACCTCTTTGTGACGTCCCCGGCCCCGCTGACCGCTCCTGTTCTCGACTACCTCGGGACACTCCGGGGCCGGATCGCTCGCGAGCAGATGTTCTCGTCCATGATGACGTTTCCCGCGGTCAACCGGCTCCGCCTGGTCCAGGTGCACGCGGTCGAGGGCGACTTCCCGTTCTACGGAAGGTTCGAGACCGACCCTGACGGCGCCGCCGGGCTCCTGGGGACGGGAGAGCCGGTCGTGATCCTCGAGCCGACGCTTCTCGCGCAGTTCGGCCTCAGGACCGGCGACCCGGTCAGGCTCGGCAGGACGCTCTTCAAGGTGGTTGGTTCGCTGAGGAAGGTGCCAGGGGAGTCCCCCGGGGTCGCCATGATGGCCCCCCGCGCCTACATCCCGATGGGCGCCCTCGCCGCGACCGGGCTGGCCGGGGCCGAGGCGCTCGCGCGCTACAGGGCGATGGTCCTGCTGCCCTCCGGCGGGGACGCCGACGCGGTCGTCCGCGACATGAGGGCGAGATTTCCGCTGCTGCGCCTGTCGTTTGAGACCGTCGCCGAGCGCAAGCGCAACCTCGGCCAGGCGGTCGAGCACCTGGACGGGTTTCTCAGCCTCGTGGGCTTCGTGGCGCTCATCCTAGGGGGGATAGGGGTCGCGAGCGCGCTCCACGCCTACATCCGCGAGAAGATCTCGACCGTCGCCATCCTGCGGTGCCTCGGCGCGAGCGCGAGGCAGAGCTTCTCGGTCTACCTGGCCCAGGGCGTGGCCCTCGGCCTCGCCGGCGCCTGCGTCGGCGGCGCGCTCGGCGTGGCGGTCCAGATGGCCCTGCCTGCCCTCGTCAAGGGCGTGCTTCCCATAGACGTGGACTTCTTCGTTTCGTGGCCGGCGCTCCTTCGCGGGACGGGGGCGGGGGTCGTGATCTGCCTTCTCTTCTCGCTGCTGCCGTTGGTATCCGTCCGGAGGGTGCCTCCGCTTGCGGCCCTGCGCTCGGCGGTCGCCGAGCGCGCGGCGGCCTCGCCCGATCCGTGGCGCCTCGCGATCGGGGCCGCGATCGCATCGTCCGTGGCGGGATTTGCGGTCTGGCAGACGGGATCGGTGGTCGTCGGCCTCGGGTTCGCAGGCATGCTGGGGCTTGGGTTCCTCGTCCTTGCGGGGCTTGGATACGCGGTTGCCTGGGCCGCCCGCCGGTTCATGCCGAAAAGGTTGCCGTACGTCCTGCGGCAGGGAATCGCGAACCTGCATAGGCCGAACAACCGGACGGTTCTCCTGCTGGTCTCGCTGGGCCTGGGAACGTTTCTGGTGCTCACTCTCTACCTCGCCCGCACGACGCTGCTGCGCGAGATCCGGGGCGCGGACGCCTTGGGCAGGCCGAACCTCATCTTCTTCGACATCCAGGACGACCAGATCGGCCCGTTGGAGGCGGCCGCGGCGGCCGCGGGCTCGCCGGTCGCCGAGCGCGCCGCGATCGTCACGATGAAGATGACCTCCGTGCGGGGAAGGACCGTCGAGAAGATCCTGAAGGAGAAGGACAACCACGTCGCAGCCTGGGCGCTCCGGCGCGAGTACCGCTCGACGTTCCGGGGGGCGATCTCGGCCACGGAGAAGGTCGTGGAGGGGCGCTTCAGCGGGCGCTACGCCGCCGGGGCAGGACTGGTGCCCATCTCCGTGGAGGAGGGTCTTGCGCGCGACATGCAGCTTCACCTTGGGGACGAGGTCGACTGGGACGTGCAGGGGCTTCCCATACGGACGCGGGTCGGAAGCATCCGCGCCGTGGAATGGCGCCGGCTCGAGCCCAACTTCTTCGTGGTCTTTCCGGAGGGCGTGCTCGAGGGGGCGCCGAAGACCTACCTCGCCGCGGTGCACGCGGGATCGCCGGCCCAGTCGGCGAGGGTGCAGCGGTCCGTGGTGGATGCGTTTCCGAACGTGACCGCGATCGACCTCGCGCTGGTCGTCGAGACGCTCGACGGGATCTTCTCGAAGGTGGCGTTCGCCATCCAGTTCATGGCGCTCTTCACCGTGGCAACGGGACTGATCGTGCTGGCCGGGGCGATCCTGACCGGCCGCCACCAGAGGATCCGAGAGACGGTGCTCCTGCGGACCCTCGGGGCCACGCGGCGGCAGCTGGCCCTCATACAGCTGTTTGAATACACCGTGCTGGGGATCCAGGCGGCCATCGTCGGGGGGCTTCTCGCAGTCGCCGGGAACGAGCTCCTTGCCCGTTACGTATTCCACGTGCCGGCGGCGGCGCCCGCCGGGGAGATCGCAGCGGCGGTTGCGATCGTCTCCGTGCTCGCGGTTTCGACCGGGTTCCTTGCCGGCCGGGGCGTGACGGATCATCCTCCGCTCGAGGTCCTTAGGCAGGAGACATGATCGCCATGCCGAGGTTGGCATCCAAGGGGAACCTTGCGCGAGGCAGAGGCCGGCCGGAGATTGCGTCCGGCCTGCCATGGAAATCATGGCACCAGGCCGGCCGTCCCGTGTCGTGATAACGCCCCCATTGCAGCCCCCATCGAGCCATTCTGGAAACGGATTCACCCGCGCACAGGGCTTGTCGCGCAGCGCGTGCCTGCTGTGCGCCGCCCTTGCGTGTGCTGTCGCCGACGCCGAGCCCGTCCACCGCGGGGGCGGTCCGAGCACCCGGGAGCTCGCCCAGGGTTACCGCGACGGACGCGTGCTCGCCAAGCCGCGCAAGGAGATGCTTCCGATGATCGACCGGGCGGAGGGGGCGGAAGGGCTCAGCCTGCGCGCCCGGTATGCGCGATTCGGGAATGTCGGGGTCCTGGTCCTGCCCGAGGGGGACAGTGTGGAGGCTGCGGTAACCCGGCTCAGGGCGACGGGCCGGTACGAGTATGTCGAGCCGGACTACATCCGCCGGGCCCTGGCAGCACCGGTCGTTCCCAACGACCCGCAGTTCGCGAACCAGTGGGCTCTCCACAACACGGGGGCAAATGGCGGCAGCGCAGGCGCGGACATAGGCGCCGAGGCGGGCTGGGAGACGATCTCGGGGGCGCCCGGCGTGGTCGTGGGGATACTTGATTCCGGCGCCCTGACCACCCACCAGGACCTTGCCGTCAACATGTGGGTGAACCCGACCCCTGGGACAACCGCCGCTTTCAACGACAGCGCCGCCGGATCCGGAACGATCCAGGAGACCGACAGCGCGAACGGCCTCAACGCGGTGGCGCGCTCCGGAACCCCGACCGACGACAGCAGCTCGGGCCACGGGACGCACGTCTCGGGCATCGTCGGGGCCGCGGGCAACAATGGCCTGGGGGTTTCCGGGGTTGCGTGGAGGGTGCAGCTGATGGAGCTCAAGTTCCTCGACAGCGCGGGAGAGGGAAGGTTGTCCGACGAGCTCCCCTGCATCGAGTACGCGATCGCCCACGGGGTGAGCGCCATCAACGCGAGCTTCGGCGACGCGAGCTTTTCACAGGCCGAGATGGATGCGATCCAGGCCGCCGGCAAGGCGGGCATCATCTTCGTGTGCGGGGCTGGAAACAGCGCGGAGAACAATGACATCTCGGGATTCTTCCCCGCGGACTATCCCCTCGACAACATCATCAGCGTCGGGGCCACGGACAACCGCGACGGCCCCGCGGTCTTCACGGACTACGGATCGGGGTCGGTCGAGATCTTCGCTCCGGGCGACGCCATCATTTCGACGGTCAATACGAGCGCGTCCTCCTACGGGTACCTCAGCGGCACGTCGATGGCGACGCCCTTCGTCACGGGCGCGGTAGCCCTTTTGAAGGCGCAGTACCCCGGCGACACGTACCGGGAGACGATCAACCGGATCCTCAACTCTGCCGACCGGATCCCCGCGCTCGCGGGCAAGGCCCAGACCGGGGGGCGCCTCAACCTGGCCACCGCGCTGGCGACGGCAGCCGGCACGCCGCCGAACGCGCGCTTTGCCAGCCGCACGGTGCTCGTGGGCCTTGATCCCTACACCCGGTCGAACAACGCGGATTCGCCGGCGGCGCTTGAGCCGGGGACCCCGGAGATCGCCGGCGCGGCGGGATCCCACTCCCTCTGGTGGCAGTGGACGGCGCCTGAGGACGCCAACGTGGAGATCGACACGAGCGGCAACGCCGGTGGGATGATCATCGGCGGAAGCACCTACCCGACGCTGCTTGGCGTGTACACGGGAGGCACGCTCGACTCCCTGGCCCTGGTCCAAGGCAGCGCCAGTTTCGGGACGGAGCCCCTGGAGGGTGGCGGCACGATGTCGTACAGCCAGGTGAGCTTCCACGCCGCGGCCGGGACGACGTACCAGATAAACGTCCAGGGTCAGGGCGCCACGAGCGGCCAGACGATCCTGGCCATCAACACGACTCCCGACAACGACTCGGCCTCCTCGCCCAGGGTGCTCGCGGGCCTGAGCGTTTCCATCATGGACGCGAATCCGAATGCCACGCTCCAGGGCGGCGAGCCGAGGATCCTCGGCAACCCGGGAGGGCATTCGCTCTGGTACTCCTGGACGGCGCCCAGGTCCGGCACGGAGCAGGTCTCGGCGTACAGCTATGACTTCGTCCCCGAGGCCGCCGTCTACACCGGCTCGTCCATCGGCAGCCTGTCGCTCGTCGCCTCTGGCGTGGGCTCGGCCCTTGCCGGCACCACGACGGTTATCAGCAAGAGCCTCTGCACGTTCAACGCCTCCGCGGGCACGACCTACCTCATCTGCGTCGACGGGGTTACCTCGCGCGACACCGGGGAGTTCACGCTCTCGCTTGACGATTCGCTGTGGCAGGCCACGACCGGCGATTCGGTGACCTGCTCGCCCGCGGTCGGGCCCGACGGGACCATCTACATCGGAAGCGACGACAATTCCCTGTACGCATTCGACCGGAACGGGAACCAGAAGTGGCGCCACGCCGCCGGGGCCGGATTCGACACCTCGTCGGCCGCGATAGCCCCGGACGGGACGGTCTACGCGGGCAACGAGGACGGCAACGTGTACGCTTTCAACGCGGACGGCTCGTCGAAGTGGACCTTCGCGGTTCCCGCGCCATCCGGCGCATCGGGGCTGAGCAACGCGCTCTCGTGCTCGCCTGCTGTCGCGTCGGACGGGACCATCTACATCCACGCCGACGACGGCAACCTTTACGCGTTGAACCCGGACGGCACGCGCAAGTGGACGGCGCCGGTCCCGGGGTTCTCCTATGCCGCCCCGACGATCTCGCCCGACGGGACGATCACCATCGGGACGGACGCCGGGTCCCTGATCGCGCTCAACCCGAGCGGCACGCAGAAATGGGCGTTCGCCACGCCCGGAGGGGGCGAGCAGGTCTACACTGCGGCTGCGATCGACTCCGGCGGGAATCTCTATTTCGGGACGCTGAGCGGGAACTTCTACTCGGTGGACCCAGCGGGAAGGCTGCGGTGGAGGTACGCGGTGGGCAACGGCGTCACCTCCGCCCCGGCGCTCGCCAACGGCGCCGTCTACTTCGGCGGATACGACGGGAACCTGTACGCCCTCTCGACGGCGAGCGGCGCCCTCCTCTGGAAGTATTCCCTCGGCACCCAGGTGCGGGCGAGCGCCCCGGCGGTCGACGCCAACGGCGTCGTCTACATCGGGTGCTACGACCACAAGGTGTACGCGGTCAGTTCAAGCGGGTCGCCGGTGCGCATATTCGCCTCGGACGATTGGATAAGGTCCTCGCCCGTGATTAGCGGGACGACGCTCTATTTTGGGAGCAACGACCACAAGGTCTACGCGTTTGACATCGGGGCGGGCGCCGCGGCGTCGGACTGGCCCATGTACCAGTACGACGGCCACAGGGTGGGGCGGGCGGAGTCCACCGGTCTCCAGATCACGTCGCAGCCGGCCTCCCAGGCGGTCGCGCCCGGCGGGGCGTTCACGCTCTCCGTGACCGCGACGGGTCCCGGCGTGCTTTCCTACCAGTGGAACCTGAACGGCGCGCCCATTGCGGGCGCGGTGGGCCCGGCCTACACCGTCTCCTCCGCGTCGGCGTCGGACGCCGGAAGCTACACCGTGACCGTCACGGGCGGCTCGGCCAGTGTCACGAGCTCCCCGGCCGTGGTCACCGTTGCGGCGCCGGGACCGTCGGCGGCCCGGCTGATTAACATCTCAACCCGGGCGCAGGTCGGAACGGGCGGGGCAATCCTGATCCCCGGCCTCGTGATCGCAGGCAGCGGCATGGAGACGCTCCTGATCCGCGGCGACGGGCCCGGCCTGGCCGCGTTCGGCGTCTCCGGGGCCCTCGCTCGGCCGAGCCTGAGCGTGTTTGACAATTCGGGAACACTGGTCGCCTCCAATACGGGCTGGGGCGCGAATTCAAACCCGGCACAGATTGCCGGCGTTGCCGCGCAGGTGGGCGCATTCTCGTTTGCTTCCGGAAGCGCAGACTGTGCCGTGATCGTCAATCTGCCCGCCGGCGCCTACACGGTCCAGGTCTCCGGAGTGAACAGCACCACGGGAATCGCCCTGGCCGAGGTCTACGAGGTGGCGTCGACCGGCACCCGCCTGGTCAACATCTCGACCCGGGCTCAGGTCGGCACCGGGGGCAATATCATCATCGCCGGCTTTGTCGTCTCGGGAAGCGGCTCCGAGGAATTGCTCGTGCGTGGGGACGGACCCAGCCTGACGCCGTTCGGCGTTACTGGGGTCCTGGCCCAGCCCAGCCTGAGCGTGATCGGCGCCTCGCAGAATCTGGTCGCCTCCAACACGGGCTGGGGCACGAGCGCAAGCCCCTCCCAGATCACGAGCACCGCGGCTGCGGTCGGCGCCTTCAGCTTCGCGGCGGGCAGCGCCGACAGCGCCGTGGTCATCAGCGTGCCGGCAGGCGCATACACGGCGCAGGTTTCCGGCGTGAACAACACGACCGGAGTGGCGCTCGTCGAAGTCTACGAGGTCCCTTGAGGCGCGCCGGCGCAACCCGGCCCTCCCTAACGGTTCGTGGGGACGTAGGCGGTCTGCAGGACGCACATGAAGTCCTCCTGCTCTTGCGGGGTCATGCCCGCCGGATCCCGCGCGGGCTCCCTGCCCGCGAGGATCCTCGAGAAGATCGACGCGCGCTCAGCGCCGTTTCGGGACCTGCCGAACTCGAGGTAGTATTGCCGCGGGTCCACTGTGAACCGGACCTCCCCTCCGGCGTCGAGCGTGGCGATCCTTCCGGCCGGGAGCCGGATGGCCAGCGTCCGGCCGGCCGCGGGCGGGTCGGCTGAGGCGACCGTGGCCTCGACCAGGCCGCTCCTGCGGGCGAGCCCGATGTTGAGGTGCCAGTCGCGGAAGCGGAACCGGTCGATCCTGGCGTGGTTCATCCCCGGGGGCAGGCTGGGCGCAAGCCCCAGGTTGGCGCCCACGGGCTCCAGGTCGAAGCCCAGGAAAAGGAGCATCACCGACGTCACAAAGTCGCCGTGGGACCAGACAATAAGCGGCTTGTCCGGCACGCCCTTCCTGTTCCAGTTCTCGGGAAGGTAGAAGTTCCCCCCCTCCAGGTCGTACAGGCGCTTGTTGACGACTCCTGAAAGGAGGTACCGCCACGCCAGGTCGGTCCTACCGAGGAGCCACTCGTCCTGCGCCGCCCAGGCGGTGTTGATGGGCCAGGTGTCGAGCTCGCCGTCGGGAGCGTGGGGGCTCGAGGCGTTCGGGCCGAAGCGGAATATGGAATGGTCGGGATTCTCAAGGTCGCGGATGATCTGGGCGTGGGTTGAGGCGAAGCGGGGATCGTCCGCGGGGATTATCCCCTGGTTCCTTCCGAAGACCTCGAGACGGGGGATGATCAGCATCCCCGAGTCGACGCGGTCGTCTCGAAGCGGGCCGTTGCGGCTCTCGGCCTTGGGGTATTCCGGGTCGACGAACGACTGGCCCGCGGGCCCGGCCATGGGGATGATCCGGCCCTTGTCGGCGTCGTACGCGACCTCGGAGAACCTGGCTCTCAGGCGGTCCGCCGCCGCGGCCCACTGCCGGGCCTCGGCCTCGTGTCCAAGCGCGGCAGCGATCTTCGCGGCGGCCCGAAGGCCGCTGTGCACCTCGGCGTTCGGCCATGTCGAGGGCGCGGGGATGAAGCAGATCCACTCCTCCGCGAGGTTCAGCATCCCCTCGCTGTCGACCCGCCCCCGGTAGTAGTCGGCGTAGAACTTCACATACGGCCAGACGGTCGCGAGGAAATCCCGGCCCTTCGGGCTCAGCAGCGAGTAGAACCACATTCCCGTGATCCCGATGGCCGGCTGCTGGGCCTCGCGCTCTCCGCCCACCGAGAAGTCGCGCTGGGCGTTCCAGAAGGCGAAGTAGCGCCCGACCGCGTCGTAGTCCCCCGCGAGGGAGAGGCCGATCATCGTGTAGGTGCCGTCCCTGAGCCAGGAGTCCCGGTAGAAGAACAGGTCCGCCATGACGTCGCCCGACGCGAACTGGTGGGACTCGATGGCGTCGATCGAGCGCTCGAACAGCCGGTCCAGCCTCGGGTCGTCGCTCCAGAGCGATATCCGGCCGGAGGCGACCTTGGCGTCGTCCTCCCCGTAGCCCCCGAGGACGTCCGCCCAGCCCGTCACAAAGGAGCCGCCTGCCGGGCGCGCCGGGGCCGACTCGGTGGCGTCGACGCAGAGCACGACCTCCCTCGTGGCGTCGATCTCCTTCTCGAATCCGCCCCTGTCTATGGAGAGCGTCCTCCCGGCGGGCAGGGTTGCCAGGTCGAGGACGGGCCCCTGGGTCGTCGTGAGCACGGCGTTCTCGCCCCTCCAGAGCGTCGTGAATTCCGCAAGGCCGGAGGGATCGTCGCTGCGGAAGCCCTGGGTGAAGTCCGGATACTTGAACCGCGCGCCGAGCCTGAGGTCCACCTGGGCCGCGAAGGCGTACCTGACGAAGATCGGGGCCGGCCCCTTGTCCCTTCTCGACGCGATCTCGATCGAGACAAGCCCGTCGTCTGACTGCAGGCGGATGTAGCCGGGGCGGGTTCCCGCGTGGTGGTAGCCGAGCGAGCGCAGGTCCAGCCACTCGCTTCCCTTCCTCACCCGGCCGTAGATCGAGGTCTCGAGGAAGAGCGGCACGTGGCGCATTCTCCCCGGGTCCATTCCCGACCAGATCTCCTTGACCTCGCCGTTGACCCCTGCGCGCACCAGCATGGTCGGCCCGGTGGCGTAGGTGTCCGTGATCTCGAATTCCGGGACCTTGTCGACCGCGCGCAGCGCGCTTGCGAGGAGGGCGAATCCGGCGGCTAGGATCAGGCGTCTCATGTTGGGGTTTGGGTTGGCCCGAAGAGGAGCGGACGGGGGCCCTAGCGGGCCCCGTAGAAGGCGGGGCCGTGCCCGTCCCCCCATTCGAGCGCCCGGCCCCGAAGAAGCGCCCGCTGGAGGAAGGATTGCGCGAGCCTCACGGCGTCCGGGAGGCTCGCGCCGCGGCCGAGCCAGGACGCGATGGCGGCGGACAGCACGCAGCCGGTGCCATGTGTGTTAATGGTGGCGATACGCGCGGCCTCGAACCACGCGGTGCTCCCGTTCGGCAGCGCGAGGCAGTCGCGGCAGAGTCTGCCGAAGCCGTGGCCCCCCTTCACCAGGACGGGTCGGCCGCACTGCGCCGCGAGGAGGACGGCGGCCGCCTTGGCCTGCGCGTGGTTGCGGACCTGGAGCCCCGTGAACAGGGCGGCCTCCTCCCAGTTCGGGGTGACGAGGGATGCGATGGGGAAAAGCTCCATCCGGAGCGCCCTGATCCCTATGTCCGAGAGGAAGCGGGTGCCGCTCGATGACGACAGCACGGGGTCGACGACGAGCGGCGTGGCCGGAAACCTCGCCAGGGCTCCCGAGACGGCCCGGACCGCGCCGGGCCCCGGCAGGAGCCCGGTCTTGACCGCGGCGACGCTGAACCCGCGCAGCGCCGATTCGATCTGGGCGCGTATCAGCGTGTCCGCAACGGGCTTCCACGCGGTGATGCTCCTTGTGTCCTGGGCCGTGACGGCCGTGATCGCGGTGAGCGCGTGGCCGCCCATCGCGCGGATCGTCCGCTGGTCGGCCTGCACCCCGGCGCCCCCCCCGCTGTCGGAGCCGGCGATCGTAAGGACGCAGAGCGGGGCGTTCAACCGAGCCATGATTTCATCCCGCCGCGCAGGCTCACGGCTGACCGGAAGGCGTGGCGCTCGCGCAGGATCCGGACCCCGCGCAGGCTCCTGACGCCGCCGGCGCAATAGACGACCGTGGGGACCGAGGGATCGAGGGCCGCGAGGTCGGACGCGGAGCTGGTCTCCAGGCGCCCGAGGGGCACGTGGGCCGAGGGCTCGATCGACGACAGCTCGCGCTCCCACCCCTCGCGGACGTCGAGAAGCTGGACCTGGGCGCCCTCCCTGAGCAAGCGCTCGAGCTCGTCCCGCCCAATCTCGTCGCGGCCGGCCGGCACCTCGCACGTCTCGCCGTAGCCCTCGGGGGGCAGCTCGGTGACGGCCCGGGCCGCCGGATCGGGCCTCAGGCCCACGGTGGTCGAGGTCATGGTGAGCGCGTTCAGGATGAAGAGCCTGCCCGCAAGCGGCTCCCCGACTCCCGAGAGGACCTTGATGGCCTCGCATGCCTGGGCGGCCCCTATCAGCCCGGTCACGGCGCCGAGGACTCCCGCCTCCGCGCAGTTGGGCACCGTCCCCGGCTCGGGCGGCTCCGGGAAGAGGCAGCGGTACGTCGGGCCGCCCCGCAGGTTGAAGACGCTCACGTGCCCCTCGAACCCCTGGATCGCGCCGTAGACGAACGGCCGCCCGGCGATCACGCACGCGTCGTTGACCAGGTAGCGGGTCGCGAAGTTGTCGGAGCCGTCGACGACGAGGTCGCACGAGCGCACGAGCTCGAGCGCGTTGGAGCGGCTGAAGCGGACCGGGTGCGCGTCGATTCGGACCAGGGGGTTGAGCGAGCGAAGCCTGCGGGCGGCGGTCTCCGCCTTGTTGGCCCCCTGGTCGCCGCTCACATAGAGGACCTGGCGCTGGAGGTTCGAGGTGTCGACCGAGTCGGGGTCCACGACGGCGATCCTCCCGACGCCTGCGGCGGCCAGGTAGAGGAGGGCGGGGCAGCCCAGGCCGCCCGCGCCGATCACG
>Ga0265320_10002913_pt1 | contig 11722 bp, 8 predicted proteins | sample 4827metaG_FD_202087 | JGI IMG/M metagenome (GOLD analysis project Ga0265320, IMG submission 202087) | Rhizosphere microbial communities from Carex aquatilis grown in University of Washington, Seatle, WA, United States - 4-8-27 metaG | ecosystem: Host-associated > Plants > Roots > Rhizosphere >...
GGTTTTCGTGGAGCTTGGTTGGCTTGGCGGCGATTCTCTATGCGGTGCGGATGTGCCTCCTGTCGGCGGGCTATCACCGCTACTTCGCGCACCGCGCGTTCAGGACCAGCCGAGCGTTCCAGTTCTTCCTGGCGTTCGCCGGCGGCACGTGCACGCAGCGGGGCGCGCTCTGGTGGGCGGCCAACCACCGCTACCATCACGCGCACTCGGATGGGCCGGAAGACATTCACTCGCCGGCGCGCCAGGGCCTCTACTGGAGCCACGTGGGGTGGTTCCTTTCGGGGCGCTACCAGGCGACGCGCCTCGATCGCGTGCGTGACTTCGCCCGCTACCCCGAGCTGCGCTGGCTCGACCGGCACCACTACGTCCCCTCCTGGCTCTACCTGGGGACGTTGGTCGCGCTGGGCGGCTGGTCCGCCGGCATCTGGGGCTGCTTCGTCTCCACGTCGCTCATGTGGCACGCCACGTTCTGCATCAACTCGCTCGCGCATCGGTTCGGGCGGCGCCGGTACCCGACCGGCGACGAATCGCGCAACAACGCCGCGCTCGGCGTCTTGTTGATGGGCGAGGGATGGCACAACAACCACCATCACTACCAGTCGTCGGCGGCGCTGGGGTTCTACTGGTGGGAGATCGATTCGACCTACTACTTGCTCAAGCTGCTCGCGGCGCTCGGATTGGTCTGGGATCTGCGCACGCCGCCACGGGCCCTGCGCGACAGCTGGCGCGCGCACCCGGAGGCGGGGTGACAGGCGACTGGTTGTGGGGAGGCGCGCTGCGACTGCGCCGCGACGTGCTGGCGTTTTACCGTGACTGCGAGCGCCAGGGCGGACTGGTACGAACACACGTCTGGCGGCTCCCACTTTATGTGGTCACGGCGCCCGAGTTGATCGAAGAGGTCCTGGTCAAGAAGCAGCGTTGCTTCATCAAGTCGGGCGCGCTGCGCTCGACGGGGCGTGCGTTCGGTCGCGGGCTGCTGACCTCCGACAAGGAGCTGTGGCGGCGCCAGCGACGCACGATCCAGCCCGCCTTTCACGGCCAGCGCCTGGCGCGCTACCGCGCCCTCATGAACGCGGCGGCGCTGCGGCTGTGCGAGTCGTTCGGCGACGGCGGCGTGCGCAACATCCATCACGACATGACCGACCTCTGCTTCGAGGCGCTGGCGCAGTCGCTGTTCGGCGAGGGCATGAGCGAAGCGCGCCCGCTGGTCGCCGCCGCTGCCGAAGCGCTGCATGAGTTCCATCACCTGCACGCGCAGTGGATCGGCGCCGTCGGCGGCCTGGCGTTCGCGGCGGTGCGCGCGGCGTCGACGGCGCTGGGGCGGCCCGACTTCGTCGCCGATCCGACGCTGCTGCCCACCTCGTACGGGCGCCGCTTCCGTGACGCCACCGCGGCGCTGGACGGCTACGTGGCCGGGTTGGTGGCGCGCCGGCGTGCCGCGCCGGCGGGCGATGACTTCCTGTCGATGCTGCTGGCCGGTCGCGACGAGGCGGGCGCGCCTCTCTCCGAGCGCCAGATCCGCGACGAGGTGGTGACCATGTTCCTGGCGGGCCATGAAACCGCGGCGAGCTCGCTCACCTGGGCGCTGTACTTGCTCGCGGCGCACCCGCCGGCGGCTCAGCGACTCGCGGCGGCGCTGGATGCGGATGACCGCGGCGGTGGCGGCGCGGGCGAGCGCGAGATCGATCGCGTGATGCGTGAGGCGCTGCGCCTGTACCCGCCCGCCTATCGCATCAGCCGCACGGCCGTCGAGGCCTGCGAGATCGGTGGCCACCGCGTGAGGCCCGGCGTCGAGATCATGATTCCACAGTGGGCGGTGCACCGCTCGGAGCGCTTCTACGCCGAGCCCGACGCCTTCCGTCCCGAGCGCTGGACCCCGAAATTCACGGCCACGCTGCCCAAGTTCGCCTACTTTCCTTTCGGCGGCGGGCCGCGCACGTGCATCGGGAATACATTCGCCGAGATCGAGGGCAGCGTCGCGCTGGGTCACATCTGCCGGCGCTACGAGCTGCGGGTTCCGCCGCGCGCGCGGGTGACGCCGTATCTGGGCGTCACGCTGCTGCCGCGGGGAAACCAGCTCGCGCTCGAAGTTCGGCGTCGCCCGAGCCAGACGCAGCAATTCCCGGCTGCACCCGACTTCAGCCGAGCCTGATTCCCGCCGAAAATGGAGCCATGCGCATGAATTCGAGCTGCCTCTCTCTGGCTGCGGTCTCGGTTCTCCTCGCCTCCTCGCTGGCCGCTGGATGCGGCAGCTCTGGCGCGATGGCGGGCCATACCGGCGCCGGCGGCGGGGGCGCCGGCGGCGGGACGGTGGTGATCGGCAGCTCGGGCTGCCCGCTCTTCACGCCGGATGACGCCTGGAACCTGGACATCTCGGGCGCCGCGGTGGACTCCGCCCAGAACGCCATCGTCGCGGCGGCGGTCGGCACGATCAAGATTCATCCCGACTTTGGGCCCGGGTTCGGCATCCCGTTCAACGTCGTGGCGGCGTCGCAGCCGGCGGTGCCGGTCACGTTCGATCAATACCCGGACGAGAGCGACCCCGGACCGTATCCGTTCCCCGACGTGAGCGTCGCGCGCGTCGAGGGGACCGACGACCCTCACAGCTGCTCGGGCGATTGCCACCTGCTGGCCGTGCAGAGGGGCGCCTGCATGCTCTACGAGGGCTACGCCTGCCACTACGACAACGCGATGGGCTGGATCTGCAGCAACGGCGCGAAGTGGGATCTCAAGAAGAAGAGCTATGGCCAGCGGCCCGAGGGGTGGACGTCGGTCGACGCCGCCGGCCTCCCGGTCTACGCCGGCCTCGCGCGCTACGAGGAGGTGATGGCGGGCGAGATCACGCACGCGCTGCGTTTCACGATGAGTCACACCGCGGCGGCGCACATCCCACCCGCGACCCACGACGCCGGCAGCGGCACCAATGCGCCGCCCATGGGCCTGCGCGTGCGCCTCAAGGCCAGCTACGACGCCAGCGCCCTCGCGCCCGAGGCGCAGGTCTTTGCCCGCGCCATGAAGAAGTACGGGATGATCCTCGCCGACAACGGCAGCAACTTCTATTTCCAGAGCGAGGACAATCCGAATTGGTCCGACGGGATCAACGATCTGAAAATGATCCCGGCCAGCGCGTTCGAGGCGATCGTCAGCCCGCCGTGAGCGAGCTACCAGCGCGCGACGCAGGTCGCGCCGGTCAGCGATCCGTCGAGGCCGCACGCGAGTCGCCTGGGCCTGGGGAGCGCGCTCGCGCTCTCGGCGGCGGGCTCGCTGAACTGCAAGATCAGACCGGTCGTCGCGAAAGCGCCGGCCAATCCATAGGAGATGGCGGCCGCCCAGGTGGCGACGGTCTGGTCGTGTGCGATTTGCTGGCACACCGTCCCGCCGCGGATGTCGCCCTTGCCGTCGTCCATGCAGCTGCCGGATGCGGCGGTGTTGAAGTCCTTTGATTTCTTGATGGCGGCCAGGGTTTCGAAGACGCCGAGGCCGACGCCGGCGACCGCGAGGCCGAACGAACCCCACTTCACGGGGCCACGCCAGGCCCCGGGCTTCGGCGGTGGTGCTGGGCGTGATTCGATGATCTGTGGCGGCTCGTCGATCGGTCTTGCCTCGAGGTCGATCGGATGCGATTGCGCGACCCGGCGCGGTTTGGCGGCGCTGCTCCCCGCCGGTGACGCTGATTCGCTGGCGGTCGATGCAGCGAGCGCCTTCGAGGACGGCCCTGGCGCGGGCGGCGCGGCCAAGCTGATCGGGATGGACAGCTCGGTGCCGCGACTTGCGGCAAAGGTCTGTCGGGTCGAAGGCTGTCCGGGAGCCTCGGCAACCAGGCGGTGCGCGCCGGGTTCGGCATAGATCGGGCCGTTGAACGGCGTCTTGCCCTGCACCACGCCGTCGAGGGACACGGTGATCCCCGGTTGATCGCAGGTGATGGTGATCGTGGCGACCTTCGCGAGCAATTCCTGCCGGTGCTTCGACGCCTGATCGCGCTTCTCTTGCGGGATGTCGTCGGTCGCCGCGGCCAGGAAGGTGTCGAACGCCTCGAGCGCCAGGACGTTGTGCCCCAGCGCCTGGTGCGCGATCCCCATGTTGAACTGGATCTTGGGGCTGGGCACCAGGGCGTACGCCGCCTCGAACTCCTTGAGCGCGCCTTCGTTGTCGCCGTGATCGAGCGCCTTCATCCCGGCGCCGAAGCGGGCTTTGGCTTCGCCGCGTGGGTTGGCGGCGCGCGCCGAACCCGCGAGCGCCAGGATCATCCCCAGCGCCAGCCACGGCGCCGGCCACGGCTCGACGCTCGCTCGCATCGCCTTGCGCGCGCCCATCTCACAGATCCCGGAAGGCATCGTCCTTCTCATTCGGCGCCGCCGGCGGCTGCGATTTGCCGTGTGCCGGTCGGACCTTTTGCGTGGGGTGAGCCTGCCGCCGATCGGAACGCTTCGCCTTCGGTCCGGCGGGGACAACGATCGGGACCGCGGCTGGCTGCCCATCCGACGCGACCGTCGGCGCGTCGAGCGCTCTCTCGACCTCGGGCGTGGCCGCCTTCCTGGCCGCGGTCGTCGCGGGATCGCCCGGCGCGCGGGGCGTCGCGCTCGGGACCGCGACCACGGGCGGCGGAGACACCGTTGACGCCGGCGGCGCCGGCTCGGGCTCGTTCACCTGCGGCGCGGGACGCCGCAGGAAAATCATCAGGACCACCGCCGCCGCCGCCGCGAGCGTGGTCACGCCGATCCCGATCTTGAGACCGCTTCGCGCGGGCGGACGCGGCGCCGCTTCGGGCGCGGCGATCGCGGCCTGACTCAGCGTCGTGCCCCGGTTGGGGAGCACTTTCGTCTGACTCGGCGTCGCCTGGACCAAAGTGCGCGGCAAGGGATCGGCTGTGGGGAAGGGGAGCGGCGCTGGCTCGGGCTCCTCCGCGCCGCCCGCGGGGAAGCCCGCCGGAGGCTTCACGCAGCGGGCAAACTGCGTCGAGGGGACGCGCAGAATACTTTCGATCGACGAGACGACGTCCGCCATTGTCTGCGTACGCTGGCTGGGATCCTTGACGAGCATCTGCGCGACCAGCGACGCGAGCGCGGGCGGCACCGACGGGACCACCGACGCGAGCTCGGGCGGTGGCTCGGAGTTGTGGGCGATGATGAGCTCCCCGTGGCCTTCGCGCACGAACGGCGGCTGCCCGGCGAGCATTTCGAAGATGATGCATCCGAGCGAATAGATGTCGCTCCGATGGTCGACGTGCCCCGCGCCCCGGCACTGTTCGGGGGACATGTAGACCGGTGTTCCGAGCACGCTGCCGGTGCGGGTCTTGCGAGACTGAGAGGCGCCCTCGCCCAGGAGCTTCGCGATGCCGAAGTCGAGGATCTTCACCCGCACCGGTGATTCCCCGTCGGTGGGCGACGCCAGAAAGATGTTGTCCGGCTTGAGATCGCGGTGGACGATTCCCTTGCCGTGCGACGCCGCGAGCCCCCCTGCGATCTGCCCGGCGATCGCGGCGGCGGTCGCGGCGTCGCCGGCCAAGCTCCCGATGCGCGCCAAAGACTGGCCGAGCGTCTCGCCTTCGAGGAACTCCATGACGATGTACGCGCGACCGTTCGTGTGGACGTCGCAATCGAGGATCTCGACGATGTTGGGGTGCCGCAGCGATCCCGTTGCGCGCGCCTCGTTGAAGAATCGACCAACGATGTCTGGTCGGGACGATAGCTCCGGCAGGAGCACCTTGATCGCGGCTTTGCGGCTGATGTGCACGTGCTCGGCGAGATACACCTCTCCCATCCCGCCTTCGCCGATCCGGCGCCGGATCACGTACGCCCCGAGCCTGTCTCCAACTGCGAACACAGCGAACCCTATTGCCCGTATTTTGCCGCGACGATGTTGGCCTGGAGGTTGTTGAGGGTGGTCACCGTCGCCGCGCCGCTGGCCATGACGCCCTCGAAGAACTGGCCGGAGCTCGACGCGCTGTTGTCGCCGGCGATTCCCAGCACGATCGACCCCTGCTTTTTCATGGGGACATATCCCGTGAGCGTCGGGCGAATTCCGTCGTACATCGTCCGCAGCGCGCCGGCCGTCGCATCGCCGCCGTAGATGGCAAAGCGGCCCAGGCCGGCGTTCTGCGCCGCCGTGTCGCCGACGATCGCAGCCGTCACGAAGCTGAAGTGGAGGGCCGTATTGGTCGTGATTCTCTGAGCGTTGGAGGGATTCGTGGTCGAAAACCCTGCAAAGAGACCATTCTCCAGATCCGCCATGACCCAGGGGTTGGTGTTGTCCGTGTGGCCACCCTCGGCCCCGGTGCCCCAGACGACGCCACCGCCGAAATAGACCGCTTCCGCGGTTCCGTTGCCATCGTCGTTTTTGTCCGTCTCCGCGTTGCCGTAGTCGAAGCAGCACTGGTCGACGAGGCCGTTCTGGCTGGTCACCATGTACTCGGTCTCGGGCTGGTCGCCGGTCGCCGTTCCCTTCGCCGTCACGACGCCGCAACCGGTGCATCCGGCGCGATAACCCATCCCCGTCTTGATGTAGACGCCGTAGGCGCTGATGCCATTGAGCGTGATCTTGACGTCCGTCGCGTTGGCTGGACTGTCGGGCGAGTTCTTGTTGGTGCCGGCAGGTGCCGGCTTCAAGTGATTTCCGTTGGGCGACTGGTCGTAAATGATCGAGATCGTGCAGGTGGCTCCCGTGCAGAACGTATCTTGCGAGGTCGCGTCGGCGTGGCCGCCGGCCAGCACGCCGATGTCCAAGGTGGTCCCGGCCGCGCAGGAGCTTGGTCCCGTACCGGGCGTTCCTTTGCAGAGCTGGTAAAGCGGTCCGGTATAGCTGCCGTACAGAGCGCGCACCGTGCTGTGGGCCGCGACGCAGGGGTTGCCACCCGCTGCCAGGACGTCGCACGGCCCGCTGATCACGATCGTGCCGCCGGCGCCGGGCGCGCCGCCCATGCTGGTCATGCCGCCGCTGCCGGTCGCGCCGCCGACGCTGGTCATGCCGCCGCTGCCGGTCGCACCGCCGACGCTGGTCATGCCGCCGCTGCCCGTTTTCCCGCCGCTGCCGGTCGCGCCGCCGACGCTGGTCATGCCGCCGCTGCCCGTTTTCCCGCCGCTGCCGGTCGTGCCGCCGGCGCCGATACCGCCGCTGGCAGATGAACCGCCGGTCGTCGCGCCGCCGCTTCCGGCCGCACCGCCGCCGCCGGTTGCGCCGCCGGTGCCGGACTTTCCGCCAACGCCCGTCGCGCCGCCGCTTCCTATCGCGCCGCCACTGCCGCCGTGCGCATCAGGCGTCTCGTCGCTCGATCCGTCGTCGCCGGGTTCTTCGAACGGCCGGTGGGCGACGCAGGCGGTTACCGCCAGCGCGAAGCAGAGGGGCACGAGATACCGGGCCGCGCTCGTTCCAGCGTTCGCGCGCAAAGCTCCCTTGCTCTCGGCGGCGCCGACGGTTTCAGGATTCCCAAGCGCAGCGCCGTGGCGCATCGCCTCCCCCTCCAGTCACCGTCGGAATTAAGCACGTTCGGTCGTCTTTGCCAATCGATGATCGTAAAGACGGCCCGGGTCCCACATGGTGCACACCGTCTTCAACGACGGATCGCGAATTAGTTCCAGGCCCGGGCTGCGGGCCCGTGAGCTCACCGCCGGCGGCGTCGCGCCGTGATGATCGCGCTTGCCAGCAATGCGAACGACGCCAACGGCCAATCGGTCCCGCCGCCGCCGGCGGTTCCCGTCGTGGCGCACCCGCAACCGCTCGAGCTCGCGCCGCCTTCAGCGGGGCCTCCGCCCGCGTCGGCGCCCGCGCCGCCGCTTCCGTTTCCGGATCGGCCGCCGCTTCCGGTCCCACCGCCGGGCACGCCGCCCGTGCCGGTGCCGCCGGACATGCCGCCCGTGCCGGCGCCGCCGGACATGCCGGCCCCGCCGGTCGTGCCGCCGCCGCCGGTCGTCGCGCCGCCCGTTCCGCCGCCGCCGGTGCCGCCGGTGCCGGTCGCGCCGCCGGCTCCGCTCGCGCCGCCCGCGCCCATCGTGGAGCCTCCGCAACCCGACCCGATCTGCACAGCCGCGGTCGCGCCCGCACCGACGGAGAGCGAGATGACGGTTGGCTGGCCGGTCACGGCGCTGACGTTCCCTGCGCTGATCCCGCCGACGGAGACGGGATAGGTCCCGCCCTTGAGGCCGACGACAGTCAGCGTGGTGGTGTGCGCGTCGCCGGTCTGGTTCTGCAGCGTGAACCCGATGTAGTCGTTCGTCGAGCTGACCGTCGCGGCGCTGTAGCGGTCGCGGTTGAGCGTGAACGACAGCTTCTGCGAGATCATGTTCAGCCGCTTGAACACGCCGTCGGTCGGCGTGATCGCGAAGCAGCTGTTCACCGCAGTGACGTTGCAGCCGTAGCCGGTGAGACCGAAGATCGGATCGTTGGCCACGTCGGCGCTCAGGATCCGGATGGCGCCGAACAGGCCCAGGTCGGCCTCACCGCTCATCTGTCGCCATCCGTTGTGCAGCGTGCTGGTCGGCCCGGGCGGGTCGAAGCTGTTGACGTAGACGTTGCCTTTCATTCCCTGGTACGTCCAGGCGACCGTGCCGAGGTTCGCGGCGTTCGAATCGATCTGGCCTGAATTGATCGCGCCGATGTTGCCGATCTTGGCGGCGTAAGACAGCCGCTCGTCGAGCTCAGGCATGGGGGACTGCGTGCGCACGTAATCGTCCATGGCGTAGCCGGCCAGCGCGGTCGTGTACTGAAATTGCCACCAGTTCTCGCCGTTCAGGGTGACCGGATCGGCGTAGTAGTACCAGACCGGCTGCTGGCCACGGCAGGCGCGTGTCTTGCCGTTGATCTTGCCCATCACGGTCGTGTCGCTGTTCTGCTTGGCGGACATGTACACCGCCTCTTCGGCGGTGTTGTCGTACGCGAACTCGGATCCGTACGGATAGGGGTTGGCGGCGAAGGCCGCGTAGATCTGGTTGATGGTGGTGCCGACGAACGCCGCCTGCGTGGTGTGGCCGGCGGCGGCCAGCGCGGCCTGCATCTCGGGCAGCGTCTGCTCGCCCATGTACCCGGTCGAGACGATCGACGTGGCGGGCGGCAGCGGCTGAGGTCCGCTCGCACCGCCGGCGTAGAGCTCGTGAAGGATGCCGTAGGCGCGCAGCAGATACGTGTCGGCCGTGTTGTGGTAGGTGACCAGCTTCGGATAGAGGCTGGCGATCTTGTACATCGAGAAATACGTGTTGAACGCGTGCGGGTAAGCGTAGGGGCGATCGTAGAAGCAGTTTTGCGGGTTGGCGGCGCTGGTCCCGGCCGGGCACCACCAGTCCTGCACCAGGAAGGTATTGTTGTCGATCGAGCGTGCCCAGATCGCGTCGAGGTAAGTGTCGAGCGCGCTCACCTCGGCGGCGACCGGCGTCTGCGCGTTCTTTTCGGCGAGGAACTCACCGTGGGTCCAGCCCCAGTCGTCGCCCCAGCCGCCGCCGCCCGCGGCGGCTCGCTTGGCCCGGCTGTCCATCATCCAGTCGTCGAAGACGCCCTTCAGGTCACCGGTGGTCCATTGCTGGTTGTTGATCATGAACGTGGCGTGCCGTTGCAATGCGGCGTCAATCGGTTCGATGACGTAGAACTGCAACGTCGTCGTCATTCCGTTGCCGTAGCTGACGGTCACGTTGTTCTGGCCAAGCTGCTTGAAGCTCAGCTGGTAGATCTTGTGGTCGGTGGCGACGGTTCCCAGCGACGTGATGGTCGTCTGCGCCGGGACCTGGGCGGTCAAGGAGTTGATCGTCGCCGAGGTGTGCAGATCGATCTTCGCCGTCATGTTGGTGGCCAGCATCATGCTGGGGACGACGTTCACGTCGATCATACCCTCGCTGTAGAGGCGATTCTCGACGTCGCTGTGGCTGGCGACGTTGAACAGCTTGAACCCGTAGGTCTGGCTGGCGCCCGGCGCGAGCATCAGGCTGGTGTTGGGGAGATAGCCGCGGTTCGTGCTCTTGATGACGTTCGAGTGGATGTAGAAGACGTCGAGCCCGCTCTGCCAGACGGGCGTGCCGCCACCAGCGACCCAGGTGCTGCCGGCATGCTCGGAGGCGATCCAGTTGTCCATGTACTCGAAGCCGGCGCCGGTGCTCTGATCCGGCACCATCAGGACGAAGTCGCCCACGCCGCTCGGCCGCCCGACGGTGATGTACGAGTTGTTGTTGCCCGTGAACGAGTGATAGACCGTGCGCGTCTGGTAGATGATGTCGTTGGCCTGCTTCCAGTATTGATTGAACGGAAGCGGCAGCCCGAAGTCACCGAGCTCCAGCGTCTGCGTGCTCGTGTTTGTGACCGTGATCTTCCAGGACAGATAGTCGGCGACCAGCGCGTAGGTCTCGACGACCTTGAAGTTCTTGACGCCCTTCGCGTTGGCCGAATTCTGATAGGTCACGGTGATCGCGTTCGTGCCCGGCGTGATGGTCCGCGCGTCGCTCGACTGGTTGGTGAGCGCCGTGGTCCAGGTGCCACCATTCAAGCGATACGTGAACATCAACTCGCCCACCCACTCGTGATCGGCGGTGTTCTGCCCGACCGCGTTGGTGGCGTTCATCACGTAGTTGGTGGGGAACGCGTCGTCGGTCAGCTGCAGCGAGGAGATCTCGCCGTTGCTGCCGATCTGGACGTTGAAGGTCCCGTTAGAGATTGTCTGTGCGACCGCGTCGACGGCCAGCACAGGTAAAACCATCGCCACCGCGCTCGCGGCGAGGAGGCGCCCTACGACTTTCATGTTCAAGTGAAAGTACAGTTCCTTCGCGTCGCGTGCGCAGCTCGAAATTCGCGCGTCAGCCGCCTTTCCGTCGGTGAACGCGGCAGAGCGTGACCGACTCCACCGTCATCTTGTGCGCGCGCCCACGGTATCGCGGTTCGTCAACGCCGACGGGGAGTAAGATGATGCGCTCATGACGCATGCACCGTTCGATGGCACGGTTCCGCGGTTGGAGACCGAGCGCCTGCTGCTCACCCTTCCGGGGCCCGACCGAGCGGGGGCGATCGCGACGTTCAACCAGACGAACCGCGCCCACTTCGCGCCCAGTGTTCCGGAGCGCCGGGAGGCCATGACGCCGGAATACTGGCGCGAGCGGCTGGTCCAGGCCGCGCGCGACTTCGAAGCCGATCGCGCGCTTCACCTGTTCCTCTTCGAGCGCGGCGCGCCGGCAGGCGCGGTCGTGGGCGAATGCGCGTTCACCGAGATCGTTCGCGGTCCGTTTCAAGCCGCCTATCTCGGTTACAAGCTCAGCCAGGACCACGAGGGGCGGGGCCTGATGACCGAGGCCCTGACTGCCGCGATCGCCTACGCGTTCGAGCGCATGCGGCTGCATCGAATCATGGCCAACTATCGCCCCGAGAACGAGCGCAGCGGCCGCCTGCTGCGGCGATTGGGCTTCAGCGTCGAGGGTTACGCGCGCGACTACCTGTTCCTCGCCGGAGCCTGGCGGGACCACGTGCTGACGTCGCTGTCGAGCGGCAGCTTCGACACCACGAAGCTCGAACCGTAGGCAGCGACGAAGGTTCCCCGTGCGATGTCCCAGCGCGCGATTTTCGCGCGCGCCGGAAAAAACGCATCGTCCGCGGACCCGGCTCGTACCTCCGACTGAACGAAGGGTCTCTCAGGCAGGAGGTATCTCACATGCGTCAGCGTCATTGGTTCCCGTCGATCTCGTTCCTTGCGTGGCTAGGGCTCGCGGTGGCCGCGGGGTGCGACGCGCCATCCAATGTCGCGTCGAGCACGCGCGAAGCG
>Ga0265320_10002914_pt1 | contig 11715 bp, 10 predicted proteins | sample 4827metaG_FD_202087 | JGI IMG/M metagenome (GOLD analysis project Ga0265320, IMG submission 202087) | Rhizosphere microbial communities from Carex aquatilis grown in University of Washington, Seatle, WA, United States - 4-8-27 metaG | ecosystem: Host-associated > Plants > Roots > Rhizosphere >...
TGTAATTTGCCCCACCCCCATGAAACTCCTCCCCAAAATCTTTAGTTTTGTCTTCCTCTCTTTAATACCGCTCGCGCACGCCGCCAGCGCCCCGACTTCCGACCCCGCCATACCGACCCCGCTCAAAGACGGCCAAGTCATCCACCTCTTTCCCGAGGGCGTGCCGAATTGGAAGGACATCGGGCCGGAGAGCGTCTCGGGCACGACCTACACGAATATCAGCGACCCGCGGATGTTCGTCCACCTCCCGCCCGCCGGGACGCCGCAGAATGGCACGGCGATTATCTATTGTCCGGGTGGTGGCTACGTTCATGTCAACACCGGCGGCTCCATCGAGCCGATATTCAATCCGCTGGGCATCACCGTCTTCACCTTGGTTTACCGCTGCAAGGAATTCGGCGCGCCGGCCCCGCAGCAGGATGTGATTCGCGCGATTCGCCTGCTGCGCACGCACGCGGTGGAATTCGGCCTCAACCCCGGCCATATCGGCGTGCTGGGCGACTCCGCCGGCTCGCACGTTGCGGCGAGCGCGGGCACGTTGTATGACGACCCGCTCGTCAACACCGGCACGGATCTCGACAAAGTCAGTGGGCGGCCTGATTTCATGATTTTGCTTTTTTCCGTGCTGACGATGGACGGGCCGAACGCGAGCGCGGCGACGCGGGCGAGCCTGCTCGGCGCGAACCCGACGCAGGAAATGATCGACCACTACTCGGTCGAGAAACACGTCAGCGCGAACACCCCGCCGGCGTTCCTCGTCCATTCCCAGCAGGATACCACCGTGAAAGAAGAAAACGAACTGATGTTCTACGCGGCGCTGCGGAAATTCAACGTGCCGGCGGAATTGCACCTCTATCCGATTGCGACCCACGGCTCGGGCTTGGACGCGAATTTTGGCCCGACTGCGCTCTGGCCAAAGCTGTGCGAGGAATGGCTGCGCTTCAACGGCTGGGTCAACCCCTCGCCGAATTCGTTGATGAAAGTGCAAACCAATCCGAATCTCAGCGGACGCGCGGCGGGTGCGCGGGGAACGGGGCGCGGCGGGCGGCGCGGGGCACCAGCGGCTTCGACGGCGTCGGGAAACTAGCTCCGGCCAATCCGGCTCTATTGCTTCGCGGGAGCCGAAGCTTTGGTGGCGGGCGCCGCGGCGGCGTCATCCCAGATTTTCACGAATTTGGCGGGGTCTTTGTCGAAATCTTCCATGCAGACATCGCAGCAAAATTTGAATTGCCGGCCTTCATAAACAAAAGCGTAGGCATCGGCATCGAGAGCGTCGCCCATGACCGGGCAGACGGTCAGCGGGCAGGGCCGCGCGTTTTTGTAGGCGTCGGTGATTTTCGTCATGTAAACCGCCGGAGTTTTCTTGAACGTGTCGGCCTCGGCCGCGCTGGCGAGCTTGATTTGGTAGCCGTCCTGCACGAAAGCGACGACGGACTCCTTGGGGCCTAGTTTCTCGCCCGAAACCACCGAAGTACTAAAGGGATAGGGTTTGGCGGGAGCCGGAGCGGAGGCCATGGCCTTCGTGGCGGCGGCGGGGACGGCGGTGGTGGTGGAATTGGTCGCGGTGGCCGCAGCGGGTTTCGAACAAGCCGGGACGCCCAGCGCCAACAAAAACAGAACGGAAAAACTAAGCGGGCTTTTCATGGCGAAAGATGGACTGAGTGTAGGCAATTACTCCGACCCGGGCAAGAAATTCATTTGGCCGCACTCGCCAGGCTATTGAGATAAACTTCGAGGTTGGTGTAGCCCGAGGCATCAGTTTTCGCGGCGTCGGCGGGGTCCTTGGGGTCGAGGCCATGGGCTTTTTCCCACTCGTCGGGGATGCCGTCCTGGTCGGTGTCCACCGGAGTTGGGCCGCCTTTGACTTCGCCCAAACCGCCCGCGAGCGCCTCACCTTGCGGGTCGAGGTGCGGCAGGGTTTTGCCCTTCAGCCCAAGCGAGGTCAGCTCGCCAATGAGGCGCAAATCCACCGCATCGCGATGCAGCGAGCAGCCGGCGCCCGCCGCGACTTTGCCGTAGGCCGCCTCGGCGGAATCAGTGGTGATAGCAATCGGCGGATGCATCGCGGGCGCGTTCACGAAAGTCGGCAGCGTGTAGCTTTTTTCATTGGCGCGGTGAAAATCTTCCGGCGCGGCCAATTGGCCGTTGAGCTTCCCGTCGGCCTCGAGGTCCACGTAGTTGCCAGCCTGGTAAACATGGTCGGTGGCGAAAAACTCCCCGGCAAAATGGTCGTTCGACGACGGGCCTTTGATGAAATAATTATTGATGACGTCGAGGTCGTGGTTCGCGCCGGAGTGGCCGCCGCACAGGCCGGTGCCGCCCCAGTTGTAGACGACGTTGTTGACGAATTGCACGGTGCCCTTGACCTTCGGGTTGCGGCTTTCGTTGCTCATCCACAGGTTGTGGCTGAGGGAAATATTGGTGACGGTGTCGATGAGCGCGCCGAAGCTCTGCGGGTGGATGCCCTCGGCCATCAGGCAATATTGCACGGTGATCGTCGTGCTGCCCTGGGTGATGCCGAGGTCGTCCCAGCGGCCCCACTCGACGGAGCAATGGTCAATGATCATGTTGCTGCTCTTATCCATGTTCAGCGGCTTCTTGCCGCGGTCGCTCGCCATGCCGCCGCGAAAGCGCAGATAACGCACGATGATGTTCGACTGGCCCGCGAGCGAAACCGTGTTGCCGTAGAAGCAAATGCCCTCGCCCGGGGCGCTCTGCCCCGCGAGGGTGATGTTGCTGCTCACTTCCACTTGCTTGGCGAGTTTGATGACGCCGCCGACATCGAACACCACGATGCGCCCGGGCTGGCTGACCGCGTCGCGAAACGAACCCGGCCCGGCGTCGTTCAAATTCGTAACGTGGCAAACCACGCCGCCGCGCCCACCCGTCGCCAGTGCGCCAAAACCTTCCGCACCCGGAAACGCGGGCAGATGTTGCGGATTGGCTTTTTCGATGGCCGCGTGGGCGGTGGTGGCCGCGGCGCCCGCGTTTTTCTCCAAGGCAGCGCGCTGCGCGTCGGTCAGCGTGGCTTCATCCGTGCCTTGGGTGCCGGTGGATGGCTGGGCCGCAGCGGCGGCGAGGGCGGCAATGGCAAGGAGAGCCAGCAAACCGATTTTAGGAATTGGTCGTTTCATTTTTAAAAATATGAATTTTCAAGATTTAGGATGCGGAATCGGCGTGCCGTCGAGCTTGTAAAATTCGTTCAGCTCGAGGCGGAGGTAGTCGTAAACCACGCCGGTAGTGACTTCGCCCGCCGGGACGGTGAGTTGCACTTGGTTTTCGCCGGGCTTAAGCAACGCGGCATCGAACGTCAGCGTGCGCTCCTGCCAGACGCTCTTGTTGGTGTTGTAGCGCAGGGCGTTGGTCGCCGTGGGCCGGATGGCACCGACACTCTGGCCGTTGACGGCGATATCAAGACCGCCGCCATCGGCCCCGGCGAGCGCCACGCGTAACGCCGCATAGCCCTGCGCCGCCTTGTCCATGGTGAATTTAATTGTCCACGTATTCGCCCGGCCCCGGCCGTAGATGCGCCACGGGCCGGTGGTGTCGGTTTGCGGATACTGCTCGAGCGACTCGGCCTTGACCCAGCCGAAGCGCTGGTTGGCGGGGTCCTTCGCCTCGGGGTTGAGCCAGGCGGTGGACTCGGCGTGCGGCACCTGTTCGAAGAACCAGTCCTTGTGGTAATCGCTTTTCCCGATGGTGTAAGTGATGTCATTCGGGAAGAGCAGCGGGTAGCGCAGGCCCCAGCCCCACAGCCAATAGTTGTCGCCATCGCCCTTGAAAAATTTATCGCCCGTGCGGTTGGGGTAGCCAATGTCCCAGAGTTGCGTGCCGTAGCGGACGGGCTGCCATTTGATTTGCCCCAAGTCCACTTTTTGGCCCGGCGCGACCGTGATATTCGCCTGCGCCAACTCGCCGAGCACGCCGTCCGCAAACGCATGCAACGTATAAGAGCCGGGGCGGACATTGGTGATCGTGAATTTGCCGTCCTCCGCGCCATCGTTCCAGAATTGGTAAAATTTGGCGTCGTGCGTCCAGTCCACCACCCCGCCCGCGCCGCCGCGCCCGCCACCGCCCGCGTAATCCGGATGGGCGAGGCCGACGGTCAGATGGGTCAGTTTGGTTAAAGGCGCGGGTGCCAGCGGGTCGTTGAGCACAATCTGGCCGGTCACGGTGCCGCGCTCATTTTTATGCGGGTAATCCACGCCGTTGACCCAGTCGTAGGGCCATTTGGGTTTCTCCTTGGCGGCCTGGGCCAAGGCATCTTTCCACAGGGCCGTCGCGTTGTCCTTCCACGCGGCCGGCACGGTGGGGTTGCCGGCGGTGGCGCTGAGCGTCGCCAAATCCGCGGCGGACGGCGTCTTGAAATTCGCCAGCGAATTGACGTAAACAAAAATCGGGCCGATGACCTTGCTCCAGTTCTCGCCCGCGGCAATATTGCAGGACGCGCCGCCGGCGTAGTGGGTGCCGCGCCAGTAATCGAGGATGATGGGGTCGGGGTTGTCGTTGTCGCCGTAGTGGCAGACCAATTCCTGCTTGGAAGCGCCGCCGCTCAAATATTCGATGGTCGGGTTGATGAACCAAATGCCGATGTGGTCTTTGGTGCTCGACCAGCCGTAGGCGGGGATTTTGTATTGAATGGCGTTATAGCTGTATTTGTGTTCGACGGAATTCTGGTAGGGGCCTTTGCTCAAAATACGCTGCTCCTTGGCATGCACGACGACGCCGGTGCCCCAGTCTGTCGGCGCGCACTCGAGCATGTTGCGGTCGGCGTCGACGGAAATCCAGTCGAAGGTCTGGTTAATCTTGGTGATGTAGCGGCTCTCGCCCACGCCCATCGCGCCGTAGGCGGCCGGGTGGGAGAAAATCGCGTAGGCGTAAATGCCGCTGTCGCCGCGGCCGAGGGCATAGCGCACTTCGATGTCGCAATACGTGCCGCCGCCGGGGGCGGACGGGGTGAGCATGACGGTGCCGCCGGTTTTGCCCGCGATGGCGACTTCGGCGCGCGCGCCGCCGTTTTGCGCCGGATCAATGGTTAGGGATTGATGGATGTCCGGCGCGCCGGACGGGTCTTCCTCCCAATAGCCCGCACGGCCCTGATCGTGGCCCATCGTGTCGATACCCTGGTAAACCAACGCATCGAGGTCGCCCGTGCGCTTGTTGATGGTCGCCTTCACGACGCCGTTGTCCATGGTCCAACTATTGCCGTTGTCGGTGACAGTCACGGGAGTCGAAACGGCGGCGCGGCCCACCGCCGGCGCGGGGGCATCCGCGGCGGGAAGCGGCGGTATCGCCCTGACTACGGCGAAGAAATAAATGACCATTGCGCCACACCGCCAGGAGGACATACGCGATTTCATGGGGAAACCTTTCTGATTAAAGGAAAAACCACCGCCATCCAAAGCCAACAAGCCGGGGAATTTCTCCAGCCAAACATCTTGCCCGCACGGACGCAAGGCCACATTGGGTCGCCCGCCGGGCAATCTGGAGCAGAGTAAAACTCCCTGAAACTTAAACTCGCCTTACGACGTTATTGATATTATTACGACAAGATTACGACCCACTGAGACACTCCTCGCCTATGTCCGGCCGTTCGCTTTTGTTCCTCCTGGCTTCGTTGGCCATTCTGGCTCCCGCCCGCGGCCAGGATGCGACAACGCTGCATTGCCAGCCCGGCCCTTGGGGGAAGATTGATTACCACTACATCTACCTTGCCGCGCCCGACAACATTCTCAACGACTATCCCCTGCCCATCCCGCAGACGCGCTGGAGTTTCCTGGGCCATGACCTGGGCTGGGCGAAGACCATGCTGACCGCCGCGGGCGTGGACGCCCCCACGGTCCTGCGCCTGACCACCGACCCGCGCGGCCTGCCCGATGCGGAGGGCATGATCACCCTTTTCCCCACCGAGGCGGAGGTGCTCGGGCTGTCCGCCGCCGCCCGGCTGGCCCTGTATCACGAATTATCCAAATATGAAGAAAATGCCACTTACCACGATCCGATCTGCGTGCCCGACGGCAACGTGGAGGACTGGCTGCGCGGCTCCCCCATTCCGCCGAAGTTCATCGGCCTCATCCACCAACTCGTCTACCGCGATGGCGACGGCTATTTCTTCAGCGACCTGCGCCTGATTTTAAACTACGCCCAAAGCGACACCGAGGCCCGCCAATGGACGAAGGCGCTCACCCGCGTGCGCGCGGTCGTCGCGGAACTGCACGTCGGCCCGCAGGAAAACCTCGCGGACTTGCGCCGTTACTGGAGCGCGGATTTCCACCGGACCGACTCGCTGCCCATGCTCGAGGCCGCCGCGCAGATTGAAGGCGGCACGCAACTGGACTTGACCCATCTTTTTCCGCCCCAGCCCCGCCGCCTGGTCTATTCCTACTCTTCGCCCGATATCGAACGCACCGGCCAGACGCCGAATTGCCACTGGACATCGCTGAACTTTTTCAACTACACGCGGCAGAACATCCTGCTCGACCTCAAACTCGCCTCCAGCGCCGTCTTGAGCGACTACGAGCCGGTCGCCCCACCCTACACGTTTGGCGACGTGCTCTTTTTCCTCACGCCCCAAGGCGAAGCCTACCATTCCTGCGTGTATGTTGCGGACAATCTCGTCTACACCAAAAATGGCGAAAATGAAATGATGCCCTGGCTGCTGGCGCGCTTCGACGATGTGAAGCAACTCTACAGCCGCGAGCCGAATTACATCATCCAAGCCTACCGCCGCAAATGGCCCCCCGGCGGCTGAGGCTGCCCCCAAGCAGGCAGAAATCCGATTGATGGCCCGACCCCTCCTGATTTTTGGACAAAAAAAGGCCGGCAACCCTACCCCTAAGGTTGCCGGCCACTTATTTTCTATTTTATACCCCAAATGTAGGACAATTAAGCCTACACGCGTAATAAACTCCATCCGGGGCTAAATTGCAAGAAATATTTTTGGTTCCACCCTGCAAGTTGCTGGCAGCAGGGGGGTTAATGAAGAAATAAAATGAACCTAATCTTGGCCTCGCCGGGAATCGGCCAGTCGCCGCCCCGAATTTCCCTCGAAAACCGCCCTAAACAATCAATCGGGCGAAACTAGCGCCGCTGCGCGCGGTTGCCCTGTATGCAAAGACACGACTGCCCAACGCCTCCGGGAATAATCTCGTTGCCGGGTTCGCCTTAAATTCGATACTAGCCAGCATGCCCTTCGGGGCGGCCCCGCCGATGAAGCCCCGTTTATTTTACATTCTGCTGCCGCTGCTGGGATTTTGGGCTTTTTTCGCGTGGTGGCTCTTCCGCGCCAATTCCGGTGCCAACCCAGCCATGGCCGGTGGACATGGCAACGCCAATGGCAATGCGAGCCTTGCCGCCTCGCCCGGCGCCGGCAAAGAAGGTTCCGCGGAATTGAAAACCGCCGTCCTCCACGCCTTGGAATTGCCCGCCGGGCCGCATCGCCTGGCCATGGCGGTCGCCGCCTTCGAACGCTGGGTCAAAGCCTACCCCAGCGAGGCCATGTCGTGGGGCGAGGATAATTTTGAGGGCAAGGAACGCCTCGCCGGCCTCAAGGCCGGCATCGCGGATTGGGCGGACCAAGACCCGGCGGCCGCCGCAGCATGGGTGGACGGCATGGTCTCCGACGCCAGCAAGGTGGACACCGTTGCCGCCCTCCTCAATAATTGGGCGAAGAAAGATGGCGCGGCCGCCGCGCAGTGGCTGCTCACCGTGACCAACCCCGTCCAGCGCACCCAGGGCTTGCAGGCGCTCGCCGACGCGTGGTCCAAATCCAACCCCGCCGAGGCCACCCAATGGAGCCTGCAATACTACGCCGACGCGCAGGACCCGTCCGCCTTTCAAACCGCCCTCGCCAATTGGGTGCAGCAAGATGTAAAAAGCGCGGCCCTCTACGTCGATAATTTGCCCGCAGGCGACCCGCAGAATATCGCGCTCAACAACCTCGCCCTCCAATGGGCCGCGGTGGACCCCGTCTCGGCCGCGTCGTGGGCGGCCACGCTGAATGACCCGCGCCAGCGCGAGGAGGCGCTCGTCAACATCGTGGATTCCTGGGCGCAGTGGGAACCCACCAAGGCCGCGCTGGCCATCGGCAATTTCTCCAACGCCGACACGCAAAATGCCGCCACCACCGCGCTCGTGAACCGCTGGGTCAATAGTGACGCCGTCGCCGCGGCGGCGTGGATCAACCTGCAACCGGCTGGCGCGGTGAAAGACCTCGCCATCACCTCCTTTAGCAATGGCCTTTTTTACCACGACCCGGCGACCTCGCTGAATTGGGCCATGGCGATTTCCGATTCCAACCAACGCAGCGACCAGCTCACCGGCCTCAGCGCCGCGTGGCTCAATTACGACCCCGCGACCGCCCAACCGTGGATTGACGAGCACCTGCCCGCCGACATCAAAAACCTGCTGCTGCCCTCCGGCGAAGACTCCGCGCCGGAAACCACGATCGAAGACAGTGGCTCTACTCAACCCGGGCCGCAGACTGAACCGCGCATCTACACGGCCCCGGCGGGCACACCCGATTATTTACCGCCCGCCGCGCCCGCGCCGGAAACTGGCGTGATCAATTAAGCGGCCCTCATCCTTGCGGCTGGGCGCCATCCGGCTCAGCCTTGGCCCGATTTTGAAAGGGCGACCGGGAACTCAAATCATCGTCGAAGGGCGCCATCATGCGTTTGATGTGCGGGCTGAAGTAACGCTTCTCCTCCTTGATGGCGGCAATGCCGTTTTTCAAACCCTCGAGGCCCTCGGCCTTTTCCACAAACCCATCCACCCCGCCCTGCAAGGCCGTGCGAATGGTGTGCGGATTGACGGTGCCGGTGAAGATCAGCACCTTGCAGTCGGGCAGCTTGCGCTTGAGGATGCTCAGGATCTCCAGGCCGTTCACCTCGGGCAGGCGGATGTCCACGATGACCAGCTCGGGCTTGGTTTCCAAGACTCCGCGCAAGGCCTCGTGGCCGTTGCCACTGGTACCGACGATTTCCATGTCCGTAAAATTGCGGATATACTCGCTGCAAAAGTCGAGCACCATGGTTTCGTCCTCGATGAGATAAACCCGTTTCATGCCCCTAGTTTGCCCTAATCGTCCCGCCGTGTCAAAGTGAAAGACCCTAAATACGCGATGATATTCCAGTAGCTGGGGGGAATGCCCGATGATCTGGCCTCAGGTCTTTTACGGAGGGGCCGCGTCCGCTGATTTTGCGTGCGGTTGGGCGCGATTTTCGCCATCGTGATCCCGCCCCCTGCGCCCGCCCATGAGCGAAAAAGAACGCTTCCTCCCCCATATCAAGCAAATCCGCGCCGCCGCGCATGAATTGCCCGACGCGGAGCTGTGGCCGAGCGAGGAATATATCGTCGAGCTGAAAGGCGCGACGAGCAGCCACCTGATCACTTTCCGGCGCACCGCCTACCTCAGCCGCAGCCGCGGCAAAACCTTCAAGTGGCTCTACGAGGGGAAAATGTGGGTGTAGCGGTCGTTTAACCCCGCCCAATTTCCCATGCGCTTCCTCGGCCTTGATTACGGCGCCAAACGCTGGGGCATCAGCCACGGCGATGAGCTGGGCCTTGCGCTGCCGCTGGCCCCGGCCATCGCCGCAGGTCTCGAGGAGCGCTTCACCCAGGTGGCCCGCGAAATCGCCGCGCGCAAAATCACGGATCTGGTCGTCGGCTACCCTTACAACATGGACGGCACCGCGGGCTTCAAAGCGCGCGAGGTGGACGCCTTCATCGCCCAGCTCGAAAAGCGCTTCCGCCTGCCCGTCCACCGCACCGATGAGCGCCTGACCACCCACGAGGCCCAGGGCAAATCCCCCGCGAAACCTGGAAAACGCCACCGCACCCCCGCCGCCCTACGCGCCGACCGCGCCACCGGCAAAGTGGACTCGCGCGCGGCCGCCATCATCCTCCAGGACTTTCTCGACACGCGCCACGGCCCGGCGCTGTTGCCGGAAGAATAAGTGTTCTGGTTCTCGGTTCTCGGTTCTTAGTTCTTAGTTCCTGATTGAACCATGGGACGATTTGAATAAAACTAAGAACCAAGCACCAAGAACCAAAACACTTTTGTTATTACATGCGTGAAACGCCCCTTTTACTCGGCCTGAACATCGACCACGCCGCCACGCTGCGCCAGGCGCGTTACCGCCACTTCGCGCGCGACTGCGGCCAGATGGTCGAGCCGGACCCCGTGGCCCTCGCCTTGCTGGCCGAGCGCGCGGGCGCGGACGGCATCACCGTGCACCTGCGCGAGGACCGCCGCCACATCCAGGAAGGCGACGTGCGCCGATTGCGCGAATGTGTGCAGACGCGCCTTAATCTCGAGATGTCCTGCACGCCCGCGATGGTCACCTTCGCGCGCGAAATTCAGCCCGACTTTGTCTGCCTCGTGCCGGAAAATCGCGAGGAGATCACCACCGAGGGCGGCCTCGACGTCGGCGGCCAGCGCGACCGCGTGGGGGAAACGGTGCGCGCGCTCCTCGACTCCGGCATCAAGACCAGTTTATTCATCGACCCCGATCCGGTGACGCTTGAAATCGCCGCCGACTTGGGCAGCCCGTTCGTCGAGCTGCACACTGGCGCATTCGCGCATTCCTATTATGGGCCGGGCCGCGCCGCCGAATGGGAGAAACTCCGCCGCGCGGCGGAACTCGGGCACGAACTCGGCCTGACCGTCAACGCGGGCCACGGCATCAACTACGTCAACATCGCCGACGTGCGCGGGCTGCCCTGGCTGCACGAGTTGAACATCGGGCACAGTATTTTGTCCCGCGCGCTTTTCACCGGCCTCGAGGAAGCCGTGCGCGAAATGAAAACGCGCATGAACGGCGCCTGAACCCCATCCTGCGCCGTGCAACCGCTTGAAGAATCCGTGGTGGGCCGCGTCGTGCTGGGCGTGGGCACAGACATTGTGGAGGTCGCGCGCATTCGCACCGCGCTCGAACGCCACGGCGACAAATTTCTGCACCGCCTCTACACCGACGAGGAAATCGCCTACTGCCGCCGCCACCGCGACCCGCACCCGTTTCTCGCCGCGCGTTTCGCGGCCAAGGAGGCGGCGTCGAAGGCCTTCGGCACCGGCATCGCGCGCGGCTTCGGCTGGAAAACGTTTTCCGTCACCCACGACGAACACGGCGCGCCCGTCGCCGTGCTCGACGACGCTGGGAAAAAACTACTCGACGCCCGCGGCGGGTCGGGCCTGCTTGTCTCCCTCAGCCACACGGCCAGTCTGGGCCACGCCGTTGTTTTGCTGGTGAAGTGAGCGTTTTCGTCTTATCATCCGTCATTATTTTTTCCTCCATGCCCGCCCACCGTCCCGCCCATCCGATTCTGACTTGCGCCGAGGCGCGCGCCTGGGAAACACGGGTGCTGGGCGACGACCCGGAAAAGTCCTGGGCCGCGATGCAACGCGCGGGCGGGGCGATTGGCGCATCGGCGTTGCGCGACTACGTCCAGTGGCGGCCGCTTCCACGCGACCCGCGCGTGCTCGCCCTCGCCGGCCTTGGCCACAACGGTGGCGACGCGCTGCTGGCCGCGCGAGAAATTTTGCGCGCCCGGCCTCGCGGTCACATCACCGTCGTGTTGCTCGAACCCCTCGAAAAGTCGAAACCGAATACGAAGCGCGCGGGCGATGAACTGGCCGCGCACTCCGGCGTCGAGTTTATCACGCCCGAGCAACTTTATCCGCGCCTCGCCGCCGGCGAAACGTGGGATTTCACCATC
>Ga0265320_10002921_pt1 | contig 11706 bp, 6 predicted proteins | sample 4827metaG_FD_202087 | JGI IMG/M metagenome (GOLD analysis project Ga0265320, IMG submission 202087) | Rhizosphere microbial communities from Carex aquatilis grown in University of Washington, Seatle, WA, United States - 4-8-27 metaG | ecosystem: Host-associated > Plants > Roots > Rhizosphere >...
TTGCGCTGGAAGTTCGTCGCGTCGTCCTGCGCATCCCACAGGCAAAACTCGATGCTCGAGAAAATCGAGAGCTTCGCCGTCTTTTTGCGATGGTTGGTCACGAGGAACTTCCAGATTTCCAACGTCTCGCCCAGCGGCACGAAATACGTCGTCTGCGCCTCAATGCCGTCATGGGTCGAGCCGATGATGGTGTAGCCCATGCCATGGCGGCATTCATATTTTTCCAGCTTCGTCCGCGTCGGCTGCCACGAGGGCGACCAGAATTCGCCGCGGTCGTTGTCGCGGACGTACAAATAGCGCCCGCCGACGTCGAACGGCGCGTTGTTGTAGCGGTAGCGCGTCAGCCGTCTCAGGCGCGCGTCGCGATAAAACGAGTAGCCGCCGGCGGTGTTCGAGATAATGCCAAAATACGCCTCGCAGCCGAGGTAATTGATCCACGGCAACGGGGTCTGGGGCCGGGTGATGACGTATTCTCGATTTTGGTCGTCAAAATGTCCGTAACGCATGACTGTTTTTTGATGTGAAAGGTTGAGAGCTTACCTGGCTGCGGTGCCGGTGCCCGTTTCCGGCTGGCCCTGGAGGTCCGGCGCGGGTTCAGGATCGGGTGTGGGCGCGGGCAGTTTGTTGTACCAGTTGAATTTCAAGATCAGCGAGGTGATGACGAGCACCACCAGCGTGATGGCGAAATTGCGGAAATGACGCGTCACCAGGAACATGGCCAGCACGATGAAACAGGTCTGCCAGATGGTGCCGATGAGGATGTTGAACATGTCCCGGTAGAAATCCTTGTTCCGCTGGAAGCCGGGGTCTTCTTTGACCACCAGCGCATGGACCGGCCCCCAGAATCCCCAGGGCCGCACCCGGCGATAAAAATCCTTCAGGACCTGTTCCTCTTCCGGTTTGGTGAGGAAGGTGGCAACGACACAGCCGACCAGCGAAATTCCAAGGATGATCGGGAACGTATTGATGGCGTGGAGGTTCGGGAACAGCAGCGGCATCGTCAGCGAGCTGCCGATGCCCGCGAGCATGCCCCAGAAATAACCCCAGCTGTTGAACCGCCACCAATACCACTTCAGAACGTTCGAGGCGGTGTAACCGCCCCACAGGCCCGATACAATCCACTGCACGATCGAGTCGATGGAATGCGTAATCAGGCCGAACAGCAGGCCGACAACCACTACCGAGAAGGAGACGATATAGCTCAGCCACACATAGCGTTTTTGTGTAGCGTTGGGATTGATGTACCGCTTGTAAATGTCGTTGACCAGGTAGGCTGGCGCTGCGTTGACCGTGGCCGCAAAATTCGACATGAAGGCCGCCAGCAGGCCGGCCATGAGCAGACCCAGGATGCCGACCGGAACAAATTTCGCCAAGGCCAAGGGCAGGATTTTTTCAAGGTCCAGATCCTTGCCCATCGCCGCCAGATCCGTGGAGTAAAAAGCCAGGGCCAAAGCAGTCAGACCCATGATCATCATGTACCGCGGGAAGAACAAAACCACATTGACCGTCGAACTCATCAGCGCCGCCTCGCGGGGACCCTTGGTCGAAAGCACGCGTTGCATGTCATAATTGGGCGCTGGGCCGGCTGCGCTGATCAGGATGCCCTTGAAACACATCATGATGAAGAAAATCCCGAAGAGCGAATAGCCATCCTGGGCGATCTTGTTGTTGATTTCGGGAATCGAGGTCCAGTCCAGGTTGAGGTTCCAGCCGAAGAACAAGTCATGCCAGCCGGCGGGCACTACCTTGTCGAGCATGTCCGGAGCGACTTTGATCATGGCAATGATGCCGATGGCCAAAGAAGCGACGGTCAGGATGCAGAACTGGATGACCTCGGTGAACACCACGCTGAACATGCCACCTTTGACCACGTAGAACGTCGTGATGCCCATCAGAATCCAGGCGTAGGTATCGTCCGAGAGATGCCCCGGCAGGAACTCGCCGGCGAACTTGCCGATGCCCTTGGAGGCATAGGCCAGAAAGCCGATCACGCTCACCAGCGCAAATACGACCACGATGATGTGCGACGCCGTGGCGCCGCGCCCCTTGCCGAACCGGGTCTGGATCCATTCCGCGCCCGTCATCACGTTCGACCGCCGCAGCCAGATGGACATATAGACCATCAGGAAAATCTGGTTGAACACGGGCCAGACCCATGGCAGCCATACCCCTTTCATGCCGTACGTGACCGTCACATAGACCAGCCACATGGTCCCCGAGATATCGAACATGCCCGACGCGTTGGAAACCCCCAGCATGTACCAGGGCAGCTGATTGCCTCCCAGAAAGTAGTGCTTCATGCTCTGGGACGCGCGTTTGGAAACCCAAAAGCCGACAAAGATCGTGGCGATCAGGTACAGGACAATGATGCTAAGATCGATCCAATGGAGTTGCATAGAGTTGACCTATCATGATTTTGCTGACGTTAACAGGCAATCACGCTTTTTTCCGACGCCACCGCGCCCAAGTCCGGAAAATCCGGTTCCGGCCAAGCCAAGTGGTCGGCTAGGTTATACCGATCCGCCGACTCTGGCTTGTCACCGAAATACACGACAAGGCGGCCGGCCCTGCGGACTTGCTTTCATGCCCCGAAACCGCTTGGTTATCAAATAATGACACGAATTTCTCGCCTGAGTCTTGGGTGTTCCTTGATTTTTGTTCTGTCGGCCTCCGCCCCGGCTGCCAACGAATCCCTCCAAATCCGCCTCAATACCGTCGGGTACCTGCCCGCCGCGGAAAAACTCGCAACCATTGCTGCTCCCGGCACCAATTTTACCATCCTCCGCCTCGCTGACAACACCACGGCCTTCACCGGCAAAATCAGCGGGCCGGTTTTGAATCCGGACACCCGGGAACAACTCTACACCGCGGATTTTTCGAAGGTCCAAAAGCCCGGTGATTATCAGCTCGTCATCCCGGGCTTGGGCCGATCCGCGCCGTTCCGCATCGCCTCCGACGTCTATCGCGAGCCGTATTACGTCGTCATGCGTGGATTTTATCTGTGGCGTTGCGGCACCGCGGTCAGCACGACGTATCACGGCAACACCTTCGCCCATGCGGCCTGCCATACCAACGACGCGTGGCTGGATTATGTCGGCGGCGGCCACACCAACCTGGACGGCACCGGGGGCTGGCACGACGCCGGCGATTATAACAAATACACGGTCAACGCCGGCGTCACCGTCGGTTCCCTGTTCCGGGCCTGGGAGGATTTCGGCCCGCAACTCCGCAAGATCCGCCTCGACCTCCCGGAATCCGGCGGTCCATTGCCGGATTTTCTGGCCGAATTGAAATGGGAGTTGGACTGGCTGCTGACCATGCAGTCGCCGGACGGTTCGGCGTATCATAAACTCAGCACTTTGAGCTTCGGCGTTTTCATCCTGCCGGAACTGGAAACGACGAACCGTTACTTTACGCCCTGGGGCAGCGAAGCCACCGCCGATTTCACGGCCATGACGGCGCAGGCAGCGCGGATTTTCCAGCCCTACGACCCGGCCTATGCCAACCGCTGCCGCCAGGCCGCCCAAAAGAGTTATCAATTCCTGCAGGCCCACCCGGAATATCATCCGGCCGACCAGACCGGGTTCACCACCGGCGCCTATGAAATCAACCAGCCCAACCATCGCCAGAACGGTATTCCCCAAAATCGCCTGTGGGCCGCGGCGGAACTCTGGGAAACCACCGGCTCAGCCGACGCCTTGCTCGACCTGGAAACCCGCATCCAGGCGACTCACGGCCAGGTCGACAGCGACTTCGATTGGGATGAAACAAAAGATTTGGGACTGATTACCTATTTGTTCTCCTCGCGGCCCGGCCGCGACCCGGCCCTGGTCAAACTGGTCCGCAGCAACCTGCTGGCCATGGCGGACGCCATGGTGCAAACCGCCAACCATGACGGTTATGAACGTCCACTGGGTTCGCGTTATTACTGGGGTTGCAATGGCGGCGTTGCGCGCCAAACGCTCCTGCTCATGGCTGCCGATCGCCTGTCGTCCGGCAAAGGTGGTTATCGCGCCACGTGCCTGGGTGCGATGAACCATTTGCTGGGCCGCAACTGTTTCGGCCGGTCGTTTGTCACCGGCATCGGTTTCCAACCGCCGTTGCACCCGCACGACCGCCGTTCCGGCGGCGACAACGTGGTGGACCCGTGGCCGGGTTATCTCGTCGGCGGCCCGCATCCCAAGGCCGATGACTGGCATGATGAACAGGCGGATTTCAGGACCAATGAAATTGCCATCAACTGGAACGCCGCGCTGGTTTACGCGTTGGCCGCTTGCCTCGAAACCACGCCTTAGCGCCATTCTTTCGCCCTCGTCCTTGTCCTCGAATTTTTTTCCACCGAGGGACACGGATTAACCGCCACCCGTCACTTCCAGCGCAAACTGGCAACGGACCGGTCGGGCGACCGGCCCGTTGCCCACGCTTAACACCCGCCTCCCTGGCTGTTTTACTCGTTGATGCCCCAGTGCCGGTTGACCGGCGTCACCCGGACCGTCCAGTCGTACGGCCGTAACCAGCGGACCAGCAGCCGTTGACGTGTCCGGCGGTCCACCCGTTCCGCGTCCGATTGCATCAGCACCTCGTCCACTTCCGTCAGCAACCGGGCCGGACTGGCCGTTTTGCTCACAACCGCTCCGGCATCGATGGCTGCGCCCAGGCCGAAGTGACTGGTGCGACCGGTCAACAGGAGCAGGGACGGGCACTTTTCATTATCGAGGATCCGTTCGGCCGCCTCCCAACCGGCCGATGCCGGCAGATCCAGGTCCAGCAACACCACTGCCGGACAGTCTTGATCGGCCAGCCGGAGGGCATTGGTGGCATCGTTGATCTGCATGAAGGCCAGGCCGGCGAAGTCCGCCGTATCGCCCAGGCGCACGCCCAGGCCGGCATCATCACTGACCAGCAGCAACGCTCTCCGGTCCTTCTCCGTTGCCAATAGCGGCAGACCGGCTCCCGCCTGGACGCCGGCGGAGACCAGGCAGATCGGACAATTCACCGCGCGCCCTTCGTGGACGGCCGGCACCAACTGATGCCGCCGCACTTGGGTATCCAAATATTTTGATTTCATGATCGTTTTAAAATTAAAGGTTAAAGTTGGGTCCGGACCGCGGACAGCGCCGCCCGGCATTTTCTGTCCGAGGGGCCGGGGGCCGGCAGCGGACGTCGATACACTACACGACGGGACCGGCCAGACCCCCGGCTGGGGTTGGGGACAAGAGGGATGCGAATCAGGAAACCGCGGAAGGCGCGCGCGGCTCGCAAGCCAGGCGCAAATAAAACCGCCAGGTCCGGGCCAGACCGGCCGGTGCCTCAACTACACTGAACAAAGCCGGGACCGGCTCCAGCCCGGAAAGCCGGGTGTTGGCGGCAATAAACAATGGCGATCCCGGGTTCGGATCACAAGACGTCCCCGCCCGCCGATTCAAGTGCCGCAGCGCCTGCCTGGCAGAATAAACGTCCCGGGATCGATCCGGTTGGCCGTGCCCGGGGGCGGCAGAGATCGAGGTGCGATAGCCACAAACACTCGTGCCGCCGCCCGGGACATCGGCGGAACCGCTGGCTGCTGCCGCCAACCAAAAAAGCGGCAACAGCGAGGCAAACATGATTTTCATCCGTTGCATTCGTTCCTTGGACGGCCTTCGGGTTGAAATGTTCAATCTGAAAACGATTAAAACCGCGGAGGATGACGCGGGCGGACCCGGATGGTTGACCACGGGAAAAACCGACTGCGGAAAACCTTTTTACCGCGAATGGACAAAGATGACTCAATACCGAACACGCGCTGCCGAAAATTTTCCTGAAAACTAAATCACCCGCTGGCCAACCCGGCGAACCCGCGTTATGTTCCTGCCGATCGAAAACCATCACGGCTTGGAGGTTATGATGAAAATCCACGGAGCAATTGTCCCCTCAACACAAAGTTTTCCCATCGGCAAACACATCGGGCGTCTCCTGTTGCTGCTGTCAACTGCACTCGTCCATCCGGCCACTGTCCGCGCCCAGGCCGGCTTCGTGGACCCGGGCTTTCTCAATAACTTGTCCGGGCCGAGTTCCTTCGTCTGGGCCCTCGCCCGGCAACCGGATGACCGGCTGCTCGTCGGCGGCCAGTTCACCGGCTTCAACGGCGTGCCCGGCGGCGAAGTCGTCCGCCTGAATCCCGACGGCACCGTGGACACCAGCTTCTCCGCCACCATCACGGCCGGCGATACCACCATCCACAGCGTGGCCCTCCAGCCCGATGGCCGGATTCTGATCGGCGGCACGTTCGCCGGCATCAACGGCGTCACCCATATCCGCCTCGCGCGCCTGAGCCCCGACGGTACCCTGGACTCAAACTTCGTGGCCTCGGTCAACAGCAGCCAGTCGTTCATCACCGTCAGCCACCTGGCGCTGCAAACTAATTCGCAAATCGTCATCGGCGGCTGGTTTGAATCCGTCAATGGCGCGCCTCACACCAACATCGCCCGGCTCAACAGCGACGGCAGCCTGGACACGGGTTACAACGCCCAGATCGATACCCCGCCCAATGCCCTGGCCCTGCAACCCGACGGGAAGGTCCTGGTCGGCGGCGCGTTCAGCATAGTCAACGGCCAGACTCAGCCCCACATCGCGCGCCTGAACACCAACGGCACGTTGGACGCCACGTTCCTGCCCGTCACCGACGGCAACGTGGACAGCTTTGCTCCTCAACCGGACGGAAAAATCGTCATCGGCGGCGGCTTCACCACCATCAACGGAACGAACCGGAACCGGATTGCCCGCCTGAACGCCAACGGCGGCCTGGACACCACCTTCCAAAACGGCATGGCCGGCGCCGACAGTTACGTCGGCTGTGTCGCCGTTGATCCCATCGGCAGGGTCCTGGTCGGGGGACAATTCAACAACATGAACGGTGTGGGCCGCAACTGGATCGCCCGCCTTAACGGTAATGGCAGCCTGGACACCAACTTTCTCGCGAGCGCGGACAATTATCTTGAATTGCTGCTCGTTCAGCCGGATTCCCGGGTCGTCATCGAAGGCCCCCTGGTCACCAGCGTCAACGGGCGCAGCCGCAACCGCCTGGCCCGCCTCCAAGGCGGCGACGCCCCCATCCTCAGCCAGCCGCGGTTGTCCGGCGGGATTTTTTCTTTCGACGTGAACGCGGTGGCCGGCAAGACCTATGGGGTGGAAGCGTCAACGAATCTCCCGGGCGGTTGGAGCCTGGTGTTGTCCACCAATGCCGCGTTTGACAACTTTACCTTTTCCAACCTGAATCCGGTCCAATTCCCCCGCCTCTTTTTCCGGGCCTACAAATCACCGTGAGGTTTCTTCCATCTGGTGGGGCGAGCGTCCTCGCGAGCCGTTTTGCAGAAACTTCCGATCCCGGCTCGCGGGGATGCTCGCCCCACCGAAAACTGAAAACCGTAGCTCTACGGACTCTTGATATAACGGCTGGCGAAGGTCAGGAAGGTCGGCCAGTTCGGGGCATCGGTGTGGCCGCCACTGTGCTGGCGGAAAGCCACATCGCCATCAATCAACGGAGTTTCGACGGGCGGAAATTCCGTGGTGCCCAGGTCTTTTTTGCCCAGGAGCCGGTACACCGGCCCGGCGGCGGCCGCGGCCAGGAACATGCCCTTGGCATCCACCCAGCCATCTCCCTTCACCATCACACCGCCGCCGATGAAAACCGGGCGGGGCGCGCACAAAGCGATCAACTCATGCGCATCAACCGGCAAATCGTTCCAGTTCAATGGTCCGGCATATTTGATGAAGTTCCCGGCCATCCAATGGTATTCGCCCGACCCGGCGATGTTCTCGACCAGTTCTCCCCAGTTGCGGCGATGAAGTTTCGCGCCGCCCTCACCCGAGGAGCTGACATAAACGATGGCGAAACGGGGATCGTAAGCCATTGCCACGAGGACTGCCTTGCCGTAGCGCGAGTGGCCTTCGAGCCCAACCTGCCGGGCGTCCACGGATTTGTCAGTTTCAAAATAGTCGAGGGCCCGGCTGGCGCCCCAGGCCCAGGCCCGCAATGCACCCCAATCGTCAACCTTGCGCGGTTGTCCCCGGCTGCTCAGACCGATGATACCTTCAGTCAAACCGGCGCCGTTGTCGGGCTGGATGCTGGTCGGGGTCAGTACAGCGTAACCCCACCCTTTGGCGAGAACCTGCTGCTGCCAGGTGGGTCCGTTGGTGTTGCCGAAGCCGCCGCCGAAAGCTCCCCGGCCCGGGCCGTTAGTCCCACCGGGGGCATTCGTGCCGCGAAATCTTCCGAAATTAAAACCGAATTGCATCATGACCGGCACCGGGCCGGTCGCGTTGGCCGGAGTGGACAGGGTAAGCTGGATGTCCACTTGGATGGCCGGGCAGGCGGAATTATCGACGTGACCCACCAGCTTTTTGGTGATGACCGGCACCAGGCCGTTCGTTTCCCGGGTCGTGCCGGCCACTTCCCAATTCACCCGCGGTGTGACTCTGGGGACCCGGCCATAGATTTCCCGGTCGAAATCCTCGACGATTTCCGGGCGCCGTTCATCCCACCACATTTTTGCGGTCGTGACTTTTTTGCCATTCTTCAACGTCAGCGGATCGGGCAGGGTCGGATACGGATTGGCTTTGCTCTCGTCGTAATTCGCGGCGTTGGCAGCCTGTGGATTGTTGCCATTGGCGCCTTCGCGTATCGATGTGATATGCAGCAGCCCCATGAGCCGCTGGTGATCCTGCTGCGAGGTCAGGATGACTCGAGCCAGGGACGAATTGGTCGCCGGGGATTCCGACTGCGCATGGCAAAAATTCGGAACCGTCAAAACAGCCAGGGCCAGGGCCCGAAAGCATTGATTCTTCGACGAATAAATCATTTCGGTCACCAGGGTTTGTGGTTGTCGGTCATCCCCGGCCAGTCGTCCGTGCGGAACGGGGTCGCCGGCAACCCGGCGCCGTTGAAAAGGGTTGCCGCCGGATTGGCCTGCCAGGCATAACGGGCCGCTTGCGGGTCCGGCACCGCAGACGATGACACGACTACCGAATCTCCCTCCACCTTCGCCCCGGCCCAATGCCATTGATGGTCTTTGCCGGCCACGGAAAATTCCCCCGGTTTGTCTCCCTTCACCACCAGCCCGCCTTCGGCATGGTTGAAGCGAAGTTTCAGCGCACCCGGCAGGCGCGTCAGCGAGTCGAATGCAGGTCCGGTGCTGGGAATTTTTTTGCCGTATTCATCGGCCAGGGCGCACAAGGCCAGGCGTTCCCCGACGACCTGCTTGTCCTTGGGATGAATGTCATTGGCATCGCCGGTGTCGATGGTGACGGCCAGGCCGGAATGCTTGACCTTTTGAGCGGTCAACGCCTGCGCCTCGCGCAGTTCAGCCCAGGAATCGTCGCCCGGCTGGTCGCGGTGATGCATGAACGCGGGCAGGCTGACGATGTAAAATGGAAAGTCGCCCTGGTGAAACAGCTTCCGCCAGTCGCCAATCATCGCCGGCAGCAGGACCCGGTATTGATGCGCCCGTTCGGCGTTCGCTTCGCCCTGATACCAGATGGCGCCCCGGAGGGACAACGGCGCCACCGGCTGGATCATACCGTCATAAAGGACGATGGGCATCGTCGGATAATTCTCGAACGTCAAGGGCAGGGGATGTGGCGGTCGGGCATCCACGCTCAACTGGCCTTTCCATTCGCCGGCCAGCGGAATCACGGATTGATCGCCCAGGACCAGGCGCAGGTCGTCCGGCTTGGACAGGAACCCGCCCTGCGGTTTCAATTTGAAAACGCGCACCACGAGGACATTCCGGCCGGGCTTGAGCAGACCGTCCTTGATCGCATATTTCCGGGGATTCTCCACCCACGAACTGGCGCCGACCCACTGGCCGTTGAGCCAGGCGGTATCCATCTTTTCAATCGAGCCGAGACAAAGAGTCGCCTGGCCTGCCGGCAACGGGTCCGGCAAGGTGACCTCTTTGCGAAACCAGCAGATGCTCGGAACGTCCGCCACGCCCAGCTCCGCAAAACCGCCGGGAATCTGGACCGGTTTCCAGCCGGAATCATCCAGGTCAGCCGCCGACCAGTTGTTGCTTTGGCCTGCGTCATATTCATCCAGCCACGTCATGAGGAAACTGCCGGATTCCGTCCCGCCCTTGGCATGCAGCCGTGCAATCTCCGCGAGCGGTTCGTCAAAATCCTTCAACTGGCGAAGCGATTCCGGGCTCATCCAGCTTTCGGCCGGGGTGCCGCCCCAGCAATCCTGAATCAGGCCGATGGGAACGTGGAGTTCGTCCTGCAGTTTTCGTCCAAAAAAGTAGCCGACCGCCGAAAATCCGCCCCAGCCGTTTTCGGCGACGGTTTGCGGCGAACAAATTTTCCATGACCCTTGCAGGACCGCCGTGGGAGCATAGGCCACGTGCTTCTGCACCACGAACAACCGGATTTCCGGGTGTTCCGCCGCCTTGATTTCCTCCGCGCCGTTCCGCGCCTGGCCCAGGCCCAGTTCCATGTTGGACTGCCCGCCGCACAGCCAGACATCACCCACCAAAACCTCATGTAACACCACGCTTTGATCCGGCCCGGTGATTGTGACCGTGTACGGGCCGCCCGGCGCCGGCGCCTCGACCTCGGCCTGCCAACGGCCATCGGGTCCCGCCACCGCCGTGGCCGCACGACCCGCCAGCTCCACCCGGACGGATTCTCCGGCTTTGGCCCAGCCCCAGAACCGGATCGGTTTCCCGCGCTGGAGAACCATGTTGTCGCCGAACATCGGGCTGACGAAAGGCAGGGACGGGCTGTCCGCCGCGCCCGCGGTCATCAACGCCGCACCGATCAGAAGCGAAAGACAAAAGATTTTGGGTCGCATAATCTGTTTAAAATGGCGATTTCAGGTCAATGACTGAAGCATAAAATGCAAGCCACCCAACGCAAGCCCTTCAGCATGGACAATCCTCGAATGAACCACCAAAGCGCCACTGTCACGGATAGGACGACCGATAAAAACTGGCTGAAGAAGTCGCCGTGACGTCGAAAATGAATGTTCCCGAAACGCCGACCGTGGCGGTGCCCAACGTCTGCCAGGGGACCGCCAGGTTGGTGGTATATTGGAGCGAATAAACCTGTCCCGAAAACCCACTCGAGCTGAGTCGAAAGAGATTTTCGCCCAAAGCCTGGACGCCAAGTTGGTTGGGCGCAACTCCCGGCGGACCATAATTCTGCGCGGCATCATCCAAAACCAATACCCAGTCGCTTGCGTCGGGCGGCGTGAAGGCCCGCGTCCCAGTGGTGCCATAGGCTGCAATGGCCGTGGCCACGCCAGTGCGCGGGTTATACCACCACGCATTGGCCGTCGCCCCGGATACCTTCGTCATATCCACCGTCGGCGTCCTTGTGTCCTGCGGAATGTAGGCCAGGATCGTTTTGCCGGATGCTTCCCGGGCACAGGCAACGTAGTCAATGGTTCCGGAGGTGCCGTAGCCGCTGATGACCACCGAGTGGCCGACATCGGGCACACAATTCCACCAGGGCCGCGTCCGGATTAATTTAATGACGTTCGTGATGGTGGTGGCTCCAGCATCCCACATCTCAGCCTGCCAGCCGGGATCGAACGGCCACTGGTGTTCATCGCCGTAAAAGTGTCCCATGTCCCCGCTCAACACCGCCCACCAGGCAAAATGACGGCAGTCGAGGGCAGTGAATGGGGTTCCCGTGATGTTCCGATACTCGTAATACGGTTCGCGCGCGAAAGAC
>Ga0265320_10002922_pt1 | contig 11705 bp, 9 predicted proteins | sample 4827metaG_FD_202087 | JGI IMG/M metagenome (GOLD analysis project Ga0265320, IMG submission 202087) | Rhizosphere microbial communities from Carex aquatilis grown in University of Washington, Seatle, WA, United States - 4-8-27 metaG | ecosystem: Host-associated > Plants > Roots > Rhizosphere >...
CCGGATTCATGAGATCCTTCACCGCGGTGCCCTCAGCCAGAAATTCCGGATTCGAAAGCACCTGGAACTTCAACCCGCGGGTATTGGAAGCGAGGATGGTGGTGATGGTGTCGGCTGTCTTCACCGGAATGGTGGATTTCTCCACGATGATCTTTCCCCTGTCGGCATGCTCGGCAATGGTGCGGGCGACCGATTCGATGAAACGGAGATCAGCGGCGCGGCCGGCCCCCACCCCGTAGGTTTTGGTCGGGGTGTTGACACTGACAAAGATGATATCGGCCTTCTTGATACAGCCGGCGACATCGGTGGAGAAAAAAAGATTCCGGCCCCGCGCCTCGTGGACGACCTCATCCAGTCCGGGCTCGTAGATGGGCAGGGGACCGCTGTTCCACGCCGCGACACGCGTGGCGTTCATATCAACCACATTCACCTGAATGTCGGGACATTTCAGGGCGATCATCGCCATGGTCGGCCCGCCGACATAACCTGCGCCAATGCAGCAAATGTTCATATTGAGAGGGGCCGATTTGTGCAGGCACTCGGCACGCCCGGCAACAAGCAAATCGTATCGAAGAGTTTTGCCGTGGAAGCGGGACTATCAGTCCCGCGGATTGCATTCATCAAGGGAGGGCCAGCGTCCCTGCGGGTCCGCGGCCAAAATGCGGGACTGATAGTCCCGCCTCCATCAGAGAAACCGGCAATAAAAAGCCGGGGACAACCCCGGCTGAAATGACGGCGTGCGCTCAGGCCGGACTGGGAGCCGGGGTGGCGCCGGGTGCCTCCTTGGCGGCCGGCTTCTCGGCCGGCTTCCCGGGATCGCTGGCGGCTAGTTTGGGCGGTTTGGCGCTCACAATCGGTGTCTGCAAGTCGCCGTGCTGCAGAATTTCCAACACGTGCTTGCCCTCGATGGTCTCGTGTTCGAGCAGGGCGGCGGCGATTTTGTCGAGCGCCGGGCGGCGCTCGGTGATGATCTGCTGCGCCCGCTTATACTGGGTGTGCAGGATGTCCGAAATGGCGATGTCGATTTTTCGCGACGTGTCCTCGCTGACATGCTGCGAACGGGTGATATCCCGGCCGAGGAAAACCGTGTCCTGATTCTCGCCCATGGCCACCGGGCCGAGCTCGCTCATGCCGTAGTCGCAGACCATGGCCCGGGCAATCCGGGTCGCCTGCTTGAGATCGCCGTAGGCACCATTGCTGAAATCGCCGGTCACCAGCTCCTCGGCAATGCGCCCGCCCATCGCCATGGCGATCTGGTTGAGCAATTTCTGCCGGGGTTGGGTGAGAATGTCCTTGGTCGGCAGGTAGGTCGTGCTGCCAAGACTCTGACCGCGAGGGATGATGGTGACTTTGTGCACCGGCATGGTGCCGTCATCCAATACCGCCTGAACAATGGCGTGGCCGGCCTCGTGCCAGGCCACCAAGCGCTTTTCCGCATCGTCCATGACCCGCCGGCGCTCGCGGCCCCACAATACCTTGTCGCGGGCCTCGTCGATGTCGGTCATCTCGACCCGCTTCTTGTTGCGTCGCGCTGCCAGCAGGGCGGCTTCATTCAGCAAGTTGGCCAGCTCCGCGCCGGACAGACCGGGCGTGCCGCGTGCAATGATGGCGAGGTTCACATCGTCGGAGAGAGTGATCTTGCGGGCATGCACCCGGAGAATCTGCTCGCGCCCGATGATGTCGGGCAGGTCAATGTAAACCTGGCGGTCGAAGCGGCCCGGGCGCAGTAGGGCGCTGTCGAGCACGTCGGGCCGGTTGGTCGCGGCGATGATGATGACGCCTTCCTGCGTGTCGAAGCCGTCCATTTCGACCAGCAGCGAATTGAGCGTCTGTTCGCGCTCATCGTTGCCGCCGCCGAGACCGGCGCCGCGCTGGCGACCGACCGCGTCAATTTCGTCGATGAAAATCAGGCAGGGCGCATTCTTGCGGCCCTGTTCAAACATGTCGCGCACGCGGCTCGCACCGACGCCGACAAACATTTCCACGAAATCGGAACCACTGATCGAGAAAAACGGCACGTCGGCCTCGCCGGCGATGGCCTTCGCCAGGAGGGTCTTGCCCGTGCCGGGAGGCCCGACCATCAGGATGCCCTTGGGGATGCGGCCGCCGATCTTCTGGAATTTCTTCGGATCCTTGAGGAAATCCACGACTTCGCTGACCTCCTCCTTGGCCTCGTCGCAGCCGGCCACGTCGGTGAAGTTGATGCGGTCCTTGTCGCGCGTGAGCATTTTGGCGCGACTCTTGCCGAAGCTCAGCGCCCCCTTCCCCGCCTGGCGCAACTGGCGCACAAACAGGAAATACAGCAGGCCGATGACGATGACAAAGGGCAGCACGTTGATGAGCAACTGCGTCATCGCGGTCGTCGCCGGCTTTTCCACAAAAGCGGTGGATTCCTGCAGACGCTCGAGATTGATGTCGGTCAGGCGGCCGGTGGCGATGAATGACTTGGTCATCCCACTCTCGCTTTTAAGGATGGGTTCTTTCATTTCACCGGTCAGGACGGACCAGTCGCGGCCGCCGGTCGCATCGCTGCGGATCGCACCCTCGGCAATCTGCTTCTGCTTGGCATATTCCACCACTTCCTGGATTTTCAGCGTCGCCGGAGCCGTGCCCTTGGCCGGATTGAATAGAAAAAGCGCCACGATCGCGGCGATGATCGCCAGCCAGATCAGCAAAACTTTGGGCTGAAAACTCTCCGGCGGGAGGCTTTTCAAAGGGCGGCGCTTCTTGTTGTCGTCGTTATCGGCCATGTGGGGATTAGATTAGTGGGTGAAGGTGAAGGTTCCACCGGAATAAGTCAAACGCACCGCGGGTGGAACTTCCGTTGCATTTTCCACGTCCGACCGTGGATTTTATTAGTGGTGCCGGGGCGTCGGCCGGACGCGGATGGTATTTAAAATAGTTCCAATATCGGAACAATCCGAGCCCTTCTTAAAGGTCAGTTTGCCCTGAGCGATCACCGCAAAGCCCTTGCGCCCCAGACTGAACCGGGTGGGCTTGCAGCGCCCGATTGCCGCCAGCAGCATTTCAAAGCCCTGGCGGGAAAGATCTGTGGCGGGCCGCACCTTCAGCAACCAGCGATGCAGGACCCGCCGGACCACCGCCCGCGGCATCCCGGCCAAAGCCTGGACATTCAACCGCCGGTCTCGCCCCGCCGGCACCATGGCCTCGGCCCAAGCCTCCAGAGCCTGGTCGTCTTCCTCCAGCAATTCGCGGGACAGCGCCGCTCCGGCGAGGGCATCACGCCCGGCCGATTTCACCCAAGCCGGCATTACGCTGCGGCGGACCCGGTTGCGGAAAAAATCGCCACGCGCATTCGATGAATCCTCGCACCATTTCGCCCCGGCCCGGCGCAGCCCCGCCACCAGTTCAGCTTTCTTCAAGGTCAACAGCGGTCGCAAATGCGTGCGGCCATCGCCGGCCGGTTGGACCGGACGCGGCGCCGCCAGTCCGCCCGCGCCGCTCCCCCGGGTGAGTCGCATCAACATGCTCTCCGCAATGTCGTCCTGCTGGTGCGCCAGCCAGAGCACCCGGCCCCCGAGCTTGTTCATTTCCCGCCTGAAGAACGCGTGCCGTGCGGTGCGAGCCTCGGCCTCGCTTGCGTCCAAATGCATTCCCGGCCAGCGCCCCACTCTCAGTCGGATGCCTAGCGCGGCACCTACCCGACGGCAGAATTTTTCATCGACGTTTGATTCCCGGCCGCGCAACCGGTGGTTGAAATGCAACGCGACCAACCGGGCGCGCCTCTCCGTCCAGAGGGCCCACAGCAAAAGCAGCAAGGCCAGAGAATCCGCCCCGCCCGAGAAAGCGACGCACCAGACATCAGTCTTGCGCCGCCGCTCCGTCCACGCGCGTACCGCGGGATGCAACCGGGCGAGCGGCAAGGCTGCCCCGAGCAACGCCGCCTTTTCGGGCCAGTCTCCTTTTAGTTTATTGCGGAGTGTCATTCTGGGCGTAGCAAAAAATCCATCAAGCTGGCGACCACGACTGTTCTGCTGGATCCTTCACTTCGCTCAGGATGACAGGCATCGTGGGCGGTCATTGAAAGCTCAGAAACTCCTTGCCGAAGTACGGCACGAGAGCGGTGGGAATTTTCACGCGACCATCGGCCTGCAGGTTGTTTTCCAGCAAAGCCGCCAACACGCGCGGCACGGCGAGGCCGGACCCGTTCAGCGTGTGCACCAACTCGGGTTTGCCCGTCGCCTTCGCCCGGTAGCGGATCTGCGCGCGACGGGCCTGGAACGATTCGAAATTCGAGCAGCTTGACACCTCAAGCCAGCGCTTCTGCCCCGCCGCCCAGACCTCAAGATCGTATTTCTTCGACTGGGCGAAACCGAGGTCGCCGCCGCACATCAGCAACACGCGGTAGGGCAGCTCCAGTTTCTGCAGCAATCGCTCGGCGTCGGCACGGAGCTTTTCCAGCTCGTCATAGCTGGACGCCGGATGCACCCACTTGAGCAGCTCGACCTTGTCAAACTGGTGCACGCGGTTGAGTCCGCGCACATCCTTGCCGTAGCTGCCCGCCTCGCGGCGGAAACACGGCGTGTAGGCGCAGCGGCAGATTGGCAGCAGGTCTTCGTCGAGAATCTCGTCCCGGAAGAAATTGGTCAGCGGCACTTCCGCCGTCGGCACCGCGTAAAGCTTGTCAGGCGTGGTTTCATACATCTGGCCTTCCTTGTCGGGCAACTGGCCCGTGGCGGTGGCGCTGGCGGCATTGACGAAGATCGGTGGGCTGACCTCGGTATAGCCGGCCTTCACGTCCTCGTCCAAAAAGAACTGGAGCAGGGCCCGCGAGAGTTTGGCCGCATCACCGATCAAGAACGGAAACCCCGCGCCTGTGACCTTGGCCCCGCGCGCAAAGTCGATCAGGTTGGCGAAGCCGGCGATTTCCCAATGTGGCAGCGCGTGGGGCGAGGCGGATTCAACCACGCCATGCGTCGCGAACACCTGGTTTTGCTCGGGCGTCCGGCCCTCGGGCACACTCGCGTGCGGAAGGTTGGGCAATGCCAGCATCGCCGCCCGGTATTTCTCCTCGGCAATTTTCAGGCTCTCCTCCCAAGCTTTGAGCTCAGCGGAAAGCTTCCTCAATTCCAGGATCTTTGCCTGGAAAGCGGGCGATCCTTTGGCCAGTGCCACCATCTCGGTGTTTGCCGTCTTTTGGAGGGAACGCCGCGTCTCGACCTCGGTCAAGGCCAGCCTCCAGGCATTGTCACTGGCCTGTGCATTAAAGAGCACCGCCTCGTCGAGATGCTTCTTGGCGATGGCCGCGCGCACGGTCTCGGGTGATTCACGGAGGAGTTTGGGATCGAGCATGGGAATGAAAGTTGAAAACGAATCACCTTCATTGAACAGGCTAAATTTGGAGGGAGTGAGCGTTTGCCTCGTGCGCAGGCACGGGGACATTCGCCCCGACTCAGGCCGGTGAACGAACCCTGAGATGCCAGCAGGCATCAACTGGGCACACCGGGACGCGAGCACGCGGCAACGGTGCTGCCCCGCCCCACCGGATCCGCCGCCGGTCTCAGACCGGAGTCATCGCCGCCCGCGCCTGCGCCCGCTGTTGGGCCACCTCGATCCGGTTGAACAGGGCGAAAACTTCCTTGGCCGACAGTAGGTGCAGATCACCGACCGGCGCCTGGATGACGTAGTTGGTCGGGCTCTTGAGCGGATAAGGTCCGTATTGGCGCGGATCGGTGGGACCGAACAGCCCGATCGTTTTCAGGCCCATGGCCGCGGACAGGTGCATCGGTCCGCTGTCGTTGGATACCACCCAGTCCGCCTTCGCCAGAAGCGCGGGCAGCGAGGTCAGGCTGGTATTGCCCGTGAGATTGAGAAACGTGCCGTCAGGAAACGACTCCCGGCACGGCAGGTAGTTGTTGCCCGCCCACACGACCTTGCGCCCGTCCTCGCGGATCAGTTGGGCGGTCAGCTGGGCGAAGCCGTTCCATTTCTTGTTGCTCTGGCCGCTGTCGGGGAAAATAAGCACGGGCCGCAAGCCTTTGCGCGGTTCCATGAAACTCAGGTTGAGCCGCTCCAGTTCGCGAAAGCGCAGCGGTCCGGTCAGGCGCGGCTCGGCGCCAACCACGGTGCAAAATTGCAGCAGGATCTCAAGCACATGGCTCTGGCTGCCGTCCGCCGGCAGCGGAACCTTCTCGCTGTAAAATATCCCTGCGCCCTCCCGCGCGTCGCTGCGGCCGGCCTTGCGTTTGCCGCGGGCCCACTTGGTCATGAGTCCGGTGCGCAGCAGGCCCTGCAGATCCAGCACGAGATCGAAATTTTTCTGCCGCACCTCGCGCATCAGGCGCAAAAATCCCCGCGCACCCTCGTTGCGGCGGAAAACATAAACCTGGTCCACCGCCGTGCACGAGCGCACGAGCGGCGAGAAAATGTCCCGCACAATCCAGGAAATGCGCCACTCCGGCCGCTGCGCCTTGATGGACGCGGCAACCTGCAGCCCGTGTACGATATCACGGAGCGCCGACGGCTTGATGATGAGCATTTCCGGCATGGTGTAGGCTAGACCGCGTGGTCCGCGCGGCGTTCCTAAGATTTGTTACGGGACACCGAAACGCAAATGCGAATCAATTGGCAGGCCGTCCGGACGAGAATTTACGCGGAATTTGCACGCGCCCTCATAGAACCTGCGACCGCAATTCCTGCAGGGCGGCCAGCACCGTCCCCGGTTCCAGCTGGTCAAGCCGCCCGCCGGGTGCCTGCACAAAACTATGACCGGGCGCGTCCAGCGGATAAGGTCCGAACCGACGGGGTGAAGTCGGGCCAAAGATGGCCAGCACCCGGTTGCCCGAGGCCGCCGAAAGATGCATGGGGCCGCTGTCATTGCCGATGAAAGTGGCCGGCTGCCTCACCAGGGCGATCATCTGGTCCATGGAACAGCCCGTCAGGTTCAGGAAACGGTCGGCTGGCACTGTCACCCCGGGTTTGCCCGGCTTGCCCGCACACCAGGCAACCCGGCTGGCCGGAATGTCCTTAAAGATCAGCGCCGTCAGCTCATCGAAGCGCGGCCACTCCTTCTCCGCTCCCCGGCTGTCGGTGAAGATCAAAAAGGTGCTGCGCGGATCCCCGCTGAAAAAGTCCTGCCATGGGTAAACCTGGCCGGGCTTGAGGACCAGGGGAAACTCCAGCCGCGGAGCAACCCCCGCCGCACTGAGAAACGGCAGCAATACTTCCAGCGCATGAGTCGGCTGATCGCCGGCTGGTGCAGCAACCCGCCGGTTGTAGAAAAATCCTGCCCCCTCGCGCGCGTCCACCCGGCCCCATTTCTCCGGAGCCAGCGCCGCCGCCGTCATCAGGCCGGAACGCAGCAAACCCTGCATGTCCCACACGGCGTCGAACTGCCGCTGTCGCAACTGCCGCAGCAGCCTCAGGAACGACCACCAGCCGTCGCGCCGGCGGAAAATTATCACCTCAGCGACAAACGGCGCCGCCTGCACCAGTCCCGCAAAGCGCTCCCGCACCACCCACGTGATCCGGCACTCGGGCCGTTCCCGGGCCAGCGTCTGCACCACCTGCAGGGCGTGCACGATGTCGCCCAGCGAGGATGGCTTGATCACAAGGAGACTTTTCATGCGCCCGCCTGCCCGGAATGCTTCACTGGTTGACTGGGATTCCCAACACACCCCGCCCTGTCGGTCACCCCTCTTGATCGAGGGGACTTCGACTGCGTGGGTCTGGAATCCTCTCTGTCAAGAGGGGTGGCGCGCAGAGCCGGGGTGGGTGAACTGGCCATGGATGAGAGTGAATATGCCCGGGGCGCGGATGCAGGTGCAGAATGCGTAGGCTTGTGTCCGGCCGGCTTTTCTTCAACTCCATTTCCCTGCCATCCATGAAATTTGATCCTCAGGAAATCGCCGCCCGCCAGACCGATCTCACCGCCCGCTGGCACCAGACCCCGCCCGCGGCCGCCGGTGACGGATTTTTCCGGCTGCTGGAGGAAAACCACCTTCGCAATTTCCAGCTCTGGCACGAGGAGGATATCGCCCGGCGCGACGACCTCGGCTTCGAGGCCGTCTACCGCGCCAAGCGCAACATCGACCGCTTCAATCAGGAACGGAACAACTTTGCCGAGGAAATGGACAAGGCGGTCGTCAGCACCTTGCAGCCGCCGGAGTCCGGCTGCCCGCGCAACTCGGAAACCCCCGGCATGATGATCGACCGGATGTCCATCCTGGCGCTCAAGGAATTCCACATGCACGAGGAGACCGTGCGCCCCGAAGCCGCCGCCGCCCATCGGGAAAAGTGCGTGGAAAAACTCGCCCGTATCCGCCGCCAGCGCGCCGACCTCACCGCCTGCCTGGGTGACCTGCTCGCGGACGTTGCTGCCGGGCGCCGCACGTTCTCGGTCTATTACCAGTTCAAGATGTATAACGACCCGGCGCTGAACCCGCAGCTTTATCGCAACGCGCCGCAGTCCGGCCGCGCATGAGCCGCGCCAGCGAGCAATCCCGCCTCTGGTTGCCGGTCCACTGGCCAACCTGGCTCGGCCTCGCGGCCTTCTGGCTGGCGGACAAACTGCCGTGGTCCGTCAAGCGGTTCCTCGCCCGCGGTCTGGGCTGGTTTGCCTTTCACTTCCTCCGCATCCGCCGCCACGTCGTCTTCACCAATCTGCGGTTGTGCTTCCCCGAAAAATCCTCCAGCGAAATCCACCGGTTGGCCCGCGCCCATTACGATTCCCTTGCGCTGGGCCTGTTCGAAGTCTGTGCCGGCTGGTGGGCGCCCGCGAGCAAGCTCCCGCTTTCCCGCATCGCCGGCTTGGAGCACCTGCACGCTGCCCTGGCCCGCGGCCACGGCGCCATTGTGCTGACTGCACACTTCACTACCCTTGAAATCTGCGGCCGCTTCATGGCGGAAGCCACTTCCGTCGGCTGCCTCTACCGCGACCCCAACAATCCCGTCATCGCCCTTCTGATGCGCGGCCAGCGCGAACGGCATATGTCCGTCGCCGTCCATTTCGACGACCTGAGGGGCCTGGTCCGCGCCCTGCGGGACAACCAGGCCATCTGGTATGCGCCAGACCAGGGCAAACGCTCCAAATCCTCCGAAATCCTGCCCTTCTTTGGCGTGCCAGCTATCACCAACACCGCAACGGGTAAGATCGCCGAAATGGCCGGCGCACCCGTCGTGCCTTACTTCGCGAAACGCGAAGCCGACCACTCCTACACGCTCACCCTTCTGCCACCATTGGAGAATTTTCCGACCACCGACGCCACCGCCGACGCCATCCGCATCAACCAGCTCATTGAGGAGCATGTGCGCCGCGCCCCCGAGCAATACTTCTGGGTGCACCGGCGCTTCAAGGCTCGCGGCCCCGGCTATCCCGAGGTGTATTGAAGCAAAATCATCCGGACTAGTTGCCCACTAAACACACGAAATGAGCGCTGCAATTCGAAGAACTCCGGGCTGGATCGACTGTAGGGCGGGATCGCTGATCCCGCCTGCTTGCCGAGTGTATAGCCGAGTGGAGGCAGGATCAGAGATCCCGCCCTACAGATTTTCGATGCATCTTCGTTTGATTCGCGGGCTCTCTCCTTCGCTTCAGTCCGTCTGACCCATGGCCTATCCCGATCCGCGCCCGTTGCGCATCCTCGTGATCCGCTACCGCTTCATCGGTGACACGGTGCTGGCCATCCCTTTTCTCCGCAATCTCCGCCACGCCTTCCCTCAGGCGAAGATCGACGTACTCGCCGAACCCGTCTCCGGTGACACCCTCGCTCTCTGCCCGTATAAGGACGAGCTGCTCTTCTACGCTCCGCGTCTGAAGGGCGAAAAAAAACGCGCGGCAAAAATCCCGACCAGCCTGTTGGGCGTCGCCCGGTTCCTGCGGGCCCGCCGATACGATCGCTGCTACATCCTGCGCCGCTCGTTTTCCAGTGCCATCCTGCCCTTGCTGGCCGGCATTCCCTATCGCGTGGGGTTTGCCACCGAGGGCCGCGGCTGGCTGCTCCAGCGCAGCACTCCCTACGCCGACAAGCACGAGGTTGAGTGTTTCCTCGACATTCTCCGCGCCGATGGGATTCCGGTGATTGATACTCGCAACGAAAACTGGACCGACCCCGCCACCGATCAGCGTGTCGCCGCCGCCCTTCCTCCCGGCAATCGTCCGCGTGTCTTCGTCTGCGCCAAGTCCATCGTTCTCACCAAGGACTGGGCGCCCGACCGCTTCGCCCAGCTCATTGCGTGGCTGGTCAATGAGCGCGGCTGTGAAATTCACCTCTGCGACTCACCCGGCTATGCCGGCTACTATGAGGAAATCCGCGCCGCCCTGCCCGCTCCGCTGATCCGCGACTGGATCGACTGGAGCCGGCAGCTCTCTCTTCGCGAAATAAATTCGCTCTTCCGCCGGATGGACCTCGCCGTCGGCATCGATACCGGGCTGCTGCACATCGCCGCCTCCTTCCATGTGCCGGTGGTCGCCCTGTTCGGCCCGCTTGAGCCGTGGCGCTGGCACCCGTGGGATACCCGCCACACGATCCTGCGGCCCGACGACCTCACCGGGCCGCGCCCGCTGCTCCGGCTTTCCGTCGCCGAGGTGCAGACCGCGGTTGACCGCCTCTTGACCACTCCCGCTTCTGCCCGCTGACTGCATGCCCAAGATGGCCCAGCCCGACCCGTTAACTCCACTCGTCATCCGCTTCGGTGCCTTCGGGGACATGCTGCTGCTGATCCCCATGCTCAAGGCCCTGTATCATCGCTATGGTCGCCCCGGCGAACTGGTCTCCTCGGGCCGGTGGACGACCCCGTTGATGCAGCGCTTGCCGGCCTGCAGTCAGGTGCATCTGCTCACCAGCCGGCGGGCGCCCTACTGGTTCAATCGCAGCCAGTGGCAGCTCGTCGCCTGGTTGCGAACACGGCCGGCCGGTCCGGTCTATGTTTTTGAACCGGACGAAAAATCCCACTGGCTGCTGCAGCGCGGCGGCATCAAGCCGGAATGGATCTGTTCCTTGCGCGACCTGCCCCGCCAGTCGGGGGAGAACATCATGCATCATGCCTTGCGCCTCGCCCGTGAAACTCCCGCGGCCCTCCGAAGCTCGCCAGATTACGCGCCGGATCCCGCCTTCGCGCCCGATGCCCGGCCGGTACTTACCGATTCGGATATTCGCGACTGCCAGGATTGGCTTGACCGCCAAGGTCTCGCCGGATCGCCGCTCGTGCTTCTCCAGCCCGGTAACAAGAAAACGATGAAGGGCGGCAACCGGCAGCGGGGCAGCAATGTCGATTACTGGCCCGAATCGTCCTGGGCACAGGTTATCGCCAGTGTTCGCCGAGTTCTGCCGTCTTCCCGGGTGATTTTATGCGGCTCACCCGCCGAGCGCCCGCTGGCGGAAGACATCGTAGCGCAGATCCCGGACTCGCACGAAGGTGTTTCCATTGCGACCGACGACCTGCCGATTCCCCGACTCCTCGCGCTGCAAGCCCGGGCCCACAGCATGATCAGCGTGAACACCGGTCCGGCACACGGGGCGGCCACAATGGGCTGCCCGCTCGTCGTGCTCTTTTCCCGGCACCAGCACCGCTCCGCCGACTTGTATGCGCCGCAGCCCACCACGGCGCCGGTCAAAATTCTTTTTCCGGATCCGGCAATTCCGGACGCCACCCTTGCCTCCATCACCCCGGACACGGTCATCGCCGCTTGGCAGAAAATGACGGCGGTTGGGTAGGGCGCGACCGCCGGGCGCGCCGAATAGATG
>Ga0265320_10002923_pt1 | contig 11702 bp, 8 predicted proteins | sample 4827metaG_FD_202087 | JGI IMG/M metagenome (GOLD analysis project Ga0265320, IMG submission 202087) | Rhizosphere microbial communities from Carex aquatilis grown in University of Washington, Seatle, WA, United States - 4-8-27 metaG | ecosystem: Host-associated > Plants > Roots > Rhizosphere >...
GTCGCGGGTGTGAAGATTGACGAACAGAATGGACCCCTCGGGCGCGCGCTCCATGGGTTCGGCGGATTTCGTTCGAATGAGCCGGCCGAGATCGACACTCCGGCCCAACCGCTCGGCCGCGTCGAGTAACGCACCGGGGTGAGGAAGCGCGGGCACCAGGGTTCGAACCAGCGCTTCGTAGGCGAATAGCGCACGGCTCGAAGCGTGGACGATCGGCTGGTACGCCATCCAGAGCGTGTCGAGCGCAGCCGCGAACGCACTCTCGAGGCCCGCGCGATCGCCGGTCAGTTTACCGGTGTCGCCGGTCTCCTCGAGCGCTTCGCGCTTGAATCGCGCCATCTTACCCAATTGAGTAGCGCTGGTGACGACCTGCACGAGCGTAGCGGGAGCGACGGGCTTCGTCAGATACGCGAAGGCGCCATAGCCGACGGCTGCGACAGCGGTGCTTACCGACGGGGCGCCCGTCGAAAGCACCACCGGGACATCGAGGTCCCGCTCACGTACGGCGCGGAGGAGACCGATACCGTCCGTTCCCGGCATCTGGATATCGCTGAGGACGGCGTCGAACGTATTGTGTTCGAGGAGGTCGATGGCCGCTTTGACGCTCGAAGTGGATTTTGTGTCGAAGCCCGCCCGTGTGAGGATTCGCACACATAGCTTCAGGACGGCCTCATCGTCGTCGACTACGAGGATATTGCCGGTCGCATTTCCCCGGTCCAAAGGTTCGTGCTCGCGGAGATCCATGGCGATCGAGTGAACGGCTGGATCTCCACAACGTTAAGGTCGAGAAGCGCTTCGTCGTCGACGCTCTCGCCGCTCCGCCCAGGATCGAGAAACTCGACTCGAACCGTCGATCGATCGCACCTCTCCACGCGGTGCGCCGGCAAGGCGAGAGGCCGCGCCGAAGCCCGCCTTCGCGCAAAAAAAGCGGGGGAACCAGCCGCGTGTCGAACCGCGCACGCCCTGCGCGACGGTCATGGCATATTGCCGGCCCATCAGGATGGCCACCAACGCAGAACTCCTCGGCGAAGTTCCACTATTCGCACTCCTCGACGAACCAGCACGCGTGGCGCTCGGTGACCGCGTCGAACGGCTCATCGCCGCCGCGGGCACCACGATTTTTTCGCGCGGAGACCCCGGGGACGCGCTTTACGTCGTGCGCTCGGGAGAAGTGGAGATCTTTTTCAAGAACGACACCGGGGAGCGTATCGTCCTCGAGTCGGCGCATCCCGGTGACTTCTTCGGCGAGATTTCACTCCTCGACGCAGGGCCCCGCACCGCGAGTGCCTTCGTCACCAAGGATCTGGAGGCGCTGGTCGTCGAACGTACGGATCTCGAGGAATTTCTCAAGCAGCATCCGGAAGCAGGCATGTCCCTGCTCGCCGCCATGGGCCGAAGGTTACGGGACTCGGCACGGCTCCTCCGTCACAGCGTGTCGCGCGACATCAACGAAGAGACCGAGGACAAGCGCACCACCGTCATGAAAATGGCGGATTGGATCTCGGAGTTCAGCGGCAGCCTGCCCTTCCTCTTCATCCACATCGGGATCTTTTTCGTGTGGATCGTGCTCAACGTCGGGCCGATGGGCAGGAGCGAGATGGGCGGGTTCGACCCGTTTCCGTTCGGTCTGTTGACGATGGTCGTCTCGCTCGAAGCGATCATCCTTTCGGTTTTCGTGCTCCTCAGTCAGAACCGCCAGGTGGCGCGAGACAGAGTCAGAAACGACATCGAATACCAGGTGAATCTCAAAGCCGAGCTCGAGATCGCGCACCTTCACGAGAAGTTCGACGAGCTCCACGAGATGGTGGCGAGCATCGCGCCTACAAAAAAAACCGCCGAGCGCTCGATCCGGTGACGCGGCGCGAGCGCGAGCGTCGACCCCTATCCCGCTGACTCCGGCGGCGGCTCCGGCTATCGTCCGCGCCCTTGTCGCTGGGTCGGTTCCTTCGTGTTCCGCCGCTCCGCCACCCAGCGGTGGCCATGGCGGCATTCGTAGCGCTTTCGCTCGCGGTGTACGCGCGCGTCCTGAATGGCTGGTTCCTGAGCGACGACGTCATGATCGCGGTCGTCGTTCCCGACGGCAAGCACGTCGACTGGGCGCACGTGTGGAAGGTGTTCGGCGCCGATTGGGGCGATCGCAACGCCTTTGCGCCGGTGCTCTACTACCGGCCGCTCGTCGTCTTGACGCAGGCGATCGACGCCGTCGTGTGGGGCGTTCGTCCGTTCGGGTATCATTTGACGAACGTCGTGTTGCACGGCGTGAACGGCTTTCTCCTCTATCGCCTTGCGCTCGCGGCGAAGCTTCCGGCTCTTTCCGCGGCGTTCGCCGGAGCGCTCTTCGTCGTGTTCCCGTGGCACGTGGAGTCCGTCGCCTGGATCAGCGGGCGGACCGACGTGCTCGCGACGACCTGGGCGCTCGTGTGCCTCGGCACTTATCTGGAAGCGCGCGGCGACGACGGCACACGGCGTTGGAAGCTCATCGGGCTTTCGCTCGGCGCGTACGCTCTGGCGCTTCTCTCCAAAGATCCGTCGATCGCGCTTCCTGGCCTGATCGCGGCGACCGATCTCGCGATGCCGGATCACTTGCATGGAACGAAGCGCCTTCGCGACGTGGCCACCGCCTGGTGCGCGTTCGCCGCAGTCACGCTCGTCTATCTGTGGATCCGGAAGCGGGCGCTCGGAAGCGTACTCGGCGGCGCGGACGGATTTTTGGCCGGCAAGGGCGACTTCTTCCACAGCGTCGTCTTGCCTTGGGAGGATAACTTCGGGCTTCTCTTCGGGCCTTACAACCGCGAAGCAGTGGGCACGCTCGAACGCTACTATGCGTGGGGCTTCACCGCGGCGTGGGTTCTCGTCGCGGTCGCCTGCGCAGACGCCATTCGAACGCGCCGCGCAAGAGGCCGCGTCGCGCTCCTCGGCTTTCTTTGGTTCGTCCTATCGGTGGCGCCGTTCGCGCGCGGCATCCACGTCGAGCCGACGCTTCAGAATGCTCGATTTCTGTATCTCGCTACGGCAGCCACGTGTCTGTTCGTCGCGGCGCTCGCCGCGCCCGCACTCGGCGTCGCGTCTGCCGTCGCGGCCGTCGCGACGGTCGCCATCTGCGTCGCGGCGCTCGAGAACAACCAGGAGCCGTGGATCTGGTCTGCCGACACGATGCGCGCCGTCACCGCAACCTACGGCAAGACGTTCGGGTGGCACGAAACCGAGCCGATCGAACAGCTCCCCGAGCGGCACCAGGGCGCGTACCTCGCGCTCTACAACGCCGAGTCGATGAAGAAACCACTCGTGCTCGAGCCCCCGAAAGCGCTGGCGATCGCCAGCGAGCGCGCCGTGTTCGACGCGAAGAAGCGCGATCTCCGAATTCTGTCGGACCCCGCGTACGGCGCGGCGGCTCTCCTCGAACGCGATCGCGCCCACGCCGATTGGCTCCTGCCCCTCGACGGCTCCGCGTTCGACACCGCCGGCCTGGAGAACCTCGTTCGCGACGGCGTGGATGACAGCGACGTGCGTCGGTTTCGCGCGAAGAGCGCAACCTCGTGGTTCGTCTTTCCGGTGAACGAAAGTACTCGACTGCCGCCCGAACCCAAAGGCGCCGAGCGCGCGTATCTCCTCCTTCGACCCGAACCTCCGGTCCTACCGCGGCTCTTCTGGGTGTCGAAACCTCGCGAATCCTTCGGCGCGCCTCGTTACACGCTGCTCCGACAAGAGCTGACCGTCGTCGATGGCCGTGCCGTGCCGCGAACGGTGAACGGCTTCTTCGTGTACACCGCGCCGTTGTCGCGCGCGCGACGCAGCACGTGGCCCGGCATCGAGAGGGTCACCGTCGTGCGGATGGATCCGTCGATTCAAGCGGGGCCTTTCGAGATCGGGTTCTTCGGTGTCGCCCGCTTTGCGGCGAACGATCCGCGTTGACTTCGACGCCGCGCGCGATTGAAACGTCGCGACGCCGGCCCCGACGCGGACGTCATCTCCGTTCGAGCGCGAACCTCATCGCTTCGATATAGCTCGAGCGCAGAGCCAAGGACGCACAGGGCTGTTCAACCTCGCGAGATCAAACGGGATTGACGTCGGTTGCAACGGGCGTCTCGGACCGGCACGTCGTGTGCTGAAAGCAGCGTCGCGACGGCGACGTGACGCGGCGTGGTGCCGAGTCCGGCGGTCGCTCTTCGAGGAGAACGCATGTTACGTAAGGATTGGGCCCTGCGAATGCTGGCGGGCGTGGTCGTGTCGCTGTTCATCCACGCTGTCGTGTTGGCCGTAGCCGGAAGCGGCTCCGCGCAAGAGACGGCGAACATCGCGACGGCCGTCCCGTCTTCTTGCGACTGCGACCTCGAGGTCCAAGCCGCACCCGAGCCGACCATGGTCTTGCTGAGCATGCGAACGTTGCGTAACCAGTAACGCTGCGATGACATAGTTCGAACGAGCGCCGCCATTCGAGCGGCCGCCGCAGGAGCAACTTTGGTACGCCCCGTTCGCCGCCCTAGTCGCCGATGATGCCGTTGACGGCGAACGCGCGCCTCGCGGCGCTCATCGACATCAATCGGGAACTGATGGGCGCGCTGTCGCCCGACGAACTGCTCCGACTCCTCATCTCGTCGGCGATGAGTCTGTTCTCGGCGACGGGGTGCAGCATCGCGCTCATCGCGGGCGACGAGCAAGAGCTGGTCTTTCCGGCGATCGGGGGCGAGCTCGAAGGCGAAGAGCTCCGGCTGCCGCTCGGCTGCGGTGTGATCGGATGGGTCGCCGAGCGCGGGGAGCCGACGCTGGTCAATGACGTGGCGAGGGATCCACGGTTTTTCGCAGGGGTCGACAAGAAGACGGGATTCGAGACGCGGTCGATCTTGTGCGCGCCGCTCCGCGAACGAAACGCGGTGATCGGCGCCATCGAGGTCCTGAACACCGCTCACGAAGACGGGTTCTCGCCGGAGGATCTGGTGCTCTTGGAGGCACTCGCGGCGATCGCGGCCACCGCGATCGAACGAACGAAAGCCGTGGCGCGTCTCCGGAGCGCAAACCGGGCGCTTCGCAGCGACGCCGAGCATCGATACGACCTGGTCGTCGGCGAGAGCGCGAACATGCTCGACGTGCTGGAGACGCTCCGGGCAGCGGCTCCCACGCGCAGCACCGTGCTGCTCCTCGGCGAGAGCGGCGTAGGCAAGGAAGTGCTCGCCCGAACGTTGCACCGCTGGAGCGATCGCTCCGAGGGGCCGTTCATCGCCGTCAATTGCGTCGCGCTCACCGCGGAGCTCCTCGAGAGCGAGCTCTTCGGTCACGAACGCGGCGCGTTCACGGGCGCGCTCACGCGAAAGCTCGGGCGCTTCGAGCTCGCCCAAGGGGGAACCATTTTCCTCGACGAGATCGGCGAGCTCGATCCGAAGCTCCAGGCGAAGCTCCTCCGCGCGTTGCAGGAGCGGGAATTTCAGCGCGTCGGCGGCACTCGCGACATCCGGGTCGACGTGCGCGTCATCGCGGCGACGAACCGCGATCTACACCGCGCGATGCTGGACCGAACCTTCAGGGAAGATCTCTACTACCGGCTCGCCGTGGTCGCCGTGCGAGTGCCCCCGCTTCGCGAGCGCCGCGACGACATCGCCGGCCTCGCCGATCATCTCCTCACCCGCTTCGGTCGCGATCTCGGCAAGACGCACCTCTCGTTCACGCACGACGCGCTCGCGCGGCTCACCGCCAATGATTGGCCGGGCAACGTGCGCCAGCTCTCGAATACCATCGAGCGAGCGGTCGTGCTCGCCAAGGGCGCGGTCATTCGGGCCTCCGATCTCGACGTCGACTCGCGCGGCTCGACGCCTCCGCCGGCTCTCGGAGCCGATCCTCTCGACGCGCTCCCGCTGTCGGAAGCCGTGGAAGGCTACAAAGCGCGCCGCGTGCAACAGGCGTTGAACCTATCCGCGGGCAATCAGAGTCGCGCCGCCGAGCTCCTCGGCCTTCGTCAATCGAACCTGTCGCGATTGATGAAGGTCCTGGGAATGCACTGACGAGGAGCCGGAACTCGCCAAGGCTGCTCCCGAGGTCCTATACTGCCGCCAGGGCGTGAGCGAAGAACGGGAAAAGCTGGAGCAGGCGGTGAATGCTCGGCTCGACGAGCGCGACTACGCCGAGGCCGCGACGCTCATCCTTCGCGGATACGGCGCGGAGCTCTACGGTTTTCTCGTCGCACGAACCCGCGACGAGAACGCTGCGACGGAGGCGTTCTCGATGTTCACCGAGGATCTGTGGCGAGGTCTGCCGTCGTTCGCGGGTCGCTCGACGGTCCGGGTGTGGGCCTACACACTCGCGCGGCACGCAGCCATTCGATACCAGGCGGCGCCGCATCGAGCACGACGTCGCAACATCCCCCTGAGCGCCGACCGCGTGCTCTCGAAGCTCGAGCAGCGCGCTCGAACCGAAACCGCGCCGTTCTTGAAGACCGAGTTCAAGACGCGCATCGCCGAGCTCCGCGCGCGTCTCACGGAAGACGAGCGGACGCTCCTCGTCTTGCGTCTCGATCGCGGGCTCGAGTGGACCGAAGTTGCGCGCGTCTTCGCCGACGTCGAGCAAGGGGGCGACGGCGACATCGCGAGCGAAGCCGCGCGCCTTCGGAAGCGGTTTCAGCTGATCAAGGCGAAAATCCGGCGTTGGGCCGCAAGCGCGGGGCTGACGGACGACGGCTGACGCACCGTGCTACCGGGCGCCCGTCGCTGCCCGGATCGGATTCGGCTACGCTGAGGATCGATGAGCTCGGGCGCCGAGGTCGAAACGCCGTCCGCCTTCGAGTCGGTGGATTCGCTCATCGCGGCGGTCGCCGCCGCGCCCCCACGCCCGCCGCCGAGCGGAGTGACCGCATCGTTGTTCGTCGCGGGACGCGACGTGGGACGATACCGACTCGTTCGCGAAGTGGGTCGCGGCGGTATGGGGTCGGTCTGGGAAGCGACGCATCGGCTCACCGGCAAGCGCGTCGCTCTCAAGGTGGTCCGCGACGGGCTCGCGCTCACGCCGGAGCTCAAGCAACGCTTCGAGCGCGAAGCCCGACTCGTCACGACGATCCGTCACCCGGGGGTGGTGCCGGTACACGACGTCTTCGAGGCCGAGCATCGGTGGCCCGTGCTGGTCATGGATTTTCTCGACGGCGAAACCTTGGGTGAGTGGCTGTCGAGCGAGCGCCGCGAGTTCGGCGACGCTTGCGCCATCCTCGCCGAGGTCGTGGCCATCGTCGCTGCCGCGCATCGAGCCGGCGTCGTGCATCGGGATCTGAAACCGGACAACATCTTCCTGGTGTCGGAGCCGTCGAGCGGGGCTCCGCGCGTGCGCGTGCTCGACTTCGGGATCGCGCGTTCGCTCGGCGCCGTCGCGGGCTCGCCCGACGAAACGCTCACCGCGACGGGGACGCTCCTCGGAACGCCGCAGTACATGGCTCCCGAGCAACTCCTCGGCGAGGAGCACATCGACGAGCGCGCGGACGTGTGGGCGCTCGGCGTCGTCTTGTACGAATGCGTGACGGGGAAGCGCCCGATCGCCGGCGGTAACGTGGGTCGAGTGCTCCACAATCTGACCGAGCACGGCGTGCCGAAGTTCGATCGGCGACAGTTCCCGCCGTCGATCGCCGAGTTGCTCCGCGACATGCTCGTCCACGATCGGACGCGCCGAGTCAGGGACCTCGCGCTGGTCGAGCGTACGTTGCGCTCCGCGGCTCGCGGCGACTGCGCTACCGGATTTTTGAGAGCGCTCCGACTCCGTTCCGCCGAGACGCGGCCGTCGTGGTCGGTCGTCGCCGGCGTCGCGCTCGCGTCCATCGTTGGCCTCTTCGCGTTTCGGACGCCGATTCGATCGGGCGCGGCGCCGTCCACGCCGACGCTCGCGCACCCTGCCGATCCTCGGCCGGTATTCGACGTCCCCCGTGAGCTCACGTTCGCGACGTTGCTCGGCAAGGCGACCCCGGGAGGTCGGCTCATCGAAGCGTGGCGGCGATCGCTCGCGCTGCGCACCGCGGGAAAATTGGACGTGAGCGTACGCTGGGGCGGTAGTGGCGCGTTTCGCGGCGACGAGCGCTCGCTGCTCTCGCGGCTTCGGACCGGGCAGCTCGACGGAGCTCTCGTGTCTGCAAAATCGTTGCCGTCGGTGCTCCCGAGCGTCGCGGCGCTGCAGATCCCCGGGGTCGTCGATTCGTGGACCAAGGTCGAGTGGGTCCAGGGCCACCTGCGGGACGAGATGCAATCCGGTTTCGCCTCGGTCGGGTATCGCCTTTTGTCGTGGCAAGACGAAGGGTGTACGCGCTTCATGAGCCGAGGACGTCCGGTGCGACGCCCGGCGGACCTCGCGTGGCGCCGCATGGCGGCCCTGGACACCGATCCGTTCGCGCCGATGTTCTATTCGTCCGTTCCCGGGATCATCCCGGTGACTCTCGCCGAGCTGGACGTCGCCGACGCACTCCACGCCGGGCCTCGCCTGGGGGCCTCGGTCGTCGTGGGGACGGCCGGCGACGCGGAGCGACTGGACTGGACGCGCTCGCTCGATTCGGTGACCACGATGCCGGTCGCGTGCACGAGCGGAGCGCTCCTTCTGCAAAAGGGCGCATACGACCACCTGGACCCCGAAGTGCGCGCCGTGGTCGACGACCTGTCGAGCCGCGCCGAGGACGAAGGCGCTTCGCGGGTACGACAAGACGACACCGCGGCCAGCGTCCGACTCTTTCGCGGGCTCGCGCCGGTCGAACCGACGGCGTCCGAACGACGCGAGTGGCGCTCGTTCTTCGAAAAAGCCGCCGAGGAACGCACCGGGAGCCACCTCGCCCGGGGTCTCGTCGAAGACGTTCTCGGGCTGACGCGCGAAATCAACGCGGTCGAGTAGTCGTTTTCGGTTCACATCCGGCCGGAGCGCTCTCCATGAGGGAAGACGCCCGACCCGCGGCGTCGAAAGGACGCACTCATGCTTCGGCACCCGGATCCGGTTGCTCTCACGGGCGATCGAACGCGCACGGCGCGATTTCTCGTCGGACTCGACGCCTCGTGGACGCGCTTCGAGACGATCGTCGCGGTGGTCGCCGTCGCGATCGAGGTCTTCTCGATGTCTCTCTGGGTGCTCCTCAAAGGGCTCTCGACGCCAGCCGAAAGCGAAAGCCACGGCGGAATCGTCGCGCGCGCCATTCTGCTGGCTCTCGGTCTCGGGCTCGGCGCATGGTTCGCCGGAAAGCGCGCCGGGCCGCGAGCGCGCATCGGAGCGACGGTGGCGTTCACGTTGCTCGGCGTGCTGGTCGCGCCGCACGTTGCGGCGGTCGGCGTTCAGTACACGTCGAACCTGCTCAACTGGTACCAACAAGGGTCCGTCCTGACCTTGGTCGGTGGGCTCCGTGGCATCGGAACGCGGCTCAATCTGATCCTCGCGCTCGTCGGCGGCTCCCTCGCGACGGCGCGGGGCAAGCACATCGTCCTCGACGTGACGACGCGCCTGTTGCGCGGCCGAATTCGCTGGGTCGCCGCCACCGCCACCGGCCTCTTGTGTGCGCTCGTCACGGCAGCAGCCGCGTGGGGATTTTTCGACCACGTCTCGATCGAGGATTTCGACGCCCGCGCCGACATGACCGCCCGTCAGAAGGTCGGGCAAGTCTTCGAGCGGCTCGGCGAAGACGGCTTCATCATCCGGTCGCAACTCGCTCTCGACTTCAAGTCGATGCCCCATATCGTATTTCGCGGCGAGCCGTATGCCGATTGGTTGAAGGGAGCCGAGTGGAACCGCTGGGTCGCGAACGCCGGATTCGACCAGCGATATGGCCACGACGCGACGCTTTCGGTGTTCATCCCCGACGACGAATCTCGCGCGCCCTTGGTGGTCATTCCGGGTCGCGGCGAACCTCGCGGCGAGCTCACCAAGGCCGGCGATCTGATCGTCCCCATCGGCCTGTTGATCATCGCCCTGCGCTTCGTGCTTCGCGTCGCGCTGGTCTCGACCGGCGCCGCGCCGGCGGAGCCGGACGCGTCCGACGACGCGCTCGAACACGCGGCGAGGAGCTGAAACGACATGCTCTCGCTCCTGGTCGCCGCCCTCGTTCTCCTCGGCACGCCGATCTTCGCCGCGATGGCGGGGTTCACCGAGCTCGCATGGCTCACTCACGACAACCCGAGCATGCGCGTGCTCCGGTTTCTCGCGCCCGACGTCCTCGACGAGCGCTTCGCCGGCAATCCGGTCCTGGTCACCGTACCGCTCTTCACGTTTCTCGGTTACATGCTCGCCGAATCGAAGACGCCCGCGCGCATCGTTCGCGCCGCCGAGGCGTTTCTCGGGTGGATGCCGGGAGGACTCGCGATCGTCTGCATCATGGCGAGCGCGTTCTTCACGACGTTCACCGGCGGAAGCGCCATCACGATCGTGGCGATCGGCGCGCTGCTCTATCCGGCCATGGTCAAGGCCGGATATCCGGAGCGATTCGCGCTCGGCCTCGTCACGACCAGCGGCTCGGTGGGGTTACTCCTTCCGCCGTCGCTCCCGATCCTCATCTATTCGCTCTTCGCCGGCATCGATTTCACCAAGGCGTTCAAGTCCGGCATCGCGCCGGGCATGTTGGTCATCGTGCTCCTCAGCGGGTACGCGGTTTACGTCGCGATCAAGCATCGCGTGCCGAGAAAGCAATTCGTCGCGCGCGAGACCGGTCTCGCGCTCTGGGATTTGAAGTGGGAACTCGGGATCCCGGTGCTCATTCTCGGGGGACTCGCGACGGGCTTGACGCAAATCGACGAAGTGGCGGCGCTATCGGTGTTCTACGCGCTGGTCGTCGAGGTCTTCGTCTACCGAGACATCGCCGTCAAAGATCTTCCGCGCATCATCCGCAACTCGATCGGGCTCGCCGGCGGACTCCTGCTCATCATGGCGTTTGCCATGTCGCTCACGAACTACATCATCAGCCAGCAGATCCCGGAGCGTGCGTACGACTGGCTGAGTGCGATCGGGATTCACCAGCGCTGGCAGTTTCTCCTCATCCTGAACGCGTTCTTGTACTTCATGGTGATGGACGGGATCAGCATGATCATCGTCTGCGTGCCGCTCGTCACGCCGTTCGCGGCGGCGTTCGGCATTCAGCCCTTTCACATGTGCATCATGTTCCTCTTGAACCTCGAGGTCTGCAATCTCACCCCTCCCTTCGGCCAGAACGTGTTCGTCGCGAGCTACCGGTTCAATCGTTCGACGATGGACCTCTATCGGTTCACCTTCCCGTTCCTGCTCGTCATGATCGCCGGGCTCATCGTCGTCGACGGCGTTCCCTCGCTCACCACGTTCGCCGTGTCGGGCGACATCGCCGCGGCCCGCGCCGAAGCGGCGAGCACCGGCGAACCGCCGCGCCTCGCCTGGTCGCTCGAGTGCGTACAGAACGACCGCAACGATCCGCGCCCCTGCACCGTGGAAGAATCGAAAAAATGGCACATCCCGATGAACGGCACCGAAGAGCCGGCCGCGAGCGCCGTCCCGGACGACGACGATCCGGCGGTGACCTCGGCGAGCGACGAGTCATCCGAAAAATGACGGCGCCCTGAGCCGCATTTCTTTCGAAAAGCTCGCTGCTTCGGCCGGCCGTCGTGCAACCGCGTGACGTTTCGCCGTAGTTTTCGCCCGACGAGGGGCCGCGTTCGAAAAGCGGCGCTCGGTTCCTGAGCTGCGACGCGCCCCGCCCGCGCAGTACAGTGCCGTCGCGCATGCGTTGGGTTTCGCGCCCGGAATTC
>Ga0265320_10002925_pt1 | contig 11699 bp, 9 predicted proteins | sample 4827metaG_FD_202087 | JGI IMG/M metagenome (GOLD analysis project Ga0265320, IMG submission 202087) | Rhizosphere microbial communities from Carex aquatilis grown in University of Washington, Seatle, WA, United States - 4-8-27 metaG | ecosystem: Host-associated > Plants > Roots > Rhizosphere >...
GCTGGCGGCCACGGCGCAGGCCGCCGCGGCCTGGACCGTTGAGACCTCGGCCACGACCGCGAACCTCTTCGGCTTGACGTGCTTCAACTTCAACAAATGCCTCGGGGTCGGGGCGCTCAACAGCTCCAACGCCAACTACGTCTACAGCAGCGACGGCATCAACTGGGGCACCACCGGCGCGACCAGCCAGCAGCTGAACTCGATCACGTGCGTCGACGCAGCCGATTGCTGGATGGTCGGGAACGCGGGCACGATCGCCTTCACCAACAACGCCTCGATCGTCGCGGAGACCTCGCACACCAGCGTGAACCTGCTGGGGGTCGCGTGCCCCGACACGCTGCACTGTTTCGCGGTCGGTGCAAAGAGCGGCTCAAACGGCGTGATCGACGCCACGACCAACGGCGGCACCACCTGGGCGACGCAGACCTCGACCGGCGGCCAGCAGCTCAACGCCATTGACTGCTCGAGCGCGACGAGTTGCTGGGCGGTCGGCAACGCGGGTGTGATCCTCCACACCGCCAACGGCACCAGCTGGAGCACCGAGACCTCGACGACAACGGTGAACCTGCTCGGCCTGTCCTGCCCGAGCGCCTCGGTGTGCTTCGCGGTCGGCGCGAAGAACTACACCAATGGCGTGATTCTCGCGACGACAAACGGCGGCGGCACGTGGGGCGCGCAGACCTCGACCGGCGGCCAGCAGCTCAGTGCGGTCGACTGTCCCGACACGACACACTGCTGGGCGGTCGGCAACAGCGGCCTGGTGCTCGCGACGAGCAACGGAACGACCTGGGCCGCCCAGACATCAAACACGACCCAGGCGCTCGCGGCCGTCAAGTTCGTCAACGACGGGTTCGGCTGGGCGGATGGCGCGGGCGGTGTGATCGACGCCTTCGGTTGCCGCGCCGGCGGCCTGAACCTGACGGCGCCCGGATCGCTCACGTGGCCCTCGACGGCGCTGGCGGGCACCAACCAGACGATCACGGCGAGCGCGCCGGTGACCGTCGACGATGAGACGGCGGGCTTTGCCGGCTGGAGCCTGTCGGTCACCTCGACGACCTTCACGAACGCCGGCGCGAAGACGCTGCCGACGACGGCGGCCACCTTGACCTCCGTCGGCGCGGCCGCGGGCACCGGCGACTGCACGATGCCCACGAACGCGATCGCCTACCCCGTCGTGATTCCGGCGGCCGTCAGCGCCCCCGCAGCGGTCAAGGTCTTCGATTCCGCGCTCGACACCGGCGGCGGGCCGGTCAATCTGACACTCGCTCTCAACCTGACGGTCCCGTCCAAGACGGTCGTCGGCAACTACTCCTCGACCTGGACGTTCACGGTCGCGAGCGGCCCGTAGGCCTAGCGGGCGCCTCCGCGTGGCCGAGTACCCGGCCGGGCATGTCGGGCTGTTGAGACGTATCGTCGAACGCGCGTCGGCGGTGCAGGTCGAGTTCGGCCGCCGGCCGGGAGGAGAAGTCGACCGCGCCCGTGTACGCCTGCAGCGCCGAGAGCACCGAAACGTAGGTGTCGGCGAACGCATTGTGCGTCATCGCGCGCAAGCCCGAGAGATAGTCGCCCCGCAGCGCGGTCGCCACGATGATTCGCTGCTGGGCGGCGGCAGTCAGCTCTGCGTTCATCAACACCCGCGCGATGCGGCCGTTCCCGTCCGCGAACGGGTGAACCTCGGAGACGACGAACATTGCGAATACGGCGCGCGCGAATCCCGCAGGCAAGGGCTCGTACGATCGCCAGCTCGCGCGCAGAGTTCCCTTCACTAACTCCGGCGCCACGAACTGCGTCGCTCCGGCACGGTTGGGTTGCAACTTGAACTCGCCAGGCCCGATCTCCGGGCGCGCAGCGAGGACAGTCGCGTGCTGCTCGCGCAGCAGATCCACCAACTCCGAGGCCGAGCCCGGAACGCGTGCGCGCTGGACCGGATCTGCGACGACGTGATAGGTGCCGAGAATGTCGTGGGCGTCCTGCGGACGTTGACGCGGGATCACGCCTTCAAACACGATCGCCTCGGCCTCCTGCAATGTGAACTCGGTGCCCTCGATGAAGTTCGAGAAGTACGCCTCGACGAACGCGAACGTACTGAGGTCATGGACAGTGCTCTCCGCGCGTTGTGGCGCCGCGACCTCGAGCAGATGGCGCGCGAGCTGCTCGAAGCGCACCAGCCGAACCTCGTCATACGGCAGGCCGCGGCCCCGCGCTCGGCCACGAGCCGAGACGAGCTTGGTGTCACGTGTTCCGTAGAGCGCGCCGATCAGTTCGTCGAGCAGCTGGAACTCGGCCGCGGCATCCAGTGCCGACGCAAGCGTGAGCGCTTCGTCTCGTAACCGATTGAGGGTCTCGACATCGCGGCCGGCGTAGGTATCGAGCCGGGCCTCCAGCTCGGCCTGTGTGAGCGTCCGCGGCAGGCCCTTCCGCGCACGCGAGCGACGGCAGTTCTCCAGGAATGCTCGTGCGCGCGAGCTCATGAACAGCTCCTCGCCCATCCACCTCATGTCGCCGGCAAGGGCTCCCGCGCCGGCGCGCACGCGAAGCCACAGGCCCGGCAGTCGCACATCGCGCGGCCGCTCTGCCGCGAGCGTGAAGCTGCCATCGGCTGCCGGCTCCATCTCCAGTGCGCTGCGGTCGACGACGACTGCGCCCGGGACGAGGTGGGCGGCGATCCGCGCGTAGTTGCGTCGCACGACCGTCTCCAACGCGTCAGTCGTGTTGCGCGTATAGACGCCACGGGCGATGGGCCTCGCCCGGCCAGTCTTGACCGCGTAACTCACGACGCGGCTCGTCCGAGCCGTCGAGAAGAAGACCTCGGGCTGCGCTTCGATTGCGAACAAGGAGTCGTTAGCAGCCATCGACCCCGCCTAAATTGTAAACAAATAGCACATAAGATGCGCCAATTGTAACCTATTGCTGTATAGCGTCCTGCGCGTGGCTTATCGTGAGCAACCGCGCGTGCCCGTACCGGGGTCCCGCCGTGGCCAGGCGCTGGGCTTCGGGCGCCCGGCTGGAGCGTGCAGGACGCGGGCCGCGGGCGCCGCGGCGCGGGCGATCAGCAGTCCGCCATGGCTGCAAGCGCCCTGCACAGCTCGCCTTGGCGCGAGGCCGACAGTGAACCGACGCGGTCGGTCAGCAGGGCTCTGTTGACGGGTTGGAGGTTGTCGAACGACGCGGCGCACGCTACGGGGAGCCCCTCGTCGGCGCCGAGCTCGACTTCGGTCGGGATGCCCCGAACCGTGCGTGTGACCGGAGCGACGAGCACGCGGCGCAGGACCGCAACGGCCTCGTTACGGGTGACGATCAGCACCGGGCGGCGCTTGTCCTCCGCCTGCGCCCACCAGATCTCGCCTTGGCGAGGTGTGCTCACCAAGGCTCCTCGGTGATCATCGAGACCGTGGCCGCGTCCGACCAGGCGAGGTCGTCGTCGTCCTGCGGGAGGCGCCGGTATCCATCAACGATGGCCCGTCCGATCGCCTGACGGCGTTCGCGCTCGACAACGGCCTCCAGGCCGGCGCGAACCGCGTCGGAGCGCGACGTGAACACGCCGTCTCGAACGAGGCCGTCGATCGCTTGCGCCACAGCGTCCGGAACACGGGTCACAAGCTGAACCGTCATGCGCCAAGCATACTACCGACGCAATGCGTTACGCGATGCGTGTCTAGGTCGCCGCTGCGCCGGCCGGCGGCGCCGGGTCCGGCGGTCCAGGTCCACCGCCGCCGCCCGAAGCGCCGGGTGGGCTGGACGGCGCCCGCCGCAGATCCCTGTAGTGATCGCGCCAGATCAGACGGTAGATCGGGATCGCGCGGGGAATGTCGCGGACGCCCGGAAGGAACGGGATCAGGATGAAGCAGACGCTCAGGAAGCCCATGATCATCATCACCAGCGCGTCGGCGTTGTCCGAGTTGTTGAACGGCGCGATCTGGTACCAGAAGGTGTAGAGCCACAGCCAGACCTGGCCCGGGTAGCTGCCGGTCTCGTTCATCATGCCCCACTGCTCGCCGAGCAGGTGCTGCTGCTGCGCACGGGCCGTCAGCTCGCCGCCGTCGGCCATGAACAGCAGCGACTTCGTGTAGTCGGTCTGGTAGAACTGGTTGCTGGTCAGCAGGTCGCCGTCGAAGGCGCCGGACTCCGCGAGGTTGAGCAGCGCGTTCATCATCGTCGGCAGCGGCCCGTAGTTGCCGTGCGGGATCAGCACGCTTCCGTTGCCGACCACCGTGGCCTTCACCAGGGCCGCCGTGTACGCGTTGATCCAGATCGCCTGCGTTTTCGCGGGCGTCTCGCGGTACTCAGCGGTGGCGGCGCGCAGCAGCGGGTCGCCGGGGATGGTCGCGAGCGGCGAGTAGACGTAATCCTCCGCCGTGTTGATCGGGTGGCTGACGCCGAGCCACTTCTGGAGGTGGATGAACCAGACGATCTGCCCCTCGGCGTTGTGGTTGTAGGGCGGCCCGTAGGTGGCCGTCCCGCTCGTGCCGTCGAGCTCGCTCACGGCCGTGTTGAGAAAGTCGACCGGCAGATCGCGCGACCACTGCGCGACGGTGCTCGGCTTGTCGTCGGGTGATGAGAGGAAGATCGTCAGCAGCAGAGATAGCGTCGCGACGACGCAGATCGCGACGACCAGCTCCTTGATCAGGTCGTAAGGCTTGTAGGGCCCGTCGTAGTGGCGTGCCGCCTCGTTCAGCTCGGCGTTCGACAGCCGCCTGCGTTTCACGGCGCCGTCTCCGCAGCGCTCACCGCAGCCGCGTCGGCGCCGGCGAGCCCGTGGACGCCAAGCTCAGGCAGCGGGATCGGCGGGACGATGCCGTGGCGGCGCACCAGCAGGATGTGGGCCGACACCAGGCCGATCACGACAACCGGCAGGAGCAGCACGTGGTAGGTGTACATCTGGCCGAAGTTCAGGACGTTGAAGAAGGCCCCGATCCCGGTGGAGTTGAGCCCGTCCTTGGCCTGTGTCGCGATCCACTGCGAGTCGAAGTTCTGCTGCGAGACGTAGCCGGTGAACGCGGCGGCGATCGAGATCAGGAAGGAGATCGCGCCGCTCATCCAGACGCGACTGCGCCCGCCGCGCCACGCCGCCATGAAGAACTTCCCCCACAGGTGGACGACCATGAAGAAGAAGAACAGCTCGACGGCCCACAGGTGGATGCTGTTGAAGAAGTGCCCGATGGAGGTGTAGTGCCACCACGCCGGGCCCTTCAGCCCGAGAATCGTCCCCGAGAAGATGATCACCACGAGTGCGGCGATCGTCAGCACGCCGAAGATGTAGATCCACGAGGACATGTAGGCCGGCTGGCCGTCGGGCAGCAGGCGCTCCGGCGGCATCGTTCGAACGCCGGCCTCTCGCAGGCGCACGGTCCACGACTGCTTGCCGGACGCGCTCACGAGTTGTTCCTGCGCCGTCGGCTGCCCGGGAACGGCAGCGCGATCGCGGCGGCGAAGACGACGATCATCAGGATGATCACGATCAGATTCGAGATCGACATCTGAAAGAAGCCCCAGTGCACGTAACTGGCGGGGTGATTCAGGTTCACGATTGCTGCCAGAGACACGATTCGGGGAGGCTATGAGCCCGCTCGCGCCCCGCCATCAGCGCGGCACACTGGCGGTCGGTACGTAGTTTCCCGCGGTTTGTCGCGACCGCCACCGCGCCGGGGTCGCGCCGCCGCGCCGCGCGCACCGCTGAGCGCGGTCGCATTGGGCACAATGAGCTTCGTGCCCGCCACCGAGAATGCGCCGGACGGTGCGGTCGACGTAGCTCTGCGGGACGGTTCGACGCTTCGCGTTCGGCCCGTCGCATCCGGCGACGCGCCGGCGATGCGGCGCTTCTTCGAAACGCTCTCGCTGGAGTCGATGGGGCTGCGCTTCTTCGGCGCCCCGAGCGTGGATTGGATCACGAAATGGGCCGTTGACATGGACGCTGCGGACCGCCACGCGCTGGTGGCCACGACCGGTCCCGCGCAGGCGATTGTCGGGCACGGCGCCTACATACGGATCGACGACGACCAGGCGGAGGTGGCGTTCGTCGTCGCCGACGAGTGGCAGGGCTACGGCATCGCCACGATCATGCTGGGCCAGTTGGCGTCGGCGGCGCAGGAGCACGGCATCAGCGTCTTCACCGCCGAGGTGCTGCCGCGCAACCACCGCATGATCGACGTGTTTCGCAACAGCGGATTCCCCGTCGAACTGCACGTCCGCGGCGACGTGCTCGAGGTCCAGTTCCCGACCTCGCTGTCGGAGGACGCGCTTGCGCGCTTCGAGGCGCGCGAACGCACCGCGGCGGTTGCGGCGATGCGCAGCTTCCTCGCGCCTGAGTCGGTGGCGGTGATCGGAGCATCGCGCCGGAGCGGCACGATGGGGGCGCAGCTGTTGCACAACCTGCTCAGCGCCGGTTTCAGCGGGCCGGTGTTTCCAGTCAATCTCCGCGCGTCGAGCGTCGCCGGGGTGCGGGCCTACCCCTCGATCGCCGAGGTGCCGCAGAGCGTCGAGCTGGCGATCGTCGCGGTGTCCGCCGCGGGCGTGGCCGCCGTCGCGACGGAATGCGGGGCGGCCGGCGTGCGCGCGCTGGTGGTCCTCTCGCCGGGGTTTGCCGACGCCGGCCCGGAGGGCGCTCGACGCCAGCGCGAGCTGCTCGCGATCTGTCGCGAGACGGGGATGCGGCTGGTTGGACCCGACTGCCTGGGAGTTCTGAACGCCGCGCCGGAGGTCCGTCTGCACGCAACGTTCGCCGGCCCGATGCCGCCGAGCGGCAACGTCGGCTTCCTGTCCCAGAGCGGGGCGCTCGGCATCGCGATGCTCGAGCTCGCCGGTCGGCTGGGCCTTGGGCTCTCGTCGTTCATCTCGGTCGGCAACAAGGCGGACATCTCCGGCAACGACCTGCTGCAGTACTGGGAGGAGGATCCCGCAACCGGAGTCGTGCTGCTCTACCTCGAGTCGTTCGGCAACCCGCGGCGCTTCGCGCGCATCGCGCGTCGCGTGGGACGCACGAAGCCGATCGTCGCGGTCAAGGGCGGACGCTCGGCGGCCGGTGCGCCGTCCACCAGGTCGCAATCGGCCAGGCTGCTCGCGTCGTCGGATGTGACGGTCGACGCGCTGTTCGAGCAGGCCGGTGTGATCCGCGCCGACACGATCCACGAACTGTTCGACGTCGCCGCGCTGCTGTCGGCACAGCCGGTGCCGCGGGGCCGCCGCGTCGTGATCGTGTCCAACGCCGGCGGCCCGGCGATCCTCTGCGCCGACGCGTGCCGCGCGGACGGCCTTGACGTCGTCGAGCTGTCCGCTGAGGTTCGCCGCCGGTTGCGCGCGCTGTTGCCGGCCGACGCATCGCTGACGAACCCGATCGACATGCTGGCGAGCGCGTCCGGCGACGACTACCGCGCGACGATCGAGACGCTGACCTCCGCCGGTGCCTGTGACGCGATCCTGACGGTCTGCGTGGCGCCGCTGCGCTCGCTTGCAGCGGACATCGTCCGCGAGATCGAGGCCGGGGCCGCCGCGGCCGCCGGCGTCACCGTGGCGTCCGTGTTCATGGGCTCCGACGAGGTTGTGGCTAAACGTTCGGGCGAAGCCGCCGGTGTCCCGCGGTTCGGCTTCCCGGAGGACGCCGCACGCGCGCTCGCCCACGCGGTGCGCTACGGCGGCTGGCGCGAGCGGGCGCCGGGAGTCGTGCTCGAGCCGGCCGGCTCGCGTCCCGACGAAGCGGCCGCGCTCATCGCCCGGGCGCTCGCGGCGGACGAGCAGTGGCTTGGACCCTCCGCCGTCGCGGCGCTGCTTGACTGCTACGGGCTGCCGCTGCTCACGAACAGCGTCGTGCGCACAGCGGCGCAGGCGGTGCAGGCGGCGGCCGCAATCGAGGGTCCGGTCGCGCTCAAGGCGCTGGTCGGTGGTCTCGTACACCGGGCCGACGTGGGGGGCGTGCGGCTCGGGTTGAACAATGGCGCCGAGGTCAGACGCGCTGCCGGCGAGATCCGCGCGGCGGTCGTTGCGGCCGGTCATCGGCTCGACGGCTTCGTGGTCGCGCCGATGGCGGCCCCGGGCGTGGAATTGGTCGTGGGCGTTGCGCACGACCCGAGCTTCGGGCCCGTCATCGTCTGCGGGCCGGGCGGGCCGACGGCGGAGCTGACCGCTGACGTGGCGGCGCGGATCACGCCGCTGACCGACGTGGACGCACACGAGATGCTGCGCAGCCTGCGCATGTTCCCGCTGCTCGTCGGCTACCGCGGCTCCGAGCCGTGCGACATCGAGGCGATCGAGGACGTGCTGGCGCGGCTGAGCGCGCTCGTCGAGGCGCATTCGGAGGTGGCCGAGCTCGATCTGGACCCGCTCGTGGCCGGCGCCGAAGGCGCGGTCGTGGTCGATGCGCGCGTGCGCCTCCAGGCGCCGGCGCCGACGCCAGCGCTCTCGGCGCTGCGCACCTGACGGCGCCGGCACGGCCGTGGCGCTCGCTGCTTTGACGTGGGCGCGTTCCCGGATGGCGCGCCGGGCGTCACGGAGCCGCGATCGGTGCTTTGCCGCGGTCGATCGACGCGTTTAAGCGGTGGGCGACACGGGCCGCCTCGGTTAGCTTGATCGGATGCCGGCACACCTTCAGCTCGCGCCGGATTCACGGGTGACGGACGCGATCCGCGTCGTGCTCGCAGATGACCACGAGGTGATGCGCCGCAGCCTGCGGCGTGTGCTCGAGGCCGAGAAGGGCATCGACGTGATCGCCGAGGGCGACGACCTCGCGACTGTGATGCGCTGTGTGCAGGCGAAGCGGCCGAACGTGCTCGTGCTCGACCTGAGCATGCGCAGTGGATCGAGCATCGAGGCGATCCGGCGCCTGCGCGATGGCGTACCGGCCACCGAGATCGTCGTGCTGAAGATGGAGGACAACGCCGCCTACGCGCAGCAGGCGATCGACGCCGGCGCGATCGGCTTCGTCCTGAAGGACACGGCCGACACCGAGCTGCCGGAGGCCGTGCGGCGCGCCGCCGCTCGCCGGGAGTTCGTGAGTCCCCGTGTCGCCGCGCGCCTCTGGGCCCGCCGCGAGGCCACCGGCGACGCGCAACACCCCCACTGAGGCTGGTCGGGCCACTCAGGCCGGCCCACGAGGAGCTGCCCGCGGGCCCTCGGGCCGCTCACGAGGAGCTGGCCGCGGCCTCTCGGGCCGGCTCAGGACGCGGCCAACTCCGCCGCCGCGCCGCGCTCGGCGCCCGCCAACGGAAGTTCGGCCCGGACGAGCGTGCCCAGCTCACCCGAGTCGAACGTGAGCGTCCCGCCGAGGAGGTAGACGCGCTCGCGCATGCCCTCGAGCCCAAAGCCCGAAGTCTTGGCTTCGGGGCTGAAGCCAACCCCGTCGTCGCGCACCTCGAGCACGACACGTGTGGGCGTCGCGCTGACCGAGACATGCGCGCTGTGCGCGTGGGCGTGCTTGACCACGTTCGTCAGGGCCTCCTGAACGAGGCGGTACACCGTCGATTCGATCTCGGATGGGAGTCGCAGGTCGCCGGGGTCGCCTGCGCCGGGCAGCTCCAGATCGGCGGTGATCGCGAGGCCGGCCAGCTCACGGCGGCGATCCAGCAGCGCCTCGAGCGCGGGGCTCAGCCCCAGCGCATCTAGCGACGCCGGCCGCAGGTCGGTGATGATCCCGTGGAGGTTCTCGATCTCGCGCTCGATCTGGGCGATCGCCTCGTCGACCACGAGCGCGGCCTGCTTCGCATCTCCGTTGCGCCGCGCGGACGACAGCAGCAGCCGCAGCGCGCCGAGCCCCTGCAGCGTCTCGTCGTGAAGCTCTCGCGCCCAGTGCGTGCGCTCGGCGTCGGCGGCGGCCATCGAACTGCGCAGCCGGTCGTTCTCGACGCTTCGCCGCATCGCCACCGCGTTGGCCGCGCTCGCGGCGAACGCGGTCAGGAGCAGCTCGTCCTCGTCGCTGAAGGCGTCGTCGTCTGCACGGTCGAAGGCCGCGAGCACGCCGATCGCGCCACCCCGCGCGAGCATCGGCACGAGCAGCGCCGTGTGCGCCTCGGGGACGCCCAGCTCGCTGGGCGCTATCCGCAGCCGCGCGCGGACGTCGGCGATTCGCTCGGGCCGGCCGCGCTCGAGCACCTCTCCGGATGTGGATGCGGACACCGGCACGCGGTGTCCGCGCACATCGGCCGCCTCTCCGGCGCTCGCGGTCACAACCAGGTCGGGGCCGTCGCAGAGCATGATCACCACGCTGCGCGCGTCGATCAGCGCGCGCCCGCGCTTGACGATCAGCTCGAGCACCCGGTCGAGGCCGGTCTCGCTGCCGACCGCGATCGAGATCGCTCGTGCGGCCTCCAGTGCGCGGACCGCCTGCTCCTGTTCGGCGCGCCGCCGCTCCGAGATCTCGTACAGGCGGGCGTTCTCGATCGCCGTCGCGGCCCAATCGGCCAGGATCGTCGCCGCCTCCTCGTCCTCGGCGGTGAAGTCGCCCCCATCCTTCTCCGTCAGGTACAGGTTGCCCCACACGGCTCCGCGGATCAGGATCGGAACGCCCAGGAAGGTGCGCATCTCCGGGTGCCCCTCGGGGAAGCCGTAGCTCTGCGGATGCTCGCTCACGTCGTTCAGGCGCAGCGGCCGCGGGTCCCTGATCAGCGCGCCGAGCACACCCCGCCCCCGCGGCAGGTCGCCGATCGCCGTGCGGGCCGATTCCTCCATGCCGGCTGTGACGAACTGACCGAGCGACGCCCGCCGCTCGTCGAGAATTCCGACCGCCGCGTAACGAGCACCGGTGACCTCGCGCGCGGCGGCGAGGATGCGGTCGAGAACCGCCGGCGGGTCGAGCTCGGATACGAGCACACGCCCCGCCTCGAGCAGGCGACTCAAACGGCGTGCGTCCAGAGATCCACCGCTCATCACCGATCGCCGCCACCGAGGATAGCTGGCCGCACGCGTGGCCCGCCGATCGCCGGCGCGGCTGCGCGCCGCCGCAGCGCTCAGGCGGCGACCGGCAGTTCGTCGCCGTCGAGGATCGGCGCGAGCCAGCGGCGCGCCTCCTCGACGCTCCAGCCCTTGCGCGCGGCGTAGTCCTCGAGCTGGTCGGAGCCGATGTGGCCGACGCCGAAGTAGCGAGCCTGCGGGTGAGCCAGAAGCATTCCGGACACCGATGAGCCCGGGCTCATCGCAAAGCTGTCGGTCAGCGTGATCCCGGCGCGCTCGGGGGCGTCGAGCAGCGCGAACAGGGTGCCCTTCTCGGTGTGATCCGGTTGACAGCCGTAGCCCGGCGCGGGTCGGATTCCGCGGTAGCGCTCGGCGATCAGCTCCTCGCGCGAAAGCGACTCGTCCGGCGCGTAGGCCCAGGCCTCGCGCCGCACCCAGGCATGCACGCGCTCCGCGAACGCCTCGGCCAGGCGGTCGCAGAGCGCCTTGAAGAGGATCGCGTTGTAGTCGTCGTTGTCGCGCTCGAACTCGCTGCTTCGCTCCCGCTCGCGATGGCCGGTCGTGACGGCGAAGGCGCCGACGTGGTCGGCGACGCCGCTGTCTGCGGGCGCCACGAAGTCCGCCAGCGCGAGGTTGGGGTGGTCGGCGTCGCGCACCAGCTGCTGGCGCAGCGTGTGGAGGGTGGCGAGCTGCTGGGTCCGTCCCTCGTCGGCGTAGACGACGATGTCGTCGCCGAGCGAGTTCGCGGGCCACAACCCGACGGCGGCATCGGCCCGCACCCAGCGTTCGGCCACGATCCGGGCGAGCATCGCCTCGGCGTCGCG
>Ga0265320_10002926_pt1 | contig 11699 bp, 4 predicted proteins | sample 4827metaG_FD_202087 | JGI IMG/M metagenome (GOLD analysis project Ga0265320, IMG submission 202087) | Rhizosphere microbial communities from Carex aquatilis grown in University of Washington, Seatle, WA, United States - 4-8-27 metaG | ecosystem: Host-associated > Plants > Roots > Rhizosphere >...
TGAGAAAGCTATTGGCGATGGCATGGTTGAAGTCTCTCTGCAATACAATGATAGCTTCACTGAGACCGTCATGGCCTTTGCTAATAATGTCTATAATCCTGACGGGGGCACCCATCTGACCGGCTTCAGAACTGCCTTAACCAGAGTCATAAATGACTATGCCCGAAAAAACAGCCTGCTAAAAGAGAAGGAAGAGAACCTAACCGGCGAGGACTGTCGGGAGGGATTGACTGCCATAATACTTGTTAAGATCCCAGATCCGCAATTCGAAGGACAGACCAAGAATAAACTCGGCAACCCAGAGGTTCGCGGCTATGTAGAACAGGTCATGAACGAATGGTTCTCTTACTATTTTGAAGAGCATCCAGCTATTGCCCGCAAGCTAGTCAATAAGGCACTACTGTCGGCTAGAGCCCGCCGCGCTGCCCGCGCTGCCCGCGATAATATCATCCGAAAAGGTGCTTTGGAGGGTGCCAGTCTGCCCGGCAAGTTGGCCGATTGTGCTACCAAGGATCGTTCCCAGGCTGAACTATTTATTGTAGAGGGCCAGTCAGCCGGCGGTTCCGCTAAAGACGGTCGCAACAGCTTCTATCAAGCTATTCTGCCGCTGCGAGGCAAGGTCCTGAATGTGGAGCGAGCTCGTCTGGACAAAATGTTGGCTAACCAAGAGATATTGAATCTTATTAAGGCCCTTGGGGTTGGTATTGAAGAACAGTTTGATATAGCCGGCTTGAGATATGAGCGCGTCATCATAATGACTGACGCAGACGTTGACGGGTCGCATATTACAACGCTTCTCATGACACTGTTGTTCCGCCACATGCGGCCAATACTTGAAGGTGGCCACGTCTACGTAGCCCAACCACCGCTTTTTGCCATTAGCGCTGGCAAGAAGAAGCAGTATGCATATACGGATGAAGAGAGGGACGATATAATCGACAAAATCATCGAAGAGCGTAAAACCAAGGGCCTAAAAATAAATGATGACGAAGACCGCATCAAGCAGGCCGGCGTCAGCGTCCAGCGCTATAAGGGCTTGGGAGAGATGGATGCTGAGCAATTATGGGATACTACCATGGATCCAGCCAATCGGGTATTGATGCAAGTGAAGATTGAGGATGCTGAAAAGGCTGATGCCATCTTTAGCAAACTGATGGGGACAGAGGTAGAGATGCGCAAAAACTTTATTCAATCAAGGGCCAAGTTTGCCAAGGATCTGGACATCTAGGTATGGACGATAGAAGCAAAGGCCTCCTGCCCACAATAGGCAAACACTCTAAGACCGTGCTCACACGTTCAGTTGAGGAAGAGATGGAGACTAGCTACCTCCAGTACTCAATGAGCGTTATTGTGGCTCGGGCGCTTCCAGATGTCCGAGATGGCCTCAAACCAGTCCACCGACGTATTTTGTACGTCATGGACAAGAATAACCTTAGAAGCGGTAGCAAACACTCTAAGAGTGCCCAGATTGTCGGTGACGTCATGGGTAAATACCATCCGCACGGCGACACGGCTATCTATGACGCCATGGTCCGCCTGGCTCAACCCTTCGCTACGCGCTATCCACTTGTAGACGGCCAGGGTAACTTTGGTAGCATGGACGGCGATCCGGCAGCCGCCTATCGCTACACCGAAGCCCGCATGACTAAACCCAGCGAAGCACTGCTTGAGGATATAGATAAAGAAACGGTGCCTTTTCGTGATAACTTCGATGGCTCTCAGCAGGAACCGGAAGTTTTGCCAGCCAAACTGCCCAACCTACTACTCAATGGTCAGGTTGGCATTGCAGTTGGAATGGCCACCAATATACCACCCCACAACTTGACCGAACTGATAGATGCTACTATTACCCAAATAGATAATCCTGAGGCTACACTAGACGATCTGATGCAGCACGTTAAGGGACCAGATTTTCCGACGGGCGCCGTAGTTTATGGTAAAGAATCTATCCGCACCGCATTTGCTACTGGTCGCGGGGGTGTAGTTGTTCGTGGTGTAGCCGATATCGAAGAAACCGCTAAGGGTCGCCATCGTATCGTTATTACTGAAATACCATACGCTGTGAATAAAGCAGGCTTGGTCGAGAAGATAGCTGACCTGGTCCGTGATAAAAAGATATCTGGCATAAATGATCTTCGTGACGAGAGTTCCCGTGGTAGCGTTCGAATTGTGGTAGACCTCAAAAAAGACGCCTATCCTAAGAAGTTACTCAACCAACTTTATAAACTTACACCGCTTCAAACAGCCTTTCACTACAATATGCTGGCCTTGATTGACGGCATACAACCAAGGGTGCTTGGTCTTCAAGACATTCTGGTAGAGTACATAAAACACCGCCAAGTAGTGGTCCGTAAGCGAACTGAGTTTGAACTGCGAAAAGCTCGGGAGCGAGCTCATATTCTCGAAGGTCTGAAGACGGCACTTGATCACATTGACGAAGTCATAGCCACAATTCGAGCTAGCCAGACTACAGAGGAAGCTCAGGAAAATCTTATAAAGAAGTTTAAACTTACTGAAATTCAGGCACGGGCAATTTTGGCAATGCAACTCCGTACTCTAGCCGGGTTGGAGCGTAAGAAGATAGAGGACGAGCTTGCTGAACTTCTTAAAATAATTGGAAAATTAGAAACTATTCTAGCCGACGAGAAGAAAATTTTAAAAATTATTAAAGACGAACTTGAGGAGATGAAAAAACAGTTTGGTGACGAACGACGCACCAAAATCATTCCTCAAGAACTAGGCAGGCTAAGTGATGAAGATTTGGTGCCGGATGAGCAAGTGGCTGTAACGCTTACATCAGCCAACTACATTAAGCGCACTTCTCTGGCCGACTATAAGCGTCAGGGCCGCGGTGGTAAGGGTAGGAGGGGCATGGCCACTCGCGAGGAAGACGCCATAGAGCACGTTGTGAATGCCTCAACTCATGATTTTCTACTATTCTTTACCAATAAGGGCCGGGTTTTCCGTATTAAAACCTACGAGGTTCCAGCTGTTGGCTTAAACGCTAAGGGAGTAGCGTTGGTTAATTTACTACAACTCCAGCCGGAAGAAGTGGTTTCATCTGTTATAAACGTTAGCAAAGGCCCTCAAACCGGGCACTTATTGATGTGTACGGTCAAGGGCGTAGTCAAGAAAACACCTTTTGAGCAATATCAAAACGTACGACAAACAGGTTTGATAGCCATTCGTCTTGATGAGGGCGATGAACTTAAGTGGATAAGGATGACTAGCGGCGAGAATGAAGTTATCATTTCGACCTCACAAGGCCAAGCCATTCGCTTCCATGAAAAGGATGCCCGCCCAATGGGCCGCACTAGTAGAGGCGTACGAGGGATTCGTCTGCGCACAGGTGACTATGTAATAGGTATGGATATTGTAGAAAAAGATTCATCAATCTTTGTAATTAGTGAATATGGCTACGGAAAACGAACTAAAGTCAGCCAATTTACAGCCCATAAACGCGGTGGTGTCGGTATTCGCTCTGCTGTTGTAAATAAGAAAACGGGCCAACTCGTAGGCGTTAAAACGCTAATTGGTAACGACCAAGAAGTAATTATTATTTCAGCTCAAGGTCAGACCATTCGTCTCGGCCTGGCCAACATTCCGGAGCTTGGTCGAGCAACCCAAGGCGTGCGTATTATGCGCCTAAACGACGGCGACAGTGTCGTATCGTTAGCCCTACTGGATAAATCTGAAGTTGTTGATGAAGATGAAGAAGAAGTTGCAGCCGAACCAGCCGTTCAAGAAGCCTAATTTCTGGGGGGCTGAGAAGCCTATACTAATCGCTCACCGCGGTGGAGATGCTGCTGGAGTAAGTAAGGAAAATACTCTGGCGGCTTTTAGCGCTGCCTCGAAACTCGGATATGAATATGGTGAAACGGATGTAGTTTTAAGCAGCGATGGTAAAGTTGTCGCCCTGCACGGTTCAAAAAATAAACTGGATAGTTTTTTCAAGAAAGGACGTCCCTCGCGTCCAGTTATACAGCGAATGTCATTTCAGAAAATTTTAGAGCATGTTAGTGTTGGAGGCGAAAAAGTTCCTCTCCTTGAAGATATCTTAAAAGCTCAGCCTAAAATGAGATTTTTTATTGACCCTAAAACCGATGAAGTCGTGGAGCCGCTAGCAGAACTCTTAAAACGTCTACGGGTATTGGACAGAGTGTGCGTCAACTCATTTAACTATAGGCGCCTGCAGCGTCTGCTGAAGTTACTGGAGCCATATAAAGTAACAGCAGCGGTTATTGTCGGGCGTGGCATTAGGCTTACCAATAAGAATCTGGATATGCTAAAAGAGGGAAGAGCCAAGAATATCGATGGAGTTCACCTTCATCACTCACATGTCAGCCGAGCGATGGTTGATTTACTTCATTCTCACAATATTAAGGTGCTTATCTGGACAACTAATACGCCGCTGGCTATCACTAATGCCCTAAAGTCTGGGGCGGACGGAATAATCTCTGATGATATCAGGCTTCTCAAGGAGATCGCAGAACCCACAAACTAGGGTACTCTAGGTTGACTTTTCACATCTTTTGTGGTAAACTTTGGCTAGTTAAATAAAAATAGAAATCAAAAAAATGCGAGTCGAAGAATCTACGGAACCTGTTCAAACAAACGTGCCGGAATCCACTACGAAAGAACTTGGTTCGATTGCTACCGAGGGCCACCACGACCAAAAACCACCAGCCGAGTTTGAGTTTCATCAGCAACGTTTTAGGAATCTAGCCGAAAAATATCAGGCTCGCAGCCGAATCCAAAAGATCATTGACTGGAAAAGGGGTGATCGTTGGGAAAGTCCGCCCACGGCAGTCGATTTTGCGCATGCTGAAGCTCTGCACGATGATGAGTACTTTGATCTGAAAAAAGATCCCGAATATCTGGCCTGGCAAGAAAATCTCCAAGTGGTGATGAAGCATCTGTTAGAAAAACGTGATCCCAGCAATCATGAAGCTCAAAAGAGGAAGGTGGTGATGCTAATTATGGGCGGTGGCATGAAAAGCCCCTATGCAGTGGGTCAAACTATTGGTCTGCACGAAATTGGGTTAGGTAATGCCTTTGATGCTGTGGTGGGTATTTCGGGCGGAGCCGGACCAGCTACATATTTCCTTGGCGGTCCTGAACAGAGCCGTGTTGGCGGTGATATATGGTACAACGAAGCTACAACCAAAAATTTCATCGACTTTAAGCGAGTTAAACAGATTATGGATGTCGGTTATATTATTGATGCTGCCTCACACGGCGAAAAGAGTGTAGACTTTAAGGCCGTAGAGCAATCCCCAACCGAGCTTTATGTTGTTGCGACCGACCCTGAGACCTATGAGGCTAAGCTTATTAACGCAAAAACAGCTAAGCCTAATATGGCGGCTGCTGTGCATGCTTCAATGTCTGCTCCGCTGGTTTACAATGAAGCCATAGAGGTTAATGGCGGTCGTTATATAGATGGCGCTTTTGATCCGATGCCTATTCAAAAGATCATTGATGAATTGCACCCCGACGATATATTAATACTGCCAAATACTCCCTTTATGCGCATGGAATCGCTCGAAGTTACCCCTGGCGAAATCATCTTTTCCAATATTCTGAAGGCGGCTGGTTCTGTATCTAGCGTAGCCTCAATCGGTACGATGGAGAAGTTCTTAAGTGCCAAGAATCAGCTTCGCGCATCGCTGGAATGGATTCAAAAACAAAACAACGTTGACATAGGTATTTTGTGGCCGCCGGAGTCTGGTTTAACTAACCTTGGGACTGACCCCGATAAGATTAAGTCCGGTATATTGCAAGGAGCTCGCGACCTCATAGACCAATTTGGCGAGGTCCAACCCGAAGTAGTAGAGCTGTACAAGGATGCTCATAAGCAAGCTTCTGACCCTTCATTAGCGAGATAAGTTTTCTGAAGTCATCAGCAGAGCTGTACAGCGCCCGAGCCGAACGCGGGTATCGTAATATAAGGCGTTGCAAAGCGATCCACTATGCGCTACCATGATATGTAGATTTTAGGGTGCTCTTTTAACGTGTCTCCATATTTCTGAGACACTGGATAAGACATAACGGTTGGCATTTGAGCGTAACCTCCCTGAAATGTTCATTGAAAACTAGGTAGTGCAAATCAACGTCAGTTCAAGTCTGAAGTTTTAAATCAGATTCTTTTTTGGAGAGTTTGATCCTGGCTCAGGATGAACGCTGGCGGCGTGCCTAATACATGCAAGTCGAGCGGTAAGGCTTTCACAGATTATTTAACCGGATAAGTTTCTCTCAAAAGAAATACTGTCCGCACCGATGTTTACTGGCTAGTAAACATAAGTTGAATGATGTGTGAAAGTACACGAGCGGCGGACGGCTGAGTAACGCGTAGGAACGTACCCCAAAGTGAGGGATAAGCACCGGAAACGGTGTCTAATACCGCATATTCTCTTCGGAGCAAAGCAGTAATGCGCTTTGGGAGCGGCCTGCGTACGATTAGGTTGTTGGTGAGGTAACGGCTCACCAAGCCGACGATCGTTAGCTGGTCTGAGAGGATGACCAGCCAGACTGGGACTGAGAACGGCCCAGACTCCTACGGGAGGCAGCAGTAGGGAATTTTCCACAATGGGCGAAAGCCTGATGGAGCAACGCCGCGTGCAGGAGGAAGGCCCTCGGGTCGTAAACTGCTTTTAAGGGGGACGATTATGACGGTACCCCTAGAATAAGGATCGGCTAACTCCGTGCCAGCAGCCGCGGTCATACGGAGGATCCAAGCGTTATCCGGAATTACTGGGCGTAAAGAGTTGCGTAGGTGGCATAGTAAGCAAATAGTGAAATCGTGTGGCTCAACCACATACCCATTATTTGAACTGCTGAGCTAGAGCATGAGAGAGGTAGATGGAATTTCTAGTGTAGGAGTGAAATCCGTAGATATTAGAAGGAACACCGATGGCGTAGGCAGTCTACTGGCTCATTGCTGACACTAAGGCACGAAAGCGTGGGGAGCGAACGGGATTAGATACCCCGGTAGTCCACGCCGTAAACTATGGACGCTAGCTGTTATCAGTATCGACCCTGGTAGTAGCGAAGCTAACGCGTTAAGCGTCCCGCCTGTGGAGTACGGTCGCAAGACTAAAACACAAAGGAATTGACGGGGACCCGCACAAGCGGTGGAGCGTGTTGTTTAATTCGACGGTAAGCGAAGAACCTTACCAGGGTTTGACATCTCGGGAAGGTCTCCGAAAGGAGACTGTGCCTTTGGAACCCGATGACAGGTGTTGCATGGCCGTCGTCAGCTCGTGTCGTGAGATGTTTGGTTAAGTCCATTAACGAGCGCAACCCTTATAGTTAGTTGAATTTCTCTAGCTAGACTGCCCCGGCAACGGGGAGGAAGGAGGGGATGATGTCAGGTCAGTATTACCCTTACACCCTGGGCTACAAACACGCTACAATGGCCGGTACAAAGGGCAGCTAAGCCGCGAGGCGGAGCAAATCCCATCAAAGCCGGTCTCAGTTCGGATAGCAGGCTGAAACTCGCCTGCTTGAAGCTGGAATCGCTAGTAACGGTAGGTCAGCACACTACCGTGAATACGTTCCCGGGTCTTGTACACACCGCCCGTCAAGTCATGAAAGTCGCCAATACCTGACGTGCCAGCTTGCCTGGCCCTAAGGTAGGGGAGATGATTGGGACTAAGTCGTAACAAGGTATCCGTACCGGAAGGTGCGGATGGATTACCTCCTTTCTAGGGAGAAAACTAGCACTAAGCGGAGCAATCCCTTAGGAGCTAGGTCGGTCTTGATGAGTTGATATTAGTACTGATCAGCTTATTTATCCCACTTCGGTGGGACGAGATTACAGTACTAAAACCGAATGACGTTGATTGCACTACCAAGTTTTCAATAATAGAGACAGCCAGCTACTGCTGGTTGTTTTTTATAGGGGTTTTGGTTACAATAACCCCTGTTGTATTGAAGGCCGCATTCAAGCTTTAAATAGTAAACATGGGTGTGTAGCTCAGTTGGTTAGAGCGCGTCACTGATAATGACGAGGTCCCAGGTTCGAGTCCTGGCATACCCACCACAAATTGGTTTTTCAAAGATGCGGGGATGTAGCTCAGTTGGCTAGAGCACCTGCTTTGCAAGCAGGGGGTCCGGGGTTCGAGTCCCCGCATCTCCACCACACAAGAACTACAGAATTTATAGCGCTCCAAAGAGGAGCATTTCTAATCTCCTAAAGTTCCGGCTAGGGCATCATGGAATGTTTGAGCAACTGAATTCCACGAGGGCTTGTGGGAACTATCGGGATTTACAATACCCGACGGCCAGCCATCGTCACTGGCGTCTTCTCCTTGAAAAGTTAAGACGCCGACTACTCCCTCTTCCTCGGAAGCCTCTTTGAAGGTGTTGTGATAGTATTGTGCCTGAGTGCCTATGGTAACTGACGAAACGCTGAGAGATTTGGGACCATATAAGGAACGTTTTGCAGCTGCAACTGCGCGAACGCCAATCTCATCATAAAAAATGGATACTTTACTGTTGCCCCATGAGGTATCGAGCTCGGACTTCATCGGTCCATAGAGGGCCGCTTCTATGCCAGCCGGATCAGATGTAATATCTCGGGGGTAGGGATGAATTGTCAAGAGATCGAACGGCACAGTTGTCACACCCAAGTTTTTTAGGGCTATGTCGAAGTCCCTCAAGAAACCTATCGGATCGGAATTGCCTACTGCCAGGCCGCCAGCCGCTCTAATAAGTGTGAAGGGCGGTTGGGCGGTCTGTTGACCCGCTGGAGTCGCTGCCTCTAAAGCCTGATTTATATTGTCAGCATCTTTAGCTAGCGCTGGTCCGGCCCGCGACATCAGATAAGCATACTTCTTGGGAGCGTCGCGGTTAGCATTGAAAGTCCCGCTATTAACTTCGTTGAATACTTCGACAATTACCTTACTGAGCGGCTCTTCTACGCAGGGCGGTGATCCGTTTGGGCCTCGTTTGTTAGCATTTGGACCAGCAATATTCCAAAGTACAGCACTATCGGTAGTTATAAATCTAGTAACCGCTGCGGCACTACTTGGTACATAATTTACCTTACTGCCCTGATGGCCCATATAGCTTATCTCAAGCGTGAGGTTACTCTCCCTGGCAGCTTCGGCGGCATTGCATAACCTCACTTTATCGTTATCAATTTCCGCTTGTCCCGGACTAAGAGGTTCAAAAATACGTACGGTGTTAGCACCAGTGTCAGCAATTTCCTGGGCGGCTTCTACTGCTTCTTGGCGGTCGGGCACCCAGATTCGATTAGAAGTTACGCCCACATAATCCAAGGGGTGAGATATTTTAGCGGCCCCCAAGGCATCGGGGTGAGACGACGCTGATTTAGCAGCTACCCCGGCTGCTAAAACTGCCGTGCCTATAACTCCCGCATAAGCAGCTAGTCTACCGATTCGCTCTAATCTTAATCTCTCGAATAGACCAAGCACCGTCTCTAGACGAGGGGTTTTATCTATATAACTATCTCCGTCTCCAACAGCACTCAGTTCCTTGTTGAACTGGCTCATTTTGTTTTCGCACCTTTCACTTTGGCATAGAAGATATGAGAAGACCGGATCACTTAAATCCGGCCAAACCCTCTATACTCATTTGATTCTAACAGAAAAAGTCGATAATTAGAGGGGCTAAAATGTAGGCTTTTTAACAGCACTTTATGGTTGACTACCTCTGTTATAATTGCTAAGATTAATTCATACCGTTTGAGTACGGCCAGTTGCTGAGCGCACGTATAGCGGCAATCACCTTCTGGGCTTACTCAATCTCTTCCCGCACAATTCATAGTTCGCGAGGTGCTAGTGGGTTAGAGTGAGTCTGCAATTTAATAATTAGGACGTATGCAACTGCTAATTGCATACACGGATAAAGCAAATGACAAACGGCAAAAAACTACAGCTAAAGGATATATGGTTCTGAGCGTTGTAGTAAATTGGTGATTAACCAATAGCTAGTCAATTGCACTTAAATCGTAAAAAGTTACTCAAGCGCGCACAAAGGATGCCTTGACGTAAGACACCGAAGAAGGACGTAGTAGGCTGCGAAAAGCCACGGGGAGCTGCCTTACAAGCTTTGAACCGTGGATGTCCGAATGGGGAAACCTCACACGAGGAAAGTCGTGTGGCTACCATCTGAATATATAAGATGGATAAGCGGTAAGCTGGGGAACTGAAACATCTTAGTACCCGGAGGAAAGGAAAGTAAACAACGAATCTCGGAGTAGTGGCGAGCGAAACGGGATCAGCCCAAACCTTTATAACTTCCATCTGGCAATTTGCCGGGCGGATAAGTTGGTAGACGAATGTTATCAAGGGGTTGTGACAAACAATTAACCAGTGAGGAGCCCTGGAGTAATCCAGATTTCCTTACTGAGAGCAGACTCTACCATCGGTCTGCGTAAGGTTACAAATTTCTGAGGCGAGCAGAACAGTCTGGAAAGACTGGCCAGAGACCGTGAAAGCCGGGTATGCCAAGTGTCAGAAACCTTATAAATTGTTCGAGAGCGGAGATTTATCTCTGCGCTCTATGTCGAGTAGGACGGAACACGTGAAACTCTGTCTGAAGCTGGGGGGACCACCCTCCAAGGCTAAATATGTCTTATGATCGATAGTGTACAAGTACCGTGAGGGAAAGGTTAAAAGAACCCCGGATAGGGGAGTGAAATAGAGCCTGAAATTGTGTGCGTACAAGGAGTCGGAGCCCACTTGTTGGGTGACGGCGTGCTTTTTGTAGAACGATCCAGCGAGTTATTCAGTCATCGCAAGCCTAAGCCATTTGGCGGAGGCGCAGTGAAAGCGAGCCTTAATAGGGCGAAATTAGTGGGACTGAATAGACCCGAAACCAGGTGACCTAGCCATGGCCAGGCTGAAGCGTGCGTAAAAGTACGTGGAGGGCCGCACCGTAGAGTATTGCAAAACTCCCGGATGAGCTGTGGTTAGAGGTGAAATGCCAATCGAACCTGGAGATAGCTGGTTCTCCTCGAAATAGCTTTAGGGCTAGCGTCGTACGGTAGCTGATAGGGGTAGAGCTCTGTTTCGGACTGGGGTCCGTAAGGATACCCACCCTTGACAAACTACGAATACTATCAGTGGAACTACGGCAGTTAGAACGCGGGGGCTAAGCTCCGCGCTCGAAAGGGAAACAGCCCAGACCATCATCTAAGGTCCCTAAATATATGCTCAGTGGGAAACGAGGTGAGATTTCTTAAACAACTAGGATGTTGGCTTAGAAGCAGCCATTCATTTAAAGAGTGCGTAACAGCTCACTAGTCAAGAGATCTTGCGCGGAAAATGTAACGGGGCTAAAGCATATTACCGAAGATATGGGCTTTGCATCGGTTCGCCGATGTGGAGCGGTAGAGGAGCGTTGATATCGCATCGAAGCGTCACCGGAAGGGGGCGTGGAGCGTTATCAAGTGAGAATGCTGGAATGAGTAACCATAAGGAAGGTGAGAATCCTTCCCACCGAAAGAGCAAGGTTTCCTGGGCCATGATAATCATCCCAGGGTTAGTCGGGCCTAAGCCGAGGCGCACAAGCGTAGGCGATGGACAACGGGTTAATATTCCCGTACCGGCGTGAATTTTGTTAATAGTGACGCGGCATGATAGCAGGAGCGGGTTCATGGTTATACCCGTCTAAGTGGTCTAACAGGCCACGAATGAAAGGATTCCCTTGGGAGTCTGATTCCTGTCAAAGTA
>Ga0265320_10002932_pt1 | contig 11689 bp, 16 predicted proteins | sample 4827metaG_FD_202087 | JGI IMG/M metagenome (GOLD analysis project Ga0265320, IMG submission 202087) | Rhizosphere microbial communities from Carex aquatilis grown in University of Washington, Seatle, WA, United States - 4-8-27 metaG | ecosystem: Host-associated > Plants > Roots > Rhizosphere >...
GGCCATAATTTTCGTTGCGGCAATCGTCCAGGTATCCCATCATGATGAGACGCCGCATGCTTCCGGTTCGTTCCTATGATACACTCTCCGGGCTGCACGTCAAACACCTGACTCTCTACCGAACCGGGATTGACGCCAGGCGAAAGCGAGTTGAGTAGCAATCCCGTATCGCGAAGTATTTCGACTTGGGTATTGCCATAGACGCCCAGTAGCGTTTTGGCCCCTTCACGCTTGATCGTCGCCCACGCATACGCTGCCGCCTTGTTCTTATCACCTTTTGACCTCGCAAGCCCAATTCGGTAGAGATACCACCATCGTTGACGTTGCTTCTCGGTTATCATCCAACTTGGGCGAAACGCTGCTCGTTGCTTTGCGGGCGGAACGCCAGGATGTCTACGGCTGTAGGCTATTGTTTTTGGGCTTAGTTTCGGCCAGCTTAGCCCTGATTCATCCGTCCCACCACGTGCCTTCGTGATGAACGCGTCCTTGATATGGGCGAGTGCCGTCATCCCGATCCTAACTTGCATCGCTACCGAAGCGTCATGAGCATCGCCATTACGACCTGATGCCGCTGCGATTGATCGTGCGATCTTTTCGCGGACTTTGGCTCGTGTGCTGCGAACGTAGATGACGTTTTCAGCCATCTCATTATCTCAGCCCCAGAATTCGGTATCGAATCGTCGCCAAAACACCAGCAAATCCACCCTGAGAATAAGACGATCCACCCGAAAGCACTGACTTGCCAACAAAACGTATCCTACTGCCAAGAATCATCTGATTCGATCCGCTGGATGCTGGTGCATTTCCGGTCGTCCGACTTTGCTGAAAAGAGTTGTTGACCGCTCCGCCAGCACCCGCCGTAAAGACAAACGTCCCTGGATTGTTCGTTTGCGTATATAAGCACCAACAAACATCGACCCAGACGCCATCTCCCAAATCGCTTTGCATCACGACGTAAGTAAGATTGCCGCCAGGAGCACCGCTCACAACCAACTGAACAACCGCCTGAATCGATTGACCATACGGCACAACAATCGGATCGACGTTCGGATTGCCAATCCCGCCAACCGTATTGTACAGGTCCGCTTCCGTTGACGTAAGAGGAACGGACGTTGCGTAAATAACGCCGTCCGAATCACTCAGCGGTTTAATGTTGGCGTAAGTTGCCACAAGCACTCCGCGTTAGGCAGCGGTGAAGTTGGAATTAATCACGCTCTGCGGCAAGTTGCTGCCAGAAACAACAATCGTCATCGCGTTGCCTGGAGTCGTCACGAGAGACGGGTTACCGCTGGCATCGACAGGGATATTGATCTTCTGCACCGACCCAACACTTCCCGTGTTGTTGTTGAGGAATGCCGTATACAATTTCGTCCCGGAAATTGTCCCGTCGTAGATGTCGATTCGCTGAGACGAACCGACGATGTTGCCGCCGAACGACACCTCGCAAAACGTCAACTTCCACGCTCGATTCGCTTGTGCCGTTTGCGTCAACGTATTCGTGCCGCTCGATACCGCCGAACTGTTCGCAACCGTTGACGACGACAAGAACGCATCCTGCCAACTGGCATCGCTTGCCGCCGCAAGACGCACCGTCGCACTTCCGCTCGTTCGCGAAAATACCACTTTGATCGCAACGTAATTCAATACGTTAACGAACCAATTGCCCGTTGCCGTTACCGACAAGACGCCAGCACCACTCGGAAACGGCGTTGCACTGATCGGCAGGAAGTTGACGCCATCGACCGAGCCGTAAAACTTGAGCGTGCCGACGAAAGTATTCGTGATGCCAATTCCGACTACGGTTCGCCCAGACGCGAAGATGGTTACGGACATGCCGTCGGCGGTTAGGACTTCACTGGTGATTTGTGCCATTTGTTTATTCCTTTGATTACCATTCGAGCAGCCAATAACTGCTCCAATCGATCGCCTGCGGGTATTGCGTTGGCGTTGGCTCGCTGATCTGAGCCTCTACCCTTACCTTCCTGATTACGTAAACAGGATCTACGCTCACGTTGCTTAAAAATGGCCAGCCGCTCGTTCTCGTTCCGATTCCTGCAATGTTAATCTTGCTGGCTTGCACATCGCGAAGTTCCAACATCGCTTCATCGTAAGATTCCTTAATTTGTTGTGGAGCCGCTCGGAATAATCGAGTAGCTAACCAGTGCGATGCAATTGTAGTCGCCCACTGGTTTACTGTCCATGACTCCGCCAAACTTCCTTCATCGTATCGATTCGTGCAAAACATGTTGACGCGGTCTGTTGCGTATTTGCATGCCTTTGCCATCAAGCCGGCGAGCCAGACATTCACTCCGTTGTCGATGGCTATCGCTGTCGCTGGAATCGCCGTCGTCAATGCCACTACAGCTAACGTCGTCGCACCTACCGAAGCAACCGAAGTCAGCGTCACCTCAATTGGCGTATCCATTCCTGCGTCCGAGAATACCAGATTCGTGCCGCGAAGTAAAGGATATTGTAGAGCCTGAATGCTGATATTCGTGTCGTTAATTGCCGCGTTCGCTATCGTCTGCACCCTCTGCCCACTTGCGTTGTTCTGATCGTCGAGACGCAACTGGGCTGCCTCAACTCCAATTTGATCGTAGACATCTGACGGAGAACAGTATAGAATAGGAAGTATTGCTGGCATTTTTCAAAAACTTATGAGGCACAAATGCGTCATCGAAGATCTTCCAAAGAATACAGAGAATACCTACAATCAATGGTCGGAAAGAAATTCACTTTCCTCACTGTCGAGTCGATTGATCTTAACCACAGACCTAAACTAGCTATGACAGTGTGCAAGTGCGGAAGAAGAAAAGGCATCAGAGCCGAAGAAGTGTTTCTGGGAAGAATAAGAAGTTGCGGATGCCTTCGCTATTCTAAACCAGAAACAAAGGAATGCTATCGCTGTAAGCAGACCTTGCCTTTCACTTCAGAATTTTTTGGAAACGATGCTCATGCTTTATTTAAGCTAAAGCCCGGATGCAAAAAATGCAATTGCGAAGAAAGAAAAATATACTTAACCAAACTCAGAAAAGAAGTCCTTTCAAATTACAGTAACGGCGACATAAAATGTGCCTGTTGCGGAGAAAGAGAATTTATCTTCCTTTGCCTTGACCACGTTAACAATGATGGCTATCAAGAAAGAAAATCTGGAATTTTTGGCCAACCACTACTTATGAAGCTAAAACGAGAAAATTACCCATCTGGATTTCAAGTGCTATGCTATAACTGCAATATGGCCAAAGCATACGCACCAAATAGATTGTGCCCACACAAAATACCTAAAAACTGAAAGCCGTGCTCGGTGCAATAGCTTTTGGGATATACAGAATAGGCAAACAGTTCAAAAGGGAAATTAGCTCAATCGCTGCGGGCTGCGTTGTGTATTCCTTCCACGCATAATACCCCATTCGGCTTACCGCCGGCATCCCAGGATTCTCAACCACGGCTTCACCACCGTAGTACATCTGCGTCCAGTCCGGAGAAGGGGACGTGCAGAAGATCGCCATCGTATCAGGAATCAACTTCACGAGCGAAGCATTCGCCGGAGCGTTCGTGTAGCTGGGATCGATATCCGTATTGAGTGCAACCACGTCGTTATCGAGATGCCACGTAACTTGCGGCACACCGCGAAGCGTTGCCTTGTATTGGTTGCTCGGTTCACCGTCCATGAATGTTTCCGGGCTACGGTCGAACTCAGCGTAGACCGTGTTAGACGAACCGCCCGTATTGCGAATCTGCGTGTTCAGCAGCACTTGCGAGAACGAAATCGAGTTGACCCAGATATCCGTCATCGAATAGCCGCTCAGTTGAGCGTAGGCCGCTTCGATGGATGCGAGATCCTGCATGATCGGAGCACCAGGATTGCTCCAAGGGATAGTCAGTATGTTGCCGGTGCCGAGCATATTCAGTTGATTCTTGTTGCCAGCCGGGATCTGGAACGGAACGTTGAACCCCTTCGTTGTCCCAGTCGGAGCATCGAAGTTCGCGTACCAGTCATCGCCAACCATCCAAAAATACAACGAATCTCGCATCATCGCCGCCGCGAGCATTTCAACGAGCATATTGAACTGCCGAGCCATGAACGTCTCTTGTTTCATGAGATAGTTCTGGCCAAGCGGATCGACTTGGCTATTCGGCCCCATGATTGGCGACAGATTGCCTAGCGATTCGTAGTTCATCACGATCTTCTGGTGGAATCGTGCAACGTTCACATTCGCCGTGCCGACTTCGTTCGCCGCGACGGTTGCCGGACCAACGCCTGGAGCACGACCTTTCGCCACAACGCGGGCATTATCGAAGATGCGATACTGGATATTTCGCACCGTCGAAGAACCCGTCATGGTGTTCGGGCCAGTCAGCGTCACAGTATCGTTGTCAAAGCGATCCGGCTGAAAACCAAGCCATCGCCCCAATGCACCTTGGCCGTTGCGGATACGCGAGATGACACGCAAGATTACCTGCGGCATCAACAGTTCTTGCAGCGTCAGATTCGTCGCCATTTTCTCAATTCCTTCTCGTAAAACTACGCAGCATTTGTCAGCGTAATGTTTGTCAGCGTAATGTTTGCATTATCAAGCAACAGTAACGGTATTAGACCCAGCAGATAATGTCCTAACAAGCCACTTCGTTCCAGCGATGTTGCTGACAATCTGGAATTCGCCGCCGATGATTTGTCCGCCCGTCTGGAACGCAACGGAGTTTGCCGTTAGATTGTTGAGTGCTTCCATATTCGCACCCTCAGCGGAAGCGACAATGAGGTTCGAATTAGCTCGTCCACGGAAGTTGAACTGATATCCATTCGCGATCGGCGGAAGCGTAAACGTTACTGGGGCAATCGCACCAAGGTTGTCGAAGACCGTGAAATTGTCCGTCCCAAGGACGCTGTAATTAGCGACCTTCGTTTGCATGTCTTCGTAAGTGAACCACGGAGAACCAGGAATGTTGTCATCGAAAATGAAGCGGGCAGCAAGTTGAGCACGTGCCATCCCATCCAGGCCGATGATCTTGGCCCCTTGGAGCTTGCCGCCAACGATGATACCGTAGACTTTGTTTTGACCGTTATTGGTCAAAAAGTCAATCATCGTCAAACCGACAGGCAAGACGCCGACAGCAACCTCGGTCCCGTCCGTAGCGGCGGGATTGTAGTTCGACCATTGACCGTCCGCGTCGCGAATGCCCATCAGCAAGCCGGGACGAAGATTTGTCGTCGGCGTATTCGTCGGGTCAGTTGCTCCGCTGTAGATGTAGGCGGGAACGCTGATAACGAATGGGAGTGGCCCCCATGTAATCGCTTGCTCGAATGTCTCAGCAGCTTGGCCTAGACCGAACGCATTTCCGAAATTGGAAGCTAATTGGCTCATTTTCGCGTTCCCATAAATAGAAAAAGGACGACGCAAGATGTTCCTGCATCGCCCCTCATATGGCGTCGCGAGTTATGAGCCTCTGATGTCGGGATTATAAGCCCCGGCGAGGCCATCTCAGAAACGACGCAGAATCACTCTGCGTCGTCCTTGGGTTACTTTACCTGAATCACGGAATGCAAAACGACCGCACTATCGGTCTCTGTTATTTCCGGCCACGACAACTTAAGATCTTCGCGGTAAATAGCAACATACTGAGCGGAAACCGCCCATCGCCTCATCAAGAACGCTTTGCATTTAACGAGATTCCATACATCACTTTTATCAACGCTCTCATGGAGAATCCGTCCTTCTGCGTAATCAGAAACCTCCTGATCATCGAAAGCAAGCTGGGAGTCGTGATGGAATGTCGGCACTCTCTCGATAGTTTTCATTTTTTACTTTCTCGCCGCGTCAGCCATCGCTTTCGTCAGCACGCTTAGCAAAGCGTCAGTCGAAGACGGAGCCTTGAATGTATTCATTCGCGACATCTGCTGATTCGCAATCTCTTCCGCTCGTGCATCCGTCATCGTGCCATCGGCAGGATGTTCTTGCTCGGATAGCTTGACGCCGGTCTTGAGCATCGCCGGCAAGTCCGGAATCGATTGCTCGAACGTCTCAAGCATCACGTCCATCGGATCGTAAATCTTGCCAATGTTCGTCCCGCTCTTCGTAAGCGACAGTTGAGCATTCGGCTTATTCATCTCGGCAAGAAACTTGTCGCGAGCACCAGCAGGGAGTTTGCTGGCAATCCGATCAATTCGCGTTTGACGGACCGCCTTGGCATCATCCAAAAGATTCTTTTGGAGAGCCGCTGCGACTGCGTTGTCCGCGTCGCGTTGCTGGCGAAGCGAGAGGAACGCTTCGGCTGTTTGGCGTTCTTTCGGATCTTTGATCTTCTTAACTTCGTCAGCCGTAATGCTCATATACATCGGTGGAGACTCCTGCACAATTGGGCCTTTCTTCGCCGCCATTGGATCAGCCGCGTCAACCGCTGGATCACCAAGAACACTATCATCCGCTCCGCCATCGGTCGCTGCCATCGTCTTGGCACTAACGAGCAAGCCCTGAACGAGAGCCTTGAGGAATTCTTTGCCTTTGCCGCCTGCTGGGACGTGGATGCCGTGCATTTCGAGCAAGTGAGGAATCAGTTCCTCGAAAGACACGTCGCCGGCCGAGTTGCCCATTACGTCATCGCCAGCCATTTCGGTGGCGAGCGGATCGCCCGCCGAATCGCCCGCCGAATCGCCGTCGCCTGTATCACCATCCCCCATTGTATCTTCGTCTTCAGCGTCCTCCGTGTCGTCTTCCTCTTCCTTCTCGATTTTCTTCTTGAAGTCGTCGCCGAACTTGGCGGAAAGAAGATTGAACGCAACAGGAAATTCCGGGACAAGCTTCTTGTCTTTTCGCTTGAGCCGCCCAGCACTCGGCAACTCGATGCCGCTCTTCTTGAGTTTCGATCCAGGCATCAATACTTGCGAGAACGCCATTGCCACATTTTCAAATGGCTGTTGCTCATGGATGCGTGGCCGCGACGTGAGAGCAACGTGGCTAATAACCTCGTTCCATTCCTTGCCTTTGCCATCGACAAACGAATTGATCCAAGGCGACACCCAGCGAATCGACCCGTCTTGAACTTTCTTGCCGATGCTATCGTCCTTGAAATCAATCACCGACATAAGCCGGTGAACGTCGTTGCCTTCCTTGTCCTTGATTGTATCGGTTTCAAACTTGTGAATCTCGCCAGCATTATTGCGGAGGAGGTCCGCCGCCCTATCCATCGCGTTCATCGGTGTGGCAGACGGTTGATGCTCAAGCGGCACAGGAATCGGAATCCCAGCAGCGATCATGTCCGAGCCTGACCGAAAGTAATGGTCGATCTTGTCTTTTGTTGTCTTCAAGACAGCAGGACGCCCATTCTCGTCGAGATAGGTGTGGTCCCCTGTTCGGATAACTTCTTTGCGAACTTTCACGGTTCTACCTCTTGTAGAGGACTGTTCACTCATATCTTAGATAAAGCGGAACTTGTTTTTCAATAGGAAAATAGCAATTTTTCTCAAAAAACAACTCTATCTTCGCCTCTCGCGAGAGCATCTTTTGCATACTCTCCGACCTCGCTTAGAAATAAAGGTATTTTCTGCATCAAAAATATGGCCTCTGCAACAATGAGTTTTTGTCGCATTTAACGCCCAAGGGCTTACGCTGTTTTCCCTGCTGTTTACGGATCTTGTTACAACGCGAAGATGTTCTGGATTACAACATGATCTTTCTCGACAAATGTGGTCAATGAGAAGTCCGTTGCCTATTTTTCCATGCGTTTCTTCCCAAGCAACACGATGAACGTAATTCCTTTTTCCATGTATGGAACATTGACCATACCCCCCTACTATAGATCCTTGCCATAACCAACAACATGTGCCGACAATCGAATTCGCACCGTTACTAATCTTGATTTTCTTGGAATACTTTTCTAAAAAATTCATTGTCAATTCTTTCTGACAAAAGGTTGACCGATGCCACGGAGGTGCACCAACACCTCGCGTGGTATATTTTACGAAAATAGCAAACCAAAAACCTCTTTACGAGGTAGAAGATTGGATCACCTCCCATCTTGGCTAAAACGGAGCGGTCCCAGCGTAATGGCAAGTTGCGACTCGAAACCGCTCCTGACTCCACCCAGCGTTCAAGGGGGAGTGTTCTCTGGGTCCGACCAGCGACCACACGCAGCAATCCCATCCCCAACCATCATCACGACTGAACCGATCAACCAAAACATGCACGCCATCGTGAAGAACGGAACAAAGAAAAGATATCGCCACATGCGTGCATCCTTACTGATTCGCTTCCGTCGCCGCCGTGATAAGAGCCTTAAGCTCATCGTCGCTCGATGCGACAACTGATGCGACGGCTGCATCAACAGCTTGACCGATGGAACCTGCCGGCACCCCGTTGGTAGCCAACCTCAGCCACAGGCGGACGTGGAAGATGGTGCGGGACGCCTGAGCCTTCACGGTCGCGGGCGTCGGCGTGACGCAACCGCCGAGCAGCGATGCAAGAGCCGCGAGGATCGCCTGCCATATCTGCGGTGGGATCGCCAAAGCGTAATGGCTCTGAAACTTGGTTTGGAATGCGGTCACTGCCGCATCGTTAGATGCGATGTCTTCGACGGTTGCCATGATAACTCCTAGTTTAACGGCCGGCGGCCTGACATTAACGAAATAGCCTACCGACCGATGCGTCAACACTGACGCATGTTGGTGGTGTGTTACGCGGACTGCGGAAGCAACGTCAGCAACGCGGCGATAACCGCCGCCCAGTCTTTCGCTTCGATGGCGGGCACCACCGCTAGCACGACACTGATGATCTTGGACCAATCGACTCCGGCCAACCGCAGTTGCGAGATCGTGTCGTTGACTGCGGACTCTTTGCAGCACTCGTTCAGAGCCGTGAGTGCTGGGTAGTGACCTTCGTGGAACAGAGGGTCTGCCATTGGATTCTCCTATTAAGTTACGGGCGAAAATATGTCATCGTTTGAACGGGTGCAAGATTCGGTGGATCAATCCACCGTGGAACAGTCCGCCGCCGGAACCGACCGAACCGCAGGACGATACGCTTGCACAGGCGCCAGCAGAAGTATCGTAGACAGCAGATTCAGTTCCATACTGCGCAACCGGAACCATTCGGCACCCACTGGCATCGCACACCATGCGATATCCTGGTGGCAACAGTGGCCACGTCGCCGCTTTGGAAGTCTCAGTCAATTGAGGGTGGTTGCAGTCTTTGCACACGCATTGTCCGGTGACGACGCAACCACACTTGCAACCACCGGGGTTGTAGCATACAGGTTTCGCCTGCGTCGGTTGGAACGGATCGGCGACTGTTATCGGCGCGGGTGCTTGCTGCTTCTCCAGCAGTGCGATGATCCGGTCAACCTTCGACTCCAGCGAAGCGACTCGGTTCAGCAACCCTTCCTGCGACAAGGCGGGCAGCACGAAGGTAAGTAGAATGAACATTGCAATCAGGATTCGCATGGTTTTTCTCCTTAAATAATGTTTGCGAAGTTCACGAGACCAATTGCAAACAAAGTCGCTAAATGAAACACGTTGTCCACGATGATGATTGACCAGGGAGCAAGCGGGCCGTTTGCGAAACCTGCCTGCCCCGAAACGTTTCGCATCCACCATCCAGCGAGACGCCAGCGATCGATAGGCCAGTGAACCGCGAAGCAAATCGCCAACCCCCACCACGGCACCCACCAGAACGAACACGCCCAGACTGCGAGCGTGTAGCAAAGGCAATGAACAGTGCAGGCGAGATGGCCGACTTTTTGCGGCATCCCTTTGTTCGCAGCCATCCAGTCGTTTTGCACGATGTAATCGCCGATCAGATGACCAGTCAACAAGCCGAACGATTCCATTTTTACTTCTTGCCCCCGGTCAGCACGGCATCCAGCCGCTCGATGATCCGCTCCATGCGGTCGATCCGTTGCTCCAGCGGGCACGGAGTAGCTTTCGGTGCCGCCTGAGGTACACCTCCGCGCGACGCCTTCTCCAACGCGTCTGCGAAGTCCTTCAGCGTCATCATAGAGTTGATGGTGATGCTGCCTGTGGGCACGATCTGGTACGACCCGGCATTTAGCGGTCCATCAAGCGTGATCGTGCTGGCGGTTGGCAATGGGACAGGCGTCGGACCTGGGGTCGGTGGTACTGGTGGGGTAGGCGTCGGATCGGGAGGCAATGCCGTTGCCGTGCACCACACCGCCTCGGTGCCGACTTGATTCGCTCCGTAAGCGATCCACTGGTAGCCGCTGTCGCACCAAGATGTGCCCCACGAGTTTCGGAGCTTCCATGCTCCTTTTGCGTCGTCCCAACCGACGAGGATGATATCGTGGTTGATGTCGCGCGAACCGCTGCCCTTGAATACGACGCCCGCTGGCGAGTTCATGAAGGCGTTGTCGGCGGCGATAGCGGCACCGATTGGGCCGTACTGGACCATCGCGTCCTTGATCGATTGCGTGGTCGCCACGCTCGACTGAGAGCCGCAAAAACCCCAATCCGCGATCTTGAACAGCTTCAACGAGCTGATCGCTTTGCAGTTGGCAGCACGGGCGTTGTAGGGGCCGTAGTCTGATGCGTTCGGCAACCCAGTCGCCTTGGCCATCGCCAGGACGGTTGTGTTGTCGTCGCCGTCGCATCCGCCGTTCTGACCGCAGTCGAGCACGAACTGCTCGCACATGCGGAGCGTACCATCGTTCTTGCCATAGCCGCCTTTGATGAGAGCCGAAGTGACGATTCCGCAGCCAGAGAAGTCCCAGCATGAGCCGCACTGCCCCTGATCGACGATGGGCGGCACAATGCCAAGCGTCGTGCAGTCGTAAGCCGCCGCACTTGCCTGGGGGAGTGCCTTGAGCCGCTTGCCATGCAGCGACCACGACTTCGCGACCATCGCTTCGATGTTGGCCGGCGTCTTATGTCCGGTCGGGTAGACCTTTTGTTTTGGTTCTTGAGCAAATACTGTTGATGAAATGAGTATCGCGACAAGAGACAGGAATCGAATCATAAACGCTCCTAAACGAATATCGGATGGCCAATAAAGCTCAGCAATACCCCTATCACGACAAGGGCAGCGAGAATAACCAAGATGACGCGAGCGACCTTGTTGAAAGGTTCGGGAATGGCACAATAATCGAGCAACCAAAACAGGATGCCGAATATCAAGCCGCCAACGATAAGGTAAATCACCAATCGGACGGCACTTTCAAGAGAGACCACATTGCACCGCTTTTCACATATGCGAACTAGGATCATTGGGAGGCTTAGGTTTCTTCGGAGCGAATATCGTCGGATTCGCAGCTTCGCGTTCATCCGCCCTGGCACGTTCCTCCATGCCGCCACGATCAATACCAGCATCGTTCGCTTCCTTGGTGCGTTTATCTGACAGGCCATCGACTTCCTTGCGTAACTGATGAACATCATACCAAATCTTGATGAATCCACCAACGGCAGCAACAAGGCCGGTGATGGCTATGATAAACGAAGCTAGTCCTGTCCAATCCATCACGTCACTTTCTTAATAATGATCTATCTTGCCTTTTGTCGTCTTCACAAGGTCCGCCAACACATTGCGAATCTCGGCCATGTTCTTTTCGTCTTGATCCTGATGCACTTCGATTGACTCCTTGATCGGACCAACAGCGGCATCAACAGCATTCTTTATCTTCGCGTCCAACGCCCCGTTCAATGAACTTGCCACCCTGTCAACCTGATCGGCAGTCTTAGCCGTAAGTT
>Ga0265320_10002933_pt1 | contig 11689 bp, 11 predicted proteins | sample 4827metaG_FD_202087 | JGI IMG/M metagenome (GOLD analysis project Ga0265320, IMG submission 202087) | Rhizosphere microbial communities from Carex aquatilis grown in University of Washington, Seatle, WA, United States - 4-8-27 metaG | ecosystem: Host-associated > Plants > Roots > Rhizosphere >...
CAGGACCACTCGCCGATCTGGATTCAGAAGCAGGGCGGGCAGTGGGTCGACGAGGGCCTCGACAGTCTCTGCAAGCTCGCCCCCGCCCAGCTCATCAACCTCTGGAAGGTCGGCGCCACCTGCAAGTAGGCGCCGCCGGCGGCCGGCGGCCACGGTCAGCCGGCCCAGCGCCCTTCGGCTACGATTGGCGCCCCCCGCCCTCTTAGCTCAGTTGGTAGAGCACTTCCATGGTAAGGAAGGGGTCTGCGGTTCGAGTCCGCAAGAGGGCTTTCCCGCTCAGCGGCCGGTTGAATCCGCTCGATCGCCTGTCGAGGGCAGAGGAGCGCTTGGAAGCCAGCTGGCGGCGGTCCTGTTCCTCGACGACAACGTGACGCGCGATCCACTCGTCATTCAGCGATCGAAATGCGCCGCGTCGGCGCCGTTCGCGAGCCGTCGAATCGTCCCTTCACGGTGTCAGTGTCGAGCCTCTGGGTCGAGACGTCCCGTGTCCCGCACGCCCTGAGGCTCTCACACGCCCGTGAGCGTCCGGCTCGACCGACCCGACCCGAACGTGTCGCGGTCGGGTCGGCCGGCCAGGCTTGCTCACAGGGTTGCCGCGAGTGTCTTCAGCGTGGTCGCCTGCGTCGCGGTCAGCCAGCCGCCGCCGGCAAGCGCATTGACGGCGGTGTCGTAGGCCGCGATCGCCGCGGCGGTCTGGCTGGCGGTGAGGTGACCGGAGAGCGGAGCAAGCGCCTTGCAGGCGGCATTCGCGAGAGCCACCACGACAGCCTGCTGTGCGGAGTTGAGGTGCTTGAAGTTGTTCGAGCCCTCGACATCCGTTGCGGTCAGCGTGCAGAGCGCTCCGACGGTCACCTGGACTGTCACCGTGAATGTCGCTCTCGTCGTGTCGCCGGCCTTGTCGGTCGCGGTGCAGGTCACGGCGGTCGTGCCGAGCGCGAACGTCGAGCCCGACGCCGGGAGGCAGGAGACCGGGTCGCTGCCGTCCACGACGTCAGTCGCGCGCGGCGGCGCGTAGGTCACGGTCGCACCACCGGCGCCTGTGGCCGTGACCGTCTGGTTGGCCGGAACGCCGACCAGCACCGGCGCTACGTCCGCAACCGTGACGGTGAACGTCGCCTGCGTCGTGCTGCCCGCGCTGTCCGTCGCGCCGCAGCTCACCACGGTCGTGCCGAGAGCAAACGTCGAGCCCGACGCCGGAAGGCATGACACCGGATCGCTGCCGTCGACGACGTCGGTCGCGCTCGGCGGCGCATAGGTCACCTTCGCACCGCCCAGCGCGTTCGCCGTGACCATCCGGTTCGCCGGCACACCGACCAGCACCGGCGGCACGTCCTGCGCGGTCACCGTGACCGTGTTCGAGTTGCCGGTCGTGGCCCCCAACGCGTTCGGAGTCGTCTGCGTGAACGTCGCGGTGTTGGCCAGCGGGTGCAGCGTCCCGTCGATGACGGCGATCTGGAGCGTCGCCGTGGAGCCAGCGCCCGACGGACTGAGATCCGGGATCGTCCAGGTCACGGTCTGCCCCGATAGCACCACCGATCCTCCCGACGGTGACGATGAGACATACGCGAGACCAGACGGCACCACGTCGGTCACCACGACCGGTCCGGAGTCAAGCGGGCCGCCGTTGGACGCGGTCAGCGTGAACGTGTCGCCGCTGCCGACGTTCGGCGTGCCCGACAGCACCGACTCCAGCAGCGAGACGCTCGCGTAGCCCACCGCCGTCGTCACGGATGCGCTTTCGTTGGCAGCGTTAGGGTCGAGCTCGTTTCCGGTCACGGAGGCGGTGTCCGTGACCACCCCTGCCGCGTTCGGCGCCGTTCCCGTGACCGTCATGACGAAGCTCGCGCCGACCGCCAGCGGTCCCTCGTTGCACGACACCTGGTTCGCGCTCACGCCACACCCCGGCGTCGTTGATGCGACGCCGGTGATCGTGGCCGGCACAGAGTCGCTTACCGCGAACCCCGAGCTCTGGTTCAGGCCGTTGTTGGTGACCGTCAGCGTGTAGCTGATCGCACCCGAAGGCAGCACGGTCGCCGGGCCGGAGATCCCGATGCTCAGGTCGGTCGCCGGCGGCTGGTAGCTGATCGTGACCTGTGCCGCCGCTGCGGCTGGCAGGAACGCGTATGACGTCGCAGCTGGGGAGACGAAGCTCGAGCCGGCTCCCCCGCCGCCGCAACCCACGCCGCCGCCCCCGCCGTACAGTCCGCCGCCGCCGCCGCCGCCCAGCTGCCCGGTTCCGCCCTGACCGAGCGAGCCAACATCGTCCGACCTCCCCTGGCCGCCAGCACCGCCCTGCGTCGCGGTCCCGCCGTCGGCATCGCCGCCACACAGGCCTGGAGATGTGTCGCCGGCCCCGTCGCCTTGCGCGGCGCCCGCATCGCCGGAGCCACCCAGGGCGAACGCGGAGCCGCCGCCTCCACCGCCCGCCACGATCAGCCTGGGATCAGGCATTAGGCCGGCCGATGTCGGCGCGGTGCGGACGTCCGAAGCGCCTCCGCCGCCGGCACCGTCCGCGCCGGGTACATGCTGGGTCTTCGAGGTCCCGCCGCCGTTGAAGCCACCTGCGTAAGCGCTGTTGCCGAAGCCGTCGTTGTTGGTGCCGTTGCCGCCCACCTCGACGTAGAGGGACTGCCCGCCGCTGACCGGCAGGGTGGCGGTCACTTTCGCGCCGAGGCCTCCGCTGCCAACACCGAACCCGTTGCCGCCGGCACCCCCGATCGCCAGGACGTTGATGCTGCTCACGCCGGCCGGCACAACGAATTGCTGCTCGGCGTCGGTGTAGGGGAAGGTGCAGGTCGTGAAACCGCCGCCGGTGGGTCCGCACACCGGGTCGGCCCACGACGGCGCCGGAGCGATTAGCCCAAGTGCGCCGATGATCACGAGACCGGCGCCGAGCGCGCGCATGCGCCTCGAGCTCAGGTTCGCCGTCGCAACGTCGCGAACACGTCCAAACGTGGCTGCAGTCCCGATCCGATCCATCAGTGCCTCTCCAATCCCTCGTTAGCGCTCGGACGACCCGCGGACAAAATACCCAGTTGGCTTCGTCATTGCAAGTAGCTTTTTGCGCTCTGTACCATCCACTCCGATGGCCCGCCCCGCCCTGTCCGCCAGCCGCAGCGTGGCGGTGCTGAATTTCCTTGCTGCGCACCCCGGCGAGAGCTACACGCTCTCAGAGCTCGCAGAGCAGGCACAGGTCAACGTCGCCTCGATGCACGCCGTGCTCGCCGTGCTGACCGAAAGCTCGTTCGTGGTCCGCGACAGGCGGCGTAAGAGCTATCGCCTCGGACTGAGCGCGATCGGGGTCGGCCTCGCCGCCCTCGACGAGCATCCCGCGATCAAGCAGGGCCGCGAGAGCGTCCGCGAGCTCGCCGGCGAATCCGGCCTCGACTGCCTGATGTCGGTCAACGCCGGCAGCGAACTGCTGATCGTCGCCGAAGCCGGCCGGCCCGAGCGCCTCTACCTGCGACCGCGCGTCGGTCAACGCCTGCCGTTCATGCCACCGCTCGCGATACTTGCCGCCGGCCACCTGCCCGAGAACGAGCTCGAAGCATGGCTCGACCGCCTCGGGCCCGGCGCGACCGAGGCCGACCGAGAGGCCTACCGCCTCGCCGCGCAGGCCACTCGCCGCCAGGGCTATGCGGTGGACCTCGAGACTCCGAGCCGCCACCAGATCGGCCTCCTCATGCCCCAGCTCGCCAAGGATCCGCGATCGCCGCAGCTGCACGCCCACTTCGCAACGCTGGTAGCCCGCCTCGGCCACGAGCAACACCAGCTGCTCGACCCCGACCCCGACCCCGGCGCTAGCTACCACGTGAACAACATCCAGGCCCCGGTCTTCGACGACGACGCACAGCTGATCGGCGGCCTCAGCCTGTTCGGCTTCGACGGCCCGCTGACCACGGGCGAGATCCAGCGCTATGTGGAGACGATGCTGAGTGCGGCCGAACAGGTCACGCGCAATACAGGTGGCCACATGCCTCTCGACCCTCCGCTCGACAGGTAGCGCGTACCTGACGCCTCACGCACAGAATCACGGCGCATCCTTGCCGGGATCGAAGCTCCGGACGTCTTGGATCGCGCGCCTTGCAAGCGCCATCAACTCGACGGCACGGACACTCCAGCTGCGTCGCCTCTGCGTGCTCCGTCCGAGTGGTCTCGGCTGTCATGCGAGGAGATCAGGAGCGCCGCCAGGATCACCCCCAGGAGTGCGAAGCCGGCACCGACGAGGAACGCACGATCGAAGCCCTTGGTCAAGGCAACCGACGCACGAACGGCAACGCTCGAATGCGAGAGCGCCTGGGTTCGGCTGTTGGCGATCGTCGCGAGGATCGCCAGGCCCAACGCGCCGCCGACCTGCTGAGCGGTGTTGATCAGGCCCGAGGCCAGGCCAGCCTCATGTGGTTCGGTTCCGGCGACCGCGGCTGTCGTCACCGCGACGAAGGCGAACCCGAGTCCGACCGCAGCCAGGAGCGAAGGACCGAGCACATCCGTGAGGAAAGCGCCGCCGGTGCCTGGCACCTGAGCGAACCAGATGAGCCCGCCCGCAATGGACAGGAGGCCCAGGATCAGTGGCGTCCTGAAGCCCAGGCGCGTCACCAGTTGCGACGCCACACCAGCCGAGACGATGATCCCGACCGCCAGCGGCAGATACGAGATGCCGGTTTTGATCGGCGTGTAATGCAAGACGTCCTGGAGATACAGCGAGATGAAGAAGAACATGGAAAAGAGCGACATCCCAATGAGAAGCCCGACGATGTTCGCGCCGCGCAAGGTCCGCAGGCGGAAGATCGAGAACGGCATCAGCGGATGGCGCGCGCGCGCCTCGATGATCAGGAAGGCGGCCAACAACACGACGGCGCCGGCAAGCCGAAGTAGTGTCGCCGTCGATCCCCAGCCGGCATTGACCGTGTCCACGATTGCGTAGACGAGCAGCGACAGGCCGGCAGTAACGGTCGCGGCGCCGGGCAGATCGAATGATCTCGAGCCGTCACGCGAACGACTTTCGACCAGCGTACGCGGACCAAGCGCGGCAGCCGCAATTCCGATCGGAACGTTGACGAAGAACACCCAGCGCCAGCTGAGTCCACTGGTGAGAACCCCGCCGAGCAGCACGCCGGCCGCACCGCCGGCGCCCGCAACGGCACCCCAGATGCCGAGCGCCCGGTTCCGCTCGGCGCCGTCGGCGAAGGTCGTAACGAGGATCGAGAGCGCCGCGGGCGAAACGATCGCCGCACCCATGCCTTGGATCGCCCGGGCGGCGAGCAGCCATCCTTCGGACTGGGCGATCCCGCCGGCGAACGACGCGACAGAGAACAGGACCAGGCCGACGATGAACATGCGCCTGCGCCCGAGCAGGTCAGCCATCCGGCCCCCGAGCATCAGAAACCCGCCGAAGGTGAGCGTGTACGAATTCACCGCCCACGAGAGGTCGGTCCGCGAGAAGTGGAGGTGGGAGCCGATCGAAGGCAGCGCGACGTTCACGATCGAGGCGTCGATCACGACGACGAACTGCGTCATCGCCAGGAGCGCCAGCGCGAGGTTCCTCGCGCGCGGCGAGTCGCGGAGTGTGGTTTTCGGCTCGCTGACGGATGTCATGGCAATCGCCCTGCGCGGCACTGCCGGTGAAGCATGGGTTCGCGGGGGCGCGTTTGGCTGACTGGCGTCAACGCCGGCTGCAAACCGGGCCGGGTCAAGTTGCCCGGATCCTAGACGACGCGCGCGGCTTTCGAGGGAACCGCCCCCGAGCCGACAAACGGGCGGGCCTGCGGTTAGCGTGTCGGAAACCTGTTTCCGAGGCGGGGCGCCAACCGGCGGCCGGCCTGTTCGGGACTCGGCGATCAGCGGAGGACTCAATGCCACGCCATGCCAGCGCGCCGCGATTTGTCGGCGAAGGGAAGATCGTGTTCGCCGACCGTGAATATCCGGACCCGGGCCCAGGTCAGCTGCTGCTGTCGGTCGAAGCCAACGCGATTTGCGGGACCGATCGCGAGCAGTACTACGCGGGATCCGAGTGCGTCCCCGGCCACGAGGCCGCTGGAACAGTGATTGCGACCGGGGAGGGCACGCACACGGTCGCGGGCGCGCGCGGAGCCGTGTTCCTGATGGATTACTGCGGGAGCTGCCGCAGCTGTCGGGCGGGCCACACGAACCAGTGCTTCGCCAAGCGCAACGACATGGGCTTCACCGCTGACGGCGGCTACGGACCCTTCGAGCTGGTCCATGAGAGCAACTTCTTCCCCGTCCCCGATGATCTTTCTGCCCCGGAGGCGACCCTGCTGCTGGACGTCATGGGCACCGGTGGCCACGCGCTTGGGCGCATCGCGCGGATCCGAGAGGACGTCGAGAGCCTGTTCTGCGCCGGCGCCGGCCCCATCGGTCTGGGCATCCTGGCGATGGCCAAGACGCGCTTCGGCTCCGACTTCCCCGTCTACATCAGCGATGTCTCGCCGTGGCGTCTTCGGCTGGCCGGATCGCTTGGAGGGATCCCGGTCGACGTCCGCGAGCCCGATGCTCTGGCCGAGCTGCCCGACATCGACGCCGCCGTCGACTCGACCGGTAAAACGGCGGTCCGGGAGAGCATCATCGGACTGCTGGGCAAACGCGGGGTCCTGGCCTGCGTCGGACACGGCGAGGGCCTGAGCCTGACCGTCTCACCCGACCTGATCGCGACCGAGCGCACCGTCATGGGCAGCGAGTACTTCCGCTACAGCGAGATGGAGGACAACCTCGCGCTGCTGCTGGCCAACCGCGAGTACTTCGGCCGGATCATCACCCACCAGATGCCTCGCGGCGAGATCGGTGAGGCGTTCGAGCTTTTCCTCGCCGGCGAGACCGGCAAGGTCGTCGTCGTGGGTGATCCGGCATGACGGCCTCTCTGCGGGTTGCGGTGGTCGGGGCCGGCGGATGGGGCGAGCAGCACGCTCGGATCTTTGCCGGTCGCCCCGACACCGAGCTCGTGGCGATAGCGGGACGCACGCCTGAGCGCGTCGCGCGCCGCGCCGCGGCCTACGGCACCACCGCCTACACCGACATCGAGCAGATGCTGGCCGAGGCCCGGCCGGACCTTGTCACCGTGAGCCTGCCGAACGAGGGTCACTTCGAGCCGACGCTGCAGCTGATCCGCCACGACGTTGCGCTGCTGGTCGAGAAGCCGCTCGTCTTCAACCTCGAAGAGGCCGACCAGTTGATCGACGAGGCGGCGCAGCGCGGCCTGTTCTTCGCGATCAACTTCAATCACCGCTACGCCGAGGCGGTCCAGCGGGCCCACCGGGCGATCGAATCCGGCGAGCTGGGAGAGATCGTCCACGTGACGTGGCGCTTTGGCGGCGAGGCCAACCCGGGCGACAGCCCTCACCGCAATCTCATCGAGACGCAATGCCACGGCTTTGACATGCTCGAGCACCTCGCCGGGCCCATCTCCTCGGTCATGGCCGAGATGACCAACAAGACCGACGAGACCTCTTACAACACGGTGGTGATCGCCGCGCAGTTCGCAAGCCGCGCGCTCGGGAGCCTGGTCGGAAGCTACGACTCCTCCTACGCCTACCCCGACACCCAGTACATCGAGATCAACGGAACGCGGGGACGCGCCGTGATCCGGGACACCGTGCAGGAGCTCATGCTCTCCACGGCGGGTGAGGAGACCCACCGGGTGTGGCGCCCCGGGTACTTCAACGATCTCGGCCGGACGTTCACGAACACGTTCGACCGCCATGTCGAGGACATCCTCACCGCGCTCCGCGCCGGGGAGGAGCCACCGATTCACGCCCGCGCGGGTCGCCGGGCGGTGGAACTGGCCGCAGCTTCGGTGCGCTCGTTCGACGACGGCGTGCGCGTGATCACCTGACCGGCGGCGCGTCGCCCCGCTGCGATCGCCGGCGAACAGCCATGCGCAGCCACCAGCCTACCCGGTGAGGTGCGTGAAGACCTCTTCGCCTTCGGTGATGAGCAGCGGCGCTGTCGTTCGGCACCCCTCCGTGCCCCGTAGCATCACCGTCACGCCGATGAAGCGCATGTTCTCATTCGACTACCGCCATCCCCGCGTCATGGCGCGCGTTCGCGTCGCGATTGGCATCTGGCTGCTCTTCCTCACGGCGATTCTCTGCGCCTACACCAGCTGGTGGGGACTGGTGCTCGTGGTTCCAGCCGCCCTGCATTTCTACCTCGCCTACCGCCTGAGCCACGACGGTCGCAGCTAGCGAGCGGCGCGCCCCAGGCCGGGCCGGCCCCCCAACCCGCAGGAGGGGTTCGTCGGACCGGCCGGCCCATGCCTGCGGCGGCCGCCGGGCGGCCGGTCTGTCTACGCCGGGAAGGGCTCCGTTGCGCGGGTGCCCGGGATGTAGCTGGCTTCGGGCTCGAGAGTCGAGCGAATCATCTCCCGCAGCTCGGGTGTGTCCTCGTGGCGATGGACTCCGACCGCGTGCTGCACGGCCGCGGCAATCAGTTCGTCCTCCTCGCCGATCATCGTCATCGAGCAGTTGCTCTCACTCTCGAAGCGCCGGCAGTCAGCGATCATGCGTGACATCTCGTACGACCTTTCACTCGGTATTGAGACGCTGCGCGTGTGAACTGCGATCTGCTGTTCGCCGCTGAGAGTAGCCGCTTGCACCATCCGCGTCGAGCACGCGATGACGGCCGAGTCGGCGCGCTCGAACCCGAGCGCGAACCGCGTTTCGGCACACGTGCCGCCTGGCGACCGTGCCGACGCGGCCCACCGGACCGACCATGTGTCAGGCCTTCAATGCCGTCGAAAGAAGACTGCGCGCAAGCGGGTCCGACGTGAGCGACCAGTCCATGTTGCCCGTGCCGACCTGCCCGGTCGCCTGACCGCGCGAGGGCGACTCGGACCAGATCAGGGCGCGGACCCACGGGCGTGTCGACAGCGCCACGCGAAGGCTCCGCAGCCAGGCGTCGCACTCAGCCTGATTGACCTTCGTCTCGGCCAGCCAAACCGGCTTGTGGTAGGCGGCTCGCAGCCGGTCGATGCGAGCGAACCGGCACAGCACCTCGCAGTTGGTCTGGGACGCGAACTCCACGAACGTCGGACCGACCACGTCGACGTAGCGGCCGCCCGGCCAGTAGGCCGCCACAGACTCCCACTGAGTGATCGGCTCGTAGACGACGAGATCGGGCCCCCAGATCCAGCGCACGTTGTTCGCGCCCGCGGCGCGGAAGACGTTCCAGATGTGCCGCCACGCCGTGACGAAGTCGGTGGGATCACCGCTCCACGCGAACCAGTTGCCGTTCATCTCCTGGTCAAAGCGTATGTAGACCGGCGCCCGAAACGCGCGGATCGCCTTGGCGGTGCGGATCAGATACGGGTCGGCCTGCCCTGCGGCGAGCTGCGCCAGCGAAATCGTCGAGACCGAGGTCCATGTGAACATCGCGGTCGCGTTCGAGGCGCGGTCCGAGGTGAGCGTCGGTACCACGTCCTCGCCGAACCCGACATAACCGGCCCTGATCGAGGGGTGCATCGCTGCGAGCGCCGTGTACTGAGCGGAGTTGCCGACGATCCCAAACAGGCGTGCCTGCGCCGTCGCCGGCACCGTCGCCTGCGCCGCCGCCGGAACCACGGCGAGCGCAACGACGATCGCGGCAAGGGCCCTCAAATCGTGACCTCGACCTTTGAGCGCGTGCCCCAGCCGGTGCGGTAGCAGGTGAGGATTGCGAAGAGCCTGAGGGGCCGAAGGACGAGCGCGGTCCAGGCGAGCATGACGGGAGCGAACAGCAGCGTGACGACCTGAAAGCCGAACCCCTGATCGTCACGTGCCACCGTCAGGTACTTGATGCCCACGGTGTAACACACGAGGACCGAAAGCGACAGCATCAGCAGCGTGACGTGCAGGCCGCCGAACAGCGGCGCCACGACGAAGATGACCGCGAAGGCGGCGGTGATGATCACGAAGTTGATCCACGAAACCAGGTGCTCCCAGTAGCCAAAGCTGCGCAGTGGCAGGTAGCGGAAGCGCCATACGGACCGGATCGTCGAGCCGCGCATCCACCGCAGCTGCTGGCGCAGGTGGTGGGAGACGGTGCTCGGGAGCACGGTGAAGGCATAGCTCGACGGCTGCTGCACGGTGCGACCCTCGAGGTGGGCGAACAGCGTCAACAACGAGTCGTCCGAGAACTGCACTGGGTGGCCGAGAAAATGCTCGCTCTCGTAGGACGGGATCGCCGTCCGGATCACCTCCCCGCGATACATCGAGAAGTTCCCGCTGTTCACGAGCACGCAGCCGAGCCGGCTCATCGCACCGCGGACGGTCAGCTGAAACGCGAGCAGCCAGGCGTCGGTCAGGCGAACGAACCAATCGCGGTTGTTGTACGCCAGGATGATCGAGGCCACCGAAGTCACGTCCGGGCGCGCGAACGGCTTGAGCCCCTCCGCGACGCACTTGGAGTCGAGCACGGTGTCGGAATCCATTGTCGCGAAGATGTCCGAACCGTCGTCGCGGAAAGTCGTCACCTGCGCGTGGCGCTTGCCCCCGTTTGGCACATCGACCCACTCGAGCTGGGATGCCGGGTGGCGGCCGGCCTGCTCGAGCCACCAGGCGCGGACCTCCATCAGCTCCTCGACGTGCTCGCAGGATCCGTCGTTGACCACCTGGATGCGCTGAACCGGCCGTGTCTGCTGAAGCACGGATTGGAGCACCGTGCGCAGGACCGTCGGGTCCTCGTTGTAGACAGGGACGTTCAGCGTGATGCGAAGGCGATCGAGCTGCGCCTGTTGCTCGTCGGTCGCGTTGAAGGGACGCTCACACCAGGACAGCGCGAGATGCCAGACGAGCGGCAGGAACGTGATCGTCCAGAGGAACGCGAACCCGTGGTCGCTCGGGTCGGAGACCGCGAGGTAGTTCTCATAGAGATGCCGAGCGCTCCAGGCGGCGATGATCAGCAGCAGGACCGGCACTATCACCAGCTTGGCCCTGGACCGCGGCCAAGCGGACGGGATCCTAGACATCGGTCGCGCGCTTGCCGCGGCGGAAGGTGTAGCGGATGATCACGGCGGCAACCACGATGGCCGCGAAGGCGACGAGCGGCAGCCAGAGCTGCTGCCAGGCGAGCACGCCGATGGCGGCGATGTTGAAGCCACTCTCGTGGATCGAGCTGTTGTAGTCCATCAGGGCCGACTTCGCACGCGGAAGAGCTTCTGCACGGATCTCACCCTACCGCCGCACGTTACCGCGGGTGAGGGGGGTTTTCCTTACCCACCAAGGCAAGTACGTGACCCCCCGTTTGAGGCAGCGATTTCCCTGGTGACGCCGAGCCAGTGGATGTCTTCCGACGGCCGCAGCCAAGTCCCCTCCGTAGTTCGCCACCGCCACCGCGGACCGCGCCCCGATGGCCGCGGCGGCGCGCGGTGGTTCGATCGGAGCAACCGAAGGAGGCGTGCTTTGAGCGAAACGATGACAACGGCAACTGCGCAGATCGGCGACTCGATCGAGGTGAACGGATTGCCAGGGAGGCCGGCGAAGCGTGGGCGGATCGTCGACGTGCTCGGTGTCGGCGAGCACATCCATTTCCGCGTTCACTGGGACGATGAGCACGAGTCGCTGCTCTACCCGACCGCAGGCATGACCGTCGTCCGTGCCCGCGCGGGGAGCAGGGCAGCCTGACCCGACGCTGGGCGCAGCGCAGCCCGACCCGACCTGACCCGACGCGGCGCGCAGGGCAGCCCGACCCGACCAAACGC